>WBZX01000220.1_pt1 | contig 53962 bp, 54 predicted proteins | sample 5204211 | NCBI WGS metagenome assembly WBZX01 (sample SAMN12344362, study PRJNA552823) | activated sludge metagenome | biome: Activated sludge suspended growth; feature: Nitrification reactor; material: Wastewater; isolation source: activated sludge from nitrification reactor of wastewater...
TCGATAGAGGGCGCATCAATGCTGGCCTCCACTCCAGCCAGCATCTTGAATCACATTCACACCAGCTTCGGAACCCCTTTGATTCTCTCAAGCCTTAAAACGCTCTAGGCTGCGAAGGGCCAGCGCCTGCGCGGCTTCGCCCCCCAAGGGAAATGGCGGACCCTGACCTTCCTCGGCGCCCTGCGCTGGGGCGGCCTCACCGCGCCCTGCATCTTCGACGGCCCGATCAACGGGCTGTGCTTCCGGGCCTATATCGAGCAGCTGCTCCTGCCTGCCCTGCGGTCTGGAGACATCGTCGTCGTGGACAATCTGGGCAGCCACAAAGCGAAGGCCTTGCGCTTGATGATCAAAGCCGTCGGAGCGAGGCTATGGTACCTGCCGCCGTATTCACCTGACCTCAATCCGATCGAACAAGCCTTTTCAAAGATCAAACACTGGATGCGCCTCGCCAGAAGCGTACCCCTGAAGGTCTTTCGCGCTACATCGGAAAGCTCCTCAAGACCATCCAACAATCCGAATTCTGCAACTACATCCTCAACGCCGAATATTCTTCCATCAAAATGTGAAACGCTCTAGAGCCGCAGCACCCAGGCCTCGACGCTGCCCTTGCCCTTGACCTCGATGGCGCCGCGCGACTCGAAGGTGAACTTGTCCTTCAGCGCTTCGTAGACGGGGCGCGTCACCTGGATCGTGTCCGGAATGCCACCGGACTCCATGCGGCTCGCGAGATTCACGGTGTCGCCCCAGAGATCGTAGATGTACTTGCTCTTGCCGATGACACCGGCGACGACCGGACCGCTGTTGATGCCGACGCGCAGCCGCATGCTCACGCCGTGCTCCAGGGCGTGCTCGCGCGTGATGTGGACCATGCGGATGGCCATGTGCAGCATGCGTTCGGCATGGTTGGCAATCGGCACCGGCAGGCCGCAGACCGCCATGTAGGCATCGCCCACTGTCTTGATCTTCTCGATGCCGATCTCCCCGGCCGCCATATCGAAGCGCGTGAAGAGGCCATTCAGCAAAGCGACCACTTCCGCCGGCGGCATCTCCGAGGAAAGCGCCGTGAAGCCGACCAGATCGGCGAAGGCGACCGAGACTTCGGCAAAACCGTCGGCGATTCCCTGTTCACCGCCCCGCAGGCGATTGGCGATGGGCGCCGGCAGCACGTTCAGCAGCAGTGCCTCGTTCTCGCGGTTCTTGGCTTCGATGAGCTGGTTCTTCTCGTGCAGCTCGTCGACCATGCCGTTGAAGGCAAGACAGAGCTGGCCGATCTCGTCGCGCGAGCGCACTGGCACATGGGCATCGTGGTCTCCGGTGGCAAAGCGCCGGACTCCGGCCGTCAAGTCGCGCAGCGGGCCCAGCAGCGAACGGGACAACCACGCGGCCGTGATCAGCACCGCCAGGAGCGCAACCGCACCCACCAGCGTGAGCGCACGTTCCAGCTGGTAGATCGGCGCAAAGGCCTCGGCACTGTCGATCTTGACGATCAGCCCCCAGTTCACACCACCGATCTTGACCGGGCCCCAGGAGGCCAGAGTTGGAATGCCGCGGTAGCCGATGATCTCCCCGACGCCCTCGACGCCACCGATCGCGGCACGAGTCGCCGGGGTATCGGCATGCTGATGCAGGATCGGCGTGCCATAGCGACGAATGCTGGCGATGTCCTCGTCGGAAGCGCCACCAGCCTTCAGTTCCGAGAAATAGACGTCGCGACTTTCAAAGAAGTTGCGGCCATTCGATCGCACCAGAAAATCGGGGCCGACCAGATACGCCTCTCCGGTGGCGCCAAATCCTTCGTGGCGCCAGCGCCGCCCACCCGTCACGATATCGTCGAGCTCGTTGATCGACAGTTCCGCCACCAGCACGCCGATGACCGCGCCCTGGTCAATGACCGGAGCCGCGATGAAGGCCGCGGGCGCACCGTTCGCCGGCAAGTAGGGCGCGAAATCGTCCAGACAGGTTGCCGACGGATCGGGCGAGCGCGCGCAGCGGGCCGCCGCCGACGCGATGTTGGAATTGCGATAGGGGCCGGCCCGCAGAGACATTGCGAAGTCGGCCTCCTTATCGACGCTGTAGATGATCCGGCCACTGCGCGGATCGACCATCAGGAAGTCGAAGAAGCCCAGCGTCTCCGCCGCCGTGCGCATCAACGGATGATAGGTCGCGTGCACCTTGCTGTAGGTGCTGCCGTCGTTTGCATCGTCCATCAGCTTGCGCCGCGCCGCGGGGTGCGGATTGTCGACGATGTACCACTTCTGCAGGAAATAAGGTGCCGCGCCGACGGGCAGGAAATCGTCGACCGGCAGGTCCTTGTTCAGGACACGCCGTACCATCGGCATGTAGTCGTTGTTGTACCAGCCCAGCACCTTCTGCCGGGTTTCCTCGGGCACTTCGCGCCCATCCAGCTCGTCGACGGAGTCGCGGAAGCCCTTCATTGCATCCACGACCATCTTCGAGGCGGCGAGCAGCCGCATCTCGCTGCGTATCGTCCGGAAATATGCCTCGACCTGATTCGCCTTGGTTTCCCGAGCCGAGATGAGCTGGTCGAAAATCACCTTCTCCAGCGCTTCCCGGGCCCGGATGTAGCCCAGGACGCTGGTCACCACCACCGCCACGACGCCCAGCAGCAGCAGAACTGCGAACAGCTTGGCCGCCAGCCCCCAGCGCGCCGAACGCACTTCGGCGACGGTGGCAGTCACGACCGGTCTCTAGCCCTTCTTGGCACCGTAGGTGCCGCCCGAGTTGATGGCGCGAATCTCGGCGGCAGTCTTGGCCTTGCGCATCTTTTCGAGCTTGTCGGCCTCGTCGGCCAGCATCGCCTGGGCATTCTTGAGTACCGCGCGGGCATGCTGCGCCGGAAACTTCACGGCACCGTTCTCGTCCATGTGGATCAGCTCGCCTGGCGCCACGTCCATGCCACCGACGGAGACCGGCGCATTGACGGACTGCACGGCCATCTCGCCGTGGCCGGCCGTGACACCGCCCAGCAGCATCTGGAACTTCATGCGGCGGATCGCGTCGACGTCGCGCGACGGGCCGTTGGAAAGCAGGCCGACGCAGCCCACGGCCTGCATGGACGTCGCCATCATTTCGCCGGCAAGCCCCGCCTTGTTCATCAGCTCGGGCGGCCACTTCTGCTGGATGACCAGGATCGTCGGCTTCTTCATGGCGTCGAGCGCATCGACCACGTCCATGAAGGAGAGCCGTCCCGAGTAGTTCGGGTCGGGCAGGCCGTAAACACAGGTCACGGCATAGCCGATGATGGCACCCATCTCGGGATAGACGCAGCGGATCGAGGTGTCGGTGTACCAGTTCTCGGTCCACGGATTGTAGAGGCCGAGGCAGAGAGGATTCTTCGGATAGGTCGCGACGACGTTGGTGATGGTCGGCGTGTCGATCTTGCGCAGTTCGGCGAAAAGCTGGTCGTCGGAAAGCTCGGTCATATCGGATATTTCCCCTTGTTGGCCGCTTCGTTCTTGGCCCGAATGGCGGCCGCGGGCAAGACCTGTACCGCCTTCGCGATCATGGCACGAAAATCATGAACACGAAGGTCGCGAACAGGATCAGATGGACGAAGCCCGGCAGGATATTGGTCCGGCCGCCCCCGAAGGTGACGAGACTGACCCCGAACGTGAGCACCAGAAGCACGGTGTCGACCAGATCGATACCGAGTTCGAGAGGCTGATCCAGGACGATGGCCAGCGCGCTGACCGCGGGAATGGTGAGGCCAATGGTGGCGAGCGAAGAGCCCAGTGCCAGGTTGAGGCTCTTCTGCAGTTCGTTGCGCCGTGCCGACCGTAGGGCCGCCAGTGTCTCCGGCAGGAGGACCAGCAGCGCCACCAGAAGGCCGATCACCTCGATCGGTGCTCCGACAGCGGCAACCGCTGCCTCGATCGATCCCGAAATGCCCTTCGCCAGCAGGACCACGGCGGTCAGGGCAACCAGCAGCATGACGACGCTCTCCCAGACCTGTCGCGTGCCGGGAGTTCCATGGCTCGTCTCGTCTTCGTCGTCGCCCGAATCAGAGAGGAAGTAGTCGCGGTGACGGATGGTCTGGACGTAGAGGAAGACGCCGTAGAGGACGAGCGTCGCCAGAGCGACAAAGCCGAGCTGCGTCGGCGTGTAGAGCGGCCCCGGCGCGCTGGTCGTATAGGTCGGCAGGATCAGGGTCAGGGTGGCGAGCGGCATCAGCACCACGAGATAGGCGCCCGCCCCCGGCAACCGGAAGCCCTGCTCGCCATAGCGAAATCCACCGACGATCAGACAGATGCCGACGACACCGTTGCACACCACCATGATCACCGCGAAGACCGTCTCGCGGGCAAGCGACGGGCTGCCATCTCCGGCCAGCATGATCGACAGGATGAGCGCGACCTCGATCACGGTGACGGCCACTGTCAGCACCAGGGTGCCGTAGGGCTCGCCGGTACGGTGCGCGATCACATCGGCATGATGGACCGAAGCGAACACCGTCGCGGCCAGTGCAATGAACTCGATCAAGGGAGGTAGCGCCGTGAGGCTCGCCGGCAGGCCGCCCCCCACGTTCAGAAGCGACACGAACACTGCCACCACGAGGCCGGCCGGCGGCACAAGCCGCCACAATAGACGCCGTCGCGTGGCTGTCATCGTGTCTCCCTCTCCTTTGCGCCGATACTGACGTTTCCCGACTTGTAGAGGGGCATCAGAACTGAACCGAGCCGTTGTTTACGGCCCGGAAGGCAATCCTCTCAGCGCGAGCCGGCCGTGCGTCGCCGCCTCCACCATTCCGCGAACTCACCCACCACGCCCTTGCGGAAGGCCAGCACGATCACGACAAAGATGGCGCCCTGAATGACCAGCACGAACTGGCCGAAGCCCGCCAGATAGTTCTGCATCGTGATGATGATGAAGGCACCGACCACCGGCCCGATGATGGTGCCGAGGCCGCCGACCAGAGCCATCAGCACGACCTCGCCGGAGGTCGAGGCGGCGACGTCGGTCAGGGTGGCGAATTGCTGGACCATCGCCTTGGTGGCGCCCGCTAGGCCGGCCAGCGCCGCCGAGAGAACGAAAGCCAGCAGCTTGTAGCGGTCGGCCTCGTAGCCCAGCGACACGGCGCGCTGTTCGTTGTCGCGGATCGCCTTCAGCACCTGGCCGAACGGCGAATGGATGAAGCGATAGATCGCGCCATAGCCGAACAGGAAGATCGCCAGCACGACATAGTAGAGGACGAGGTCGTCCTTGGTCGGGATTATGCCGAACAACGACTTGCGCGGAATGCCCTGCAGCCCGTCCTCGCCGCCCGTGAAGGGTGCCTGCACGCAGAAGAAGTAGACCATCTGCGCGAAGGCCAGCGTGATCATGGCGAAGTAGATGCCCTGGCGGCGGATGGCCAGCGCGCCGGTCACCAGCCCAAGCGCGGCCGCTCCAGCCACACCGGCCAGCAGTCCGATTTCCGGCGACATGCCCCACGCCTTGACGACGTGGCCATAGAAGTAGCCTGCCATGCCGAAGAACATGGCATGGCCGAAGCTCATCAGGCCGGCATAGCCCAGCAGCAGATTGAAGGCGCACGCGAACAACGCGAAGCACAGCGCCTTCATCAGGAAGACGGGATAGGCGATCGCCGGCGCGACCAGCGCCAGGATGATCAGGATGGCGTAGCCGATACGCTGCGAGGTCATTTGGTCTGCCCGAAAAGGCCGGCCGGCTTGACCAGCAGAACGATCGCCATGACGACGAAGATTACCGTATTGGAGGCTGGCGGATAGAAGACCTTGGTCAGGCCCTCGATCATGCCGAGGCCGAAGCCCGTGACGATCGACCCCATGATCGAGCCCATGCCGCCGATCACGACCACCGCGAAGACCACCAGCACGAGGTTTGTGCCCATCAGCGCCGAAACCTGCTGGATCGGCGCCGCAAGCACACCGGCCAGTGCCGCGAGCGCCACACCAAGGCCGTAGGTCAGGGTGATCAGGCGCGGCACGTTGATGCCGAAGGCACGTACCAGAGTTGGATTCTCCGTGGCCGCCCGCAGGTAGGCGCCGAGCTTGGTGCGTTCGATGCCGTACCAGGTGACGAGGCAGATCACGAGCGCCGCCACGACGACGAAGCCACGATAGGTCGGCAGAAACATGAAGCCGAGATTGTAGCCGCCCGGGATGGGGTTGGGGTAAGGCGCGCCCGACGACCCCCACTGAAGCTGAAACAGGCCTTCGATGACCAGCGCCATGCCGAAGGTCAACAGGAAGCCGTAGAGATGGTCGAGGTGATAGATGCGTTTCAGCAGCAGCTTCTCGAGCACGATGCCGATCAGGCCGACGATCAACGGCGCCAGCACCAGCGAAGCCCAGAACGGCACATCGAGGTAGCCGAGCAACAGCCACGCGGCGAAGGCGCCCATCATATACTGCGCGCCGTGCGTGAAGTTGATGACGTTCAGCATGCCGAAGATCACGGCGAGGCCGAGACTGAGCATGGCGTAGAAGGCACCGTTGATCAGACCGAGCAGGAGCTGGCCGAACAGTGCCTGAGGGGGAATGCCGAGAAGTTCGAACATGGAGGCTCTACACTCCCAGATAGGCTTGCAGCTTGCCGGTGCTCTGCTGGAGGTCGCTGGCGACAACCGTGTCGACGACGCGACCGTCCTCCATCACATAGTGGCGATCGGCAATGGTGGCGGCGAAGTGAAAGTTCTGCTCGACCAGCAGGATCGTGAATCCGCGCGCCTTGAGCTGACGGATGATCTCGCCGATACGCTGGACGATGACGGGCGCCAGACCTTCCGTCGGCTCGTCGAGCAGCAGCAGGTCGGCGCCTGTCCGCAGGATGCGGCCGATGGCCAGCATCTGCTGCTCGCCGCCGGACAGCTTGGTGCCCTGGCTGCGCCGCCGCTCCAGGAGGTTCGGGAAGAGCGTGTAGATTTCCTCGACGCTCAGACCGCCCGGCTTCACGACCGGCGGCAAGCTCAAGTTCTCGTCGACGTTCAGGCTCGAGAAGATGCCGCGTTCCTCGGGGCAATAGGCGATGCCGCGACGCGCGATCTTGTCGGAAGGCAGGCCCACCGTCTCCTGGCCTTCGAAAACGATGGAGCCCGTGCGCTTTTCCACGATCCCCATGATCGACTTCAGCGTCGTGGTCTTGCCGGCGCCGTTACGGCCCAGCAGGGTCACCAGCTCGCCGCGGCGGACCTCGAAATCGACGCCGTGCAGGATGTGCGATTCGCCGTACCAGGATTGCAGGCCGGCGACCTTCAGAAGTGTCTCAGCCATGGCCGGTACCAACGTAAGCCTCGACCACGGCCGGATCTTTCGAGACCGCAGCGTAGGGCCCCTCTGCCAGCACTTCGCCGCGCGCCAGCACGGTGATGGTGTCGGAAAGATCGGCAACCACGGACATGTTGTGCTCGACCATCAGCACGGTGCGGTCCTTCGCGACGGTTCTGATCAGGGCGGCGATACGCTTGATGTCCTCCTGGCCGAGGCCGGCCATCGGCTCGTCGAGCAGCATCATCTCGGGTTCGAGCGCCAGTGTCGTGGCGATTTCCAGGGCGCGCTTGCGGCCGTAGGGCAGCTCTACGGCGGGCAGTTCGGCGAAGGCACTGAGGCCAACCGCCTCGACCAGTTCGAGAGCCCGCTGGTCGAGCTTGTTCAGGACGCGCTCGGAGCGCCAAAACTGGAAGGAAATGCCGAGCTTGCGTTGCAGGGCGACGCGAACGTTCTCGCGCACCGACAGGTGGGGGAAGACGGCGGAAATCTGGAACGACCTTGCCAGTCCCATCCGCGCGATGGCGGCCGGCGAGCTGCCGGTAATGTTCCGTCCGTTGAAATGGATCTGCCCCGCCGTCGGGGACAGGAAGTGCGTCAGAAGATTGAAACAGGTGGTCTTGCCCGCGCCATTCGGCCCGATGAGCGCGTGGATCGTATGGCGACGCACGCGCAGACGGACATTCTTGACGGCAACAAAGCCCTTGAATTCTTTAGTGAGACCTTCGGCCTCTAGTATTGTTTCTTCTTTCACCCTGCCTCCCGTTAAGCTGCCTATAACACGGAATTGGCACGGCCTGTCCAGCGGCCGCCGGGTCGTCCAAACCCCAGAATGATCACCACGCCTCCCGCCGACTGCATGCTAGGCAGGCATACGGGTGAGGGATCAACCAGGACGATGGACAACCTTGTCGCGCGCAAGCGCGGGATTGCCCCTCTGCAGAAGCCGGCAGGCGAGGTCGCAGCAGGACTGCTAACGGCGGATACGTCGCTCGCGAGACTCTCCGTCGCAGCCGCCGTTCCGGTCATTGTCGCGGCCTGGGCGCTGCTATGGCCCGATCGGCTGCTGTCGCGCGAGATGAGCTGGGATCTCCTGTTCAATCTTTCGGGAGCCTGGCATCTGCACTACGGCCATGTGCCACATGTCGACTTCCACGATCCGGTCGGCGAGTTGAACTTCTTCCTGACGGCCTTGGGATTTGCCATCGCCGGACCGACACCGCACGCCTTTCTGGTCGGCGTGGCCATCATCACATCTTTCCTCTTCACGACAGCTGTGATCGTTGCGTGGCGGCGGCTGACTCTGGTGCCGGCGGCAATCTTCGTCGTCTTCGTGTGTTTTCTCGCCCTGAGACCGGCGAACATCGGCGACCTGCCGACCGCCTATTCCTTTGCGATGTCGTACAATCGTTACGGGTGGTCGGCGGTCGCCGTTCTAACCCTGCTCCTCTTCGTGCCGCCGCGCACGGGACGGGGCGGTGACTGGATCGAAGCCATCGCCGCCGGCTTGTTGCTGATCGCACTCTACTATCTCAAGGTGACTTATTTCGCGGTCGGAATCGGCGCCGTCGGTTTCGCCCTTCTGGTCTCCCCGCACATTCACGGCCAGTGGCGGATCTGGCTAACGGTTGCGGGCGTGGCGTCGCTGAATGCGATCGCGCCGTACAACTATGCTTACCTGGCCGATGTCCTGGGAGCCGTGCAGGCAGGAGGCGTTCGCGACAGTCTCGGGAACCACCTGACGAACTTCTTCGCTTATGCCGACAGCTACGCCGCCTACATTCTGGCTCTCATCGTCGCAGTCTGGATGTGGTGGAATGGCCGTGCGCCACTGCAGCTCCCCCTTGCGACGGCCTTCCTTCTGGCGGCCGGTACTTTCCTGCTGTCGCAAAACGCTCAGCCACACGGCATGCCGCTCGCCATCGTGATCGCCTTTCTCTTCGTCGATCAACTCCGCCGGCTGCGGGCAGCGCCCCTGCTCTTTGCGGCACCCCTGGTCTTCCCCTTGCTATCGATCGGCACTTCGGCCCTCAGCCTGGCGGCCTATCATCTCAAGACCGGCTGCGAGCAATGCCTGCTCGTTATCGACGACACCAATCTCCGCGGATTGGCCGTGCCTGCCGAACGCCAGGGGTTGCTGGCGGCCTTCGCAACGGGCGACACGAAGGAGCCGCTGCTCAATCAATCCCGGGCGGTCCAGCCACGCTACGAACTCTCGCAATACGAGTATATCGAAACGATCATGGAGGCCGCCGCTTTTCTGGCTAGTCCTCCCTATCGGCCGGGTGGAGTAATCGTCCTTGATCAGGTCAACCCTCTGCCCTTCATGCTCGGCTGGCGCCCCGCGCGCGGCGAGACCTTGTGGTCCGGCGCCGGCATGCCGATGCAATCGCCCGACGCCCTGTTCGCCGACGTCGATCATGTGCTGATCCCGAAGTTCTCGAGCTACAGTCCGGGAACTGCCGCAGCGCGCGCCAAGTATGATGCCTACCTCGCGGATTACTTTCCCATTCGCCGGGAAACGCAGAGCTGGATCGTGGTCAGTCGCGCGCCTGCGATACTTCTCCCCTGAGCATCGTCTGCGACATCTACGCGGCAGGCTAGCGCGCTCGCTGGACCGACGCTAAGGTTTTGGCCTTCTGCGGGGAGGCCGCATCAGGGAGGAATGAAGACAATGCGTTTTGGTAAAACCATCCGGTATGCCGGCGTGGTAACGGCCGCGATTGCCGCGACCGTTGCCGGCCTCGTTGCCGTCGCGCAGGCGCAGGCGCCTGTACCGCTCAAGATCGGCGTGATGGAAGGCTTCTCTGGCGTCTATGGCGATCTCACACAGGGTGAAGTCGAAGCCATGCAGATGGCGATCGACGACTTCGGCGGCAAGGTCCTCGGCCGGCCGATCGAAATCCTGCAGGCCGACCATCAGACCAAGCCCGACGTCGGCGCGGCGATCGCCCGCAAATGGTACGACGTCGATGGCGTGAAGATGATCACCGGCATCGGCACCTCGTCGGTGGCGCTGGCCGTCCGCAAGATTGCCCAGGAAAAGGGCATGATCGACATCAATACCGGCGCGGCCTCGGCGGACCTCACTGGCCCGTCCTGCTCGGAGACCGGCGCACACTGGGTGTACGACACCTACTCGCTGGCCAAAGTGACCGGCGGCGCCGTGGTGAAGGACGGCGGCGACTCCTGGTACTTCCTGACCGCCGACTACGCCTTCGGTCACGCCCTGGAGCGCGACGTGACGGCAGTCGTGCAGGCGGCGGGCGGCAAGGTGCTCGGCGGCGTCAAACACCCGCTCAGCACGCAGGACTTTTCCTCGTTCCTGCTGCAGGCCCAGGCTTCCAAGGCCAAGGTCATCGGCCTCGCCAATGCCGGCCAGGATACGATCAACTCGATCAAGCAGGCCGGCGAGTTCGGCATCACCAAGGGCGGCCAGCGTCTGGCCGGCCTCCTCGTCTTCTCGACCGACGTTGCGGCACTCACCCTGCCGGTCGCGCAGGGCCTGGTGCTTACCGAGTCGTTCTACTGGGACCTCAACGACGAGACCCGTGCCTGGACCAAGCGCTTCCGCGCGAAGAAGGACAAGATCCCCAGCATGCTGACGGTCGGCGTCTACAGCTCGACCCTGCACTATCTCAAGGCCGTGCAGGCTGCCGGCACCGACGAGGCGAAGGCCGTGATGGCGAAGATGCGGGAGATCCCGGTCAACGACGTCATGACCAAGAACGGCAAGTTGCGCGAGGACGGCCGCCTGGAGCGCGACATGTACCTGTTCCAGGTCAAGACGCCGGCCGAGTCCAAGAGCAAGGACGACATCTACAAGCTGATCGCGACCGTGCCGGGCAACGAAGCCTATCGCCCGATGAAGGACGGCAAGTGCCCCTTCGTGAAGAGCTGATCCTCTGAATGACGAGACGAAAGGGGCGCCCCTCCGGGCGTCCCTTTTTCTTTACGCAAAGCATGACGCAACAGTCATTTCCTTGACGGGCCTTCTGCTGTCACGTCTGATGAGTGCAAGCTCGACGAACTCGGGCAGTGCCGGGAGTAACGCTACGTGACAGTACAGGACCGGCCCCTCAAGGGCGCCTGGGGCATCACCGCCCTCGTCTTCCTCTTCATGTTGATCAACTTCGCCGACAAGGTCGTCGTCGGCCTGGCCGCCAAGCCGATCATGGAAGAGCTGAAGCTCACGCCGGATCAGTTCGGCCTGCTGGGCTCCTCGTTTTTCTTCCTGTTCGCCGTTGCCGGAGTGGTCGGCGGCTTCCTCGCCAACCGCGTCCAGACGCGCCACATGCTGTTCGGCATGGCGATCGTCTGGTCGCTGGTGCAGTTCCCGATCATGATGAGTGCGACGTTCCAGACGCTGCTGGTCTGCCGCATCCTGCTCGGCGCCGGTGAAGGCCCGGCCGGTCCGGTCGCCGTGCACGCGCTCTACAAGTGGTTTCCCGATTCACTGCGCGGGGTGCCGACCGCCATCGTGGCACAAGGCTCGGCGCTCGGCGTCATCGTGGCCGTGCCGGCCCTCAACTACATCATCGTCAACTACACTTGGCATTGGGCGTTCGGTGCACTGGGCATCGTCGGCCTGCTCTGGGCGGGGTTGTGGCTGATCTTCGGTCGTGAAGGCACGCTGGTCGATCCGCCGGTGCACGGCGCAACGGAAGGCAGCGAGCATATGCCCTACCGTCACCTCCTCTCCTGCCCCAGCATCGTCGCGGCCTGCTGCGCGGCCTTCGCGAGCTACTGGGGCCTGGCGCTCGGCCTCACCTGGTTCACGGCCTATCTGGTCGACGGCCTGGGCTACAGTCAGACGATGGGCGGCAACCTGTTCATCTTGCCGTGGCTGTTCGGCATGACCGTCGTCCTGACCGGCGGCTGGTACTCCCAGCGCCTCAAGAAGCGTGGCGTATCGAGCCGCATCAGCCGCGGCGTCTTTCCTGCGGCCACGGTCATCCTCGGTGGCTGCGTGCTGCCCTTCATCGCCGTCGCAACGGATCCAGGCATCAAGGTCGCGCTGCTGGTGGTCGGCAGCGCGATCGGCAGCACCATCTATGTCGTCACGCCGATGATCGTGAGCGAACTGACGCCACACGGGCAGCGCGCCGCCATGCTGGCCATCGTGACTTCGATCTACACGTCGGCCGGCGTGATCGCGCCCTGGGCGATGGGCCGCGTGATCCAGGAAGCGGCGAACCGCCAGGCTGGCTACGAGCACGGCTTCGCCATCCTGGGTGGCCTGCTGGTCGTGGGCGGCGTGATCGGCCTGCTGTTCATCCGGCCCGAGGCCGACAAGCAACGGCTGGCGGCCCGTCTGGGCGCTGTGCCGGCCGCTACCCCTTCACCGCTCCGGCCGTGAGGCCGGAGGACATGTACTTGCGAAAGGCGTAGTAGATCGCGGCCGGCGGCAGCGCATAGAGGAAGCCCGCCGTCATCAGCAGTTCCCAGGGCGAATCGTCGGCCGAGAGGAAATTGCCCAGCGCCACAGGCAGCGTGATAGCCGTGTCCTTCGACAGCAGCAGGAAGGCGTAGAGATACTCGTTCCACGCCAGCAGCAGCGCATAGGTGCCGACAGCGATCAGCGACGGCACCATCAGCGGCAAGTAGATCATGCGAAAGAGCTGGAATGGCGACGCGCCGTCGATCATCGCCGCCTCGTCGAGTTCGACCGGCAATTTGTCGGACGCCTGCCGCAGGATCCAGATGGCATAGGGCGAGGCGATGGTGGCCATCGCCAGCACCAGCGCCCAGTCGTTGTTGAGCAGCCCGTACATGCCCATGGTCTTGTACATCGGCACCGCCAGAAAGGCGGCCGGGATGAAGTAGGTCAGGAGGGCCAGGTTCATGACCAGGCGGCCACCCTTCATGCGCAGACGGCTGATCGCAAACGCCGCCGCCGTCGCGACGAACAGCGTGATGGCCGCCGTGCCGACCGAAATGACCAGGGAGTTGAACATCTGCAGCCAGAAGTGATTGAGGAAGTGGTGCTTCTGGGCAAACACGATCTCGAAGTTGCGCAGGGTAGGCTGGGCCGGCCAGAGCTGACCCGAGAAGGCGGCGTCCTTGGGCGAAATCGCGAACAGGAACATGTGGTAGATCGGGATCAGGGTCCACAGAAGGACCGGGATGCCGATCAGCAGCAGCCCCGCCTCGAAGCCGATGCTGCGCAGGAACTTGCGTGGGTTCATCGCGAGAGCCGCTTCATCATGAAATAGACCAGCGGCAGGACGAGCGGCAGGGCACAGACGATCGATGCCATGGCGAGCCCGACCTGATCGAGCCGCAGATAGCGAATCCCGAGCGTCGCCAGCACATGGGTAAGATCGGCCGGGCCGCCGCCGGTCAGCAGGTAGACGCTGTTGAAGTCGCCCACAGTGAAGATCATCGAAAGGAGGGTGCAGGTAACGTAGAGCGTGCTCATCGACGGCCAGGTGATGAAGCGGAAGCGATGCCAGGCGCCGGCGCCATCGACAGCCGCGGCCTCGTAGAGTTCATGCGGAATGGCGAGCCTGCCCGCCAGCAGAATCAGGGTCCAGAACGGCAGCGACTTCCAGATGTGCACCAGCATGGAGAGCGTGAGTGCGAGCGTCGGATCGTTCAGCCAGTTGGGGCCGTCCTCGGCCGTCAGCTTGAAGATGAGCTGGTTGACGACGCCCCATTCGGGATTGAGCATGAAGCGTATCGACAGAATGGTCGGGATCGACGGGACCGCCCAGGGCAGCACGAAGAGCACGGCCAGTACCTTCACCCACCAGCGCCGGTGCGTGAAGAAGCCCGACAGGAGAAGCGCCACCGCCATCTTCACGTTGATCGCCACCACCAGGAAGACGAAGGTGTTGATCACGGTGCGCAGAAAGATCGGATCTCTGGCGAGTTCGACATAGAACTGCGGGCTGCGTGCCAGCCAGAAACTGTAGCCGACCGGGAACAGCACGAAGCCGACAAAGATCGCGATGTAGGGCGCGACGAAGAGCAGGCCCCAGGTCTGCCGCTCCGACAACGCAAAGCCGGCCCACCGGGGCTTCTCCCCGCGGGCCGGCGTGTCGATCGTGGACGCCGTCATACGCCTGCTCTGCGCAGCAGGGCCTACTTGGTCACTTCCTTGATGCGGGCGATCATCTCGTCGACCGCCTTCTCGACCGGCACCTTCTCGCTGACCACGCGGTTCATCGCCTTGGCCCACACATTCTCGTTGTTGAGAATGGTGAACTTGTAGTTCTTGGTGAACTCGAAGGGCAGCGTGCCCGCCTTGAACTGATCGTAGACGGCCTTGCGATGGCGGTCGGCCTGCCAGAACGGGCTTTCCTGGCTGGCCTTCGTGACCGGGAACCAGCGGCCCAGCGCACCTTCGACATAGGGGCGGAGGTTGTCCTCCTCGAACAGGAACTTCAGGAACTCGCGCGCCCGCGCCTTGTTCTTGGATCCCTCGAAGATCACGCCGACCTTGACGGCCGTGCGATAGACCATCGGCGTGCCGTCCGGCTTCTTGGGGAAGCCCGAGGTGGCGATCAGCTCGTCGTAGGCCTTGCGGCCGGCGGCGCGCTGTTCGGGCGTGAGCGCCTCGTTGTTGGCATCGTCCAGCCACTTGGCGGCGATGGAGATCGTGTAGTTGTGCGTCATCGCCGTCGTGCGGTTGTGGAAGGCGACGTTGTTGTCGGGATCCTTCCAGGTCGTCGACGAGGGCGGTGTGCAGCCCTTCACATAGACGTCCGTATAGTCCTTGAGCGCGTCGATCAGGCCCTGCCGCACCTTGGGATCGTCGACCAGGACCTTGCCCGAATCGTCGACCAGTTTGACGTTGTAGGCGTCGACCCAGCTCAGGAACGACTGGAAGGAGTCGGTCGATTCGACGCCCATCGGGCTGCCGATGCCGTAGACGCGCTGGCCGGTTGCCTTGCGCACGGCCGGCTGGACCTTGTCGCACCAGAAGGACCAGTACTCCTTCCACGTGCCGGGAATGTCGTTCTCCTTGAAACCCGCCTGGCCCAGCATGTCCTTCCAGTACTGGATGTGCAGCGTCTGCTGCTTCAGGGCGAAGCCGTAATAGGCCTTCTTCTTGGTCTTGTCGTTGTAGAGGTAGGCCGTCTCGATGGTGACCGGCGCGAAGCGGTCCTTCATCGGCTCGATGATGTCGGTGATGTCTTCGAGCTTGCCGTCGAAGGCCCACTTGCCGGCCGTCTGCACATCGTATGTATCGGAATAAGCGACGTCCGGCGGCGTGCCGGATTCGAGCGCGGCTACTGACTTGGCGTTCATGTCCTGCACCGCATACTGCGACAGGTCGACCTTCACGCCGGTCTTCTGCTCGAACTTCTTGATCGCGGCGTAGAGCGCCTCGTCCTCGGACTTGTAGAAACCCTTGACCCACCACACGGTGAGTTTCTCCTGGGCAAGGCCCGGAACGGCAGAGAGAGCAATCGCCGCAGCGACAACGCCAGCCAGAACGCGTCTCATCGTTTCCTCATGAGTTGCCTAGTTGTCTGACAACTTAGTGCTACCAGCCCACCGGACCGGAGTCGAGGAAAGAGCGGCCCTCTCTGCCCATTCAGGTTGTCACTTCAGTCGGCACGCATTCCCGCCGCCTTGATGACCTCTGCCCACTTCTTGCGGTCGGCCATGATCATGGCTTTAAACTCAGCCGGCGAGCCGATGATGGTGTCCATGCCGCTCTCGACAAAGCGCTTCTGTACCTCCGGCTTGGCAACGGCCGCCCGCAGGGCCTTGTTCCAGTAGTCGGTCAGATCCGCCGACAGGCCCTTGGAGCCAAAGACGCCGAACCAGTTCACCACCTCGAAACCCGGCAGGAACTTCGAGATCAACGGGAGATTGGGAAAGAGCGGCGAGGGACGCGGCGAGCCGAACGCGACCGGGATCAGGCCGCCGCCGCCGATCTGGCCCAGAAACTCCGGCATGTTGCCGAACATCATGTCGCAATTGCCCGCGATCATGTCCTGGATGGCGGGCGCGCCGCCGCGATAGGGCACGTGAAGGATGTTGATACCGGCCATCTTCTTGAAGAGTTCGGCCGCCAGATGCTGCGACGTGCCATTGCCCGCCGACGCATAGGTGAGCTTGCCCGGGTTTTTCTTCGCGAAGTCGATGATCTCCGGCACGGTGCGGTATTGCATGTGCTTGCCGACGACCATCATGTTGTAGACGCCGGCAACATTGGCGATCGGTGTGAGATCGGTGTCGACGTTGATCGGCAGCTTCTGCCCCGGCATCACCGGCGCGACACAAAGCGCCGCCATGGCGGCCAGGCCGATCGTCCTGCCATCCGGCGGCGCGTTGGCAATCGCCTCGTTGGCAATGAAGCCGCTGGCGCCGGTCTTGGTGTCGACGATCACCTTCTGGCCGACTTCCGGTCCCACCGCTTCCGCGAGGATGCGCGACAGCAGATCGGCCGTGCCGCCCGGTGCGAAGCCGCACAGGAAACGCACGTCACCGGTGATCTTCTGCGCGTAAGCCGGGGCCGCAACCAGCGCAGCGAGCGCGGCACTGCCCGCGCCCACGAATGTCCTTCTTTGCATTTTGATTCCTCCCTTTGCTCGGAAAGCCTAGCATACTTGCCGCATGGTCAAGCCGATCCGTCGCAGCATCATTGCAGGCCTTCTCGTCGCGCCGCTCGTCGCGACGCGCGCCCGGGCACAGGACTTTCCCGACCGTCCGCTGCGCTTCATCGTCGGCTTTCCGCCGGGTGGCCCGAACGATCTGCTCGCCCGCCTCATCGCGCCAGGCATCGGCGAGCGACTGGGACGGTCGATCGTCATAGAAAACAAGGCCGGCGCGAACGGCGAGATTGCCGCCAGCTTCACCGCCAAGAGCGCGCCGGATGGCGGTATCTTCATGCTGGCCTCGAACGGTTCGACCACCGTGGCGCCGGCGCTCAACCGCAACATGCCCTACGATGTACGAACGGACTTTGCTGCCGTTGCCCCCGTCGGGATCAACCCGATGCTGCTGGTGACGCGGCCCGATTTGCCCGTCAAGAATGTGGCCGAGCTGCTGGCACTGGCTCGCGCCCGGCCCGGTACGCTGAACGGTGCGTCGGCTGGCGCCGGCGGCGCCACCCATCTTGCGCTGGAACTCTTCAAGGCAATGGGTAAGCTCGACATCGTGCATGTGCCCTATAAGGGCGGCGGCCCGGCGATGGCGGACCTGATGGCGAACCTCGTCGATATCTATTTCGGCGGCCTGTCGACTGCCCTGCCCCATGCCAAATCCGGCAAGATGCGCGCCCTCGGCCAGACCAGCCTCGTACGCTCGGCGGCAGCGCCAGACATTCCGACGATCGCCGAGTCCGGGCTGCCCGGCTACGAAGCCGCCATTTCCTACGGGATCTTCCTGCCGCCCGGCGCGCCGAAGGGTCTGGTCGATCGCCTACATGCAGCCGTCGATGCGACGGTCCGCTCGCCGGATGTCCTGCGGAAGTTCGTCGATCTGGGGGCCGACCCTCAGTTCGGATCACCGGCGGAGTTCGCCGCCTACGTGGCCGACGACTTCGCCAAATGGGCCCGTCTCGCGAAGGAGGCGGGCCTCAAGGCCGAATAGCTACTTCACCGACGAAAAGGCGGTCGGCGACAGGAACTGGTTCGAGACATTGGCGACGATGGCGCCGTCCTTCTCGGTCTCGGCGCGCTTGGCCAGCCATTCGGGATCGGCTGCAAAGGCGTTCCACTTCTTCTCGCGGTCAGCCAGCGAGTCCCAGGCCAACAGATAATAGAGTTCCTGGTTCGACTCGCCGACCAAGGTCGTCCAGAATCCAGCCTGCTTGATGCCGTGCTTGTCCCACAGCTTCAGCGTGATTGTGGCGAAGCGGTTGAGCAACGCGGGCAGGCGGCCCGGCACACACTTGTAGACACGCAGTTCGTAGATCATTTCTCTTCCCTTCTAGAAAGCAGCGTCGAAGCGCGGCACGAAGCCGTCGCCCTTATGGTCGATGTGACAACTGAACGGCGCGCCGAAATGACAAGGCATCAGGCGCGCGCCGCTGCCGGCACAATGCTCCAGTGCCTCGCGCCGGGTCTTGCGCGCCCCGGTACCGTCGACGCACGCGAAACTGTTCCACTCGGGATGATAGACCTGCAGGGCGTGATGCAGGATGTCGCCACAGAACAGCGCCTTCTCTCCTCGCGACTCGAACTTGATGGCAATGGTGCCCGGCGTATGGCCCGGCGCCGGTTCGATCATCAGGTTCTCGTCGAGGCGCGCCGTGCCCTCAACCATCTGCGAGAGCCCGGCCTCGACTACCGGCAGGACGGAATCGCGGAACGAGCCGGCATTGGCCGGCCCGGTCTGTGGATCGTTGTCGATCTTCAGATAGTGGTCGTAGTCGGCGCGGCTGAACACGTACTTGGCATTCTTGAACGTCGGCACCCAGCGCCCGTTGTCGAGGCGCGTGTTCCAGCCGACATGATCGGCATGGAGATGGGTGCACATCACCATGTCGACCTGGTCGGGTTCGACGCCGGCGGCTTTCAGCCGCTCGAGATACTTGGTCTCCATGAGATGCCACTTGGGCCGGTGCGGAAGCGGCTTGTGGTTGCCGACGCAGGTGTCGATCAGGATGTTCTTGCCGCCGACCTTCAGGAGCCAGCTATGGACGCTGAGCTTCAACCACCCCGATGCTTCGTCGTAATGCGCCGGCAAAAGCCAGTCGCGATGACGCTGCACGACGGCCGGATCCCAATCGGGAAAGAACGCCTTGGCCTCGAAGTTGGGCTCGTAGCTTTCCTCGATACGCACGGCCGTGCCGGTGCCGAGTTTCACCTCGATCATGGTCCCTCCCCTTCGATGCGAGCTTAGCGTTGCCCGAGGGGTGCGGGAAAGGTGTGGATTTCGAGTGTTAGAATGCCTGCCGAAAACGGCAGCCCCACAAAGGCTGCCCTTAGAATGGCTGGCCTAGAACGGCAGCCGGGCCGCGTCGACGCGCTCAACGTGACGGTGTGCCAGGGTCGCAATCGCAGCGCCGAGGATCGGACCGAGGACCGCAAGCCCAATGAAGTGGACGCCGACAAACCACGGCTCGAAAATGCCCGGCACGAGATGGCCGACCGTCACGGCGAGAACGAAGAACAGAACGGCGAACCCCAGGCCACTCGCGAAGCCGCCAAGTGCGACGAGAAGCGTCGAGGCCGTGAGCGAACGGCCGATCATGTAACTAAGCCCGAGGGCAGCTCCGGCCGCGACCAAAGCGGTAATCGTTTCCATCACGCATTCTCCAATACGCTCTCGACTATCGAGAAATCAGAGTCGACACTGCGTAAGCACCCCTAATTTGAAACATCCCCTCACCGTCGAGAACCGACCAATTGCGCATGTCTGAACGATCATTTGACTGGATTTCCGCAGCGGAACTCTCAAAACTTTTCCAGCGCCGCGAGGCATCGCCGGTCGAGGTCGTCGATGCAATGCTCGTTCGTGCATCGAAACTGCAACCTCATCTCAACGCCTCCGTCATGATCGACGAGGCCGGCGCCAAAGCTGCGGCAGTGGCCTCGGAGGCGCGTTGGCAGAGGAATCAGCCGCTTTCCCCCCTCGATGGCGTCCCCACGACGATCAAGGACACCACCAACGTGAAGGGCTGGCCGACACGTTACGGCTCACACGCCACCGACGAAACGCCCGTGAAGGAAAGCGCGCCGGTCGTTGAAAGATTGCAGTCGGGCGGCATGATTTTGCTGGGGAAGAGCGCCACACCGGAGTTCGGCTGGAAGGCGCTGACCGACTCGCCCCTGCAGGGCACGACCCGCAGTCCATGGAATCTCAATCATTCGCCGGGCGGTTCGTCCGGCGGAGCCTCGTCGCTCACGGCGGCAGGCATCAATCCTTTCAATCACGGTAACGATGGCGGCGGCTCGATCCGCATACCCGCCGCGCACACCGGCCTGGTCGGCCTCAAGCCATCGTTCGGACGTATCCCGCAATACCCCGCAGATGCGCCCTTCGCCGACGTGATCAGCCAGGGCGTGCTGTCGCGCACCGTGCTCGACACGGCCATGGCGCTGAACATCACGGCTGGTCCGGATGCGCGCGACTGGCGATCGCTGCCCGCCGAACCACGCGACTATACGGTCGGTCTCGACGGCGGCGTGCGGGGCTGGAAGATCGGCCTCAGCCTCGACTTCGGCCATGTGAAGGCCGATCCCGAAGTACGAGACCTCGTCGCCGCCGCCGCGAAGCGCTTCGAGAACCTCGGCGCCCATGTTGAGGATGTCGGTCCGTTGATCGATCCGTTGCAATTGTCGTTCGAGCCGCTGTGGATCGGCAGCTTCGCAACACGCTTCCGCCAGATCCCGACGCAGCTTCACGGCAAGCTCGATCCGGGTTTCCGCGCCGCCGCCGAGAAGGGACTCGCCGTCACGCTGGCCGACTATGCCAGGAGCTATGAAGCCAAGAGCAAGCTGGCGCGCGACCTCGCCCTCTGGCACCGCCAGTACGATCTGCTGCTGGCGCCGGTGGCGCCTACGGCGGGACCGCCGGTCGACACGCTCTACAATTCGGAAGCGTTTCCGCGCTGGACCAAGGGGGCACCCTACACCTTGCCGTGCAACCTTACGGGCCAACCCGCCGCATCGATGCCGGCAGGCCTTACCAAGGCCGGTCTCCCGGTCGGCCTGCAGATCATCGGCGCTCCGCGCGCCGATCATGTCGTCCTGCAGGCGATGCGTGCCTATGAAAGCGCGAGTGGCTGGACTTGGCCGCAGGCGAAGGTCGTGGAGACTCTGAAGGGACTCTAGGTCGACGCGCTGGCGTAAGACGAGACTTCGACCAAGTTGCCTTCCGGATCGTGGCAGTAGACCGACACGAACAGGCCCAACGCACCTGAGCGGGTTGTCGGACCTTCGACAACTTTCACGCCGCACGTCTCGAAATGGGCAATCGTCTCGGCTGGCGACGACGACGTCACGAAGCAGAGATCGAGCGCGCCAGGCGTATCGACCTTTGACGTCACCCAGCTTTCATCGCCAGTGGGCCGGACGTTTATCTTCTGGTCGCCGAAGAAGAGCGCGATGCGCTGCTCTCGTCCGTAGACCTGCTTGGTCATACCCAGGACACGCTGATACCAGGCGGCCGTCGCATCGACGTCCCGGCAGCTCAGGACGAGATGATCCACACGTTCGACCTTCAGCGTCATCGTTCACCTGCTCGATGGATGCCCGATGATACTGCTGAAGCTGTTAGAGAAAGTCACGACACGCGGGAAAATTCCGACGGGCCGCCTGGACGGATGCTGCGCAGAGCGATCACAAGGACACGATAGCCGAGGAATCCTCCGCACAGGGCGCTGACCGCAGCGATATATGCCGGCTCGACAAGCATCTCACCGACCAATGCGGAAGCGAAATCGACGAACATCGCCGCGACCAGTATCAGCGACGCGACGACACCATCGATCGTGCGCGGCAGCCAGACGAGCCCGGTCGCCTTGTCCGCACGCAGCGGCAGCGTCCAGCCGCGACGGCGACCGAGAAACGAGCCGACGAAGAAAGCCGCCAGCCAGAGGGCGTCGTGAAAGACGCTCGTCTCGAAAACACTCGCAAGCAGCATGAGCGCGGCGATGATCGCAAAGCCGCCCGGCAATGCCAGCCGTCCCAAAGTGGTCATACCGCCGCGCGACTGGGATGCCGACATCCAGAGGCAGAGCAAGGCGAACAGGAGCGTGAGGCCGTTCGCCAGACTGAGGGGCGAAATCATCGGTATAGGAAACGCCACGGCATCGAGCGAGTAAAGTGTTGAGGTTGCACAACGACTGTCGCCCTGTTCAGAGATTCTAAGTCGCCTGCTTAGTGAAGTGCCGAGCGAGCGTCGACAGCAAATGTGAAGAACGACGATACTGCGCGATGCCACGAGGGCAGCTTCGCGGCCTTTACGTGCCGCTGCACAGGAACTGCTCGGAGGCGTCGAGCGTGGCGGCACAACGACGCGGGGCGCCGCGATTTGGACGGACCGCAGGCGCTGCCCATCGCTGCCGACAGGAACAACGGCCGGCCGATACCTGTGCCACCTTCCCAACGACTGTTGGATGCACGCGCCGCGCTGATCGCCATGTCGCTCGCCTTTCCGCCGGCCACAACCGCAAGGTCGAGGGAACAAGATCGAAGGCGCTGGATCGAGCGTGACGGTCACGCCGCCCGCTCCTTTGCCCGCCTGTCTTGGCCCACGGGAAAGTGACTTGGGGTTGTGCCCTGGGCGACATGAGGATGGCCCTCGTCCAACAAGCAAGAAATCGGGGGAAAGAACGATGACGCTTACCAGACAGGCGATGGCCGGAATTGCCGGAGCGGCACTGATGCTGACGGCGACAGGCCATGCCCAGCAGCCGCCGCCGCAGTTTCCCGAGATGACCTTCTTCGTCACCAGCGTCGGCGGGCCACAGGGTGCCAATTATGGAGGCCTCGAAGGTGCCGATCGGCACTGCCAGACCCTGGCGGCCAAGGCAGGCGCCGGCGCCAAGACCTGGCGCGCCTATCTCAGCACGCAGGCAGTGGGCGGGGCGACAGCGGTCAATGCCCGCGACCGCATCGGCAAGGGACCCTGGGTCAACCCCAGGGGGGTCCAGATCGCCGCCAGCGTCGACGACCTCCATTCGCCAAACAACAAGATCAGCGCCGAGACTGCCGTTGCCGAAACCGGCCGCCTGATCCCCAGCCGGCTCTACACCGTAAACCAGCACGACATCCTGACCGGCACGCAGGCCAATGGAACTGCCTTTGCGCCGGACAAGGACATGACGTGCGGCAACTGGACCAAGAACGGCGAAGGCAGCGCCATGGTCGGCCATGTCGACCGCATGGGCCTGCGCGACGACGAGGCGTCGAAATCGTGGAACACCTCGCACCCGTCGCGGGCGTGCGACGCCGCTTCGCTGGTGGCCACGGGCGGCGCCGGCCTGCTCTATTGCTTCGCCGCGAACTGAGCACAGCACCGTTCGCGGAACGGGCCCGGAACTCCCATTCGACATGACCGACGGAAAGCCTTCGGTCGCTCGCACGGCCACCGCGCCCCGGCGCCTTCCTTCTTCAGAAGGCGCCGCCTGCTTCCACGGCGCTCGACGGCTTCCTTGTGAAAGGAAGCGTCTTTAGGTCTCGATCTTGACGCCGGCGGTGGTGATCACCTTCCGCCACTTCTCGACTTCGTCGTTCAGGAACTTCGCAGTCTCCGCCGGCGTCGCGCCGACCGGAATCACGGCCTGCTCGGCCAGGCGCTTGCGCAACGCCTCGTCCTTCACCGCCTTGGCGACTTCGGCGCCGAGCTTGTCGACGATGTCCTTTGGCGTCTTCGCCGGCGCCATGAACATCACCCAGCTCGACGATTCGATCAGCGGGCCGCCCGACTCGACGATGGTGGGCACCTCTTCGGCACCCGGCACGCGCTCCTTCGACATCATGGCGAGCGCGCGGGCCTTGCCGGCGCGCACCTGGCTCATGGTGCCGATCGGCACATCGAGCAGGAGCTGCAGGTTGCCCGACATGAGATCGGCCAGCGCCGGGGCCGTGCCCTTGCACGTGCACCATCTTGGTGCCCGTAACCTGCATGATCAGCTCGGTCGAGAGATGGGCAGCCGCCCCCACACCCGAGGAGCCGAACGAGATCTTGCCCGGGTTCTTCTTGGCGTACTCGATCAGCTCGCCAACGTTCTTCACCGGCAAATCGTTGCTGACGAGGATCATGATCGGCGCGATGCCGACCAGCGACACCGGCGTAAAGCTCGCCACCGGATCGAACTTCAGCTTGCCCTCATAGAGCGTCTTGTTCGCCGCATGGGCGGCAATGACGGTCAGGAAGGTGTAGCCATCGGGCGGGGCATTGGCGACGATTTCGGCGCCGATCAGCGAGTTGGCGCCAGGCTTGTTGTCGACCACGAAGGTCTGGCCGACATTCGTCTTCTCCAGGGTGAGGCGCGTCACCGAATCGGTGAGGCCGCCTGCCGTATACGGCACGACCCAGCGGATCGGCTTGTTCGGCCATGCCTGCGCGCTGGCCTGGCCCGGCAAGAGCGCGGCGCCCGGCGCGAGAACGGCAGCGGCACTTCCAGCCAGAATGCCGCGACGATTGATTTTGGTATTCATACTCAACCTCCCACACTTGTCGGGGAGACACATGCCCGGCCCGGCCGCTTCACTCAAGCGGCGAAAAGAAGGCATCTCTCTTTTCCGCTAAGCGAGCCTCGGGCTGAAAATTGCAACCGGCTGCGCCACGCCGCGCAGCGGGTGACGGCCGAGGTCGTCGAGCGGCCGATCGAGACGGGCTGCGACCGTCTCGGTGATGAGGATCGTGCGCCCAAGCGACTTGCTGAGCGCCTCGACCCGGCTCGCCGCATTGACGGCACGGCCGATCACCGTGAAGTCGAGCCGCCCGGGGGCCCCGACATTGCCGAAGAACACTTCGCCTTCGTGCAAAGCGATCCCGGTACGCAATGGATGCCAGCCCGCGATGGTGGTGATTTCTGCCGGCGGCGTGGCGTTCAGCCTCTCCAGGTCTGAGTAGGCCTGTTCGGCAGCAGTAAGCGCCGCTTGCGCCGCTGCCTGCTCCGTCTCGAAGCTCGCGAAAGGAAAGACGGCCAGGAGCCCGTCCCCGATGAACTTCAGCACTTCGCCGCCCTGGTCGAGCACCGCGCCGGCCAGGCATCCAAAGTAGACGTTGAGCAGCGTGATCATGTCCGGCCCGGAAAGCCGTTCCGACAGATCGGTGAAGCCACGCAGGTCCGACACCCAGATCACGGACTGGATCGGCTCGCCGGCACCGCGCTTGATGAGGCCGTCGAGCACCCGACCGCCGGCGGCTGCGCCGAGATAAGTATCGAGCACGTTGCCCGCGATACGCCGCTGGATCTGCCGCTCGACATGCAGGGCGAAGAGCTTGAGGACGTGCTGCAATGCCGCCAGCTGCTCGTCGGAAAAGCCGCCTTCGCGTCCGGTCGCGACCGTCGCGGCATTGTGATAGCGGCCACCGGACCTGAGCGGCAGCGCGAGATACTCGACGATACCCTGCTTCGCCAGTTCCCCCATCAACGGATGGCGCGCCACCGCGTCGGGATCGGTGGTCTTGCCGCGATAGACCTGTCCCCGTCCGATGACACCGGCCAGCGGATTGCGGCGATAAGCATCGGACTGCAGCGCGTCCTCGCTGACTTTGACCTCGTCGCAGAAGCCGTCCGCAGCGTTCCAGTTCCAGGCGAAGCCATAGACCTGTGGATGCAGGGTCCCGACATGCAGGCTGGCACGGTCGAGCGGCAAGCCGGCCGTCACCAGCCGCCACACCAGCTCTTCGAAGCACGGCAGGGTGTCGTCCTCTGCCGCGGCATTGCCCAGCAGCCAGGCTTCGATTGCCTCGAAGCCCACGACCGAGCCGACGCCCCCCCATCGTCGCGCCGAGCGACGCAGCAGAGAGACGAAGGGCGGATAGGATCTCGGCGCGGGATCGACAGGAAGCTGAGCCATGCTACTTCGTAGTATAGCCGCCGTTGACGAGGATGGTCTGGCCGGTCATCCACCAGCCCTCTGACACCATGAAGCGGATATAGGGGACGATGTCCTCGATATGGGTAAGGCCGGTCTTGGTCGACTTCGAGAGCGCCGCCCCCGTCTTGTGGTAGGCGACCGCGTCCGCTCCCTCGGCCGGATAGAAGAAGGGCGTGTCCATCGGGCCGGGACCGATCGCCGTCACCGAGATGCCGCGCTCGCCGAACTCCTTGGAGGCTGCGCGGGTAAAATGCTCCACCGGCGCCTTGGTGCCGGCATAGGCTGCATAGAATGGCGTAAAGGCGCCGAGCAGCGACGTGACGAGCGTGCAGATCTTGCCGTTGTCGTTCACGTGCTTGCCGGCCTCCTTGAGAAAGAAGAAGGCAGACTTGGCATTCACCGCGCTCATCTCGTCGTACTCGGCCTCGGAGACCTCGACGATTGGCTTCTTCAGCACTTTGCCGACGGTGTTGATGGCAATGTCCGGGCGTCCGAAGGCGGCAATGGCATCCGCAAACAGTTTCTCCATCGCGCCCGCGCTTGTGAGGTTGGCCTGTAGCGCGACCGCCTCGGCGCCGGCTGCCTGCACGGCCGCGACAGTCGCATCCGCGTCCGCCTTGCTGGCGGCGCTGTTGTAATGAACCACGACGGCCCGCGCGCCGTGGGCCGCCAGATCGCGAGCAATGAGCCCACCGAGATTCTTGGCGCCACCGGCGATCAGCACGGTTTTGCCCTTGAGGCTGTGGTCGACCATCGCGAGGCTCCTTCGTCATTGTCTGGACGGACGGCCGCACCTTGACCGTTCGTATCAATGGAATAAAGTTGGCCATACCGACATTACTTGTCGGATAAATCGAACAATTAGCCATCATATGGATCGCATCGAAAGCCTGCGAATCTTCGCCCGCGTCGTTCAGTGCGGCAGCTTCACCAAGGCGGCGGCAACGCTGCAGATGCCGCGCTCCTCGGTCTCGATGGCCATCCAGGAACTCGAAACCCGGATCGGTGCGCGGCTGCTGGCGCGCACGACGCGCCGCGTGGCACCGACACAGGAAGGCATCGCCTTCTACGAACGCTGCGAGCGACTCCTCGGCGACTATGAAGAGGTCGAAAGCCTGTTCCGGCAGTCGTCCAGCCTTCCCACCGGAAGACTCTCGGTTAACGTGCCGGGCCGCATGGGCCGCCTGATCTTTGCGCCGGCGCTGCGCGATTTCTTTCGACGCTATCCCGGCGTCGAACTGGAGCTGGGCGTCACCGATCGCGCCATCGATCTGGTGCACGAAGGCGTCGACTGCGCGATACGCGTCGGACCGTTGAGCGACTCGAGCCTCGTCGCTCGCAAGGTCGGCGACATCACCTTGGCCAACTGTGCAAGCCTGTCTTATCTGCGCGAGCACGGCACGCCGGAGACAATCGACGATCTCGAGCGCCACGTTGCCGTGGGCTATGCTTCGCCGACCAGCGGCAGGATCGAAGAGTGGGAGTGGCTTGAGGGCGGCATGGTCAGGACGCGGCCGATGCCGGCGCGCATCACCGTCAACAATGCCGAAGCCTATATCGCCTGCTGTTTGGCCGGACTGGGGCTGATCCAGGTTCCCCTCTACGACGTCCGCAGCCATCTCGCCGGCGGCGAACTCGTCGAGGTCCTGCTTCACCTGCGGGCAGCACCGATGCCGGTGCACATCCTCTATCCGCACCGGCGCCATCTGTCGCGTCGACTACAGGTGTTCGTCGACTGGGCGAGCGCCCTCCTCCGAGAGCACGTCGCCTGAACGTCCTGCGTTCTAGTCGAGATCGAGACCGTTCATGCCGGCGTTCTTGCGCGCCTTCTTGGCGAGCTCGCCCAGCACCTTGCCCGCCTGGTGCGGGTCCATGATCTGCTCGACCTCGGGACCTTTGTGCCAGCCTTCGGCCACGGCAAAGATGCCGTTGCCCGCCTGGAAGACGCGGCCCGTCACTTCGCGGCTGTCTTCACTGGCGAGCCAGGTCGCAACCGGCGCGATCCACTTGGGATCGCGACGCTTCTTGTCCTCCTCGGTATACTCCCGGAGATCCTCGGTCATGCGCGTGAAGGCCGACGGCGAGATCGAATTCACGGTGATGCCGTAACGCGCAAGCTCGCGCGCGGCGATGATAGTGAACGAAGCGATGCCCGCCTTGGCCGCCCCGTAGTTGGTCTGGCCGATATTTCCGTAGATGCCGGAGACCGACGTGGTGGTGATGATGCGCGCATCGACCGGGCCGCCCTTGAGCTTTGCCTGGTCACGCCAGTAGGCGGCGGCATGGCGGGCCGGCGCGAAAGTGCCCTTGAGATGCACCTTGATCACGGCATCCCACTCGTCCTCGCTCATGTTAACCAGCATGCGGTCGCGCAGGATGCCGGCGTTCAGCACGATGGCGTCGAGTTTGCCGAAGGCCGAGACGGCCTGGTCGATCATGTTCTTGGCGCCGTTCCAGTCGGAAACGTCGTCGCCATTGGCCACGGCCTCGCCGCCCTTGGCCTTGATCTCGTTCACGACCTGCTGGGCCGGGCCGACATCGTTGCCCTTGCCCGCACGATCACCGCCCAGGTCGTTCACCACCACCTTGGCGCCGTGCTCGGCCAGCATCAAGCAATGCTCCCGCCCCACACCGCGTGCGCCGCCGGTCACGATCGCCACCCGTCCTTCGCACAATCTCGCCATTGCTCCCTCCTGTCTTTTGCGTGTCTGAATCCTGGTGTCCTGCGCTAGTCTAGCGGGGCTCACAGGAGGATCGCCATGGACACGCTGCCGCTCGCTACCCCCGAACAGGTCGGACTTTCCGCAGCGCGGCTCGATCGCGTGCGGACATGGATGCATCAATGGGTCGATAGCGGGAAGCTCGCCGGCATGGTCACCTGCGTCATGCGCAAGGGGCAGCTCGCCTTCGCCGAGGTCTATGGCAAGGCGGATGTCGCTCGCGACAAGCCGATGCGGCCCGACACGATCTTTCGCATCTACTCGATGACCAAGCCGCTCACCTCCACTGCAATCATGATGCTCTACGAGGAAGGCCGCTTTCAGCTCGACGATCCGATCTCGAAGTTCATCCCCGCCTTCGCCAATCCACGCGTCTATGTCGGCGGCAGCCGCGGCAAGATGGAAACGGTGCCGGCCGAGCGCGAGATCAACTTCCGGGACCTGCTGACCCACACGTCGGGCCTGACCTACGGCTTCATGGAGAGCACGCCGGTAGACGCCGCCTATCGCGCCAAGGACGGCGTGGATTTCCAGACTGCCGACACCAGCCTCAAGCAGGTCGTCGAGAAGCTGGCAACGATCCCCCTGATCGCCCAGCCCGGCAAGGCATGGAACTATTCGGTGGCGACCGATGTGTTGGGCTATCTGGTCGAAGTGATTTCCGGCCAGCCCTTCGAGAAGTATCTCAAGGAGAAGGTCATCGATCCGCTCCGCATGATCGACACCGATTTCCATGTGCCGAAGGAGAAGCACGATCGCTTTGCGGCCAATTACTCCGCCGGCCCGGGCGGTAAGCTCGATCTCCTCGACGACCCGGCCAAGAGCCGTTACCTCTCGCCGCGCAAGGTGAATTCCGGTGGCGGCGGTCTGGTTTCGACGGCCGCCGATTATCTGCGCTTCTGCCAGTTCATGCTGAACAAGGGCGAACTCGACGGTGTACGCCTGCTCGGCCGCAAGACGGTCGAGCTGATGACCATGAACCACCTGAACGGCGACATGGCCGACATGGGCACGCCGCGCTTCTCCGAATCGACCTACACCGGCATCGGCTTCGGGCTCGGCTTCTCGGTGATGATCGACCCCGCCAAGGCCTATATCGCCGGCACGCCCGGCGAGTTCGCGTGGGGCGGCGCCGCCTCGACGGCCTTCTGGATCGACCCGGCGGAAGACATGGCGGTGGTACTGCTGACGCAGCTCATGCCCTCCTCGACCTACCCGATCCGCCGCGAGTTGCGCGTCCTCACCTATCAGGCGATTGTCGACTGAGCGGAGGAGGCAAGCGCCATGCGCAACACCGGCAGCATCGAAGTCCGCAAGCTCCATCCTCTGTTCGGCGCAGAGATTTCAGGCATCGACATCACGCGTCCGCTTTCGCCGCGTGAGTTCGGACCGATCCGGGCGGCCTTCGAAGAGCATTCCGTGCTCCTCTTCCGCGACCAGCCGATGGACGACGATAAGCAAATCGCCTTCAGCGAGAATTTCGGCCCGCTGGAAACGACGCTCAGCGCCAACCCGGCCGCCGGCACCAAGTTCGCGCGCCAGTCGAACCTCGACATCCTGACGGGCGAGCCGATCCCGCCCGACGACATGCGCATGATCTACCAGAAGGCCAACTACTTCTGGCATTCCGACTCCTCCTTCAAGCGCATCCCTTCGCTCTGCTCGATCCTGACGGCACGCATCTGCCCACCCGAAGGTGGCAATACGGAATTCCTCAGCATGCGCGCGGCCTGGGATGCCCTGCCGCCGGCGCTGCAGGCGACGATCCATCCTCTGGTCGCCGAGCATGCGCTCGCTCATTCGCGGGACCGTGTGCAGAAGGGGATTCTGAGCGCCAAGTCGCTGGCCGAACTGCCGCCGGTCAAGCAGCGCCTGTTCCGCGACAATCCGATCAACGGCCGCCGCGCGCTCTATATCGGCGCCCACGCCGGCCATATCGTCGATTGGCCCGAACCGATCGGCAAGGCGATCCTGTGGGAACTGGCGCAGCGCGCCGAGCAGCCGGAGTTCATGCTCTCGCACGCCTGGCGCGAAGGCGACGTGATTGTGTGGGACAACCGTGCGGTCCTGCACCGCGCGACCTACTACGACGCGACCAAACACAAGCGCCTGATGCAGCGGACCACCATCGGCGGCGACGCCCCGACGGTTCCGCAATAAGAATGGCCGAACCGGCGCAAGCTCCGACTGCTCCCGACGGAATGCCCCCTGGGCTGCCGCGCATCCTCGCGGTGGCGACGATCACCATCGGGCTGATGATGTCGGTACTCAGCAACTCGATGACCAACCTGGCGTTGCCCTATATCGCGCAGGATCTCGGCATCTCGGCGGAAAGCTCGATCTGGATCGTCAATGCCAGCCAGATCGCCTTGATGGTCACCCTGCTGCCGGTGGCGGCGCTGGCCGACATCGTGGGTTACCGCCACGTCTATCGCGTCGGGCTGGTGCTGTTCTCCATCGCCTCGGTCGGCTGCGCGCTGGCGCCATCTCTTCCCTGGCTGATCGCCGCCCGTGTGTTCCAGGGGTTGGGCGGTGCCGCCATCATGGCGATCCAGCCTGCGCTCGTGCGCTCGATCTACCCGCGCGCCATGCTGGGTCGCGGCCTTGGCTTCAACACCACCGTCGTTGCAACTTCGCTTGCAGCCGGCCCCAGCCTCGGTGCCGCCCTGCTCTCGATCACCTCCTGGCCGATCCTGTTCGCGGTCTATGTGCCGCTGGGCATCGTTTCCTTCATCCTGTCGGAACGGTACCTGCCGCACACCACGCACACGCATCGGCCATTCGACGTGTTGTCGGCGGTCATGTCCGGCGCGACCTTCGGCCTGCTGATCTTCGGCATCGACGGCATGGCCCACGGCCATTCGCATCTTCTGATCATTTCCGAATTGGCCGCGGCTGCGACCCTCGGCACGATCTTCGTCTGGCGTCAGACACGGCTCTCCGATCCGATGATGCCCATCGACGTCTTTCGCCGGCCGATCTTCTCGCTGTCGATCAGCGCATCGACCTGTACCTTCACGGCGCAGGGGCTGGCCTTCGTCAGCCTGCCGTTCTTCTTCCATACGGTGCTGGGCCGCAACGCCACCGACACCGGCATCCTGCTGACCGCCTGGCCGCTCGCTCTCGCAGGTATCGCGCCGATCGCCGGCCGCCTCGCCGACCGCCACCATGCCGGCTTCCTGGGCGCCATCGGGCTCACCAGTATGACGGCGGGCCTCATCCTCACCGCCCTGCTGCCGCCCGACCCGTCGGCCGCCGACATTATGTGGCGGCTGGTCCTGTGCGGCGCGGGTTTCGGCATCTTCGCCGCGCCCAACAACCGGCTGATGATGAACGCCGTCCCGCGTGATCGAAGCGGCAGCGCCGGTGGCATCATCGCCTCGGCCCGCACCCTGGGGCAGACGATGGGCGCGGCGCTGGTCGCGCTGATCTTCGGCCTGTTCGATTTCTCCAGCGGCGCCGTGGCTGCCGCCGATGCCGCCCGCGCGGCGATCTGGCTGAGCGCAGGCTTCGCGGCGACGGCCCTCGTGATCGGCAGCCTCAGGCTCCGTCACTAAGCCGCTGCATGGATCTCGCGGAAAAGCGAAGGCGCCATGCCGAAGCGGCGCTCGAATGCCTGGCCCAGCCGCGCCGATGACCGCAGGCCCACGCAGCCGGCGATGGTCTTGAGCGGCAGCCCCTTGGCCAGCAGCGTGCGCGCCGCATCGAGGCGCAGGCCTTCGACAAAGTGTGCCGGGGTCTTGCCCGTGGCGTCGGTGAACTTGCGATAGAAGCTGCGCTCCGACAGGCCCGCGCGCCGGGCGAGCGCCGGCACGTCGAGCGGCTTGTCGAGATTGTCCTGCATCCAGTCGATCAGCGCGGCGAACGGCGCATCGGCATTCGTCTGGGCCTGCAGCAGCGGACTGAACTGCGATTGATAGCCTGGCCGCCGCGCATAAAGCACGAAATGCCGCGCGATCAGGTTGGCCGTCGCGGCGCCGAGGTCGGCTTCGACCAGCGCCAGCGCCATGTCGATGCCTGTGGTCACGCCAGCCGACGTCCAGACCTTGCCGTCGACGACATAGAGCGCGTCCGCATCGACGGTCAGCGCCGGAAAGCGATCCGCGAGCCGTTCGCAGCTTGCCCAGTGTGTCGCCACGCGCTTGCCATCGAGCAGGCCCGCCGCGGCCAGCATGAAGGCGCCGGTGCAGACCGAGCCAAAGCGCTTGGTCTTGGGCGCCGTCTTGCGCAGCCAGGCCAGCACGTCCTCGCGCGCCAACGCCGCCTTCAGGCCGCGCGAGCCACCGGCGACCAGCAGCGTATCGGGCTGCCCGCCGATCGACTGGCTCATCACGGCAACACCGCAGTTCGTGGTGACGGGCCCACCGTCGGGCGAAACGATCCGAACGTCGTAGAAAGGCCGGTCGCGACCATCGTCGGCGGCACCGAACACGGCGGCGGGTCCTGTGACGTCGAGGAGCTGGCAACCTTCGTAGGCGAGCAGCGAGATCTGATGCGGTCGGGCCATTGGCAGAAAATAACCTATGTTTGACATTTCTGCCAATCCCTTGAGAGCTTACGGTACGGGCCGAACCAGGAGACGCACATGACAGACACGGTCCATATCGGCATCCTTCTCTTTCCCGACGTCACGCAGCTCGACGCGACCGGCCCCGCGCAGGTCCTGTGCCGCGTACCCAATGCCAAGCTTCACATGATCTGGAAGACGCTGGCTCCCGTGCCGACCGACTCGGGCTTCTCGATCGTGCCGACGACGACCTTCGCCGACTGCCCGCAGCTCGACGTGATCTGCGTGCCGGGCGGCGGTGGCCAAGTGGCATTGATGACCGACGAGGAAACGCTGTCCTTTTTGCGCAAGCAGGCCGCGGGCGCCCGCTACGTTACGTCGGTCTGCACCGGCTCGCTGGTGCTCGGCGCCGCCGGCCTGCTGAAGGGCTACAGGTCGGCCTGTCACTGGTCGTCGCGCGAGTTCCTCACGGCCTTCGGCGCGACTCCGGTCGCCGAGCGCGTGGTGCGCGACCGCAACCGCGTCTCGGGTGGCGGCGTCACGGCCGGCATCGATTTCGGCCTCACATTGGCGGCCGAACTGGCCGGCGAAGAGGTCGCCAAATCGATCCAGCTCACGCTCGAATACGATCCGCAACCGCCCTTCGATTCCGGCAGCCCCGAGAAGGCCGGCCCCGAGCGCGTGAAGCGGCTGAAGGAACGCATCCAGGCCATGCTGCAGAAGCGCCTGGAAGCGAACCGGGCGGCGGCGTCACGCCTTCAGTAGAAGGGCGGCGACGAACAGAGCCATCGATGCGGTGGGCGCCACGGTACGGACCGTGTTCCACATCGTCCATCGGCCGAGATAGTGAGCCCAGAGGGTGGCGGCCTCCGGCGTAGCCGGCCGGGCCGCAGCCAGGGCGTCGTTCAGGGGAATGTTGAAAGCGCGCGTTACGCCGAAGCAGCCGACGAGATAGAGCAGGCTCGCCAGCAGGAGCAGCTTGCCACTGGGACCGTCCCACCAGACATGGGATCCCGCGAGCAGCGCCAGGCAGATCGCGCCCGTGCCGACGAACAGCGACAGGAAACCCACGTTGAGCACCGCGACGTTGATCGACTGCATGGCGTTGATGCCCTGCTCCGGCGCGATGCGGCCAAGCGCCGGCATCACGAACGAGGAGAAGGCGAAGAAGATGCCGGCAACGAGCCCGCAGCCGATCGCGGCGACGAAGACGCCGACATGGATCGCCTGGTCGATCACGGCTGGCCTGCCGAGACGAGACGCCGCAGCGCTTCCTCCAAGGTTATCGTACCGTGTCGCGTCTCACCATCGCCTGCCTCCGCGCCGATGTGTCCGGCGTTGACCGCATCGGTGAGGTCCGCGAGCTTGGCGGCATAATCGACACTGGCGCCGACAGCGCGAAGCGCCTCAATCGTCTCGTCGCGAGAGGACGGCACTGCGATCACCGGCTTGCCGAGAAGATCGGACAATGCCGCCGCCGCGTCGGCCGGCGAATATTCCTTCGGCCCCTTGAGATTGACGATGCGCATGCCGGGGCGCGGATCGAGCAATAGCTCGGCCACCGTGCGGCCGACATCGCGCGCCGATACCGTATCGTCCGCGGCATCGAGCGGCAGCTTGGCCGAGGGCAGCACGCCCGCCTCGCGCGCCGCGGGCAGCATCGCCGCCCAGTTCTCCATGAAGTCGCCGGGCCGCAGGAAGACAAGCGACGGCGCGGCGCCCACCAACCCCTGCTCGAAATCATGGAGGGTCTGCACGATCCCATTGCCTTCGGCGAGATGGGCGCCAACGGAAGAGAGTGCGACGACATGCGGCAGGCCGGCGGCCCGGATGGCCGATGCAATCGAGTGCACGGCAGTCCGACTGTCGGCCACGACATCGGCTGCCTGCATCGACGGCACCAGCATGACGAAGGCGGCATCGGCGCCCCGAAACGCCGCGACCAGACTCGCGGTGTCGGTCGCCTCGCCCCGCACGATCTCGATTGTCGGCCCGGCCAGATGCCCGGCCCGCTCCGTGTCCCGCGCAATCGCCCGCACCGCCATGCCGCGCTGCTTCAAGGCTTCGAGCGCGGCACCGCCCACCTGCCCTGTCGTTCCCATCAAGACCAGCATCGCAGACCTCCACGAGTGACGCGGCCGCTGCTATCACGCTGGTACACTTTCCATAAGTACGCACATTTTTTATACTAGGCATCACGCATGGATATGCGGACGAGTCTGAGAGGCATTGCCAATGGCATCGACCAAAGCACCCTGGTGTCCGGTGACCGCGACGGTCGAAGTGATCGGCGGCCGCTGGAAGCCGACCATTCTCTTTCACCTGAAGGATCAACCGCGCCGCTTCAACGAGCTGCGCCGCCTCGTCCCGGGCATCACGCAGCGCATGCTGACGCTGCAACTACGGGCGCTGGAGCAGGACGGCATCGTGACGCGCGCGGTGCACAACACCATCCCGCCACACGTCGAATACGCGTTCACGCGGAAAGGCTGGACGCTCGGCCCGCTTCTCGACGCGATGGAAGCCTGGGGTGAGAAGAACGGCCCGCGCCGGCGCGGCAAGATATCCGCCTAGGAAACCTCGCTGCGCCGGCCGCGTGCCAGAAAGATCAAGCGAACGGTGACCGATGGGCGAGAATCAACCCGCGCCTGCCGTGGCACTCTCAATCGGGATCGCCTTGCCGGCGGCCATGTCGAACTTCAGCCGGCGCACATAGTCGAGATCACGGCCCGTGACGCGCACGAAGCGGCTGCCTTCGGGATAGTCGATGGCATGGATGGCGCCGACATCGTAGACGCCGGCATGGCCCGGCTCGAGCCGATAGGTCTTCACCTTCTCGAGCTTCGCCTCGCCGGCGCCCTCGCCGCCATCGAGCCGCTTGAACTCGCTCATGTCGGTATAGTTGATCGCCTGGCCATAGACCGCCCAAGAGGCGCCGTGATCATGGGGCGGGCTCCTGTGCGCCTTGGGATTGCAGTGCGCCAGCACCACGAAGCCGAGATCCTTGTCCTCGTAGAGCTTGCGCGTGCCGATCGGCGCGGCGGGCCCCACGGCTTCCTCAACAAAGCCCTTGTTCGCCAGCAGCTTTTCCAGCAGCACGCGCACTTGCTCGCGGCCGGCAGAGTTGTTGTTTGCCTTGAGGGCAGCCTGCGCGTCCTTGATGAAACTCTCGAGCGAATAGGTCATGCGGCGGCTCCTGGAAATGCAGGTCTGAATACGAGCGGAAATGATCCGCCCGCAGCCCCTTTGCTGTCAACGCTGGCCATTGTCTCTCAACGGCCGCCGAAGATGCGGCGGGCGATGACCATGCGATGGACCTCCGACGGCCCCTCGTAGACGCGCATGGTGCGAACCTTCTGGGCCATCATCGACAATGGCAGCTCCTGCGTGACGCCCATGGCGCCGAAAGCCTGCTGGGCATGGTCGATGACTTCGGTGGCCATCTCGGTCGCATAGACCTTGATCATCGACGCCTCCATGCGCACGTCCCGGCCTTCGTCCTGCTTGACCGCCGCATCCATCACCATGAGGCGGCAGGCATGCAGTTTCATGGCGGCATCGGCGACCCACCATTGTACCGCCTGGCGGTCGGCGAGCTTCTGGCCGAAGGTCACGCGCTGGCTGGCATGTTCGACCAGCATGTCGAGCGCGCGCTGGGCCATGCCGATGCACCAGGATCCCATCTGCAGGCGGCGTACCGTGAGGCGAAGCTGCATCGGCGCGAAGCCCGCACCGATGCGACCCAGCACCTGTGTTTCGGACACGCGGCAATCCTCGAACACAACCTCGTAGGTGCGCTGGCCCGCGAGCATCGGGATGGCGCGCGCCACGACCAGGCCCTTGGTGCCCTTGTCGACCAGAAAGGCGGTGATGCCGCCGCGCGATCCGAGGTTGGAGTCGGTCACGGCCATCACGATGGTGAAGTCAGCCTTGGCGATGCGGCTGATCCAGATCTTGCGACCGTTGATCACCCAGTCGTTGCCGTCCTTCACCGCCTTGGTCTTCATGCCGGCCGGATCGCCGCCCGCGCCGGGTTCCGAAATGGCGATGGCAGAACTGGTGAGGCCCGCCGCATACGGTTCGAGATACTTCTTGCGCTGCTCCGGATTGGCCGTTGCCAGCAGCATGTGCAGGTTGGGCGAATCCGGCGGGAAGGTGAAGGGCACGCAGGTATAGCCCAGCTCCTCGTTGACGCCGACCAGCGCCACCGCCGGCAGGTTGGCGCCGCCCGCCTCCTCCGGCACGTCGAGCGCCCACAGGCCGAGATCCTTGCACTGCTTGAAGAGCTTGTCGTTCTCCCCGTCCGACAGCGACGCCGGCTGGCCGGTAGCGAAGCGATCCAACACATTCTTTTCGAGCGGCATCAGTTCGTTGCGGACGAACTTCTTCACCAGCTCGCGCAGCATCTGATGCTCTTCACTGACCTGAAACATGCCCCTCTCCTCGCCCTATGGCTTTCCGATACCCTTGTTCACGAAATCGAGCGTGTAGGCCCTGCCGGCATCCAGCCCCTTCGGCAGAACATCGACCTCCGCCATCGACTCATAGAAACTCTTCCAGCGCGCGTCGCTCATGGCGCCGATGCCGCCGGTCAACGCATCGCCCGACATGACGATGCCCCGCTCGTTCAGCACCTTGATGGCGTACTGGATGCGATCGTCCGTCTGCTCGGGATTGGCCTTCTTGATCAGTGCATTGGCCACCTCGATGGCCGGGCCGCCTTTGAGATACTGCGTCCAGCCTTCGAGCGTCGCATCGACGAAGCGCTGGATCAGGTCGCGCTTCTCCGTCGCCAGCTTTCGCGAAATCGCAATGGTGGTCTGGTAGGCGCTGAAACCGGCATCGGCGATCAGCAGTACCGGCGGCTCGCGCCCGAGCGCCTGGGCGATCGAATAGGGCTCCGACGACAGGAAGCCCTGCTGGACGGCGTTCTTGTCGGCAAGGTAGGGCGCCATATTGAAGTTGTACGGCCTGAGCTGCTCGTCCTGGAGATCGTACTTCTGGCGCAGATACGGCCAGTAGGTCACGCGTCCGCCGCTGCCGATCAGCAACATACGTCCCTTGAGATCCTCGAAGCGGCGGAAGCCGGTATCCGGGTGGCCGATCAGCACCTGCGGATCCTTCTGGAAGATCGAAGCGATGGTGAAGAACGGCGCATCCTCGCGCACATAGGTGAAGGCCTCGAAGCTGTTCGACATGGTCATGTCGACGCGGCCGTTGAGCAGAAGCTGGCTGATGTTGAGGCTCGGCCCGCCCTGCCGAAGATCGCAATCGATGCCGGCCTTGGCATAAAGACCGGCGGCGATGGCCTGGTAATAGCCGCCATGCTCGGCCTGGGCTCGCCAATCAGTCTGAAAGACGAGCCTGTCGCGCGTCTGCGCCCGTGCCGGCCGGGCCAGCGGCATCAGAAGAGGCCCCGCAACGAGGCCCAGCGCTGCGCGGCGATTAAGGCGCAATGCCGTCATTGCTCAAGGCTCCCTCTGCGATAGTCGAACGCGAGGGCTACGAGCTCGCGCAATGCACGCCCCGACCACAACATCGATGCGCCATCGGGAATCCAGTTCTCCCAGTAGACGCGTAACTCTGCCGACTGCGACCAGTCGGTCGCGTAGAAGGCCGCATCGAGCTTCGCGCGCTTCGACAGGTCCGCGACGCGCGGCACATGGAACGCCGAGGTGATGACGAGGACGCGTCCGTCTTTGACGATGGCACGCACGTTACGGATATTCTCGATGGTGTTGAGCGACTGGCCTTCCGAGACGATCGCCTTGTCGGGCACGCCGAGATCGAGCAGGAAGCGGCGCATCGCCTCGGCTTCCGTGGTGGCGGGTCCGCCCTGCTGATTGTTGAAGGAACCGCCGCTCACGATAATCGTTGGCGCGACACCCGCATGGTAGAAGCGGGCCGCCTGCCAGACTCGGTCGGCTGCTTCTGTCAGATCGGGCTCCATGATCAGTGGTGGCGCCGCCGGCGCGACGGCTCCGCCCAGCGCGACGATCGCGTCGTAGCAGCAGGTCGGCCGCTCCGTCACGATACGGTGCGTCCTCGCTTCAAGCGTTTCGAGCAGCGCATTGGTCACCGGCGGAAAGGACAAAACGAGATTCTGCACAATGGCGAGGCCCAGCGCGATTCGCGCGAGCCGGCGCCAGCCCACGAGCGTCAACAACAGCCAGAGGATCGCTCCCACCGCAAGCGATGCCGGTGGCAGTGCGAGAAGGGCAACGATCTTGAGGAAGATGTAGGAGGTCATGCCGGTCTGCGATGCGCTCCGGCTATACTAGACCAGCCGATGAGGCGCCTGCCAAAGCATGAACGCGATGTCGCTCTGCGATGATGAAACGGGAGCTGCAGAGCCAAAGAGACAAAAAGAAGGGCGGGACCGGCATGACCCGGAACCCGCCCGATCTTTCCCGCCGGAAACGAGTTAGATCGCTTCCTTGAGATCCTTCGCGACGCGGAAGGCGACCTTCTTCGACGCCTTGATCTTGATCGCTTCGCCCGTGGCCGGGTTGCGGCCCATGCGTGCCGGACGCGCGCGGACCTGAAGGATGCCGAGGCCCGTGATGCGGACCTTGTTGCCCTTCTTGAGGTGACGGACGACCAGGTTGACGAATTCGTCGAGGGCGCCGGTGGCGTCCTTCTTCGTCATGCCCGTCTTCTCGGCGAGTTCTGCCGCAACCTTCGAAAGCGGTACGGTGGGAACAGAGGGTTTGGTAGCCATGTTGAGGGGTCCCTTACATTTTTCGTTTCGCCAACAGCCTCCTGACGCCCCAGGGCGGCGTTGACGGGCCAAGGTTATCCACGAATCGATCCCCCGCAAGGGCGGAATCCACGAAAAATGTCGATTCTTGGGGCTTTTTCGGCCATTTGAAGTAGTCATCCACAGACTGCAGAGAGAGCGTAGCGTGTCGAGCCCTGGCCTGATCCCGACTTTCAGCACCGCCGTAAACACTTGGCAGTGCGACGAAAACGACCATCTGAACGTGCAGTTTTACACCGAATTCGGCCACGAGGCGTCGTCCCATCTGCTGGCGAGTCTGGGTCTCGGACCGCGCGCGCAACGCGCCGCTGGTATCGCCACCAGCGCCGTCGACGACCATGTGCGTTATCTTCGCGAGTTCCGGGTCGTGGAACCTGTCGAGGTTCATTCGGCGCCCGTCGAAGTCGGCGAGCGCCACCTCGTCGCCTATCACGAGGTCCGCAATCCGGCCGGCGGCCATGTCGCCGCAACGATACGCCGCCGCATTGCTTCGGCCAAACCCTGGCCTGCCGAGGTGCGTGGCCGCGCTGAAGCCGCCAGAGTGGAACTACCTGCCGCCGCGAAGCCGCGCAGCGTGGGCAAGCTCGACCTGCCCGATCTTTCGTTCATCGATGCCGCGGGAACAGGCCTCATCGAAGTCGGCCGTACGCAGATCACGCCCGACGAATGCGACGAGAAGGGTGAATTCCTGCCGCGCCACCAGTTCGGCCGTTATTCGGACGGCGCACCCGTCCTCTGGAATCATCTCGGCTTCGATCGCGCCGCGATGCAGGAACGCCAGGAGGGTTCCGTGGTGGTCGAGATGCTGAACCACTACCGCCGCCCCCTGCGCGCCGGCGACCTGGTGGTGACGATGAGCGGCCTCGCCCATTTCACCGACAAGATCCTGACCTTCACGCATTTCCTGTTCGAGGCCGAAAGCGGCACGCTTGCGGCCTGCGCCGAAGCAGTCGGCATGAAGTTCGACCAGAAGGTCAGGAAGATCATGACCTTCTCGGCCGAGGATCGTGCGCGTCTCGCTGCCCGTCGGCTCAAACTCTGAGGGCGATCAGACAGCCAGATTGACCGTCACGCTCTTGCGCTGAGTGAAGCTGTCGAGCATGCCTTCGAGCGAGAATTCGCGGCCGAGGCCGCTCTGCTTGAAACCGCCGTACGACATGCCGGGCGTCTGACCGCCGCCCTGGTTGACCTGCACCCAGCCCGACTCGATGGCATGGGCGGCGCGCAGGCCGCGGCCGATATCGTGCGTCCAGACATAGGCTGCGAGGCCGTAATGGCTGTCGTTGGCCATGCGGATCGCTTCGGCCTCGTCGCTCCAACGGATCGCCACCAGCACCGGCCCGAAGATCTCTTCGCGCGCCAGCCGCCAGTCGTTGGAGCGGTCGGCGAATACGGTCGGCACGGCGAAGTAACCTTCGCTCAACGGGCCGGTCTTGGGCGGCAGGCCGCCGAACACCAGCTTGGCATCCGAGCGCTTCAGCCCCTCGTCGACATACTTGCAGACCTTGGTGAACTGCTTGTTGTTGATGATGGTGCCGATGTCGCTCGCCTCGTCGAGCGGGTCGCCGATCTTGAGGGCCGAGGTCTTCTTTTCGAGCTTCTTGAGGAAGGAGTCGAAGATGTCCTCATGCAGGAACAGGCGCGACCCCGCTGTGCAGCTCTGGCTCTGCCGCGTGAAGCGCATGGCGTTGATGATGCCGTCGACCGCCCAATCCTCGTCGGCGTCGGGATAGACCAGCGACGGGCTCTTGCCGCCCAGCTCCAGCGACACCGGCACGATGCGCTCGGCTGCCGCCCGCATGATCACCTTGCCGACGTCGGTCGAGCCGGTGAAGGAGAGCTTGCGGATCTTGGGGTGATTTGCGAGCGGGCCGCCGCATTCCTCGCCATAGCCCGTCACTACGTTCAGCACGCCGGGCGGCAGGAACTCCTGGCAGATGTCGGCCATCAGCAGCACGCCCATCGGCGCATCCTCGGCGGCCTTCATCACCAGCACGTTGCCGGCGCAGAGCGCAGGCGCAATCTTCAGCGCCCCCAGCATGACCGGCGCATTCCACGGAATGATGGCGCCGACGATGCCGATCGGCTCGCGGCGCGTATAGGAGAGCACGTGCTCGCCGAGCGGCACCGTCTCGCCTTTCAGTTCGGAAGCAAGGCCACCGAAGTAGCGGAAGATGTCGGCCGCGAGCTTGGCCTCGCCGCGCGCCTGGGTGCGCAGTGCATTGCCGGTCTCGAGCGCGATGGTGCGTGCCATCTCCTCGGAGCGCGCCTCCATGGCTTCGGCGATCTTGAGCAGCAGCTTGCCGCGCTCGCGCGGCACCACGTTCTTCCACGCCGGAAAGGCCTTGTCGGCCGCCGCGACCGCGGCGTCCACATCGGCCGCTGCCGCGCGCGGCACCTCGGCCACGAGCGAGCGATTGCCGGGATTCTCGATGGCAATGCGCTGACCCGAGGCGCTGCCGACCCACTTTCCGCCGATCAGCATGCCCTTGGGTTGGTAAGTGCCGGAGGGCTGGGCAAGGGGTCTGGTCTGGGTCGCGGTCGTCGACATGGTGGTCCTCCGGTTGCGAAAACGGCCGGAAGTTTGGCGCGCGGCCCGGTATGCGACAAGGCTGCGATAAGCGGCATTTACGCCTTCTTTTTCTTGGAGGCAGCGGGCCTGCGGCGGCGCTTGGCCGTCAGCTCGCCGTACTTCATCCCTTCGAGCTTCAACCCGTCGGGATCGAGGAAGAATACGGCATAGTAGTCCTCATAGTATTCGCCGGCGGGATCGACGATGCGCACGCCCTGGCCTTCGAGATAGGCCTGTAGTGCGTCGACATCCTTTCGGTTGCGCAGCTCGAAGGCGTAGTGGTGAAGCCCGACATCGCCGATGCGGTGTGTCTTGCGCCCTCGGGCGGCTGCGATCCAGAAGCGCGTCTTGCCGTTGGTCCAGCCGACGGTGCTGCCATAGTCCTCCGACAGCTCGAAGCCCAGGAAGGCGAAGAGGCCGGCGTAGAACTTCTTGGATTTCTCGTAGTCGCTGACCCGGACAGAGATGTGATCGATGCCGATGACGCGAGACGCGGGGCGAGGCATGGCGATTCTCCGGTTTTCCAGTGGTCACAACGGACCGAATGTCGGATTGTTGCCCCTCATCGAGAGGGGATCATCCATGAAGGCGTTGCTGAACGGACTTGTGCTGGCGTCGGGCCTCGTCGTGGCCGCGGGCACCACATGGGCCGGCACTCTCGACGATATCGCCAAGAACGGTGTCCTGCGCGCCGCCTATCGCGAGGATGCCGCACCCTTCGCTTACAAAGCGGCGAACGGCCAGCCCAAGGGCTTCATGGTCGATCTCTGCGAGGCTGTCGCCAAGGGCCTCGCCCAGCAGCTCAAGAAGCCTGGCCTCAAAGTCGAGTTCGTGCCGGTGACGACCGAGAACCGTCTCGATACGATCCGCCAGAACAAGGCGGATCTGCTCTGCGACTCGCTCACCGAGACGCTCGACCGGCGTGCCCAGGTCGATTTCTCGATCGCGACTTTCGTCGACGGAACCAGCTTCGCCATTCGTAACGACGGTCCGCGCGACATCCAGCAGCTCGGCGGCAAGAAGGTCGGTGCCGTCGCCGGTACGCTGACCGAGGAGGCCCTGCGGCGCAGCCTCGCCGCCGTGCATGTCCAGGCCCAGATCGTTCCCTTCACGGATTTCCAGCAGGCGATGGCGGCTCTCGAAAAGGGGGACATTTCGGCTTACTTCGCCGGCAAGGCGATGCTCACGGCCCTGATCAAGGATCACAAGGACGCGTCGCGCATCCTGCTCGCCAGCACCTATCTCAGCATCGAGCCTTTCGCGCTGGCGATGCGGCTGGGCGATGGCGATTTCCGCCTCGCGGTAGATCGCGTGTTGAGCCACATCTACCGCTCCGGCGAGATCGCGACGATCTTCAGCAACAATTTCGGCGTCAATGCGCAGCCGACACCGCAACTCCAGTCCCTCTACATGATCTCGGCCTTGCCGGAATAGGATCGACGCCCCACTTTGCCGTCGATGTCCCGCCCGTTCCGTCTTTCCGTCCTCGACCAGTCCATTGCCGTCGCCGGACGGCCGCACGGCCAGTCGATCCGCAACACCGTCGCCTTGGCTCAGCATTGCGAGGCGCTGGGCTACGAGCGCTTCTGGGTCTCCGAGCACCACAACCATCCGACCATCGTCGGCACGGCGCCGGAAATCGTGATGGCGGCCATCGCCGCGACGACCGACCGCATCCGCATCGGCAGCGCCGGCATCATGCTGCCGCACTACTCGCCCTTCAAAGTGGCCGAAGTGTTCCGCGTGCTCGACGCGCTCGCGCCCGGCCGCATCGATCTCGGGCTCGGGCGCGCACCGGGCTCCGACGGCCGCACGGCATTCGCGCTGAACCCCGCCGCCAACGAACGGCCCGAACATTTTCCCGCCGACGTGCGCGACCTGATCGCCTGGGTGCACAACGAGCCGCTGGTCGACCGTCATCCCTTCGCCGCGGTGAAGGCGTTCCCGCAAGGCGACACGGCGCCGGAAGTCTGGATCCTCGGCAGCTCCGACTACGGCGCCCAGGTCGCCGCGCTGTTCGGCCTGCCCTACTGCTACGCTTGGTTCTTCAGCGACGGCGCCGGCGGCGAACGTGCCATCGACCTCTACAAGCGCAGCTATCGCCCCAGCGTCCGCCACCCCAAGCCGCGCTCGGGCCTCTGCGTCTGGGCGCTGGCGGCCGAGACGATGGACGAGGCGCAGTACCATTTCACGTCACGCGCCCTCTCGCGCATCCAGCGCGACAAGGGCGTGATGGGGCCGCTGCTGTCGCCCGACGAAGCGGCGGAGGTCGTGAAAACGCTCGCACCTTACGAGCAGGCCAAGCTCGAACAGTTCCGCAAGGATTCCTTCGTCGGCACCGGCCCCGACGTCGCCGCCCGCATTACCGAGTTGAAGGAACGGGTCGGTGTCGACGAGATGGCCGTCGTGACATGGACTCACGACGAGGATGTGCGGCGGCAGAGCTATGCCCTGCTCGCCCAAGCCTACGGCTTCGCCCCGAAGAGCACAACCTCGTAAGCCCCAACCTGAATGTGCTGGAAGTGACAGAACGTCGTTTTGGCCTACCCCTTCTTTTCAGCGCGAGCTACAGCTTCAAAGAGCCGTCCCCCTTCGATTGGACTTCCAGTCTCACCCTGTTTCGGTCGCACTATTTGATCTGAACCGAGTTCTATTTGGTCGGACCTATAGTAGACGGATGCTGAAGCATCGATCCATCCAATGCGTTTTCCAGCCTGCCAAACAAAGCCGTCGCCCGTGCGCTCGAGACTGGCTCCCGGTGGCGCGGCAACAGCCTGCTCGGAGGCAAGGACCGCAGCATCCAGGTTAGACTGAATTTTGACGCCGGCGGAATTAGCTCTGATGATTGGCTTTTCGGACTTGCCGATCTCGATCTGATCCAGTCGATAGAAAGTACCTGAACCGTCGTCGACCCATCCGATACGCTTTCCCTCCTTCCAGACGAAACCATCGCCAGTCCGTTCATAAGCGGAACGAAACTGAGGTGTGCCTGCCGACACAGATGGAGGAACGGGACTGCAATCTAAAGCGTAGGGATTCACCCAGAACGGTATGATTTCGGTCTTCGTCGTGATGGTGACTTGCACCGCATCGTCGAACTTCTCAATAACGGTCACCGTCGATTTATCGGGCAATCGCAAACAACCTACGCTGCGCAGTTGTTCGGCATTTGTTGCCGATATCGAAGTCTTGAGGGCATGCGCAGTCGCGCATGCCACTTCGCCAAATCGCTTCATTCGACAGACGTCCTTTGCAGCCGCCAATGTCGGCAGACCTGCAATAAGAAGCCCGAAAATCACGGACAGGCGGACCATAGATTGAGTTCCTCGATTGAAAGCTGATGCGGAGTCAGCGCGTCTCCGTCCAGCTTTCCGAGAAGGCCAGCGCCGAGGTGCTGAAAGGACGGCCTTCACGATCGCGCGGCCAGGGTTTGCCGCGGGCCTGCTGGCCATTCAGCGTCAGCCGTCCGGATAGCGCCGGCACCAGAACGGTGCAGACGCCGTAAGGTCTGGGGTTCGGCGGCTGATTGGGCTCGGCGTGGATCAGCAGCGGATCGCCGATATCGTGCCAGGTGAGCGAGATCTCGGCGTCGGCGGCCGAGACATACTCGGTCCAGTAGTAGCGCGGATCGCCCGTCTTGCTGAAGTCGGCATCGACCACTGGGATCGAGGTATCCTTCAGCTCGGCATTGAGCATGCCCTGCACCGTCTGCTGCAGCCAGCGCGCCATGGCGATGTTGTCGGAATAGATACGCCATTTGTTCTCGGTCAGCTCGCTCTTGAGATAGAGCACATGCCCCGGCCCCGCCGGACAGAACAGGATGCGCCAGTAGCTCGCATCCGTGGAGTTGGGATCGCCGTCCTTTTCGCTCAGCCGCAGGAAGGGATTCTCGCCGGTGAGGATGACGCGATGCGGATCAGCTACGGGCATGTCCTGTCTCCCTAGAGTACCTGGTTGCGTAACGTCTTTTCGCCGCGCCACAGGCGGTCGAGATTCTCCATCAGGATATCGAGCACATTGTCTTCATAGGCCCGCGTCTCACCGGCCGTGTGCGGCGTGATGAAGACGTTGGGCATCGTCCAGAGCGGCGATGCGGCCGGCAGAGGTTCGTCGGCCGTGACATCGAGGGCGGCCGCCCAGATCTTGTTGCCCTGCATCGTCTTGATCAGAGCCTCTTCGTCCGCGACCTTGCCGCGTGCCACATTGACGAACACCGATGACGGCTTCATGGCGGCAAAGGCCGCGGCACTCATCAGGCCCGTGGTCTCCGGCGTGAGCGCGCAGGTCAGCGCCACGAAATCGGCCTGCGGGACGAGCTTCACCAGATCGCCCATGCCGTGGATTTCGTCGGCGCCGTTGGTTCCGGCCTTGGGATCGCGCCGGATGCCGACCACCTTCATGTCGAAGGCCTTGGCGAGCTTGGCGAGATGGCTGCCGATGCGGCCCATGCCGACCACCAGCAGGGTCTTGCCGCCGAGTTCGTCCTCGCGCTGTGTGAGGTCGCCCAGCATGCCGCGCCACACCTTCTTGTGCTGGTTGTCGCGCGCTTCGGGGAGGCGCCGCGCGATCGCCAGGATGAGGGCGATGGCATGTTCGGCCACGGCGCGGGCATTGACGCCGGCGGCGCTCGCCAGCCGGATGCCCTTGGCGCCCAGCAGTTCCTTGGAATACTGGTCCATGCCCGAGCTGATGGACTGGATGAATTTCAGTTTGCCGGCATGCGGGATCAGGTCGTTCTTCCACATGCCCGAAGCCAGCACCACGTCGGCTTCGCCGATGCGCTTCACCAGATCGTCGTAGGCGCGGACCTCGAAGCACTTAATGCCGGTCTTGCGCAGCTCGAACCGATCCATCATCCGGTATGCTGCATGTGCAAAACAGATGGTCAGATTTTCTTTCGACGGAAACATGGAACTCCCCCTGCACGAGGTGCCACACTAGCCCGAACAACCGCCCCGGGGGAAACGCCATGCGTCGCAATATTCTTCGTGAACGTCTCAATGCCGGCCAGCCAACCGTCGGCACGCACATCCTGTCGGCCTGGCCGACCCTGGTGGAACTGATCGGCCACTCCAAGCAGTACGATTACGTCGAGTTCACGGCCGAGTACGCACCGTTCACGATGCACGACCTCGACAATCTTGGCCGCGCCTTTGAGCTGATGAACATGTCCGGCATGATCAAGATCGAGCAGACGCAATATACCCATCAGGCGATGAGGGCGATCGGTTCGGGCTTCCAGAGCGTGCTCTTCGCCGATATCCGCTCGGTCGAGGATGCCAAGGCCGCCGTCGACGCGGTACGCGCCGAGACGACGATGGCCAAAGGGGCGCGGAACCGCGGACGGATGGGCGTGGGCATGCGCCGCGATGTCGGCACCGTCCGGGAAGGCGGCACGCCCGCCTATGTCGACGCTCTGGATGAAGTCGTGATCGCCATCATGGTCGAGAAGAAGTCCTGTGTGGACGATCTCGATGCCGTCCTCTCGGTGCCGGGCATCGACATGGTCCAGTTCGGCGCCTCCGACTTTTCCATGAGCATCGGCAAGACCGGCCAGTATGCCGACGCAGAAGTTCTGGCGGCGGAGAAGAAGACCATCGAAACCGCCCTGAAGAAGGGTCTCCATCCGCGGGTCGAGCTGCGCGATCCGAGCCAGGCCGGGAAGTATCTCGACATGGGCGTGAAGCATTTCTGCATCGGCTGGGATGTCCGCATCCTGGCCGACTGGTGGGACAGCAAGGGCGCGGAAATGCGCGGCCTGCTCGACGGCAAGGCCGCCGCCCCGGTAAAGGCGCCTGCCAAAGCCGGCAACTACACCTGAGAGACGAATGAACAAACCGCCGATCGCGCCGCGGCGCCCCTCGCCGCACACCCTCCACGGGATCGCCGTCGAAGACGACTATGCCTGGCTGAAGGATGAAAAGTGGCAGGAGGTTCTGCGCGATCCGTCGCTTCTCGATCCCGACATCCGCACCTATCTCGAGGCCGAGAACCAGTACACCGAGACACTGCTGGCGCCAACGCAGGACCTGCAGAAGGTTCTGGTCGTGGAGATGCGCGGCCGGATCAAGGAGGACGATTCCGGCGTGCCGACGCCGGATGGTCCATTCGCCTATCTCTGGAAGTTCCGCGAGGGCGGTCAGCACGAGCAGATCGGCCGCACGCCGCGCAACGGCGGCGAGATGCAGACCATCCTCGATGGCGATGCGCTGGCCAAGGCGTCCGACTATTTCAAGTTCGGCGGCACGCGCCATTCGCCGGACCACCGGTTCGTCGCCTGGAGCGCCGACCTGCTCGGCTCCGAATTCTTCACCCAGCGCGTACGCCGATGGGATACCGGCGAGGACCTGCCCGACACGCTGGAACAGACCGGCGGCCGGATCGTCTGGGGACGCGACTCCTCGTTCTTCTACTACGTCCAGGTCGACGACAATCACCGCCCCCTGAAGGTCTTTCGCCATCGCCTGGGCACGCCGCAGACCGACGACATTCTCGTATACGAGGAGAAAGACGTCGGCTGGTTCACCCACATCGAGGAAAGCCCCAGCGGTCGCTTTTGCGTGATCGCCGGCGGCGACCACGACACGACCGAGCAGCACCTGATCGATCTCGCGACGCCGGACGCGACGCCGCGCCTGATCGCGCCGCGGCAGAAGGGTGTTCGCTACAGCGTTGCCGACCGTGGCGAGGAGCTGTTCATCCTCACCAACGAAGGCGGCGCCATCGACTTCCGCATCGTCACCGCGCCGCTCGCGATGCCCGGCCGCGCAAACTGGCAGGAGCTGATCCCGCACCGGCCGGGTGTCTACATCCTCGGCATGGAACTGTTCGCCGGCCATCTCGTGCGGCTGGAGCGATCGAATGCCCTGCCATCGATCGTGGTTCGCGAACTCGACAGGGGCGGCGAACATGTCATCGCCTTCGACGAGGCCGCCTACTCGCTCGACATGGCCGGCGGTTTCGAGTTCGACACGACCACGCTGCGCTTCGTCTACTCGTCGATGACCACGCCGGCCGAGGTCTACGACTACGACATGGCGAACCGTCAGCGCGTCTTGCGCAAGCGCCAGCAGATCCCCTCCGGTCACAACCCGGCCGACTACGTAACGACACGCATCCTCGCGCTATCACATGATGGTGCCGAAGTGCCGGTGTCGATCCTGCATCGCCGCGATTTCAGGAAGGACGGCAGCGCACCGCTGCTCCTCTACGGCTATGGCTCCTACGGCATGGCTATGCCGGCATCGTTCTCGGCCAACCGGCTGTCGCTGGTCGATCGCGGCTTCGTCTATGCCATCGCCCATATCCGGGGCGGCTCGGACAAGGGCTGGTCGTGGTATCTCGACGGCAAGCGGGAGAAGAAGACCAACACCTTCGACGACTTCGCCGCCGCCGGCCGCGCGCTCATCGCCGGTGGCTATACCTCGGCCAAGCGCATCGTCGGACACGGCGGCAGCGCAGGCGGCATGCTGATGGGCGCGGTCGCCAATCGCGCCGGCGAGTTGTTTGCCGGCATTGTCGCCGAAGTGCCCTTCGTCGACGTGCTGAACACGATGCTCGACGACAAGCTGCCGCTGACGCCGCCGGAATGGCCGGAATGGGGCAACCCCATCACCGACGAAGCGGCATTCCGCTACATCCTCTCCTACTCGCCCTATGACAATGTCGCTGCGCGCGACTATCCGGCCATCTTGGCCATGGCCGGCCTCACCGATCCGCGCGTCACCTATTGGGAACCGGCCAAGTGGATCGCCCGGCTGCGCGCCACGATGACGGGGGGCGGGCCGGTGTTGCTGCGCACCAACATGGGTGCCGGTCATGGCGGATCGTCCGGACGGTTCAACCGGCTGGACGAAGTGGCGATTGCCTATGCCTTTGCGCTGCGGACGGTTGGCCTCGCCCCCGACAAAGCGTGACGCCGGGCGATTAAGCTAGGCAGACCGTCCTTCATGGGTTCATCCTGCAGCCAGCAGGAGGGAACGCTATGAAAAATCAGGCAGACACGATTCTGAAAGACGCCGTCGCCAGAGGCGACGTGCCCGGCGTGGTGGCGGTCGCGACCGACCGCAAGGGGCAGACTTACGAAGGCGGCTTCGGAAAGCGTGTCCTGGGTGAAGCCGCCGAGATGACGCCAGACACCGTCGCCTGGATCGCGTCCATGACCAAGGCCTTAACCGGCGCCGCGGCCATGCAGCAGGTCGAACGCGGCAAGCTGGGCCTGGACACGCCGGCCAAGTCCGTTCTGCCTGCCCTCGGCAAGGTGGGCGTGCTCGAAGGCTTCGATGCCGGCGGCAAGCCCAAGCTGCGCGAGGCCAAGCGCGACATCACCTTGCGCCACCTGCTCACCCATACGGCAGGCTTCGGCTACGACATCTGGAACGCCGATCTCGCCAAGTATCAGGAGAGCGAGGGCGTGCCGGGAATCATCTCCTGCCAGGACAAGGCACTGACCACGCCGCTGCTCTTCGATCCGGGCGAGCGCTGGTTCTACGGCATCAACATCGACTGGGCCGGAAAGATGGTCGAAGCGGCGACCGGCAAGAAGCTCGGCCAGGTGCTGCACGACGACTTGCTGGGCCCGCTCGGCATGAACGACACGGCCTTCCGCGTCACCGACGGCATGCGCACGCGGATGGCCAAGATCCATCACCGTGGCCCCGACGGCGGGCTGACGGCCGATCCGGCACTGGAGATCCCGCAGGAACCGGAATTCGAGATGGGCGGCGGCGGCCTCTATTCGACGGCCGGCGACTATCTCAAGTTCGTGCGCATGATGCTGGACGAGGGCGAGGCGGACAACGGCAAGGCCGTGCTGAAGCCCGAGACTGTGGCAACCATGTCCAAGAATGCCATGGGCGAGTCGCGTGTGACCCTGCTGAAGACGGCGGCGCCCCCCTTCTCCAACGACGCCGAGTTCTTCCCCGGCCTAGACAAGCAGTGGGGCCTCTCCTTCATGATCAACAACGAGGAAGCACCGACCGGCCGCTCGGCTGGAGGGCTCGCCTGGGCAGGCCTCGCAAATACCTACTACTGGATCGACCAGAAGAAGGGTGTCGGCGGCGTCTACATCACCCAGATTTTGCCGTTCGCCGACGTGAAGTCGCTGCCGCTGTTCTACGCCTTCGAAAGTGCGGTCTACGGCAAGTAAGGATCAGGCCAGACCGAAAAGCTCGGTCTCCTCGCGCACGCCGCGCAGGCGGTGGCGACCGAGCGAGACCAGGCGATCCCGACTGAGTGTCGCGGCCTCGGCGAAAGCCCGCGACACCAGAAGCGGGCGGCCGAGCGGCTGACATAGAGCCTCGATGCGCGACGCTTCGTTGACGGCGGGGCCGATGACCGTGAAATCGAGCCGCGTGTCGCTGCCGACATTGCCGTAGAGCACCTTGCCGATATGCAGCGAGACATCGAGCCCGGTGGCCGGCTGGCCGTCGGCACACCGGCCCTTGTTTATCCGCTCGACGAGCGCCAGCGCTTCGACCGCCGCTTCCAGCGCGTCGGCACAGATGGAGGCACGGCCGTCGAGCACGACGCCGAATGCCGCCAGCAGCCCGTCGCCCATGAATTTCAGCACCTCGCCGCCATGCCCGACGATAGGCTTGACCATGCAGCCGAAATAATCGTCGAGCAGCAGGATCAGGTCGCGACCGGGCGTCGTGTCGGCAAGCGCGGTGAAGCCCTGCAGATCGGCGAAGAGGAGCACCGCCTCGACGCTCTGGACCTCGCCACGCAGCACGGTCCCGGCCAGCACCCGGCTCGCCGGATCGTTGCCGAGATAGGCCGCCAGTAGGCCATGGCCGAGGGCCCGCGCCGTCGCGGCCTTCGCGGCGACGGCAAAGACCGGCACTGCCTGCCTGAGGGCTTCGGCATCTTCCGTGCGATAGCCGCCCGGCCGTCTCGTCGCCGCAGAGACCACCAGGAAGCCCGACTCGGCATGTTCGACGTCGGTCGCGTCGCCGATTCGCGGCGAGAGCTCGCCCAGCGGCAGGACCCAGCCCATCCATTCGGTCGTGCCCACCGCGCGCAATTCTTCGAAGACCGGCAGGTTGGGCACGTCGGCTCCGGTATCGAAGCGATAGCGCTGTTCGGCCAGGCCGTCGCGCAGCATGGCCGCGAACGGGCTCTGCCGGACCAGAAGCGAATCGATCTCCTCATGCGCGATCTCGAAATGCCGGGTGACCTGATGGCCGCGATCCCAGACCAGGCTGCGCGCCCGCATCATGGGGTGCAGCGTGTTCATGCCGACGAACAGGCGCTCGACCTCGAGGCCGGCTTCGTTGAGGCGGCGGCCGAAGCCGTCGACCATGTCCTCGAGCGGCATGTTGCGTAGGCCCGCCTGGGCCAGCCACCCGGCAAGTGGGAGGGAATTCATCGACAGGACACTCCACGCAGAAGCAGGACGAACATAGCCGAAGCCGCTACAAAGACAGCCCCTCGACGAGGACTTTCCGATGGCGAATGCCGATCCTGCACGCAAGCCGCTTCGCCAGAACGAGCTGATGGATGTGATGAAGGGGGGCCGCACCCTTCGGGCGGTGGCCTTTACCTCCGAGGTAAAGTTCGACGAACTCGACCTCTCGGAATGTCAGTTCGAGGACTGTACCTTCGATCTGCCGAACATCCGAGGCGCCGACTTTTCGGGAACGCAGTTCAGGGACTGCCGCTTTTCACCCGGCCGGTTCGCCAGTTGCAAGTTCGTCGGTGCTCGCTTCCAGAGCACCAGTTTCTTCGACACCGACCAGAAGAAGGGTTGCACCTTCGCCTTCTGCGACCTGCGGGATGTCGAAGCGGAGAAGTGCAACTTCGCGGTCGGCACCTTCGAACGATGCGACATGCACGACTTCGTAGCCAAAGAATGTAGCTTCCGCGGAGCCCGCTTCCACGCTTCCACGTTCACCAAGGCCGTCTCGAAGCGGGTGATCGTCACGCGGGCGCGTTTCGAGACATGCAACTTCACCTTCACGGACTTTTCCGGCGTGTCGCTCGAAAGCTGCGAGTTCCAGACGTGCAAGTTCCTCGACACGGCCCTCTTCGACGTGAACCTCACCGACGCCATCCTGCGCGACTGCTCGCTCGACAAGGTCGAATGGGAACGGGCCAACCTGAGCCGCGCCGATCTTCGCGGCTCGACGATTTCCGGACTGAACCTCGCCGTGCTCTCCGGCTATGCCGGGCTGATGATCGGCGAGAGCCAGCAGATGGAACTTCTAGAACGGCTGGGCGTCATCGTCAGCCCCGACTAGGACCTAGGCCGGCGGCGGCACCATCGTGCCTTTAGGCTGCGCCGCGCAATGGTCGTAGATGTCCGAGGGCCGCGTGAACCAGACCTTGTCCTTTTGCGGGTGGTTGGCGATGTGCTGCAGCGCTTCGCGCAGCATGCGCAACCGATAGGGTTGGCCCACGATCATCGTGTGCAGGGCAATGCCGCAGACCAGCGGCTGCCTGGCCGACTGCCGCAGCAGTTCCTCGAATTGGCCGATGATGAAGTCGCGGAACTGTTCGGGCGTGTGATGGCGCACCAGTACCTGCGGACTGTCGTTGATCTCGATCGGATAGGGCACGCTCATCAGCGGGCCCGAGCGCGTCTTCATCCAGAGCGGCTGGTCGTCGGCAGGCCAGTCCATCAGGAAGTCGAAACCCACCTCCTTGAGGAGGTCGGGCGTCGAGCGCGTCGAAGCCATCCACGGAGCCATCC
>WBZX01000222.1_pt1 | contig 53796 bp, 39 predicted proteins | sample 5204211 | NCBI WGS metagenome assembly WBZX01 (sample SAMN12344362, study PRJNA552823) | activated sludge metagenome | biome: Activated sludge suspended growth; feature: Nitrification reactor; material: Wastewater; isolation source: activated sludge from nitrification reactor of wastewater...
GACCTGACCCGCGCGGCTGCTACCAGCAAAAACTAGCGCCTACCTGACCGTCTGCGCCGCGAGCTTTCGTACCGACGGTAACTAGCGCGAAACCAGGACAAGCTGCGGGCCTTTGGTATCCAGCGGCGGCTCCTCGACGTCGAGCGTGGTCAGGAGCACCGTTCCAATCGCTTCGCCCAGCTCTGGCTCTTTGGTCGGTTGCGGCTTGATGGCAGGTTTTCCCGTCGCTGTCTTATCGAGCTTCCCGTTCTTTGGCGGTGTCGATGGCTGCGCTGCCGTCGTCGCAAACGCGCGCTTCATCTCTGGCAGCAGCTCTCTTGGGATCAGACACGAAAACAGGTCGTTTTCGCCGAGCCGCTGTCGAAGTGCTGCCACCGTCTCAAAGTGCTCAATCTGTCGTCGAGAATAATAGGCTGGAACGGACTCACTGATGCCCACCACGCAGCGCTTGGCCGACGGTGGAGCATGTCGCTGCGACTGAATCAGGATCTTCACCGAGTCACTTTGGTGAATCACGGGATCGCCTTCAATGACCGCAGCAACGACACCAGCCAGAGCCAGCGTCGTAATCAATCCGCCGAGAGAGCCCAGCCAGCGCACCGGTGACTGAAGACCAACTGCCGACGCAAGCGCCAGTGGCGGTAGCACCAGACCCAGCCCGCGCGGCGGAGCCAAGTCGCCACCCACCCAGGTGAGCAGCGTCGCCAGCATCATCCACACGAGCAGTGGCCGTGACGCGCGTCGCATCGAGCCGAGCAGCAGCCCGAACACCATCGTCACCACCACCACCTGACCGACGTGACGACCGAACCAGGTTGGCCCTTGACGCCAGACCGCGTCGAACGCTTGCCCAAACACGCCCGGTGCCGGACGGTGAAACAGCGTTCGCAGTGCGCCGCCGTGAATGGCCGACGCACCGAGAAGGAGCAGCGTGCCTCCGAGCCACATCAGCCACACGCGCCGCTTGCGCAGCAGGTGGCGATGGGAAATCACGCAGTCGAAAAAGCCAAACAGCAGCGCGGTCAGTCCCGCTCGCACGTCGAGCACGCCCGCGAGCCCAATCCCCAGCGCCGCAAACAGCATCGGCAGTCGACGCAGCGGCAAGGCGGCGGGCTCATCGGACTGCTTGTGCATCGGCAAGATGTGTCGGTCAAACTTGTGACCGTGCAGGCTGTGACTGACCAGCGCCACCGACCCTGCCGACGCTACCGCGACCAGCATGTCCGGCACGATCCGATGGGATAGCTCATACGTCAGCGGCATCGCCAGCAGCACCAGCCCTGCCAGTCCGCCGGTGTTTCGTCCAATGCCCACATCAATCGCAATCGCCAGCAGACAGCTTGCAGCGCCCAGTGCAGCCAGCACCGGAACCAGCCGCAGCGTCGCTTCGCTCATCCCAAACAGCCGACTGAGCAGCACAAACGGCAAGACTCCAAGCGGTCCTCCCGTCGGTGGAGGCACGCTACGGAACGCCTCTTCCCACGGAAGCAGTCCCGACAGCACCTTGCGAATCACCAGGGCGACCTCGGCATCAATCTGCGACAGGCTGCCCGCGCCCAGATCGACGATATACAGCGCCACCGGCAGCAGCATCGCAATCGCCCAGCCGAGCACCAGACCTTTTGGCACCGGCAGCGCTGCGACGGCTTGTTGAACCGAGCCGACTGGATCGCGCAGCACGTTGGTCGTGACGCTGATGCCGCGCTCGATGCCTTCGCCGATCTTTTCCGGGATTTTTGCGGGGAGACTTGCCAGCTCCGCCAGCCTGCCGCGTCGTCGCTGTCGCGATGCGTTCTTGGCCGTCGACGGTCGAGCCAGCTTTCCCGTCGGGACGCGACCACTCACCGGGAGCTTTCGCGGATTCGAAACGGGAAGATACGATCCCGATGTGGTCACGCCTCGTCGACGAGAACCCGATCGCGGTCGTGAGTCAACGCCGGGCTGCGACGAAGAGACTCCGTCGTCCGATGGACCGTCTGGTCTGTCCGGCTTATCGCTCACGGCACCGATTCTAGTGCTAGTTGGCTACGCTGACGACGTTCAGCTCGCGAATGACTGTCACCTTGATCTGTCCGGGGAAGACCAGGTTGTCGCTGATTTTTTGGGCCAGCTCGGTGGCCATCAGGGCGGCGCGCAGATCGTCGACTTGGTTTTCTCTGACGTGAATGCGTAGCTCGCGACCGGCTTGTAGCGCGTAGCAGCGATCGACGCCTTGCGAACCGAGCGCCAGCTTTTCCAGATCGTCGATCCGCTGGATATGGCTGCCTTCCTGTTCGTGACGAGCGCCCGGACGACCGCCGCTCATGGCGTCCGATGCAGCGACGATCAGCGCATAGGGCGAGTTAAACGGCTCGTCGAGATGATGTGCGCCGATGGCATTGGCAACCTGCTCGGACTCACCAAGACGACGCGCATAGTCCGCGCCGATGACCGCGTGGCTTCCGTCGATGGCATGCGTCAGCGACTTGCCGATGTCATGCATCAGTGCCGCTCGTCGGGCAATCTTCATATCCAGTCGCAGCTCTGCCGCCAGCATTCCACACAGGAACGCGGACTCGACGGCATGCTTCCACTGATTTTGACTGTACGACGTGCGGTAGTTCAGCCGACCGACGAGTCGAACGATGTCGGGATGCGCCCGAGGAATTTCCAGCTCTTTGAACGCGCGACGACCCAATTCCACCGTTTCTCGATCCAGGTCTTCCGCCAGTCCCGTGGCAATGCGACGGACCGAGTCTGGATCGTTGCGATTGCCCATCTTGATAAGCCGCGCCAGCGTCCGACGCGCAATCTCGCGACCGAAGCTGTCTTGTCCTTCCAGACGCACTGAGTTTCTGTCGTCGCTGATGGTCAGCTTGATGTTGGCCACTTCGCCAATCACCACCATGATGTCGGCCCCGTCGCCAAACACGCGATCGAGAATGTCAGTCGGAATCGGCAGCGTCGACAACAGTCGCTCGGTCAGATAGTGACCTTCGTAGCGCTGGCTGGTTACTTCCAAGAGCCGTCGCGCACGTCCCGCCACTTCAGCGCTGTTTTGACCTTGCTCTAGCTGACGGACGCGATCGGCACCAGCGGCGCGTGCCTGCTCGGTCCATTCCAGGATCAGACGCGACTTGGTGTCGGCAAACGTCTCTCCCGCCTGCTTTTGAAGCTGCTCGCTCGTCTGCTGAATCAGTGCCGAGCGACGATCTTGCGCCGCTTTTTGCCTCGCCTGAAGCAGCGAGAGGTTTCGCTCTCTCTCGACGAGCGTCGCGATCTTGGCTTCCAGCTGCTGCTCGGTCCGCGCGAGGGTCTGGTCCCACGATGCAACTTGCTGCTGCCCTCGCTTGAGAAGCTCCCGTCGCTGCTGTAGCTCTCGCTCGCCTTGTTGCTGGCGCTTTAGCTTTTGCTCTGCTGCGTCGGTGCGTGCTTGGGTCAGCTGTCGCTCCGCTTGCGTCCGTGCTTCGTCGACCAGTTCAGCCGCGCGCTCTTTGGTCTGCTGAAGCAGACGATTACACTCGGCAAGCCGCTGGTTCCGCAGGATCACGCAGACCGCAGCACCGAGAACAAGCGACAAACAGACGAAAAGTGGCGTCACGATCTGCAATCTTTGCCGTCGATTGGCTGAACCGTCAAGCCCACGTTCCTCGAGATACGCGGTTTTCGGTTCTGGCCTTGACGCGAAGGCTCTGCTTGTGGCACACAGGCGCCGACTTTGCGGTCGAACCGACCGACGGGGAATTGCTATGAACCCAAAGCGCAGCGTATCCAAGCAGACCAAATATCTGTTCGTGACCGGCGGTGTGGTGTCGTCGCTCGGCAAGGGCCTCGCCTCCGCGTCCATCGGTGCTCTTCTCGAAGCCCGCGGCCTCAAGGTTGCGATTCAGAAGCTCGATCCGTATATCAACGTCGACCCGGGCACGATGAACCCGCTGCAGCACGGTGAAGTCTTCGTCACGGAAGACGGCGCTGAGACGGACATGGATCTGGGGCACTACGAGCGCTTCATCAGCGCGCAGATGTCCCGTCGCAACAACTTCACCACCGGCCAGGTCTATGAGTCGGTGATTCGCAAAGAGCGCAAGGGCGAATACCTGGGCGCGACGGTTCAGGTCATTCCGCACATCACCGACGAGATCAAAGGCAACGTCGTCGCGTGCGCCGAAGGTCTGGATGTCCTGATTGTGGAAGTTGGTGGTACCGTCGGTGACATTGAGTCGCTCCCGTTTCTGGAAGCGATTCGACAGCTTCGGCATGAAGTCGGAACCGGCAACTCGGTGGCGCTGCATCTGACGCTGGTTCCGTACATTGCAGCGGCGGGAGAGCTAAAGACCAAGCCGACGCAGCACTCGGTGCAGAAGCTTCGTGAGATCGGTATTTCGCCCGACATGCTGCTGTGTCGCTGCGATCGTCCGATTCCCGAGGGACAGAAGAACAAGATCGCGCTGTTTTCGAACGTCCCGCAAGACGCGGTGTTTACGTCGCAAGATGTCAGCACCGTCTATGCGCTGCCGCAGCATCTTCATCAGCAAGGGCTCGACGACAAGCTGTGTGAACTGCTGAACATTTGGTCGCGGGCTCCGTCGCTGGATGAGTGGCATCGCATCGTCGAGCGCGTGACCAAGCCGGCGCATGAAGTCACGATCGGTATCGTCGGGAAGTACGTGGATCTCGTCGAGTCCTATAAGAGCCTGCACGAAGCGCTGATTCACGGTGGCATCGCGCACAACTGTCGAGTCAAGCAGCGCTACATCGACGCAGAGGAAGTAGAACAAAAGGGCGCAGCGCACTTTCTGACCGACGTGGATGCGATCCTGGTTCCAGGTGGATTTGGAAAGCGTGGCGTCGAAGGCAAGATCGCGGCGGTCAACTATGCGCGGGAAAAGCAGCTGCCGTTTTTTGGAATCTGCCTCGGGATGCAGATCGCGGTGATTGAGTACGCGCGCAACGTGCTGGGACTTCACGACGCAAACTCACTGGAGTTCGACGAGAAGTCACCGCATCTGGTGGTTGATCTGATGAACGATCAGCGCACCGTCGAAAACATGGGCGGAACGATGCGGCTCGGCAAGTATCCGGCGAAGCTGAAGGTCGGGACGCTGGCGCACCAGATCTACGGCAGCGAGCTGATTTCCGAGCGACACCGTCACCGCTTTGAGGTCAGCAACGTCTATCGCGAGCGGCTTGATCAGGCTGGCTTGGTGCTGTCTGCGCTCTCTCCCGATGGACATCTCGTCGAGATGGTGGAAATTCCTGGGCATCCGTACTTCGTTGGCTGCCAGTTCCATCCCGAGTTCAAGAGCCGTCCGACGGAGCCGCATCCACTCTTCCGAGAGTTCGTTGGCGCGGCGCTTTCGCACAAGCAGACCCGCGCGTAGTCGTCCGTAGAAGGCTCGTCAGCGAAACGTCACGCTCGACTGAGCCTTCGTCAGCTTGATGCTGAGTGTGCCGCCTCGTTCTTTGGACCAAGTAAAGCCACTGCTCTGCATATCGAGATCGGGACTTGTGGCGACGCGTAAAAGCGTCTCTGTCCCTGCTCGTACTTGCGTGGGCTCGACGGGAAGCGGGCTGACCTGCAGCACCAATCCTTGCGCAAACACCGATCCTGAGACGGCAGAAATCGTCTGGGTGCGCGGGTCGTATCCAAGTCGTGTTCCGTCGTAGACCACAAACTGCGAAGGCTGTTCGCCCGGAACCATGAGCACCCAGAGCAGCCCTGGCTGATTGGCAAACGACTCGACGCTGGCATCGGTCGTCGGTGACAGCGTGTCGATGGTCGGACGCAGCATTGGAACAATCGCTCCCGCGCGCACAAACAGCGGCAGCTTGTGAAGTGGCGCCGATACCTCGACGGTGCGCTCGCTGAGGCCAGCGAAGATCTCACCGCTGACAAAGTCGATCCAGGTTCCGGGGGGAAAAAGGACGCTGCGACGGACGGCTCCGCGTGTCATGACGGGCGCAACCAGCAGATCATCACCAAACAAATATTCGTCGCTGGGATGTGACGTCAGACGAGGATACGCGAGCCCAAGCGGACGCTGAATCGGTCGTCCCGTCTGCGCAATCGACTCAGCGAGCGTCCACTCATACGGAAACAGCCGCAGGTGCAGGCGCGCAAACTCTCGATACAGGTCGAGCGTCTGCGTGTCGCGTCCGTTTTCGGGCGTAAATTCCCACGGCGGCTGGCTGGTCGAGTCGCCAACCTGCATCACCGACGACAGCGCTGTCTGCTGGAACCAGCGAATGTACAGCTCTTTGTCGGGCGGACCGTGACGGTAACCGCCCGTGTCGGAGCCAAAGAATGGGAACCCAACCACGCCCAGGTTCAAGCCCATGACCACCGTCGCTGGCAGGCCGCCAACTCCGAGCACCGTCTTGCCGTCTCCGCTGCGTAGGTTCTCTCGGTAGCGTGTAAAGGTTGCGTCCATGTCGCCAGGCCAGATCACCGAGACATGTTTCTGATCACCGAAGCGACCCGTTCGACAGAGCAGGAATCCACCGTCAGACGGAAGCAGCTCCGCGTAGGCTCGGTGATAGAGCAGCTGATACGTCTGGTGCATCGTTCGCTCGTCGCTGCCATCGGAAAATCGCCAGCCTGTGCGTGCGCTGCCAAGGCCAACCATCACGTCTTCGCCGTAGTCGAGCTTGAAGCCTTCGATCCCGAGCTTGATGTAGCGTCCGACGCGGTCTTTCCACAGAGCGACAGCCTCGGGATTCGTAAAGTCGATCGGCTCGCTCCAGCGATTGAGCAGCACGCCCGTCGCTTTGGGAAACAGTCCGCGTCGCGTGGCCTCGGCAAGGTCTGGACTTCCCGGTTCCAAATACGGTGCATGCCACAGCGATAGCCGCAGTCCCGCCGCGTGAATCTTCGCAATCATCGTCTGAGGATCGGGAAAGCGCGCTTTTTCAAAGTCGAAGCTGTTGACGAAGCTGGCATACGGTCTGTCGATCCAGATCGCGCTTGTTGCCAAGTCCAGGTCGCGAATTTTGCGAACGTCGTCGAGAACCTGCGCTTGATCCTTGTTTTCGTTGCGCCAAATCCACGGTCCGAGCGCCCACTTCGCAGGCTTTTGCGGCTGTCCCGTGATCTCGTAATAGCGTCCGGTGATGTCGATGGGCTCGTCGGCAGCGAGTAGGTGAAAGCGCAGTCCGTTTTGGCTGTCTTCGCCGGTGCCAAAGGTGGTTTCCAAAAGGTCCGGCTGCTTGTTTGCGACGGCAAAGACGCCGGGGCGACGACTTTCCACAAACAGGCCCCAGCCGCGCGTTCCAATCAACAGCGGAATCGGCACGCGCAGCTCGTTGCTCTTCGACTCGAGCACATCGACCTCTTGCTGCATCGGACGGACCTTGCCGCGATGGTTGACTTCGTCGGCGAATCCTCCGAGTCCGTAAAACGCTTCGCTTGTGTCGACGCGCGGACGTAAGCGAAGGTATGCGACAGGGCGCTCACTGCGCACCTTGGGGGACAAGGTCGCCACAAAGCGACCGGGACCGCTGCGCTCGATGTGTACGCTGGCAAGCTGTCCGTCGCTGAGCGTGATCGCGAGATCAATCTGCGTGTCGCTTTTTGCTGCGAGTGCAACCGATTCGGCGTGATGCCAGATGAGGTCAGCGGGCTCTCCGGCGGACAGCACATCGTCGCCATATTCCAGCCAGTACGGATCGAAGCTGGCGCGCGCATCAAGCTGGGCGACCGTTGCGACCTGCCACGCGTCCGCTGGAAAGCGCAGCAGCTCCACTTCTTTTTGCAGAAGCCGGAGCGTTGTCGTCGCTGGCTCAAACTCGACTGCGTAGTCTCCGTCGATGATTCGAACCGGATCAGCCACCTGTTCACCGCAGCCGACGAGCGTGAGCAGCATCAGCCAAGGCAGGCTGGGAACCCGCGCCTTCCGCAGCGGTCTGAAGGGCGTAACGGAAAGCGGCTGACCGTGTCGTGCCAGGTGGGAGCGATTCATGTCCGCAGCAAACCACGACCGCCAGGGCCCGCGAAAGGTTGTGTACTATGGGAAGTAAGATTCAACGAGGAGCCTCTGTGATTGGGATGTCTCGTATACAGGTCTGGCCGCTTGGGCTGGGACTGCTTGGTCTGTCGGCGTGTGCGACGCCGGTGAAGCTGGTTCACGACGCGGCGATCTTGCCGTTGCGCTCGGTGCGACTGTATGAAACCGGCATTGGCTACTTCGAGCGAGCCGGGACGCTGGGCTCGCGCTCGACGGTGCTGCCGGTTCCAGCGGGACACATCGATGACGCGCTCAAGACCATGGTGGTGCTGTCGCGGGATCAAAAGACGCGCGTTCACGGTCTGGAGTTTGCGAGCAGCGTCAGTCCCGGGATGGGTCGTGCGCTGGCTGGGCTGACGCCGTCCGTCGATGATCCGATCGATTTCCAGAGCCTTCTGCGAACCTGCAAAGGCGGCGAGGTCGAAGTTCGCGTGGGAACGCAGCTGGTGAGCGGGCGGCTCATCGACATCGTCGGAAAGTCGTCAGAGCCTGCGCCCGCGTCGAAGAGCGATGAGGACGAAAGCAAGCCGACGGAAAAAGCGACTTCGTCCGTCGTGGCAGAACAGGCGCTGCTGCTGCTGTCGAACGCGGGAGAGCTGCTTCGTCTGCCGATTCGTCAGGTTGCGTCGGTGCGTCCGCTTGATCCGTCGTTTGCGCCTCGGCTACGGACCGCGCTGGATGCCACGTCACAGCGAAGCGCCAATGCGCAGCGTCTGATTCGACTGCTCAGTCGCGACGGAGGTCCAGTTACGATTGGCTACGTCGCTGAGTCGCCGCTGTGGCGCGTCACGTATCGCTTGGTCGTCAGCGACAGTGGTCGCGGTGGCGTGCTGCAAGGCTGGGCGCTGATTCACAACGACACCGACGAAGACTGGCAAAACGTCCAGGTTCACTTGGTCAATGGGCGTCCCGACTCGTTTCTGTTTCCACTGGCTGCGCCTCGCTATTCGCGACGGACGCTGATTACGCCGGACAATCAGCTCTCGACGGTGCCGCAGCTTCTGGGTCGAAGTCCCGATCAGATGTGGGGCGATCACGTCGGCGACAGCTTCGGCGAAGGTGGACTTGGGCTGTCTGGCGTTGGAATGGGCGGCGGTGGCAGCGGTGAAGGCTCGATTGGACTCGGCTCGATCGGAACGATTGGACACGGCTCAGGCTCGGGAAGCAGCTCGGCAACGGGATCCAGCTCACTGCTGCAAGTGGGCAACCTGGCTGCCGTCGCCAAGTCGAGCGGCGTCGAGGCGGGTGCGCTGTTTACCTATTCGCTCGGCGAGCCGCTGGAGCTGCGCGCGCATGGCTCGGCGCTGGTTCCGTTTGTGCAAGAAGCGCTGGAAGTCGAAACGATTACGTTTTTGTCGTCGCCGGGAGAGTCAGCGCGGAGCGGTCTGCGGCTGCAAAACTCGACGAGACAGACGCTTCCGGGCGGTACGCTGGCGGTGCTGGGCGACGGTGGGCTGCTTGGTGAGTCGGCGCTGGAGCGGCTCAAGCCAGGGGAGCGACGCTTCATTCAGTACGGCGTCGAGCTGGATGTCGAGGCGACGCGGGTCAAGCAGACGCAAAAAGAAGATCCGCAGCGTGTGACCTTTGATCACGACAAGCTCGAAGAGCACTTTCTGCGACGACGTGATCAGCTCTTGCGGGTTGAAAATCGCAGCGCGCAGGCTCGGCAGCTGTATCTCGGGCTCGGACTGGCGGCGAACTCGCAAGTGCAGGGCGCGGATCGGCTGGACTTTGACTCGGAAAAATCGTCGCCGGTTGCGATCTTTGAGCTGGCTCCGCAGAGCAGGGCAGAGCGACCGCTTACGACGATTGAAGGCTTGGCGCGTCGGTCGGAGCTGCGCGCGATTCAATCGAATCGACTTCAGCAGCTTTCGACGGCAAGCAGTGTTCCGCAGGCTGAGCGCGCCATCTTGAGCGAAGCGTATCAGCGTCAGAAGGAGCTAGAGGACGCGAGCAAAGAAGCCGACAAGGTTCGCGCCGAGCTGAAAAAGACCGAAAAAGAGCTGGAGCGACTGCAAGAGCACCTCAAAGCGCTCGGCAAAGACAGCGGAGCAGGGCCCGATGGCAACCCGCTGGTGCGTCGAATCTTGGAATCGGAAGATCGGCTCTCGACGGCGCAGAAGCGACTGGAAGGGTTGGATGCGGACTTGGAACGGCGACGAGATCTGGTGCGGAAGGTGCTAGAGCGTCTGCCAAAGAGCAAAGACAAGGCGAGCGGATCGTAGCGTCGTCAGATATCACTCGGAACGTACTTCAGTCAGCGCGTTCCGAGGCTGCGCGAGCTGTTAGCGACTCAGTCGGCCTTGTTTGTCGACCTGCGCGTCGATGCCCAGATCGTCGATGACACGCTCGACCGACGAGCGATCCGAAACACTCAGTCCTGCGTCGGCCATTCCTTCGACGATGCGGATCTTGATGCGGCGGCTCTCTTCGGTCTTGCTGAGCAGCAGCTTTGTGAGCGGCTCGGCGACCACCTCTGGCTGGCCTTGGTGAAGCAGCGCTTCGACCGCTTTGAAGCGCACACCCTCGTCGATGTCTTCCAGGTATTGCAGTAGCAGCGCGGCAATCGCTGGATCGCGATGTTCCCCCATGAAGTGAACGAGCTGGGTCTTTTTGCCGGGATCACGCACGTAGCTGTTGTCGTTTTGCTCGCACAGCACCCGCAGCGTCTCGCGGAGGTCATCACCCTTGGCGATCTGTTCCAGCACGCGAAGTGCCCAGCCAAGCGTGTCGCTTTCCTTCATGTACTTGCGCAGCGCCGGCAGGACCTTCGTCCCCATCGCAGCCAGCTCGTGGTAAATCCACTCTTTCTCTTGCTCGTCCTCGATGGTCTTGTCGTAGACGAAGCTAAAGCGGCGCAGTAGACCAATGATGGCTTCTTGGCTGCCATCGTCGCGGAGCAGCTCCAGCGCACGGAATCGATCGGGGGACTGCGCATGCTTGTCGCTCGCGCGCTGAATCATCTTCTGAAGGTTGCGGGCTTGCCGTCCTTCTTTGGTGAAAAAATCTGCCAGGCCCAAAGTCAGTACCTCGTTCCTCTACCAGATAAGACCGCGCCTCTTCTTGCGCTAGGGCACGGGCAACTTTTTGTGGGGATTTGACCGCGTACTTTGTACGCTCCGTCGAGAGTGCTGCTACTTGCACAGCTCCATCCCGCGTTGTGCCTCGGGATTGGAGCTGTTCGGTCCGTTGAGAACCTTGGTGTAGTAGATGCGCGCTTCTTTGCAGTTCTTCTGCTTGTAGTAGGCCTTCCCGAGGAGCAGATAGACATCCTGGCTCGTGGCCTTGTTCTTGAGCGCCGCTTTGCCCCACTTGATGGCTTCACCGTAGCGGCCTCGTCCAAACTCTGCTTCGCCCATGCAGGCCAGCGCCAGACCGCGAATCTGCGCATTTCCCGCCGCTGCGTAGCACAAGTTGAACGCGACTTCGTTACGGCTCGCGTTGATGGCCAAGCGACCTTCTTCAATCTTTCCAAGCGCCGCCGAGCGATCGATAAACGGCGGCATCGTCAGCGTTCCCAGCTTCTTGCTGCCGTCGCCGTCCTCTTTGTCCTTCTTGGGCGGCTGAACTTTGGTCGGGTTGGGATCGACGCTCACCGGCGGTTTGGTCGACGAACCCGCGTCGGGCGGACTGGTTTGTGGCTGCACCACCACGACGGGCACCTGTCCCGCATCCTGCGTCTGTGGCGTCACCACCTTGACGGGACCTGCGTCGGGCTGCGGCTTCGGCGGAGGCTGCGTCAGTACCCAATACATCGTCGCAAACAGCCCAATCAGACCGCCCGCCAGCGCAATTCCACCGACGATGATGGTTCGCTTTCCGCCCGGCTCCGGCTTGGCCGTCGGAATGTCCGTCGCTGACTTGCTCGGAGGCGGACGGCTCGGTACAAGCAGCACACCCGCCATGATGTCCGACAGGATCCGCTGCATCTCGGCGGCTGCGTCGGCCATGCTCTGCGGACGGGCTTCCACCGTGCGCGCCAGCATTCGCATCACCAGCTTCGCCATCGCGTCGGGAACATCGGGCCGCAGGCTGGCGATCTCGACCGGATCTTCCGTCGCCTTGCGGATGAGGATGTCCATCATGTTCGCACCCGCAATCGGGGCCTTGCCGGTGAGCATTTCGTACAAGATCGCGCCGAGTGAGTACACGTCGCTGCGCGCATCGGCACCTTTGCCGGCGGCTTGCTCGGGCGCCATGTACTCGGGCGTGCCCATCGCCATGCCCGGCGTCGTCAGCTTCTGCTCTTTGGAGTCTTCCAGCGACTTGGCAATGCCGAAGTCGAGCACCTTGACGAAGTCTTTGGTCCCGTCGCGGTGAATCAGGAAGATGTTCTCAGGCTTCAGGTCGCGATGGATGATGTTGCTCTGGTGTGCCGCCGACAGCGCCTGGGCAACCTGCGAGCCAATCGCCAGTGCATCCGTCACCGGCAGTCGCTTGTCCTTTTGCAGTCGCTGCGCGAGGTCGATTCCTTCGAGCAGCTCCATCACAAAGTAAAACGAGCCGTCGATGGTGGTGCCGCTGTCGGTGACTTCGATGATGTTCGGATGTCCGATCCGCGACGCAGCCCGCGCTTCCATCCGAAACCGTGCGACGACTTCCGGCGTGCGCGAGTAGACCGGATGCAAGATCTTGATCGCGACTTTGCGACCAATCTCCGTGTGTTCTGCCTCGAAGACGCGACCCATGCCGCCTTCGCCGATCTTGCGCAAGATTCGCCAGCGCTCGATCACCGTGCCGAGCATCTTCCCGGTGTCGTACGCCGAGAGATTTTCTAGCACCTGACTCGGGATTTCGCCTTCGCGTAGCTTTCCCTTGTCACCCGCCGACGGATTTTCAATCTCTTTTAAGATATCCGCCCGTCGCTGTGCCTTCTGCTCTGCCGCTTCCCGCTCGCTCTGCGCTTGCTTTTGAACCGCCTGAAGTCGCTCGTGGACATTTTCGAGCAGATCTTGCCGCTGCCGTCGCTCGCGCTCGATGTCTTCATCGAACAGATCGGCCATAAAGGCCTTCACCCGCTCGGAGTCCGTCGCGACATAGTCTCGGTTCGACGCCAAAAAGGCCGTCAGATCCGCGCGGAACTGCTCTCCCGTCGCATAGCGCTCGTCGGCATTCTTCGCCAGCGCTTTGAGCACAATCTTATCGAGCATCGCCGGCACACGCGGCGCACGCAGCGACGGAGGATCAATCAGCGGATTGCGCACCCGCTCGATCAGCTCGTGTCCTTCGGCGCCATGCTGCGGAAACAGCTGCCTTCCCGTCAGCAGCTCCCACAGGATGATGCCCGCCGCGTAGATATCGGTTCGTCCGTCGATCGGCTCGCCGCGCGCTTGTTCCGGCGACATGTACGACACCTTGCCGTAGATGATGCCAGCGGCGGTCTTTTCCAGCTTCAGCGTCGAGCTGGCCAGACCAAAGTCCGTGAGCTTCACTTCTCCGTTGAAGCTCACCAGCACGTTCGGCGGCGAGACATCGCGGTGAACCAGCTTGATGTTGCCGAAGTTGTGCGCGTAGTGAAGTCCGCGTGATAGCTCTCGAGCGATATGCACCGCAACGTCGACGGGAAATGCAATTCCCTTTTTCGCACAGCGATTCCAGACCGCTCGCAGGTCTTTCCCGTCGATGTAGTCCATCGCCAGGTACAGCTCGGACTCGACCATGCCTGCATCGAACACCGGCACCAAGTTGCCGTGAGACAGGCGCACCACGACCTTGGCCTCGTCGCGGAACCGATTGACGTATTCCGGATCCGCAAGGTGCGGCAGCACCGTCTTGATGACGCACAGCCGCTCCATTCCGCGATCACCGACGCAGGACAGATAAAGAGCACCCATTCCACCCTGAGCGAGCGGTGAGAGCAGCGTGTACCGACCGAACGGTCGCGGGAACTTATCGGCCACAGTCGTTGCTCCATCCTAACACATGGAAACTGGCATCTCTCGACCTGTCGCACTGCCTATCGTCGCGAATCTGCGGGAGGATTTGTCCGACATACGGACAACGTCCGAAACTCGGATGCTCGAAATAACGATTGATACGTGACATTCCGTCGCTGCGCTCAGAAATCAAACCTGGCATGCGTGATGCAAGTGCCCTGTGGATATGAATGGCCTGTTGATTGCAAACCAGCTTCTTTCTGCGGTGGATCGTTTGATGGATCAGGTGGTGGATGATGCCGTTTTACACGACGGACTGGGACGAGAGCGCCAGCGTCTGGTGGCCTGCATCGAACATCACTTTGGCTACTCGGTCTCGTCTGCACGGCTACAGCGTCGGCTGCATCGCTATCGGCGCAAGCTCTGTGCGCGGCCAAGTGTCAGGCTCGGCTGTTATCGCGCGCTGGCGCTTGGACTTCTGTCCAGTCAGCGCTTCGACGTGCTGATGCTGCTGTATCGGCGCGCAGTGGCTCGTCACGATCACAGTGGCTCTTCGTCGGAAACACCGACATCTTCTTCGCCTGGTTCGTCCAGTGGAGCCGGGCTCGGTGACAGCGCTGGGGCCGCGTCGCCACTGCTGCGAATGAACTTGAGCAGCACTTCGACGATCTGCGCCTGAAGCTGACGCACTTGCGGAAGACGCTTGGGCCGGAATCCTTCGACGAAGATAGTGAACACCAAGACGCCGGGATGTGAGCCCACATACCCGGACAGCACCGATACGCCATTGAGCGTTCCGGTCTTGCCTCGGACTAGGCCATGACTCTGTCCTCGAAAGCGATAGTGAATTGTTCCATCGATCCCACCGACGGCCAGCGACTGGATAAACTCCGGTCCAAGCTCCAGGCTGTGATACAGCTTCAGCAGCAGCTTGCCGACGTCGATGGGCCGAACGCGGTTTTCGTAGGTCAGTCCCGAGCCGTTCACGAGCCGCAGTCGCTCCGGTTGAAACCCAAGCGGAACCAGCCACTCACTGACTGCCTTTGCGCCTTTTTCCAGGCTCTGGGGCAGCCCAAATCGCACCGCACCGAGCGTCTTCCACACCACATCAGCGACGAAGTTGTTGCTGTCTTTGTTGACCACTCGGCAGATTTCCGAAAGCGGCAGCGAGCGATGCTCTGCGATAAGCCGCAGCGGCCCTGTGGGCGTCGGACCGATTCGAATCGTGCCGTTGTGACGGATGCCTGCGTCCTTCAGTACCGTCGTCAGCGTCGCAATGATCCACTCACGAGCGTCGGGAATTCGCTTCTTGACCGAGGCTGCGCTGCGCTTGCTGCCGATGCGACCGCGAACCTCAATAACCAAGTGATCGTCTTTGCGGTGCGAGTCCACCGTCAGCTTGGCTTTTTTGCCTGCGACGGTCCTTACCGAGCTTCTCAGCACAAAGTACGGCGACGACGGCTCCAAGGTAACTCGTGCGCCTCGTCCAACGCTGCTCGGGGTCACACGGACCCGATAGGCATCGCGATTGAGCATCAGTGCGCCGCCGCCTTGGCCTTTTGCGGGCTCGGTGCTTTCCATGCTGGCTTCATCGCGAAACTGACCGTCGAGAACAATGTCTCCGTCGATTTGCTGAATGCCATGGCGAGCGAGGTCACGGACAAGCTCCGCCAGATCGGCTGGTTGCAGCGACGGATCACCGCTTCCCTGCAAGAACAGATCACCTTTGAGCGAACCCGTCGGTGTTTCGGTGAGCGCGGCTGCCTTTTGACCCCACAGCGAGGTGCGAAACCGAAAGTCCGCTCCGAGTACCGACAGGGCCGCTGCCGTCGTAAAGATCTTGGTATTCGACGCTGGATTGAACGGAGCGTCGGAGTTGAGAGAGAAGACCTCTTCTCCGCTGCGGGCATCGTGAACCGTCATGCCAACCCGCAGCTTTCCAAGCAACGTTCGGTGCGTCAGATCGCGGAGCTTGCTTCGCAGGTTCTCTGCGTGATTCAAAAGTCCGCTTCCAGTCAGTGCTTCGACGGTCGGCGACGAAGCTGGATGCTCTGGCTGACTGCGAGCATGCGACGACGCGGGATGGACTGCGCAACAAAGCAGCGGCCCAAAGAGCCAAGATGCCCAGCGAAGTCGTCGTCGCACGCGTTCCGTCATCCCTATGCCGATAGCTTGTGCTCCAGTTCGAGGGACGCAAACTTGCTTGTCTCGTTGCTGAAGTCCAGAAACAAAAGGTACGCCGCTACTTCGCGGTGGTCAAAGGTCGGGTGGGCCAGCATCAGCTTTCCGGCGGCAACCAGCTTGTCTTCCGGCACGTCTTTCATGAAATCGGCATCGGTCAGGCCTTTTTGGTGCTCGACTCCGACGGCATCAAGGAAGGCCGTGAGCAGCTCGCTCTTGGTTTGCCGCAGCCACTCGAACATCATCACCTTACAGCCCGGCTTGCCTGCGAGCACCGACGACCACAGCCGCTTGGCCCACTCTTCATTGCGCTTTTTCAAGCTGGTCTGGTGGGCTTGCCGCGTCGCAGTCAGGCCAATTTCCATCAGCGAGGCTTTCATGGCCGCGCTGCTGAGCGACAGGAACATCTCTTTGAACTTGGGCTCGCCAAGACGCTTGCAGATTTCGTGGGGTGCTAGGCTCACAGGAATCTCCTCTAATCGCTGCGGCGCATTGGGGATTTGCCCGACGGCAAGTGCCGCCGCAGAATGGGCGTTTATCGCCTCAACTTCGTTCATCGTCAAGAGCCGCGGCTTCTGTCTCGCTTGGTTGAGGCCGCGATTACGGCTTGGCCAGCCCTGGCGCTTGATTCGTCGCTGCTGCTTGGCTGGTTGCTCGTGCGTTCGCCGAATCGGCATCTTTTGCGCAGCGAAAGCCAATGTCTCCGTCCCGATAGTCGAGCGGAAGTGCCAGCCGATCGGCGGTTCGAGGCAGTCCGAAGATCGAACAGCAGCCACCACCGCGCAGGACGCGCAGCTTGTCTGTGCTGGTTCCGCGCACGACTCTTCCGTCCGAGCGCAGATAGGCATCGCGCTGGTAGCTGTCTTGCGTCCATTCCCAGACGTTGCCAGCCATGTCCAAGACTCCATACGGCGATGCTCCCGACGGATACAATCCGACTATGACCGGCTTGCCCGGTGCGCCTTCTTCGGCACAGCGACCATCCATCGAGAAGTTTCCGAAGTTGCCGCGCTGACAGGAAAACTCGTTGCCCCACGGATAGCGTCGTCCGTCCTGGCCCCGAGCTGCTTTTTCCCACTCCGACTCGCTCGGCAGACGCTTGCCTGCCCATTGGCAGTACGCGACGGCTTCTTGCCAGCTCACTTGGGTGACCGGCAGCTTCGCGCTGTTCTTCCCGCTCGATCCGGCAATCGCAGGACAGGCTTTGGCTGCGACGCACTCGCTGTATTGCTCGACGGTAACTTCCGTTCTATCGATGGCAAAGGCAGCCAGGTTGATTTTCGCTGTCGGCTTTTCGTCGGGATCTCCCGATTCGTCACCACGCACAAAGGGTCCGGCTGGCACCGCAATCATGGTCGTCGGGACAGGGAAGATTGCCGTCCCAAAAAGAAGCGCAGACAATGCAGACAGCCACGGAATCATCGGGCCTTTTTGACCGTACTTTGGGTGAGTCGCAAGCGAATTATGTCTAGGCGGCGAGGGCGATCATGACGCGCAGTTCCTTTTTGAATCGACCCGAGGCGACGCGACCGCGTGAGCGACTGATGTATCTGGGGGCAGAGCAGCTGAGCGACGAAGAGCTGCTGGCCTTGGTGCTGGGCTCGGGGGCCGCGACACCGCTTGCCAAGCGACTCCTCGACGCGGCGGGTGGTACGCATGGTCTGCGTCGCTCGGGTCATCAAGCGCTGTGTGCTCTCGCTGGCGTTGGTCCTGCGAAGGCCTGTCAGATCAAAGCCGCACTGGAGCTGGGACGACGCGCGCTCACGCAAGAGCCGCTACTCGGAATGCAGGTGCGTGCTCCGTCGGACATCGTCAGCGTCATTGGGGCTGAGCTTGGTCAAGCGGAGCAAGAGTCGATTCACGTCTTCGGCCTCGATGCTCGTCATCGCATTCGCTGTCGTCACGTTGCAGCCGTGGGTCAAGTCGATCGCGTGGTGGTGAGCCTGGCGGATGTCTTTCGCCCGCTGATTCGAGAAGGGATGGCTGCGCTCATCGTGGCGCACAATCATCCGAGCGGCGAGGCCAGTCCGAGTGAAGAAGATGAGCGTCTGACGCTCAAGCTGGCGCAGACCGGAATCATGCTGGGCATTCCTCTTCTCGATCACGTCATCGTCGCGCGAACGGGCTTTTATAGCTTTGCCGACCATGGCTTGCTCAGCTCGCCACTGGCACTACCCAGCGTGGGCTGCCTGCGAGGAGACGACGCAGCGAGTGGTCGGCTGGAAAACGAACGCTTGAAAACCGGACGAGCTTCCGCATAAGGTGCGCCCTCGTGAACCCCCTGATCATCGGTGTGGCGGGTGGAACTGGCTCAGGCAAGTCCACCGTGGCGGCCAAGATCGTCGAGGGCCTCCCTGTGGGAAGCGTCGTTACCCTCGATCACGATAGTTATTACCGGGATCGCTCGGACCTAACCCAAGCGATGGCGGAACAGCTGAACTATGACCACCCGGACTCGCTCGAGACGGACTTGCTGGTTCAGCAGCTTCGTCGCTTAAAGCAGGGCCAGGCGATCGACATGCCGCAGTACGACTTCAAGACGCACTCGCGGCTCAAGACTCGTCGTCGAGTGGAGCCAGCGCCCGTCATTGTCGTCGAAGGCATCCTGCTGTTTGTCGAGCCGGATCTGCGTGCGCTGCTTGACATCAAGCTGTTCGTTGACACCGACGCGGACATTCGGATTTTGCGACGGATTCGGCGCGATCTGGAGCAGCGTGGACGCACCTTTCAGTCGATTCGCGAGCAGTACTACAAGACCGTTCGGCCCATGCATCTCCAGTTCGTCGAGCCGTCGAAGCGCTGGGCCGATCTGATCATTCCCGATGGCGGAGAAAACCGCGTCGCGCTCGATATGGTCATCGGTCGCATGCGGCACTATCTGTCCGATACGCTGCGCAATCCCATCGCGACGGAAGACGGCGAGCGTCGCGTCGCACACTGCTAAGCCTTCGACGGTACCTCATCGGCTGTTTTGGCTTGGCTGTGTATTCGTTTGGTGCTTATGCGTAGTTGGCGAGCAGTCCGGCGGCGAGTGGATGAGCGACGGCTGCTGTGGCTTGTCGAAGCGCCGCTCGATCAAGCTCGACGCGCTGAAGCTGAACCAAGACGCGCGGTGCTTGTCCGTTTGCGAACTCGCGAAACGGCATGCCGACGCTGCCGGGATTGACGAGCAGGCTGCCTCGGTGCTGACGAATCATCTGCAAGTGCGTGTGACCGCCTGCCATCACGGTGCTCCGTCGCTCGCCGAGCAGCGCGTCCAGCTCTTCGGGAGGTGTCGTCGCCAGCAGGTTTTCCATGTGCGAGCGCGGCGATCCGTGAAACAGCGAAAGCTGGGTCCGTGCGTCGAGCGAGCGCTCAAGTCCCGTCTGAAAGCTGCGCAGAAATGCAAAGTCTGCGGGCCGAAGCTGCTCGCGACACCAGTCGACCGCCTGCTGGATAATGGGCGCTTCGGTGTAGCTGTAGATGAGCTGCGCATCGAGCAGAAACTCGTCGTGGTTTCCCATGATGCACGGACAGCTGTGCAGCTTGAGGATGTCGAGGACCTCGCGCGGATGCGGACCGAGCGTCGCAACATCGCCGAGGCAGATTGTCTCGTCGACACCGTGACGCTGGATGTGACGAAACACAGCTGACAGCGCCACCTCGTTGGCATGCAGATCGGAGATGAGGGCGACTCGCATCGGCAACTCCTCTTAGACGCGCGGCTGCTGCACCAGCGGACGTGGGGCTCCGGGCGCGCGTAGATCCGTAGACTTGGCCATCACAGCCGGTTCATGACGCAGGATTTCTTCGACAAGCTGCGCTGCGTGGACAAGCATCTCGGGCGTGCAGACGCGCGGCGAGTAATAGGCTCGCTCGACGAGGTCCGTCAGCGATTGCAGCTTTTTCCGCCCTTCCGGCGCGAGCGGCTGCGCTGTGCCCATCGACAGTTTGTCCAGCAGCTCACGCGGGGTCTGCGTCGTCACTTGTTCCCCGCTGAGCCCTTCGGCCACCCGTCGCCATTCCTGAAGCAGCCTGGCTCGCAGCGGCTCAATCCGAACCGTCACTTGCCGTAGCTCACCACGATGCGGAACCGATGCCATGAACTGCTGCGACAGATAACCCGGCGCGGCAATCCGCAGCTGATATCGGCCACTGTGAAGCGCGGGCGTCACAAAGCCGCCACTGGAGCTGGTCGTCAGCGTGTGCAGCGGCTCTTCGGAGTTTCCGTCGGAAAATACAGAAATTTGCGCATGGACCGGACTGCCAAAGGTGGCATCGACCACTTGTCCATCGATGTGAAAGTCTACGGCTCGACGCAGGCTCGACAGACGACTCATCGACGTGAGCTGCACGCCGGGAGCACCTTGGCGAACTTCGACGGGAACCATCACAGCGGCAGCGTCCAGCGACGGAAGGTTCGACTGGGCTTGGCGCGCACGTAGCTCGACGAGCAGCGCTCTGCCGAAGATCACCAGCTTTCGTCCGAGCACCGTCCCCAGCCAGATCAGCGCCGTCCCGATCAGCGGAAACAGAAAATAGAGCAGCGAGATCGGCTCCGGCGGCAGGATCTGCACCGCAACGTCCGGCGAGCGACCCGGCAGGATGTGACCTCGCTTGGGAAAGACATGTGCCGACAGCAGCGTAGGTCCCGGTGGCAGCAGCAGCTTCGGCACTTGAATCTCGAAGCGACCTTGCGCATCTGTCTCCGCGTGTCCGAGGCTGCGCTTGCGCTGGCTTGCCTCCGATTGCGTCAGTCCTTCGTCGCTCAGCGCTTCCAGTTCGACCAGCTCACCGGGCAGCGGTCCCGCTTCGTCGCGAACAATCCCGGCTGCCGTCAGCTTGCTGCCGTGCGGAATTTCTTGTGCGCCGCGCTTCGACACAAGCTGTAGCGTCACCATCGACTGTCCGAGCAGCACCAGCTCTTGCTTCGTTTCCGACGGTGAGTGAACGCGCGTGCCCGCAAACTGTGCGGTCAGCGTCACGTTGTCGCCCGCTTTGCCGAGCACGCTCGCCGGATAGCGTCGCTCCAGATAGCCTTGGCTGACCGTCACTTGCTCTTGCTTTCGACCGAGCCTCAGCGTCACCACGCCTTCAATCGGCTCTCCCTCACTGCTGAGCTGAAGCCGGAGCGGAAGCTCTTCGGACAGGGCAATCCGAGGCGGAGTCATCAGTCGGACTTGCGTCTGCTGCCGTCCGATGTCGATCGAAAAGACGCTGCGCACGGGATCACGCAGATCGTCCCCACGATAGCTGGCGACGACGGCATACGCGGCGGGAGCGACAAACGCGCGCTCAAACGTCGCGGTTCCATCATCGCTCGTCCGACGCTCACCCAGGTATATCGTCTCACCGTTGCCGCGCAGCTCGACGTGAAGGATGCGATCCGCAAAGGCTCGATCGTCGCCGGATTCACCATCGCTCTGCGGTTGTCCGTCGGCGAGCTGAACGGACAGCGTCACATGAAAGGTATTTTTGCCATCGGGACGACGACTCAGCTCACGCAGCCGAAGCTGACTTTTGCCGCGCACCTTGAGCACGATCGCATCGTCGGCACGCACAGATCGCGACGGAGCGACGACCAGAAGCTGACCCAGCACGGGCAGCGCCAGACGCCAAAACCATCGTGCCGAAAGCTGCATCACTACCAGTATACGCAAAGACAAAGGTGGTCACGTCGCTGGACATGGTGTGCTGTGGCTTCTTCTGCGGAGCCCGGTGCGACCCTGGTACAGTCTTGCTTTCAGATGTCACAAAGTCGGGCGAGTGGGGATGAACCTCTGTTCCCGGAGCCGCAGGGCCTTGCTGAAAAGCGAAAGCTGCCTTCGGACGACTTGCCGCGCGGCGCTTCGATCGGTCGTTATCTGATCATCGAGCGGCTCGGCAGCGGTGGGATGGGCGTGGTGTATTCGGCCTATGACCCGGACCTCAATCGCCGGGTTGCCATCAAGCTGCTGCGTAGTCAGCCGGGGGCGCTGGCGTCGCAAGGTCGGGCGCGGCTTCTACGAGAAGCGCAGTCGATGGCGCGGCTGTCTCACCCGAATGTCGTGGCGGTCTTCGACGTCGGTGTCGCGTTCGATCAAGTCTTCGTCGCGATGGAGTTTATCGAGGGTGCCACGCTGGGCGAGTGGCTGGTTCGGACGCGTCGCACCGAGGACATCCTGCGCGTCTTTGTGGATGCCGGACAAGGACTCGCCGCCGCCCACGCAGCCGGAATCGTACACCGTGATTTCAAGCCGGACAACGTGATGATTGGGCGGGATGGGCGGGCGCGGGTGATGGACTTTGGCGTCGCTCGCGATGTGGGAAAGCCGATCTCGGATCCGAGCATTGGCGGCGGGGCGGAGTCGCTGACGTCGAAGGAGCGCGCCAAGGTCGAGCTGGATCACACGCTGCCTGGTCAGTCGTCGGGTCGGCTGGCGTCGCTGGCGGTTAGCTCGCCGCTGACGCAAGAGGGCGCTCTGATGGGCACGCCGCGCTACATGTCGCCGGAGCAGTTTCGTGGTCAGCCGAGCGACGCGCGCAGCGATCAGTTTAGTTTTTGTATCGCACTGTACGAAGCGCTCTGTGGGCAGCCGCCGTTTGCCGGGGACAACCTGGGAGAGCTGGCGATGCAGGTCTTTCAGGGAAATGTCCGTGCGTTTCCGTCGGATAAGAAGGTTCCGAAGTGGCTGCGACGGGTGCTGCTGCGTGGGCTCGCGGTGCGACCGCAGGATCGGTATCCGCAGCTGTCAGAGCTTCTGGAAGAGCTGTCGCTAGAGCGACGACGACGGAAGCGACGGCTGCTGCTGGCGGTTGGCTCGGCGGTGGTGATGCTTTCGTCGGTGATCATCGGTGGCGGCATCTATCGAGGCCAGCAAGCGCTGCGGGCTCAGCGCTGTGCGGAAGTGGATGCGCAGCTTGCGCCGGTCTTTGGCGCGGCCATCAAAGCGAAGGCACACGACGGGCTGCTGAAGACCAAGCGTCCGTATGCCGACGATGTCTGGCGGCGGGTCGAGTCGAGCGTTCAGCGTTACCTCGGCGACTGGCAGACGATGCGGCGCGATACCTGTGACAAGACCTTTGTGGCCGGGACGCAGAGTCACGAACTGCACGCGCGTCGGCTGCGCTGTCTGGATGCCCGGCTGCAAGAGGTCGCGGCGTTTATGACGCTGCTGTCGCAGGCCGATGAGCAGGTGTTAGACAGTGCCGTCGAGCAGAGCAGTGATCTGGCGCTGCTGGAGCCCTGCGCTGATCCGCACTTTTTGCAGCAGCTCGTCGGGGAGCAAGTGGCCGAGCGCGAGCGAATCGATGTGCTGAGCCGAGAGCTGTCGGAAGCGCGGCTTTTGCACAACAGTGGACGGGTTCAGGTTGCCAAAGAGCGGGCGCAGCGGGTGCTGTCCGCCGCGCAGCAAACGGGAATCCTGCCGGTGCAAGCGCGGGCCGAGCGTGAGCTGTCGCTCATTGAAAGCTCCAGTGGGGATCTGTATGCCGCGTATCGAGAAGCCGTTGCGGCGGCAGCGCTTGGCATTCGCGGCGGAGACTTTCTGACCGCGTCCGCTGCATTTGCCGACTTGATGTATCTGTCGCACGCGACGCAGCAGGCGGGCATGGTGGAGCGCTGGCAGCAGTTTGCGCAGGCGACGCTGGCTCGAGTGGTCGGGAGCACCCAAGCCAAGGCGCGGATCGCCGCGTCGATGGACCTGTATCTGTGTCAGCAGGCGTCGGTGGCTCGCAGGTGGCAGCAGGCCGACGAGCAGTGTGGTGCGGCGCTTCGTGACAGCGAGCGACTGTTTGGGGCCGAAGCCGTGCAGGTGGCGACGGTGCTCAATAGCTTGGCGCTGCTTCATCGTCGGCAGGATCGCTTTCCCGAAGCCGAGTCGCTGTACCGACGCGCGCTGACGATTACGGAAGCGCATCTCGGCAGTGAGCATCCGCGCGTGCTGCCGATTCATGAAAACCTCGGCTACTTGCTGGAGCTGATGGGAAAGTACGACGAAGCGGAGTCGGAATATCAGCAAGCGCTGCGCATCGGCGAGCGAGCCTTTGGTCCAGAGCATCAGAAGCTGTACGGGACGCTGCGGTTTTTGGTGCAGCTCAAGCTTCGTCGCGGGCAGGCAGAATCAGCCATTCCGTTGGCGGAGCGTGCGGCGGCGCTGCTCAAAGGAACACCGCGTGCGGTGACGGGAAAGATGCTGCTCGGCAACACGCTGGCGCGGGCCGGTCGCTACGAAGACGCGCTGCGGCTGCATCAAGAGTCGCTCGATCAGTGCAGTGGCAAGGTCTGTGGTCTGGAAATGCCCTCGCGGCTGGTCGCGGTGGTCGATGATCTGCGGGGACTCGGTCGGGACAAGCAGGCGCTGCCGCTGCTCGAACAGGCGCTGCGACTGCTGCCGTCGTCGGGAGAGGCTGAGCTGCGGGCGCGTCTTCAGTTCGCGCTGGCGCAGACGCTGTGGCTGCTGGATGGACAAAAGAGCCGCGAGCGCGTCGTCGATCTGAGCGACAAAGCGCGCAAGCAGTACCTAGAGCTTGGACGTCAGCACAAAGCGGAAGCCGATGAAGTGGCGGACTGGCAAAAGAACAACAAGCTCCAGCCGGTCGCAAGCGTGGCTCCGGCGGTTCCGTAAGCGCGGCGCTGGGTCGATCCGTCGTCGTTAGTAGCCGTAGCCGTGACGAGGTGCGCCATAGCGGCTTGGGCTGGCTTTGGGCTGCTCAGTGGCTTCGATGAGATAGCAGACCCGAACCAGCGGGTCGTGGAAGTCTTTGGGCAAGGTGTCGGCGCTGATGTCGCGAATGCGGAGCATCGGGAAGTCTTCGCTGCGGAGCGTAAAGCCTCGGCGGTTGGTGCTAAACAGGATGACGCCACCGGGCGCCAAAAAGCGCAGCGTGGCGCGCAGCAGCCAGTCGTGATCGCGCTTGATGTCGAACGTGCCATGCATCCGCTTGCTGTTTGAAAAGGTCGGCGGGTCGAGCACGATCAGGTCAAACAGACCTCGCACTTCGGGCACCGTCAGCGGATCGCGCAGCAGGGCCAGCACATCGGCGCGGACCTGGCGATGTTGCGACAAGCCGATGCCGTTGAGCTGAAGGTTGCGCTTGGCCCACGCTAGGTACGTTGCAGACAGATCGACGGTCGTGGTGGCCAGCGCTCCGCCTTTGGCCGCGTAGACCGAAAAGCTGCCGGTATAGCCAAACAGGTTTAGCACCCGTCGCCCGGCAGACAGCTTCTGCACGAGCGCGCGCGTGTCGCGATGATCCAAAAACAGGCCGGTATCCAAGTAGTCGCTGAGGTTGACCAAGAAGCGATGGCCGTTTTCGCGAACGACCAGCTCGGCTTGTTCTTCGGTGATTCGCTCGTACTGGGCTGCACCGCGCTGACGCTTGCGCTCTTTGACAAAGACTTGCTCACGCGGGACGCCGGTCAGCTGCGCGGTCGTTTCCAGCAGATCTTGCAAGTAGCTGTCTTGTTCCTGCTGCTCGGCTTCGGTCATTTCGCCCGAATAGACGTACGGATACACCACCAGCGCTGGACCGTAGCGATCGACGGTGAGCTTCACTTCAGGGATGTCGCGGTCATAGAGCCGATATGCTTCGACCTGCCGCTGCGCCGCCCACGGCAAAAGCCGCCTCAGGTTCTTGCGCAGTCGGTTCGCAAACATCTCCACCTTGGGATTCATCGAAAGTTCCTAGCGCTTGGGGTCGGAAAGCTATGCCGGGCGAGGGAGAAGACCGAGGCCGGGACGGCTGGACAGGCGGATTTTTCCATGCTCGACGGTGATCGACTGCATTGGATCGTTTTCGATGAGCAGGAATCCATCCAAGTCGGCGTAGTCCACGAGCGGTGACAGGTGCGCCGCTGCGGCAATGGAAACGGACGACGAGATCATGCAGCCGAGCATCACCTTGAGCCCGTGCGCACGCGCCGTCGCGATCATTTTGTGGGCTTCAAAGATGCCGCCGCACTTGTCGAGCTTGATGTTGACGCCGTGACAGGTGTCGGCCAGCCGAGGAATGTCGGACAGACGCAAGCAGGCTTCGTCGGCAAAAATCGGCATCGGACTGCGCGCTTTGAGCCACTTGGCCTCGGTGAGCTGGGCTGCGGGGAGCGGCTGCTCGCACAGCTCGACCCCTTGACCGGCCAGCCAGTGCAGCTTGCGCAGCGCCACTTCTTTGGTCTTCCAGCCTTCGTTGGCATCGACGCGGAGCGGCTTTTTGGTGACGGAACGCACCGCCGCAATCGTCGCTTCATCGCTGTCGAGCCCGACCTTGACCTTGAGCACCGGGAAGTCCGCCGCCTCCGTCACTTTCTGTCGGGTCATCTCGGGCGTATCGATGCCAATCGACATCGTCGTAAGCGGCGCATCACTCGGATCGAGTCCAAAGTAGCGATACAGCGGCAGGTCCAGCTTCTGACCGATAAAGTCTGCGACGGCTCCGGCGATGGCTGCTTTGGCGGCCCACTCACCGGGGATTCGCTTGCCCACTTCGGCGAGCAGCGGCACAAACTGCTGAGGGTCGGCTCGCTCGAGCAGCTCGCGCACGCTTTCCACGGCCCGCAGCGCTGAGACGGCTGTCTCGTGATAGCGCGCAATCGGTGCCCCTTCGCCTGTTCCCGTGATGCCATCGCGGATGATGCTGACTTGGATGACATCGCGAAAGCTGGAGCTAGACATCACCGTCGTCCAGGTGTGTCGCAGATCCAATCGGACAAGGCGCGCCGCCAGCATGCTTTGCGTCTGCGCGGAGACGGACGCAGGCTTGGCCAGCAGCGTCCTTGGCAGCGTCACGGCTCCTGCGATGACGCCGAGTGCTTGGCGACGGTTCACTTGGCAGCCTCGGTGGCTGGCGGTGTCGGGGTTGCGGGGGCCGCGCTCGTCGGATTGGGCGCTGGCTTGGTCAGGGCTGGCAGCGTCTGCACGAAGTCTTTGTACTCAGGCATCTGCGCAATCTTGGCTTCAAACTCTGGGTACTTCCGTCGCACCACCTGCTTTTGCATCTCGCTGATGGCGCTGTGCGGGATCTTCTTGGACACCATGTTGATGATGCCCGACGGAAGCGATCCGCCTGGGTCGGCATGAACCTGGTATTCGACGCGCGTCCACTTGCCACCGTTGGACGGCCACAAATACCAGTGTCCACACAGGTGCGGCATGCGCACGACGCCCTTTTGCGGCGGCCAAGCGGGATGATCGATCGAGCTCATCTCGACCTTGACCATCTTGCTGCGGACATCGACGGTGGTGACGGCTTTGACGACGGTATCGCGGTCGGACACAGGCCAGGGCGCGCCGGTGCGGCTGTAAAAGGTCTGCTCGCGGTCTCCGTTGCGAGAGATCAGCGTCTGTGCGACCGCTTCCTTCATCCACTCGGTGCGGCGCTCGGCGTCGTCCAAGACCGCCAAGACAGACGGAATCGGTGCTTCGATGACGCCCGTTCCTTGAAACTCGTGCAGCGGTGAGCCTGCCACCGTGCGGCGATAGACTTCGATGCCCGCGTCGTTGCGAACCCGTTCCCACGAGCTGGCCGCGCCGTGTTCCAGCGCAGTCGCCAGCGACGTCGATGCAAAAAGCGAAAGCCCAATCAGTCCAAGCGACACGGAACGGGTCATGAATCTCTCCCTGCGATGCAAGCTGCTTTGTGTCGCGTACCTTAGACCAGCAGGGTCAGACCTGTGCCTACGATCTTGAGCAGCTCATCGGGACGCTTGGGCAGATCGGACGTGAGCACTTCATGCCCGGTGGCCGTGACCAGGATGTCGTCTTCGATGCGAATGCCGATGCCTTGCCAGTCGGGACCGAGCGGATCGCTCGGCTGCACGTACAGCCCTGGCTCGATGGTGAGGATCATGCCGGGAGACAGCCGACGTGGCTCACCGCCCGGAAAGTAGCGACCGACATCGTGAACATCGAGTCCCAGAAAGTGACTTGAGCGATGCGGGTAAAAGCGTCGCAGCGCGCCAGTCTCGACGGCTTCGGCAGGATCGCCACTGAGCAGCCCAAGCGAGCACAGCCCCGCCGCCAGCCGGTGCGAGATGAGCGTGTGAATGTCTTCGATGGTGACACCGGGCCTCACCATCGAAATCGCAGCCAGCTGCGCGTCGAGCACTAGATCATAGAGCTGACGCTGCGGACGGGTAAACGCGGGGCGCTGACCGGGCACTGGAATCGGATAGGCGCGGGTGACATCGCCGGTAAAGCCATCTAGCTCGCAGCCCGCATCGACGAGCAGGACTTGGCCGGGCAGCAGCTCATCGCGACAGTCGACGTAATGCAAGATCGTTGCATTTTTGCCACCACCGACGATGCTTTGATAGCCAGGCAGGCCGTTGCGTCGACGAAAACCGTAGTCCACGAGCGCTTCGATCTCGTATTCACGCTTTCCCGCGACGCAGGCACGCATTGCCAACAGGTGTGCTTCGACGGTCACTGCGCACGATCGACGCATGCTGAGGATCGCTGCTTCGTCTTTGACAAGGCGCAGCTCGTGAAGGGTCTGGTTCAGATCGACGATGCGACTCGGGGCGCGGCTGCCGTTTCGTTCGTTTTTGCGCAGCCTGGCTAGGACACGCAGGACCAGCTCGTCGTGCGCGGGACGGTCACCAAGCAGCAGATGCACTTCGGTGCAGCCATCGAGTAGATCAAACAGGCGCTTTTCCAGCTCGCGGATGTCGAAGGCTTGGTCGGCTCCGTACAGCTCGGTGGCACCTTCCAGACCTGCGCGTCGGCCATACCAAAGCTCTTGGTACGCGTCGCTGGGACGCACAAACAAGGTAAAGCGTGCATCCTTGCTTGGCGTAAAGACCGCGACCGTCTCAGGCTCGGACAGATCCGTCAAAAACAGCAGATCCGAGGACTGACGGAAGCGGTGATGGTTGTCGGCATTGCGACGCTCATCGTGGTTTCCAAACACGATGGCGCAGGCACCTTGGGGCAGTCGTTCCAAAAGCGCCGCACGTCGAGAAGCACAAGCTGTCAGCATGTTCACCCTCTGCGCTACCTTACCTGCAAAGTGGCTGTGGCGGTTATTCTCGAGCCAGAACGACGCCGCCGCGCGCTGGAACCGTGACGGCCAGTCGTCCACCGGCAGCCGGTACGGTGTAGGTCTTATCGCTGAGCTGATCTTTGACCGTAACTGCCGTCGCCCAGCCAAGCTCGCTGGGAATCGGCACCGACGCGGTGGTCTGGTAAGACAAGCGGTTCAGAATCACCAGCGCACCGTGTTTGGGATCGTCGTCGGGCCGCGCAAAGGCATAGACGTCTTCTCCGAGCAGCGCTGTGACCAGCTTGTCTCGTCGCAGGCCGCGTAGCTTTTGTCGGGCCGTGAGCAGCTTCTGCATTCGCGACAGCTGGTTCTTTTCGCGCGTCGCCAGCTGGCCACCGAGTCGCATCATGTGACGGTTGTCGGGATCGCCGCCGCCAAACTCTCCGTATTCATCGCCGTAATACAGAAGCGGCATGCCCGGCATCGTGAACACCGAAAGCGTCCCGAGCCACTGCCGGTCGTACGGCTCATCGTCAGACGGCTGCTGCGGCAGCTTGTCCCACTTGTTGTTGGCAGTGTTGCGATCGCCGGCAGATCCCGGCGTGGGGTCGCGGTAGGTTGCCATCGACAAAAAGCGCGACGTGTCGTGGCTGCCCAGGTAGTTCACCATCGTGCTGCCGCGAAACTGATCGAGGCTGGCGTGCGTCCAGTAGTCGAGGTGCAAAAAGCGCTTCTCGTCGTAGGCAAAGACCCGATACGAGTTGGCGTGATACCAGACGAAGTCGAACTGTCCGTCGAGTCCGTTTGGGCCCATGTAGCGCTTGATGGTGTCGTATTCGCTCTGGTTGGTCGTGATGTCGCCTTCGCGCCAGCCCATCGCCGTCTCGCCGAGCAAGTAGTAGCGGGTTCCGGCTTGCTCAAAGCGCTCACGAATGCGCGCGGTCAGGTTGAAGATCGCGGCGTCTTCGACGTGCTTGACCGCATCGACGCGCAGTCCGTCGAGGTTAAAGTGTTCGAGCCACCACAACGTGTCGCTGATGAACTGCTCGGATGCGTCGGTCTGGGTCCAGTCGATGTCGGGCATGTACGACGCAAACAGGCAAGACAAGCGCTTGTCGGTCCAGTCGCAGCCCGGTGATCCGCAGATGCAGCCCGTGCGGAACCAGCTTCGCTTCTGCGGATCTTGGAAGTATTCGTGCTGATCGTGAACGTGGTTTAGCACCGCATCCATCAGCACACGGATTCCGTGACGGTGCGCGGCTTGCACCAGGCGCTGAAGTGCTTCGTCGCCACCGATTCGATCATCGACGGAGCGCGGACGCACCGGCCAGTAGCCGTGATACGCGGTGACGTTGTACTTGCCGCTCTGGTCGGGATGCGCGGTCGACGGCTGCGAATAAAACGGACTGAGCCACAGCGCGCGAACACCCAGCTGGTCAAAGTAGCCCAGCTCGATGAGCTGCGTGACGCCTTGCAAGTCGCCTCCGCGAAAGTTGGCCGCTGGAACCACCGCCGGGAGCGCGCCAGGATTTTTGCCGTCACCGTCGACAAAGCGGTCGGTCATCGCCATGTACAGCGGCGTATCGGACCAGCGGAACGGCTCGGGCTCGATCCAAAACGGCAGAAGCAGCGGATCTCCGTCTTGTCCACCCGCGCTTGCCGTCAGCGTAATCTGATACTTTCCGTCGGTCAGGTTGCGCAGGTGAACCGTGGCACTCTGACGATCCTCGGCGATCTTCAGTTCCAGCGACGACAGCTGTGGCAGCGACGCGAGCGGATCCGAGTCCGGGCGACGAATCATCGAGCGCAGCTGACACAGCCCAGGCTGAGCGGCTCCGCTCGGTGAGTGGACGAGGATCGTGGCGGTCAGCTCTCCTTGTTCGGACGCGCTGCGGGTGATCTGAAGTGAGCCGGGCTTCACCGACAGTCCAACCCGGAAGCAGTTTGCGACGCGCAGGCCCGAGTTTTCGGTGCCACCGACATACTTGCGATAGGGATTTCCCGCGTCGAGCTGCCAGCTGGTGCCATCTTCGACGAGCTTGTAGCCGTGGACGCCAGGGGGAAGCTGTAGGTTGAGCGTGTATGCACCGCTGCCGTCGGGACCCGTCAAGGTCTGGGCGCTGGTGCTCCAGCCGTTCCACTCACCGGCAATGGCGACGGACTTGATGGCGCGCGTCGGGATGTAGCGGATGCTCACCGGGCAGGTGGCGTCGGCGCTTGGGGCGGCAAGCGGTGCGCACGGTCCTTCTCCCGAGCCGGTATCGCCCAGATCCGCGTTGCCCGTGCCTTGGTCCGGGCTCTGTTCACCGGGGGAAGAGCAGGCCAGAAACAGAACCGCACAAGCGAACAGCGACAAGCGAGCGGTACGAATCATCATGGGCGGGCTTCCTTCGGGGCTGGGCCCTTCGCGACTAGCGCGGCGGGACGGGTGAGGGACTGGGAATCGGTCGATTTTGTGGTGGCGCTTGCGGACTTGGCGTTGGCTGCGGCGCTTGGTTCTGCGCCGGGGCTGGCTGTCCGCTGGGCTGCGCGGTCTTTTCGGGCTGGGCATAACCCCAGTCGCGCATGACGGTGGCGACCTCGCTTTGCGTCGACCCGCCGCCGCGAGACAAGCTGGTCGCGATGGCTCCGGGACTTGGCTGATCGCGCCACAAAAGGACATCGCCACGCTCGCCGAGCACCGGCGGATACGCGGCGAACAAGCGACCGAGGATCGGACCTTGCAACGTCAGCGTCAGCAGCTCTGGCAGCTCTGGCGGATGTGCGTCGGGCGGTCCATCACTTGGGCTGGGCGGACTTGCGCCGGGCTGTCCGTGCGCGAGCAGCGGCAAGCTATACGGTCCAATCAAAAGCTGTTCTTTACCGAGCGGCAGTCCGTCGAGCGTGAGCTGAAGCTCCAGCTTGGCATCGGGATCGATGTGAACGTCGAGCTGACCGCCGGGCCGCAGCAGCACTTCGAGCTGACCGGGACGCAGCGGTGTAACTTCTCCGTCGCGGACGCCCGCCACCGCAAGCTGCAAGTCGTTTGACAGGAGCATCCCGTGCAGCTGTCGACTGGTTGGGCTCGGGGCCAGCGCCAGGTGCGTCACCGGCATCTTGGCATCGGGCAGACGCGGCGCGTGATGGGTGAACAGCTCGCGCATGGTCCGTAGCTGCTCATCGGTCTTTGCCGTCCTGGGACTTTGCAGCAGGTTGTGATGCTGCTGCGGATCGCTCGACAGGTCGTATAGCTCTTCGGGCATTTGGAACAGCGCACTCGCCGATTCCAGCGGCTTCAGACGAGGATCGCTGCGACGCAGGTACAGGTGGCCCATCGCGCGCAGTGCCCGGACGTTCTGGCCTTCGACAAACGCGGGTCGCTCGGTCGCTTCCGATTCGCCCTGCATCAGCGGTAGAAGGCTCTGACCTTGCGCAAGCTGTCCACTCGGGAGCTGTGCGCGCCGGTCCCACAGGCCAAGCGTCTCTAGCACCGTCGGCGCAACGTCGAACAAGCGCACTTGGCTCGGGACCGTGACGCCTGCGGGCAGTCGGCCCGGCATCGCCAGGATCATCGGCACCCGCAAGATCTCGTCGTAGGCAGACCAGCCGTGGTGATACAGCGTCGGCTGCTTGAGCGCGAGCACATAGTGGCTGTGATGGATGTCGAAGACTTCGCCGTGATCTCCGACGATGATAACCATCGTGCGCGGACCGAGTCCCAGCCGCTCGACTTCCCCGAGCACTTGCGCAATCTGGGCATCGGCATACGCGGCTTCAGCCAGGTACGACTTCGCGTTTGGCTCGGATGGCGACGGCGGGCCACTTGGACTGCGTCCAGCCATCGTCGCTGCTTGGTCGCTCGAGGCTTTGGGCAGAAACGCGGGCGGCGGCGAATACGGCCAGTGCGGCGCGTCGTAGTGAAGCTGCAAAAAGAACGAGCGCTCGCGGTTTTCTTGCAGGTACTTGAGCGCCGCTCTCGTGATCGCTGGCGAGTCGAGCACTGGATGCCGCACGTCGGCCACTTCATCGAAGCCCAGCGACAGTCCAATCTGGGGATACCCGAGCAAAAAGAAGTTGTTGCCGATGGCCGTGACCTTCATTCCCGCGTCACGCAGCACCCGCGGCAGCAGCCTGCGATCGAGCGCATAGAACCGCTGCCTGTCGCGTTCTTTGGGGATCATGTCCTCTGCGTTTTGACCCACCGCCGACGGAAGATCGCCACCGAGCAGCGCCAGCAGCGCCGGACGAGTCCACGTCGCCGCCGTGATGGCTTGGTCAAAGCGCGCGCCCTTCTGCGCAAACTTCTGCACTTCAGGCATCGCCGACAGTGCATCCGCTCGCAGCGTATCGACGATGATAAGCAGCACATTTGGCGTAGCCGCCCCGTCGCCGTGCGCCCACAGCTCCGGGTTGCCAATCACCGGCACACCGAGCGGAACGCCGTCACTTTGAGCGCACAAGGACAGCTCGTGCTGCGTCGCGGCAGGCTCTTTGTCGAAGCCCGGCAGCGTCAGGTCCGACTTTTGCCAGCGATTGAGCGTCGCCTGTTTTTCCGTAAAGATCGTCTGTCCGTCGAGCTGAATCGTCAGCTGGACCGGCGCTTTTCCTGGATCGGACTTCTTGGGCAGCAGCGCCGTGTGAAAGCTGAGCGTTCCTTTCCGAGGCAGCGTCGTCCGAAACCGATAACAGCCCGTCGAGGGCATCAGCAGCGATAGCTTGGACTCATAGACGCCGCGATAGCGATTCCACACCGGATCAAAGCGCGGCGGTGCGGTCGTTTCTTTGGCGGGCTCGGGATACGTCTCGACGTTGGGAAGACCGATCGCCACTTCCAGCACCCGCAGCGCGGTGTCGCCTCGCAGACCGCTGTAGGGACTGACCAGCTTGTACGGTGTCTCGAGGCTGGCTAGCACGGGCGGCAGGCTCGGACCGCTCCACTGCGCAAGTCCCGCCGCGTCGGTGAGCCGCATAAACAGCTTGTCTCCAGGCAGCGGCGAAAGGGGCGGCAGCTTGGGCGCTTCGAGCTTGGGCTTTGGCTTGGGATCGCGGCTCGGCTCGGGACCGCTCAGCGTCGATGGAGGCGGTGGTGGCTGGTTGCAGCCCCACGCGCCCAGCGACAGCCAGCACAGCGTCACAAACCGAGGCAGCGCGAGCGAGCGACGCAGCTGGGGAACGAGCCATTGAACCGACGACATGACGACGGCGGATTGTTCCATAGAAGTTGGGAAGCGGGTTGCGCAAAATGCGAGTGGACTGCGGACGAGGGTCAGCTACAGGCGAGACAGTCGGTTGGCAAACGAAAACTCAGCTGGGACACCGCCGCCGGTACCGTGACGATAGACCAAGCGGAACTCGAAGTTGGGGAAGCTGCCGGGGACATCGAGGTCGACTTGCCAGCGCTCGAAGTCTTGGTCGATGTCGTTTTTCCAGTAGAGCTGGTTGACCGAGCCGGCGGCGCCCATCGGAACTTCGGTGCTGGTGGCCCAGTTGTCGGTGGTGTACAGCAGCTTGAGCGCCTTGGTGTAGTCGAGGTCTTGCACCGTGAACACGAGCGGACCGTGGACGCCGGTTGCATCAAAGCGCGCGGTGCTCGCCGCGTAGTCTTGGGCCACCGTCTGCCAGTCGATATCGCGCCAGGCAATCGCGTAGCGCTGACCGCCGTTGTCGTCGTAGAACGTGCTGCCCGCGCCGTTTTCGTACCAAGCGGTAAACAGGAACGTGCCTCGGAACGCGTCGCTCTTGACCGGGACATGCCACTCTTCGTAGCCGTCGCCGTGCGTGGTGAAGTAGTTGCCGACGGCGGTGATTGGATCGGCGCGACCGATTTCGCGGAAGACCACACCGACTTTCTTCTTTGTCAGATCGGCTCCGACGGTGGGCTTGACGCGTAGCTTGATGAACACCGTGATCGATCGGCAGCCAAAGCGGCTGTTGCAGGTCGATAGGTCGCGCCAGTATTCCTTGTAGTACTGAACCTGCGCGGTGTCGCGGATGCCGCTGCGCTGGACCCAGTCGGCTTGACCGTACGCGATGACGCCTTGTTCCAGCGAATCGACCACCGGAGCTGCCGGATCACAGCCCGGTGCGAGCGATGACACCGTGGCCAGCAGCGATCCAACGGCAACGGTTCGGGTCGAAGGCACCGTGGCAGCGCAGAGCAGGGCTTCCAGCGACTGAGACAGGGTTCGGCGGGGCTGACTTGTCATGGCAGGACCTCGATGTGGTGGTGGTTCGTCGCGACCTGCGGCAAGCGGCCTTCGATGCTTCCGGTGCGTGGTTTGCTTGGCGGGCTGCGGCTGTCGGCGTTCTATAGCAGCTTGGGGTGACGCGCAAGCCAGTGCGATCGCTGCGTAGCCGGCAGCCCGGCGATTCGCGGTACCATCTGGAGTTCGATGCGCTTACGACTCGCGGTACAGGAACCGGCGGCTGATCCTGTGAGTGCGGCCTCCGACGCAGTGACCGAGCAGGCGGTGCTTCCCGCTCTGATGGCGGCGCGGCTGTGTGAGCTGACCGGCGGCTTTGAGCTGGTCGATGAACAAGACGGCATGCGTGTCTTGGTGGCGCACAACGCCAAGCTGGAGCTGCGGATTGGTCCGCTTGTGCTGCGACCTGCGACGGAAGATGAGGCGCGACTGCGCTCGCTGCTGAGTCACGGTCTGACGCTGTCGCAGCGAATTCATGTGCTGTCCGATCGTCGTGGTCCAAGTGCCGTCGGCTGGCCGCTGCGCATTGTCCACGCGACGGTGGTGTCCGGCGCAGGCTGGAGCGGTGGTGAGACGGAACATCGCCTGGTCGCCAGCTATCGCTTTTTTGAACACAGAGGCGACGCGCTGCTCAAGATTGGTGACAAGCACCTGTTTGATGCGCACCGGGATGAAGTGTTGGCTCTATTACGAAGTGGTTGGCCGCTGTGGTCTTCGCCCGCAGGTGTCGCTGTGCTGTCGGAGCTGTGGCAGTAGCTTCGTCGTTCATCCCTCTTCCGTCCGGGGCCTGCCTTTCTCTATGATTATGAAATGTTTTTCAGAACACATTTATTTGCTCTGTCTGTGCTCCTGATGGCTCCTGGCTGCTTGCTGCGTGGCAACACGGTCATCGAGCGCTTCGCGGGCGAGTTCAAGTGCGGCAAAGACCGCGTGACGCTCGAGCGACCGGACAAAAACCGTCCCGACTTTTTCCGCGCCACCGGCTGTAACCGTCGTGCCAGCTACCAGTGCAGCGGCGACTACGGCGAGTTCTGCGAGCGCATCGGTCAGCCCGAGACCATCAATCCCGAAGGCGGTGCGCTTCCCTCGATGCCGTCGCTGCCGAATCCTGACGCACCTGCGTCGACGAGCCCGCCCAAGGACAAGCCGGAAGCGGCTCCAGCGGCTCCGTAACACCGTCGCACCGAGGTTCTTTTGCTGGGCGACAGACCGCCGCGAAGAATCAGACCGGGGCGCGGATGATCAGACAGACCTCTTCTTCCGTCTGAGTGAGCGCCAGCTCGGCGGCGGCTTCGTGTCGAAGTCGGCACAGTCCCGAGATGGCGATCCCTTCGATGTTGGCCTTGGCCAAGCTGCGCGCGTAGGCGTCGCGGGCTTCGCCTTGGCTGACTTCCGACACGATCGCTTGCAGCGTCTCTCTTTGCTTGAGCGTCGCGGCGCTGGTGACGCTGACCTCGGTGAACGTCCCGAGCAGTCGCAGATCGAAGCGGGCCCACTGCGCGGATGCGCCTTTGGCGGCGACCTCGAGAAGCTCTGCGGCGGCCATCGCGATGTGCTCGGCGTATTCGGGACGCAGCGACATGCCGACGCAGAAGTCACGGACAAAGCGTCGCAGGTTGCGAACCTGAAGAAACAGCGGCACCAGCTCGACGTGGATCCACGGAAGGTGGCGTGACATGGCAATGGGCTCTCAAGTCGTGGGTTTACGCTCCAACGTACGACGGCGAGCCGTGACGCGCCACCACCAGCGTCTGATCGTCTTCTAGCTCTGCCGATCCGACAAAGCGCGAGACTTCACCGATCAGCATCTCGCAGATCTCTTCGACGTTGCGGTTGGCGCCGCGCTGGACGGTGTGACGGACTCGCTTGTCGCCGAACTGATCGCCGTTGCCGTTCTGGGCTTCGATGAGTCCGTCGGTGTAGCAGATCAAGATGTCGCCGGGCTCAAATGGCTGGGTGTTGGCAACGAACTTGGCGGTGTCGCTCGATCCAAGTGGCGACCCCGCAGCGACGAGCGGAATGAACGGCTTGTTGCTTTCGCGGTGACGGAACAACAGCGGGAAGGCGTGCGCGCCGCTCGCGAAGGTGATCTGGCATTCCTTGATGTCGATGATGGCGGCAAAGCAGCTCATCGTGAACTTGCCGCGCATCGTCGCTGCAATCGCGTGGTTTAGGCGCTGGAGCAGCAGCTCGGGACGCAGCTTCGGGCCTTGTTCTTCGTGCAGGTTCTGCGCACAGCCATACGCCATCGCGCCGACGACCGCTGATCCAATGCCGTGTCCGACGACGTCAGCCATCACCAGCATCGTGCGGTGCTCGTCGAGCGGATAGTAGTGCCACCAGTCTCCCGACAGCTTGCTGGCGCTGCGATAGACGCCACACAGCTGTAGCGCCCCGCGTGAAATGCGACGCACATCCGGCATCAGCGTCTGCTGCACGATCTGCGCGTCTTGCAGCTCTTGCGCCATTTTCGACGTGTGCGCGGTGCCTTCGATCTGCGCTTGCTGGAGCAGCTGCGCTTGGTCCGCCATCATGTTCAGTCGCTCCGCAATCGCCGCAAACGACGGCACTTCCACCGGCGTGAGCCGCGTCTCGAAGTGACCCATCGCCATCTGCTCGGCCACCTCTTGCACGACCATCGCTTGCTTTTCGCGCTTGCGATCCCCGAGCACCCACATCGCGAGCGCCACACCCACACCCAAGATCCCGAGCCCAATCGTCAGCCAGATCGGAATCCGCTGCGGCTGCACCGTGGTGACGACTTTGCCCAGTCCGTCTTCGATTTCTGCCGTCGTCAGCTCGACGTAAAGCAGTCCTTTGCTACCCGGTTGTCCCGTCACTGGAACCGCCAGCACGACGCGCTGATGCTGTGGCGACGCTTCCACTTTGCGCACAAAGCCTTCCCCGACCGCTTTGCGCAGCAGCGTTTCGGCGTGACCGACGAGAGGCTTTCCCGCGCGCGGCTTTTCCGACGACGCCACCACCATGAGATCGTGATCCACGACGCCGATTTCGACCATGTCCGGGTCGCTCTGCGCGGCGCTGTCTAGCTCGGCTTGCAGCTTCGCCAGGTCGCCTTCTGCCATCGCGGCGCTGATGCGCTGACCCAGCTTTTCCGCCCGCTTTTGAGATCGCAGGTACACCGACTCAATCGCCACCTTCTGCGCGACGATCTGCGCGCGGCGCGTCGGGCTGTCGGTGATGCTCAGCACAAGCTGAAGGAGCAGGCACAGAATGCCTCCCGAGGCGATGAGAAGCGGAATCCGTTGTTCGGACATGTCTTACTTACTCCCTTGCTGGCTCTTCGATGTGGCGGGGTCGCGACGCAGGACCACCACGGTGAGATCTCGGGTCGGGTTTCCGACGAACGCGTGGACGACATCGAGCAGATGGTCGCGCAGCTCGGCGGCGGTGCTGGTACGGGCGGTCTTGCGGATTGCGTCGCTCAGCACATCTTGGGAAAGCTGCTGGTTTTGGACGTTTCGTGCGTCGGTGATTCCGTCGGTGAGCAGCACCAGCGCGTCGCCGGGCGCAAGCTGCACCGATCGATCGCTGAGCGTGTCATCCAGCTGCGCCGACACCGCCAAGCTGGCGCGATCGACCTGAACGGTTTCCACCGTGCGATTTCCGTCGCGATACAGCAGCAGCAGCGGCAGATGCCCCGAAAACGTCACCTTGCCGCCTCCGTCGTGGCGAAGCAGCAGCACCGATACCATCTGCTCGTCTTGCATCCGCTTGCGCAGGCTCTCGTACAGCGACGCAGCCACCTGACGCAAAACCGCTGCGGGCGACGCATCGCACTCCCGGTAACTGCGCAGGCTGGCCAGCAGCAGGCTGTCGACGATCACCATCGTCAGACCGGGCTGTACACCGCTGCCAGAGATGTTGCCGACGGCGACGAAGCCAACCTGCTCGCCTTGATATGTCTCGTAGAAGTCACCGCCACCACCGGGGGCTGGGATGATGCGGGCCGAAAACTCAAAGCCACTCATCGACGGATGAAGCGGGAGAAGCTGACTCCGCAGCCGCGCCGCCAAGGATGCTTCTCGCTCGTGTGCGGCGGTGCTCTGTAGCTCGTCCTGGGTTCCGCGCAGCTTGCGGATCATCTGCTCCAGTCCGTTTGCGACGGCGGTTAGCTCATCGCTGCCACCGTGCGGCAAGTCCACGTCAAAGTGTCCACCGGCAACCTGCTGCATCGCCGCGAGCAGCCGTCGAACCCGACCCATCAGCAACAGGCCCCACAGCCCCGAGATGAGCAGCGCCAGCAGCACCGCACCGCGACCGACGGCAAACAGCGTCGTTTGAACCGTCTTGGCTCGCTCAATCACTCCGTCGAGCGAACGCAGCAGACAGCCATGACTGCTTGGTCCCAGTGCGACCGCGATGCTGCGATACTTGACGCCGGAGATCTGCTGATCTGCGATGTCAAAGCTCGGACTTGCCTGACAGCGCTCGGTGACGGTGACTCTCTCTCTTTCGACTTCCTTGCTGAGCTTGGCTCGACTCAGCTGTCCGTCGCGAATCACCAGCCAAGACAGACCGGGTCGCGACAGCTCTGACAAGACCTCTTCGGTGAGCAGCCCCGTGCGCTTGGCGTGAAGAAGCAGTCGTGCGTCGCTGCGTAGCTCGGCGTCGATCTCGCGCTCTCCGGCACGGCGCAGCGACTGAGTAAACACCCAGCTCGTCGTGGCAACCACGGTACCGACCAGCGCAGTCGAAAGCAGCGCCAACTTGATCCCAAGCTTCAAGGCATCCCCCCCGGGAAGCCCGCGAAAACCGCAAGCATCTTACAGAGATCTCTATTAAACCACTCCTTGCGATCGCTCGTCTAGTGTCCGACTGACGAACAGACCTTGATTGCCTGCCACAGCGGGAGCAGATCGTGAGCGGTCAGTGCGTCGCTGCGCTGACTGCAAAGAGGCACGACGGGAATCGTGTGACGGGCCGCATAGGCCGTCAGGTCGGAGGGAAGAGCGCTCGGCGGGTCAGACTCCGCGACGTTGTAGAGCACGACGAGCGGTTTCTGCGTCAGAAACTGCTGCCCGGCGATCAGCGCTTGCTCGGTTGCGGACAGCGTCACTTCACGCAGCGGCGTTCCGTGTTCCAGCTCGGCCCGTAGTCGCTTGAGCAGCGTCAGCTCGTCGGGCTTGGGCGCTTCCTTATGAAGTCGAGCCAGCCGCTTGTCGATCGTCGCCAAGTCACCGACACGCATCTCGGTCGCTAGATCGGTCAGCTCTCCGACGGGATCAGCAGGGCTGCCATCGGTCGACGCAAACCCTCGCACCACCTGGAGCAGCGTATCGACCTCGCGCATGGCCACCATCACCTGCGCGTCGAAGCTGCGTCCGGCGATTCCTGGCGGCGCGGCCACATCGACGAACACCACTTGTTTGCGGGGACGAATGATCCGAGCGGCTGAAGGCTCTGTCACGGGAACGGCGGCAAAGTGAGTCTTGCCTGGACCCTTGCCAGAGTGGCCGATCGCGCCTTGCTGACCCGTCAGCGCGAAAAACGCGGAGGTCTTCCCGCTGCCAGGGAAGCCGACGAGACCGACCTTCATCTACGCTCCTTGCGGTTGGGAACTGGCGACGCGGCGCGGGCCGCGCTTCATCGACGAGACGGCTGCGCTTACAGACCGAGCAGCTTGTCGATGTCCTTCTGGCTCATGTCCGACTTCTTCTTCGGAGGCGGAGCCGCCGGAGCCGACGAGGCCGGCTTGTCTGCCTTGGCCGTCTTTTCGGTCTTTTCGGACTTCTTGTGCGACTTCTTCTTCTTTTCGGACTTCTCGCCGTCGTCTTTTTCACCCTTGTCGGCGTCTGCAGCAGCGGCGGCAGCGGGCTTATCGGCGGCGGGCTTTGCGTCGGTGGTCGGTGCAGCAGTCGGAGCCACAGTCGGTGCTTCGCCTTGCGCTGCAGGTGTGGTTGGGGTCGTCGTCGCCACCACAGGTGCCGATCGCTTGGACACGACGACGGCTACAGTGGTGCCAATGCCGACCAGCATGAATGCGATCATGCCGACGACAAGCCACACCCAGGAAGGAACGGAGCTTTGAGGAACTGGGGCAAAGGGATCTCGCGCCATGGTGGCGAATACTCCTAAACGGTGAATGCGCTGCTATTCGCTAGCGAGCAATTACTATACCGACGTTTTGATTCCACGCCCTGCTGTTTTCAGTCGGTGCGCGGGCGCGTGGTTCTGCGTACGCCAACTGGGGTCTTCTGACCGTAGCGTGGCGGGACGGTCGTGGGGCACCATGCCGCGCATGCTCGCGGGCTTGGGTTCTCGCTGGCGACTTGCTTTTCCATGGGCCTTTGGCTTGAGCTACGGCTTTGGGCTGGTATGCTGCTCGCCCGTGTCGACAGAAGCTCTCGCAGAAGTTTGGACCGTTCGTCGCGTTCTGACGTGGACGCAGCAGCGCTTTGCGCAAAGCGGGCTCGATTCCCCGAGGCTGGACGCTGAAGTGCTTTTGTCGCACTGCCTGGGCAAGACCCGCGTCGGGCTGTATCTGTGCTTTGAGCAGCCGCTTCACGACGGTGAACTGGCAGACTTTCGGGCGCTGATTCGACGCAGGCTCGCGGGGGAGCCGGTCGCGTATCTCATCGGACAGCGAGAGTTCTTCTCGCTGGCGCTGCATGTCTCTCCTGCTGTGCTGATTCCGCGTCCCGAGACAGAGCTGTTGGTAGAAGAAGCGCTGCGACGGATCGACGAAGTCCGACGAGCAAAATCCCCACTTTCGGTTGCTCCGCTCGACGATGGATCGTCTGCGCAAGACGAGATCGCAGCGGACCTGCAGGATGACGCTCCCGTTCACGCCGTGGCTGAGCCAGGTGTTCCCGTGACGGTCGAATACGATCCTGTTGCGATCGATGCAGACGAAGAACCCGTGCCTGCTGCGCCTTCCGATGCAGAGGTGACGACAGATGCTGTCGCTGTCACTGCGTCGGAATCGGCGGGCCCAGCGCTGACGGTGGTTGATGTGGGAACGGGCAGCGGTGCGATTGCGCTGGCAGTGAAGCATGAGCGTCCGTCGGTGAAGATGATCGCGCTCGATCGCAGTCTCGACGCACTTGCGGTGGCGAAGAAAAATGCCGAAACGCTGAGCGTGTCCGTCGAGTTTGTGCAAAGCGATCTGCTCGGCGCACTGACGGAAGAAAGCTCGATCGATCTGCTGCTGGCCAACCTGCCGTACATTCCGACGGCAGATATGGCTGGTTTGTCCAAAGATGTACTGAGTGAGCCACACCTGGCGCTCGACGGTGGTGTCGATGGCCTTCAGCTGGTGGCTCGGCTGATTGAGCAGGCTCCGCGTCGGCTGCGACCGGGTGGATCGATCCTGCTTGAGATTGGTCAGGGACAAGCGCCCACCGTCGAATCGATGCTGCGACGGGCGGGCTTTGTCGATGTGCGAAGCGAAAAAGACTTGGCGGGAATCGAGCGGCTGGTCTGTGGCCGCGTTTCCGCATCGGTTCGGAGGCCGTCATGAGCGAGCTGCAAGCAGGCTGGATGTTGTCGCTGGTTCTCGGGGCACGCCATGCCTTGGAGCCCGATCATGTGGCAGCGGTGACGACGCTGATCACCACAGAGCGGGGACGACCCGCGGCGCTTGGGATGTTGTGGGGCGTGGGCCACGCGCTGGCGCTGTTTTTGGTTGCGACGGTGCTGTCGTTGATGCAGCGGCAGCTCTCGCCGCAGTGGGCCGATCGCTGCGAGCTTGTCGTCGCTGCGATGCTGATTCTTCTCGGTGTGCGCGCGGTGTACTTGGTGTGGGCGGCGGTTCGCGAAGGCGGGCAGGGTCGTCTGCACTTTCACACCCACGGCGATGCCAACCACGCGCACTCAGGGCCGGTCTGGCACATCCACATTGGCGGGCTGACGCTCGCGCAGCGTCCTCTCGTGGTCGGGCTGGTGCATGGCCTGGCGGGCTCGGGTGCACTGACGGCGCTTGTGTCGGCGAAGATGCCAGGCATGTGGGATCGGCTCGCGTATGTGTCGCTGTTTGGGATTGGCTCGATGCTGGGCATGGCCGCGCTGGCGGGGCTGCTTGGCTGGCCGCTGTCGCGCTGGCTTGTGGCTCGGCCACTGGCGGGTCAACTTCTGACGGTGCTGGCAGGTGTGATGTCGATCGGGCTCGGGGTGCTGTGGAGCGTTCCGATCGTCGACCGTCTGCTGGCCGGTAGCTAGGGTGCGCGTGATGAGCCCGAAGACAATGAGCGTGTGGGGTCTTTTGCTGAGCCTGCTGATTCCGCAGCTTGCGGTGGCGCAGGTCAAGCCGCTGACCGACGTTCCGGTAAAGCCGGTGGCGACGGCGGTATGGTCGGCTCCGCTCGCGGAACCGCTGCCCGCTCCGCTGGGACAGTCGATTGGCAGCAAGCTGCGCTTTGTCGAGCCAGGTCCGATTCGGCAAGCGGCAGAGCAAGTGATGGCGGGACGTGCGGCGCTTGTCCAGCTGCGCTGTGCCGATGCGCTGCCCGCGATGCGAAAGGCGGCTGAAGCGCTGCTCGATGGTGTTCCATCGTCGGTGGCGCAGCCGATTCTGCGCGATCTGTTTGGCGTCGTGCTCCTCTGTGCGGATCGAATTGGCGATGTTCCGATGGCGGAGCGCGCAGCCACGGTGCTTTCATCGCAGACCGAGCCGCTGCCGACGGATCTGGCGCTGATCATGCCTCGCTATCAGCATGGAACGCCGTTTGGTCCGCCGCGTGCGCCGGTGCGAGTCGAAAGTGATCCGCCCGGTGCGACGGTGATTCGCAATACGCAGGTGGTGGGCAAGGCGCCGCTGGAAATCGACGGAGGCAGGCCCGATCAAGATGTGCTCTACGTCGAGCTGCCGGGGATGCGCAAGGTTCGACGTCCGCTCGGCAGTGGTGAGACGCTGTTTTTGTCGCTGCGACCCGAAGATCGACTGCCGCTGCTGCTTGATCAGGTTGCGAGCCTGCCAATCGGGAGCGATGCGCAGTCGGCGCTCCTGAAAGAACTCGCGGCTTCTCCGGCGGTGGCGACGCAGCTCGGTGGCAAGCTGCTGGTCTTTGGACCCAAGGTTCGCGAAGGTGCGCCGGTGGCTGGTGAGTCGCTGCTGCTTCGTGTCTATGACCTGGACCGTCGCGACTGGCTGGGGCCTGTGTCCGAGGTTGCGATTGGATCCCCGGCGGCGCAAGCGGATGCGCTGCTGGCTGCGGCGGCAGGGGCTGCAACCCCAGCGCAAGCAGCGACGGTGGCGCAGGCTCCGGCCGGTCCGGCGACGCAGGCTGTCACCAAGGCTCCCGTCGATGACAAAAAGTCGAGCGGCTGGAAGCTGCCGTTTGCCAAGACCAAGTGGTACACCTGGGTCGTCGCTGGCGGTGTCGCTGCGCTGATAGGCGGTCTGCTGATTGCGGAGCGCTTTTCATCCGAGACGATTACGGTCACAGCGACGCACTGATCACGCACTGAGCATCGCTCGGGACGCGCCGGTCAAGCGGCCCCGATCGATGCGTTACTTGGACTCTGGCTTGTCTTTGGCGTCGGTTTTGTCGACGGGATTGAGCTTCAGCCACTGCTTGGCGCGTCCTCTCGTGAGCGCACCTTCCAGATCGACGGTGTTGCGCTTGCTCAGCTCTTCCATCAGCGAGCGCGCCTTGGGCAGATCAAGCTGTTCACCCGGCTTGCCGCCACCGAGTGCGAGCGCCAGTGCCAAGCGACTGGTCGGGCGCGTGCTCGCCGACAGATGCGCGACGACGTCTTGACGATCTCCGCTGCGAGCCGCCAAGTCACCGCGCAGATCTTCGGCCATTCGCTGACCCGGCTTGCCTTTGAGCGTCTTTTCAATCTCGTCGGCACGCTGGGTCGCTAGCTCACGCTCTCCGACGCCATAGAGCAGCAGCGCGCGAAGCCACAGAAGCTCTGCCCGATAGCGGTTCTTTTCATCATCGGTGAGCGTCGGTGCCGCTTTGTCGATCAGCGCCTTGTCAACCGGCTTCCCAGCATCGGGCTTGGCCGCGTCAGGCCTCGCTGCTTTGTCACTCGCTGCGCTCTCGGTCGCATCGATCTGATCGCGAATGATCGGCAGCGTCTTGGCGACGTCGGAAATCGCACCGCGCTCGAGCTGAAGTCGACCGATCTCCAGCAGCGTCTGCACTTCATCGCTGCGACGGTTGAGCTTTTTCGCCAGCTCCAGCTCTGCTTGTAGGTCTTTTTCCGCGTCGAGCAGCGTCTTGCTGGTTGGAATTCCCAGCCCTTCGTACAGCCGAGCCCGCGCGAGTCGCAGCGCCGCATCGTGGTGTTCCGTCGGATCCGGTGACGAAAGGATCGCTGCATAGGCTTTGCGTGCGAGCTGAAGGTTGCCTTGCAGCAGCAGCGCGTCACCGAGTCGGAAGTTGCCGCGTAGGAACTTGGCATCTTGCTCGACGGCTTTGCGCGCGGACTCGACGGCCAGACCAAAGTCTCCTTTGCGCAGCTGAAGGATCGCTTGCGAGTCGAGCGCGTTGGCCTCTTTGGGATGCAGCTCGACGTACTTGGCGAACTCTTTTTGCGCATCGTCGACGGCATCGCGACGCAGCAGCAGGTGTCCGAGCGCGTTGTGCGCAGGCCCGAACTTTTCGTCTAGCTCGATGGCCTTGCGAAAGTCAGCCTGCGCGCCGTCGAGATCTCCGAATCGATAGCGCAGAAGTCCTCGGTAGTAGTACGCGCGCTTGTCGCCGGGAAGCTGCGTCACCAGCGCCTCGAACACCGCTTTGGCCACTTGTCGCTGATCTTCCGCGAGCGCCACCAGCCCGTCGATGAACAAGCGCTCTCCTTCGCTCAGCGTGCGTGGCGATTCCTTCGCAGCGGCGATATGCTTCTTCTGCACCGTCGGAGAGATGCTCGCTTGCGAAAGCAGCGCGTGCGCCATCGTGAGCTTGTCGTCTTTGTCGAGCGCATCAGCGCAGCGCTGACGAACCAGCTCGGTACGGAAGTGATCGAGCGCATCCAAGCAGCTCGTGAGCGCGGTTCGCGACTCTTCACTGGTCGTCGTCAGCGTCAGCTTGGCGTCGGGCTTCGGCTGCACGGGCGGAGCCGTCGCTCCGGGATAGGGCTGCGCGGGCTGCTGCGTCGGATCCACCGGCGAGCCTGGCTGCGGAACCGGCTGACCCGGATACGACGGATAGGGCTGCGCGTTCGGATACGGCTGACCTTGGTAAGGCTGACCTTGGTAAGGCTGACCTTGGTAAGGCTGACCTTGGTAAGGCTGACCTTGGTAAGGCTGACCTTGGTAAGGCTGACCTGGATAGGGCTGCGCGCTCGGATACTGGCCCGGATAAGGCTGAGCGCCTGGCGGTGGCTGATAGCTCGGCTGCGGGTAGTTTCCGTACTGCGGATCTTGCTGCGCGTGAGTCACGGAGGGCAGGGCACAAAGCAGTGCCACAAGTCCCCAAGGATGGGTCGGTCGTTTCATGGTGAAGCCTCGCTGCGTTACAGATCGACTACGCACGGGTTCGCACAGGGGCAACGAGAAGTCGCTCGCTGTTACTTGTTGGATCGACTGGAGCCGCCGCTGAGGGACGACTGACTGGCTTGGATGAGCGCGTTCTGTCCGGCGCGGATGGTCTGGCGTGTGACAAACTCCTCGAAGCCGTTCTTGGTGACGTGGATTGAAACCGACCACTCGGGAGCGCCTGTCGCCGACGTCAGCTCGTGCTGAACTTCGCCGCTGCCCGGCACCACGCCAATGTCTACGAAGTCAATCGACACCCGCGATCCTGGCAGCGCTCGCACCGTCAGCTTGGCCGGTCCCTTGGGTCGCTGCGTCGCTGGCATTGTCGTCGGAGGCAGCGGATTTTGCGGCACCGTATTTTGCGGCCACAGCAGCAGCAGCGCCAGCACCGCGACGCCAATCGCAGCGCCCGCAAAGATGAAGACCAAGCGACGAAGCTGTCCACTGCTCGGCGACGGAGCCACTTCATACGCCGGCGGCGCCGTCTGCGTGTAGCCACCGGGCTGAAGATGCATGTTGCTCACCATCGGGCCCGACATCATGCCCGACGGATTCATCGCCATCGGCGCATTGACCATGCCCGACGGATTCATGGTCATCGGTGCGCTGATGATTCCGCTCTGGTGCATGCCCATCTGCGCTTGCACTTGCCCTGGCACACCGTATGGACCGGGCTGCATCATCATCGGCGGAGCATAGCCAGGCGCGCCCATTCCCATCGGAATCACGCCCGGTGGAAAGGCTCCCGCGCGCATCGACATCGAGGGATCTGCCATCGGCGCAGGCATCACCGGCGCAACTGCCAGCTCTCCGTCGATGGCTTGCGCAAACTCCGTCATCGTCTGGAAGCGTCGCGCCCGGTCTTTGTCCATCGCCCGCAGACAGATGGCTTCCAGATCGGGCGGCACGCTGCGGTTGCGACGGCTCGGCGGCTCCGGTGCCTCGAACATGTGCTTGGTCAGCGTGCCCATGTACGTCTCGGCGTGGAACGGCACTTTTCCCGTCAGCATTTCGTACAGGATGCAGCCCAGTGCGTAGATATCGACGCGATGATCCGGCGTCTCGCCGCGCGCTTGTTCCGGGGACATGTACTCGGCGGTGCCGAAGATCATGCCGCTCTGGGTCAGTCGTCCGCCGGGTCCGCCGCCGCCCGCTTCCATCGTCGTCATCTTGGCGATGCCGAAGTCGAGGATCTTCACGAAGTCGGACTTGCCCTCTTTTTCGACGAGATAGATGTTTTCCGGCTTGAGGTCGCGGTGGACGATGCCCTTTTGGTGGGCCGCTGCGAGTGCTCGACAGAGCTGGCCCATGATGTGACGGATGCGAGGCACCGGCATCGCGCCCATTCCCGTGATCGCGTGTGCCAGATCGTGGCCTTCCAGATACTCCATCGTGAAAAAGACGGAGCCCGAGGCTGTCTCGCCGAAGTCGTGGACCTCGACGATGTTTTCGTGACCAATCCGAGCGGCGGCGCGTGCTTCCTGAATGAAGCGCTGCACCAGATCCGGCTTCGAGGCAAAGTCCTGCGACAGGATCTTGATCGCCACTCGACGCTCGATCATGACGTGCTCGGCGAGGTACACCGCACCCATACCGCCAGCGCCGAGCTTCTTGATGATCTTGTACCGATCGTTTAGCAGCGTTCCGATGTACGGATCTTGAAACTCGGCAAGCTGCTTGAGCACCGCAGCTTCGCGCGCATCGAGGGCGCTGCCAGGAGACGAGTCTTTCGCTCCCAGCTTCGCGCCCGGCTGCGACGATGCGTCGTCGAGTTTGGGTGGATTTGGCACTGTAGGATTAGGTTATCACAACCGGAATGGAGGAACCATTGCCGAAGCTGCTCGGCGACGGATGGTGTGCCAAAGCGCGGTCAGCGGTGGGGTAGGTTGCCTACTTACCGCGCGAGAACGGATCGCGTAGCCCAGTCGGAAGCGAGGTTGGCGAAGACTTGCCAGCGGGCTTTTTGGTGTCTCCGGCCTTGGGCTTGTCCGTGGTCTTGGTCTCGGTTTTCTTCGACTCAGGACGCGACTTGCGAGCGGAACCGCCGGTCTTTTCCAGCGGCACATCCACGTCCTGATCCTTTTCAGGCTGCATGTCTTCCGCGTACGACTCGAAGCCTTTGCGTCGCAGCTCCAAGTGCATCGGCTGACCCTTCTTTTGCGAGATCCGCAGCGGCGTGATGCCTCGCACTTCACCGTCGACCACAACCTCTGCTCCGGGAGGCTTGGTCGTGATCATCAGGTACACCGGACCCGCTTCCGCGACCTTGGTCGGCTGCGGCGGCGGAGTCACAGGGTCCACTTTGTTCACAATCGGCTTCGGCGGAGGCGGCGTCGTCACCGTCGGCTTCGGCTGATCTTGAGACAGCAGGAAGAACAGCAGCAGGCCAATCACCGCGACCAGCACCACGGCGACGCCAATCAGTACTGGCTTTAGACCCTTGCCGGAGTCGAGTACTGCGCTCTTTCCGGTCGGACGCGGCGGCGTCGGCACGCCCATCGCTTGCGGAAACTGCGCCATCGGCTGCGAGAACATGCCGGGCTGAACGCCCATCCCTTGGGCCATGGGCTGCTGAAAGCCTGGCTGCGGCGGATATCCAGGCATCTGCGCGCTTGGCACCTGCGGGCTGGGCTGCGCCGGCTGACTCACCATGCTCGGATCATCGATGACGATCCGTCCGCCTTTCATCTCTTGCTCGACTTGCGTCAGCGCTTGTTCCAGCTCTTTCATCGACGGGAAGCGCGCTTCTGGCTTCTTGGCCATGGCGCGAATCACCACCGCATCGAGGCTGGCTGGAATCTTTAGCTCAGGCTTGCGCTTCCGAGGCGGAATGACGGGCTCAAAGACGTGCTTGGTCAGCGTCTGCGCCGGACGATCCCCGAGGAATGGCACCACGCCGGTCAGCATCTCGTACATGATGCAGCCCGTCGCGTACTGGTCGACGCGGTGATCGGTTTCTTGCCCGGTTGCTTGCTCAGGCGACATGTACTCGGGCGTTCCGAGCACCATGCCGACCTGCGTCAGCTTCTGACCCGAGCCCACCTTCGCGATGCCGAAGTCGACGATCTTTACGTAGTCTTTTTGTCCCTCACGCTCGAGCAGGAAGATGTTTTCCGGCTTGAGGTCGCGGTGGACAATGCCCTTTTGGTGCGCGGCGTTGAGCGCTCGTCCCATCTGCGCCGCGATCGTGCAGACCCGCGCCGGCTCCAGCGGTCCTTCTTGGATCGCTTGCGCCAGCGTCTGGCCGTGCAAAAACTCCATGACGAAGTAGGCGTGTCCGTCGGGGAGAACACCGAAGTCGGTGATGTCGACGATGTTGCTATGGCCGATCTTCGATGCGGACTTGGCTTCTTGAATGAAGCGCTGCACCGCCGCTGTGTCCTGCGCCGCTTCTTTGCGCAAGATCTTGATCGCCACCGGTTTGTCGATGAGTACGTGGCGCGCCTTGTAGACAACGCCCATACCACCTTCGCCGAGCCTCGATTCGATGGCATAGCGACCATCAATCGTGGTGCCAAGCAGCGGATCTGTCTCGACCTCTTTGGCGGCCGAGGTGTTTGGCAACGGGGACCCATCCCGCGGGCAAAACTCAAGCACGTCCGGGTACTTGATCTGACACTGGGGACAAGTCTTCACAGCCGCCTCAGCTTACCTTTCTTGCCTATCCACGGTCAATTGGCCAAGCTGAGCGACTTTGCATTCTGTCGCTTTGCGCTGCCTTGACTCGGCAAACTGCCTGTTTTTTCACGGAAATCCGGCGCATGCGGCGTGATGTCCTACTCGAGTCCACGCGCCCGCAGCTCGTCATCGTCTTCGCCGCGCAGGTGTCCCAGCTCGTGCATCAGCGTGGTGCGCACTTGCGCCGAAAGCTCGTCACGGGTTGTGACGATGCGCAGCAGGTTTTTTCGATACAGCACGATCGATCGCGGCTCACTGTCCGGCATGCCGAGCGGCAGGCCACGAAACAGCCCCACGATCGTCGGTGACAGCGTTGGCTGATCGGCGGTGAGATCGCTTACGTCCGGCAGCTCGCTCAGCTCCAGCCGAACCAGCTTCAGATCCGATCGAAGTCCGACGGGGAGCGCTCGTATTTCTTTGTCAACCAGCGACGAAAACTCAGTCATCGACACCGGCAGTGGCTCGGGAAAGTCACTCGGAGCCAGCTTTCGTGCCGTCGCCAGCTCTTTTTCCGCTGCCTGCGCTTCGCCCAGCATTTCCAGCACCAGGCCCAGCTGATGATGCGACCAGGCGTCGTCGGGAACTCGGCGAGTTAGCTCCGCAAATGTACGCTGCGCATCCTTGAATCGGCACAGATCGAACAGCACCAGGCCTCGCTCGTAGCGCGCTTGATCGCTATCCGACAGCGCGATCGCTTCTTCGAGCGGTGTCAGCGCCTGCGCCGCCCGTCCGAGATCGCTCAGCGCCTGACCTTCCAGCAGCAGCAGCCGAGACAGGATCGCGCGATCGTCGCTGGCTTTCACTGCTTGACGCTGCGGACGGTCGGAGTGGCTCGGCCCGCCCGGACTGCGCGGACTTGTCGACCGAGGCAGGCTCGGCAGCGCGGACAAAGGACGTTTTTTGTGCAAGTCCGTCGAGCGACTGCGACGCAGGACCACTTTGGCATGTCGCACGTAGGCCAGGCCGATCAGCGTGTTGTCCGACGTCGGCGCGAGCTGATGAATGTACAGCTCAGCGGCTCCGAGCAGCGTCTCGGGATCATCTGGATCGATGGCGAGCGCGTGCGTGATGGCCTGCTTCGCATCGTCTTTTTGTCCCAGTCCAAGCAGAGCCAGCGCGCGGTTGTGATGCGCTTCCACCGACGCTTCATTTTGACGCAGCGACTCTTCGGCACAAGCCAGCGCTTCTTGATACAGCCGCTCGGGCGACTGCGGACCGTCTTTGTCCTGACAGACGCGCTGCTGCTGAGCGGCTTGCTCCAAGCGATCGGCGGCGCGGTGAACCAGCTCATCGATCGATCGATGCGGCGACAGCGCGGTATCGTCCGAAAAGCAGCGACGCAGCACCGTCGGCTGTTTGTGATCGTCATGGCCCGCTGCGTGGATCGCTTTGCCATCCTGTGGATCGCCAGGCTTTGGGTTCGCTTGCGCGACTGCTTTTCCGTCGCTGTGATCCGATTTTGCTGAAGAAGCGGACGATGCCGACGGGCTGGGCGCGCCAGACTTGTGACACGCCGCGATCGGCGATAGCGAAGCCACAAGGGCGAGCGGCACAAGGGAATGCAAACGAGTACGCAACGCCGCCATTATTGCAAAATCCGCCGGAGCGACAAATGCCGGGACCGACTCGCTGCGCGCTTTTGCGTGCTGGGGTCGGGCTGCTGCGCGTCTTGCGCTTGAGTCACAAGGCTCGTCGCGCATAATCCGCATATGCTGCTTCGCTTCTTTTTCCGACTGAGAGAGGTCGGGCTGCCCGTGTCTCTGACCGAATACCTGACGCTGCTCGAAGCGCTGTCGCAAAGGGTCGTGTCTGGCAGCGTCGAGGACTTCTATTTTCTGTCGCGCTCGTGTCTGGTGAAAGATGAGCGGCATCTCGATCGCTTCGATCGGATCTTCGGCGAGACGTTTTCGGGTCTGGAGTCGCTGGCCGATCCGCAGACTGGTGCGGCGATTCCCGAGGAGTGGCTACGGAAGCTGGCGGAAAAGCTACTGTCTGCCGAGGAAATGGCGCAGATACAGGCGCTCGGTGGCTTTGACAAGCTGATGGAGCGGCTGGCCGAGCTGCTCAAGGAACAGCACGAGCGACACCAAGGCGGAAATCGCTTCATCGGTACGGCGGGCACGTCGCCGTTTGGTGCGTATGGCTACAATCCCGAAGGCGTGCGAATCGGTCAGGATCGCTCGCGTCACCGTCGGGCTGTGAAGGTCTGGGACAAGCGCGAGTTTAAGAACCTCGACGACGACATCGAGCTGGGGATTCGCAACATCCAGATCGCGCTGCGCAGGCTGCGCCGCTTTGCCCGCCAAGGTGCAGCGACGGAACTGGATCTGCCGGGAACAATCTCTGCGACGGCAGAAAATGCCGGATTTTTGGATCTTCAGCTTGTGCCCGAACGGCACAACACCGTCAAAGTGCTGCTGCTGCTCGATATCGGCGGGTCGATGGATGATCACGTTCAGACCTGCGCCGAGCTGTTTTCGGCAGCGCGCAGCGAGTTCAAGCACCTCATCCACTACTACTTCCATAACTGTGTCTATGAGTCGTTATGGAAGGACAACGTGCGGCGTAGCTCGGATCGGACGCCGACGCATGATGTACTGCGCACGTATCCCGACGACTACAAGCTGATCTTCGTCGGGGACGCAGCGATGAGCCCGTATGAGATTGTCCAGCGTGGTGGCAGCGTCGAGCACTGGAATGAAGAAGCGGGTGTGGTGTGGATGAAGCGGCTGCTCGATACCTATCCGCATGCGGTGTGGCTAAACCCACTTCCCGAGGCTGCGTGGCAGCACTATCAGTCGGTGGAGATGATGCGATCGCTGGTCAGTGGTCGCATGTTTCCCATGACGCTCCACGGGCTTGATGCGGCCATTCGAGAGCTGAGCCACTAATCGTCGTCGAGCTTGCGCTACGGACGAGGCAGGGTGCAGGTTCCGGGCGTGCTGTAGCAAGCGCTGCCGACGCAGTAGCCGCTACAGTCTCGGCTCGTCGTACAGGACTTGCGGAGGCACTGGCCACCGTCGCAGCGAAAGTCGGTCGGGCAGTCGCTCGGGGCGATGCAGGCCTTGGGCTCACAGCGGTGACTTGCGCCGCAGCGCTGGCCTTCGCTGCACTCACTGTCGGCAGCACAGCCCTTCATGCACACGGTCTCGCTGCTGCACAGACACAGCGTCGGGCTGCTTGCGCAGATGTACGGTGATCCGAGCGCGCTACAGTCGGCATCGCTGCGACAGATTTCGGATGGAAGTGGGCGACGGCAAATTCCGCAGCCAGCAAACGCACCGGGCGACAGGCACGGACCTTCGGCGGGCTGACACTCTTGCTCGACGGCGCAGCGACCCATCGGAATCGGCTTGGTTGGGGTGTCACAGCCGGTCACAAGTGCAAGCAGGCTCAGTGCGGAGAGCAGACAGGTTCGGATCATCGGATGCTCCTTCGGTGGATGGATCTTCGTTATCGGCGAATGGCGACGGCTGGAGCGCAGGCTGGACCAGCTTTTTGTTCCGTCG
>WBZX01000223.1_pt1 | contig 53529 bp, 39 predicted proteins | sample 5204211 | NCBI WGS metagenome assembly WBZX01 (sample SAMN12344362, study PRJNA552823) | activated sludge metagenome | biome: Activated sludge suspended growth; feature: Nitrification reactor; material: Wastewater; isolation source: activated sludge from nitrification reactor of wastewater...
CGTCGGCGATGCCACCCAACGCCGCGACCTCGGGCAGTGGGTCGGCCACGGAGGTCAGCTTGGCGTAGTAGCGGAAGAAGTCGTGGACCTTCGGGCCCGCGAGCTGCTGTCCCATCAGCCGTCGAACGTGCTGCTCGATGGCGTCGACGCCGTCGAGCTCACCCGCGCGGGCGGCCGCGAACAACTCCTCGTCGGGCATGTCGTCGATCGCGAAGTAGGACACCCGCGAAGCGACCTCGAATTGCGTGAGGTGTACGCGATCGCCGTCGGTCTCCTCGGTGCCGTACTCGAGGTGGAACACCAGCGGGGGCGCCTGCAGCAGCCGGCGCAGCAGGTAGCCCATCCCCTGCGAGCCGCCGCCGGACTCGACGAACCACGCCACGTAGTCGGCGACCTCGTCGTCGCGGAGATCACGGCGCCAGATCTTCGCCCCGAGCTCGGTCGCCACCGCGGCCGCGCAGGCCTCGTCGAGCTGACCGGCACCGACGCACGCGGGCAACTGCTGCTGCACCCACTGCGGATCGGCGAGCCCGACCTCGGCCGCGCGCTTGGCCACGCCCGACAGCGCGAGCGCGAGACCGACCGGCGGATCGATCGCGAAGTCCCCCGCGAGCACGGTCGCGTCGACCGGCAGCGCCGCCAGACGTCCGTCGATCTCTGGATCGGCGACGAGCTCCGCACCGAGCAGGCTCGTGAGCGTGTTGCGCAGCTCGGTGCTCGACAACCGCCGCATCTGCGCGAACGTCAGGCCCCGCTGCTGCCGCTGCTCGTCGTCGCACGTGTAGTACATGCGCGGATCGACGGGTTCGCCGGACTCGCCGCCGGACTCGAGCCCACCACCGTCACCGTCGGCCCCCGCGCCGCCGCTGGCGGCCGCGCCGTCGGGCAAGCCGACGTAGCAACCCGTGATCGCCGCGAGCGCGAGCGCGACCGCCGTCATGCCCGCAACACGCGAGTCCACGCCCCCCGTTGCTCGTCGATCCATACGTCCCTCGCCCCGACCCGTGCGGGTGATCCCGCGGCCGGTTCGAGGGAGTCCGACTCGCGGGCGGTTTGTCCCGCGGTCTTGAAAACTGCGCGCCGCGGGGGCAAATTGCCGGGCGCGCGTGGACGATGACGACGAGGTCGCGCTGCTGCACGCCTGGCGTGCAGGCGATCGCGCCGCCGGCGACGAGCTGATGCGCTCCTACTACGGTCGCGTGCTGGGCTTCTTTCGTCTGCGGGTGCCGACCGTGGCCGAGGACCTCACCCAGCACACGTTCCTGGCCTGCACCGAGGGCCGCGAGCGCGTGGTCGGCTCGAGCGTGCGAGGGTTCCTGTTCGGGATCGCGCGGCACCTGTTGCTCAAGCACCTCGAGCAATCACGGCGCGCCGAGGATGCCGCGGAGCTCGGCGCAGGCCAGCCGCAGAGCATCCTCTCGCCCAGCGGCGTGATCGCGCAACGGGCCGAGCACATGTTGTTGTTGCGCGCACTCGAACGACTGCCCGACGAGACCCAGGTGCTGATCGCGATGCACTACGTCGAGGGCATGCGCAGCCGCGAGATCGCCGAGGCCCTGGGGGTGCCGACCAGCACGGTGACGACGCGGCTGTCGCGTGCGCGCGAGGCCCTGCGCGAGCAGCTGACGACGATCCGCGCCGCGCCACATACCCGCGCATCGCTGCTGTCGGAGCTGGACACGTGGGTGTCGTCGCTGGGGCCGCTGCTGCGCGGGTATCCCGATGCGAGCTAGCGGCCTATACTGCCCGTTCACCGCGTGTCGCTGCCCGCCCATCGCACCCTCACCGTGCGCGGCCTGAGTCCGGGCACGCGCCTGGGTCGACATGTCGTGGTGCGCCGCCTCGGCAGCGGTGGCATGGCCGAGGTCTACCTGGCGCGACTCGACGGACCCCAGGGCTTCGTCAAGCCGGTCGCGCTCAAGCTCATGCACACGCACCTGCTCGACGACCCCGCGTTCGTCGAGCTGTTCGGCCGTGAGGCCCGCATCGCTGCCAAGCTCGATCACCCCGGCATCGTCGGCGTGCTCGACATCGGTGAGGCCCAGGGCGAGCACTACCTCGCGCTCGAGTACGTCCACGGTCGCGACCTGCGGCAGGTGCTGGTCGACGCGCGCAACGAGCCGCTGCCGCTGGGTTGCGTGCTGCGCATCGTCATCGATGTCGCCGATGCACTCGCGCATGCGCACGGGCTCCACGACGCCGCCGGTCGGCCGCTCGACATCGTGCACCGCGACGTCTCGCCCAGCAACGTGCTGGTCTCGTACGCCGGCGTCGTGAAGCTCGCCGACTTCGGCGTCGCGCGGGTCGTCGAGCAGACCCAGGCGACCCAGACCGCCTCGCTCAAGGGCAAGCTCGGCTACATGTCGCCCGAGCAATGCCTGCAGGAGGCGATCGATCGGCGCAGCGACGTGTTCTCGCTCGGCGTGGTGCTCTACGAGGCCACCACCGGGCGACGTGCGTTCGTCGGCGAGCCGCTCGCAGTGCTCAACGCGGTCATCGACGGTCGCTTCGTGCCGCCCGAGCAGGCCCGCCCCGACTACCCCGCGGGGCTGGCCGCGATCGTTCGCCGGTCGCTCGCCCACGAGGTCGACCTGCGCCATCCGGGCGCCGATGTCCTCGCGCGCGAGCTCGAGGCGTTCGCCGCCACCGCGGGCCTCGATGTGTCGCGCGAGGCGCTCGCGCGCGAGCTGGCGCGACGCTACGGCGCACCGGCCCTGCCCGACCTCACGCTGCATCACAGCGACGAGCCGCCCTCGATGCCCGAGGACGACGCGACCCTCGAGCTCTCGACGCTGCGTCGCGCCACCGTCGCGCCGAAGCGATCGCGGTGGGTCTTGGGTGGCGTCGCGTTGGCCGCTGCGCTGGGGCTGGGCCTCGCAGGCTGGGCGATCGTGCCGCGGGAACCGGTCGAGCCACCACCAACGATCGCACCCGCAGCGAGCGAAGACATCGCCCCTGCGAGCATCGCTCCGCAGACCGCGGCGGTGCCGGTGCCGGTCATGATCACCGCGCCAAAGCCGACCTCGCAGCCGCCCCGCGTGGCCGCACCGACCGCACGCACGCCGCCGCGCAACCGTCGGACGTCGCGGGCGAAGCCAGTGACGTCCTCGCAGCCGTCGCGTCCCGAGTCGAAGCTCGATCCACGCGACGCCATGCTTCCACGGTCGGCACGATGACCCCCGCGGCGTGGTCGCTCGCGGCTCGTCTGCTCGCGCCCGACGACGATGCGTGGCGTGACAACGAACACTTCGTGCGCGGCACGCAGGCGTACGCCGCCGAGCAGTGGGACGAGGCCGCCAGGGAATTCGAGCTCGCCAGCGACGAGCAGCCCCACGCGGTGTTCCTGTGGGCGTGGGCGCAGTCGCTGCGCTTCGGTGGTCACTGCGACGAGGCGGTCGTGGTTTACCGCCGCTACGTCGAGCTCGACGTCAGCGCGCTCGAGCGCCGCGATGCGCGGGCCAACATCCGCGAGTGCGGCGGCGAGCCCGAGCCCGCACCACTGCCACCACCGGTCGTGGCTGCGGTCGACGTACCACCCCCGCCGGTGGCCGTGCCCGCGCCGGTCGCCCGCGATGGCTGGGGACACGGGCTGACGTGGTCGGGGCTCGCGATCGCGGCGGCGGGTGGCGGCCTGCTCGGCGCCGCCCATGCCCGCGCGCAGCGGGCCGACACCGCCGGCAACGAGGTCGACTACGCTCGTGCGATCGACCCGGCGCCCGCGATGTCGCGGGCCGGCATCGCGACGCTCGGGGTCGGCGCAGCGCTGCTGACGGCCGGCATCGTCCGCTTCGCCGTACTCGCCGCGCGCGCACGCCGAACACAACAAGCGGCAGCACGTCCGCGCCTGCAGGTGCAGCGATGAGGCGCGCGCTCGCACGCACGTCACCGCTGGTGCTCGCGCTGTTGTCGCTCTCGAGTTCGTGCATCGATCGCGGCGCGTACGCCTGCCACGCCAACGTCGACTGCAACTCGGCGGAAGGTGGCGCATGCGAGCCGATCGGCGCGTGCAGCTACCCCGACGACGCGTGCGCGAGCGGACGACGCTACGGCGGCTACGCGGGCCCGCTGAGCCACGTCTGCGTCGAGACCGACGACACCACCGCAGTGGTCACCGACCCGACGACGACCGCCGATCCGACCGTCGCGACCAACGCGAGCAGCGACGACGCCGGTGGCTCGAGCACCACGGCGACGGACACCGGCTGCGTCGACGGCTGTCCGATCCCCGGTGGCACCGAGCTGTGGAGCCTGACCTTCGATGGCGACATGCACGGCAACGATCGCCTCGCCAGCGTGATCACCAGCGCCGGCGGCGACATCTTCGCGGTCGGCGTGTACGCCTCGACGACCGCCGACGCGCTGCTCGTGCGGGTCACACCGGACGGTGAGCTGGTGGCCCAGCGTGTCCACGACGTCCAGGGCGGCGACGATGATCTGACGGCGCTGCAGCAGGGCCCCGACGGCACCATCTGGACCTGCGGGCGCGGCAATACCTCGACCGGGGGCCTGCACGCGTGGCTGGGGCAGTTCGACGTGCAGCTCGCCGACGACGCGCCCAAGAGCAGCGTGATCATCGACCACGTGGTGTGTCGCACGCTCGGCATCGCGGGCGTCGGGACCTGGATCGCCGCCGGCGACGACGGGGACTACGGCGGCGGCTCGTGGATGTACACCTTCGCCCACTGGGACGCCGACGGCGGCAACGTCACCCTCACGACCGAGCCCGTCGACGATCGCTGGTCCGCCAGCGCGCTCACGGGTGACGGCTCGCTGTTGTTGGCGGGCGTGCAGGCCGGCGATGGCACCGTCACGACGAGTGACGGCAGCATGCTCGGCGACAATGTGCTCGGCGACGGCGCGGGTGCGCGGCCACAGGGGCTCGCGGCGATCGGGGACACGGTCGTCGTCGGTGGATTCGAGAACACCGCGGGCCAGGCGGATCGATGGATCGGCGCGTTCGATACCTCGGGCGCACCGCTGTGGAGCTGGCGCGCGACCCCACCCGTGGCGATCGGCGACGAGGTCGAGTCGGTGGCGATCGACGGCACCGGCGCGGTGATCGCGGTCGGCTTCGTGGCCGACGACGTCCGCCGCCGCTGGGCGATGAAGCTCGATCCCGACGGCAACGAGCTGTGGTCGAGGACGTGGCCTGCAGCGACCGATGCCCTCGACGCCGCGCGCGACGTCACCGTGCTGCCCGATGACGGCATCGTGGTGGTCGGCGAGCTCACCACCGACGCGTCGGCCCAGGACGCCTGGATCGCACGCCTGGCGCCATGATCGCGCCGGTGCTCGCGGCCAGGGCGGGCCAGTCGCGGGACCCCTGCTATGCTCGTGCGCGCACGATGTACCTCCTTCGCGCGCAGCTCGAGCAGGTGCCTCCGTTCGGTACGATCGAGCTGCCGTTCGCCGACGAGGACGGTCGCGCGCGCCCGCTCACCGTCGTGCACGGCGCCGGCGGCGTGGGCAAGACGGTGCTGCTCGCGGTGCTCGGCGCGACCCGCCCCGGCAACGCCACGGTGCTGTTCGGCGGCTCGCAGGGCACCGTGCCGATCGCGACCTGCGAGTGGCAGCTGGGTCATGACGACCCCGAGCGTCCCCACCCGCTGGTGATCGCGACGCCAGTGCAGCCGCGCGCAGGCGAGGACGAACTGGCCGCGATGCGACGACGCGAGCAGGCGCTGTTCGAGCGTCGCGCGAAGGATGGCGGCTTCGTGTTCCTCACGTTCCCCACCATCCGGTGGTTCTCGCGGCAGCCGGTGGCGATCCACGCCCCGACCCGCACCGTCGCGCACTACGACGTGCGCTCGACGGTGAACCTCGACGACGCCCAGCGCGCCGACCTCACGCGCGACACCAAGACCGCCCTGGTCTACGCCGCGGTCGCTTCGGCGCTCACGCCGACCGTGCAGCGCGAACGCAACGCCCAGCGCGAGCGCTCGCCGCTCGACATGCGCCTGTTCGGCGCGGCCATGCGTGAGGTCGTCGACAGCATCGTGCAGCTGGCGGGCTTCTCGTACGTCGGCGTCGATCCAATCTCACTCGAGCCGGTGTTCGAGAGCGCGGGCAACCGTCGCGTGCCGTTCGACGGGCTACCGACCCGCGGCCGCCATCTGGTCGCGATCGCGGCGCTGTCGGTACGCACGCTGTGGGCCGCGTATCCCGGCACCGATCCCCGCGTGTCCGAGGCCGTGATCGCGGTCGACGACATCGATCTCTACCAGGACGCACACGTGCAGGAGCGCATCGCCGGCGCGCTGCGCCTGGCGCTGCCCGCCGTGCAGTGGATCCTCACCACCAGCTCGCCGATCGTCGCGGGCGCCTGCGCGGCGCACGAGATCCTCACACTGCGGCGGCTGCCCGACGACGAGCGCGTCGAGCTGTTCGTCGACGCGCAGGCCCAGACCCACTAGCAACCCGGCTCACTCGGCCCATCGCACGTGGAAGTGATCGTCGTGGCCGCGCCAGTCACGGATGATGCCGTGCATGGCGCGATCGCCATGGGGGTACTGGAACAACGATTCCAGCGTCTCGCGGGGGGTGCCGCCGTGCAGCGCGTGCTCGTACAGCAGCTCCTGCACGCGGTAGTCCATGAAGATCCACGCGACCGCGCGGGTGTCGATCATCGCCTTCACCAGCTTCCACGTCCGCGCGCGATCGAGGTTGGCGGCCGAGGTCCGCACGAAGCGGGCGACGTCGGCGTCGCGCCCGCTCAGCACATAGCCGACGTCGACGTCGCGACCCGTGCGGTGCGAGAGATGCGGCGGGAACGGCCCACCTCCGGCCTTGCTCAGGTCGCCGACGTGGACGTCGGGCCCGCCCTCGGCCACGCGCACGTATGCGCGCAGCGACTCGCGTAGGCGGTGCACGGTGCGACGCGTGCCCCAGGCGAACGCCGGAGTCTTGATCATCCAGCCCGGACCTTCGCCGAGCTGCACGGCGTCGCGCATGTCACTGGGCTCGCCGTCCTCGACGAAGTCGGCGTAGAAAACGTCGCGGGGATCGAGCTTGGCCGGGGTCGCACCGACCTCGAGGCGCTCGCGCAGCTCGTCGTGGACCAACTCGACGTGCCCCTGGTCAATCGCCACGATCAGCACGTCCTTGCGGATTGCATCGCCGACGCGGTAGTGCGCGATGGTGCCGGCGTCGCCGTCGCGGATCGTCGCGCGGGCGAGGCTGGCGTCGGCCGGCACCTGCGTGGCCAGCAGTGTCAGGGGCAGTGCGGTCATCGGCAACGGCTCGAGCTCCGGCTCGACGGTCGTCGGGGCGGTCGAGGTCACCACCGACGTCGGCGGCGCGTCGACCTCGAGGGCATCCCCCGCCGCCGCTGGCGATGCGTCGGTGGTGCCGGCGGGCGCAGGCTCGCCCGTGCGACTGCACGCGCCCGCCAACAACCACGGCAACCACGCGCGCGCGTTCACGGCACCACGATGTCGACGTCGACGCGTCGGTTGCCGACCTTCACGATCCGCTCGATCGGCGCGCGATCGGGCACCAGCACCTGCAACGTGTAGGTGCCGGGCTTGTCGACCGCGCGATCGAAGCGGCCGTCACGCGCCCGCGTGGTCCATCGCTCACCCTCGAAGGTGTGGTGCTCCGCGATGCGGACCTCGGCATCCACCGCCTTGCCGCCGGTGTCACGGACGTGGCCGCCGATCCACGGCCCCCGTACGCGATCCAGCAGCGTCTGCCACAGCGGCCGGGTCGCCTCGACCGCGGCGGTGCGCACGTCGAGCGGCGGGTTGTGGTGGGAGCCCTCGACGACGTACGCCATGGTCCCGAACGCGTGCAGATACCAGTCCTGATCGCTGCCGGCGACCGGATACGGCCCCTCGCGCACCGCGTAAGCGCGGTCGTTGGGCTGTACCGGCGTCGCAGCCGTGAGCGCCTTGCCGATCGCCCGCGCGATGTCGGGCTGGTGGTCGCGCTTGCTCGGTACGACGTACGAGCTGTAGACGTCGGTGCCGTAGGTGTGGAACGACAACACCGCCGCGAAGCGTTCGCGCTCGGCCAGCCCCATCATCGCGAGGGTCTCGGGCTCGGAGCCCGGCGCGGGCCCGCGATACCACTTGTGCATCGGCGCCTCGGAGCTGCCGAGCTCACCCCAGCCGAAGGGATAGTTGCGGTTGAGATCGACGCCCTCGAATGGATCCGCGAAGCCATCGCGATCGCCGTCGAAGGCGTTCTTGCGGATCGCGAAGCGCGACTCGTGCACGAACATGAAGTTGCCGTCGACGTTGACCAGCGGCACGCACCAGATCTGCAGACCGTCGACCCACGTCGTCACACGGGCGTCGTGCCCGTAGCCGGCGAGCAGCTGATCGACGGCGTCGAGCACGTACTCGATGCTGAGCAGCTCGCTGCCGTGGTGGGCACCGTCGAGCAGCACCGCCGGCTCGTCGGCGTCGGCGGCGGCGTCGGAGATGCGCAGCGCCCAGATCGGGCGCCGCTGGTGGGTACGGCCGATCTCGACCAACTCGGTGATCGCGGGGTAGCGCTCGTGGTAGGCGCGCAGCAGCTGCTCGACCAGGGCGGGATCCTTGTAGCTGTCGTCGAGCACGAAGCCGCGCCCGCGGCGGCTCGGCGCTCGGCTGGCGCGCGCGCGGAACTCGGGGTTCTCCGCCGACCACGGGATGTTGCTGTCGATCGCGAGCACCTCGACCTGCGAGCGACGTAGGCGTTCGTAGCCGACGGTGTCGAGGAAGAGGATGGCGCGACGACCCGCCGGGGTCTCGAGGGTCGAGGTGACGCTCGCGCGCAGCGGCGCCGGTAGCCGCCGCACCTCGTCGGCGTCGATCCACGCGTAGCGCGTGTTGCCGAACGGTGTGACGTCCGAGGGCGCCTGCACGCCGTAGCGACGGCCGCGGGCGGGCATGTGCTCGCGCGACGCGTGCTTGCTGGCATCCATCGCGGTCAGCAACGTCACGGCGGCGGTGCTGGTGTGTTGGGGCCCCACGCGCATGCCGACACAGCCGAACGCGTAGGTGGTGTCGTGCGCCGTGGTGGTCGCGATGTGCTCGAGGGTATCGCCGTCGTAGACGCTGGCGACCAGCTGCGGGCCGATCATCAGCACCACCAGCTCGAGGCGCTTGCGCTTGGCGAGCGCGAGTTTGGTGGTGGACAGCGAGGCCTCGGAGCCCATCGGCAGCGCCATGCCGCGGTCCCATCGATGCAGCCGCAAGCGATCGCCTTCGACGCTGGCGCCGTAGCCCGACGGCGTGCCCGGTGGATCGCCGACGTAGCGCTGGCGCACCAGCACGCTCAGATCGAGCTTGCCGACGTTCTCGACGCGCGCCCGCACGAGCCCGTCACCGAGGTGCGCTGCAGGATCGTCGGGGAACCACAGCTGCTCGGCCGGCGGCGTCGCGAACACCGGCATCAGACGACCGCCGTCGCTGGTGAACTTGCCGTTGTGCTTGGCCTTGCCGACCACCGGCGCGTCAGTGGCACGCACGATGCCCAGCAGGGTGTGCTCCCGTGCGGGGTCGTGCTGGGGGAAGCCCGTGACCGCGGGCGCCGCGGCCGGAGCCCCACGCGAGAGCGATGGCGCGAGCGCCAGCGCCAGCGCGAACAGGCATGCGCGCGTCGACACGACCTCGATCATGGCGCGCACGCACGGACGTGCGCAAGGTCTTTGCTATCCTGCCGCCGCGCGAGCCGCCCCCACGCATGCCGCACCTCAGCATTGCGCTGCTGCACCACCCGGTGTGCAATCGACTCGGCGAAGAGATCACGTCGACCGTCGATCACTTCGACGTCATGGACGGCTCCCGACTCGCGCTCACCTTCGGCGTGCACCGGCTGTTCGTCGTGAACCACCTGCCGGCGCAGCAGGCCCTGGTGGAGCGCTTGATCCGACATGGCAGCGCGGCCTCCGAGCGCGACGACGCCCGCGGCGAGTTCGCCCGCACCCGCTGGGCGCCGGATCTCGCGGCTGCGATCGCCGAGCTCACCCGCGAGCTCGGTCGCGCCCCCACCACGCTGGCGACCAGCGCTCGGGCTGACAGCAACGCGATCTCGTTTGCGCGCACGCGGGAGCGCCTGCGCGCCGGTGAGCCGATGCTGCTGCTGATGGGCAAGGCCTGGGGCCTCGCGCCGAGCGTGCTCGAGGGTGCCGATCTGAGACTGCAACCGATCGATGCCGGCACCGGCTTCAACCACCTCTCGGTCCGCAGCTCGATGGCGATCTTGGTCGATCGCCTGCTCGCTCCCGCGGCGTCGTGACGCTGGCCCGATCTGGTGCAGGTGGCTGCGCCGCCGCGGCCGCGACCGTATGAGGGTCGCCAATGACCTCGACTTCGCGCGATCGACTCGCACTCCTCACCGCCGTGCTCGGACTCGCCGCCTGCGGCGACGGCACGACCACTGCCGACGCTGGCACCACGCAGGCCGACTCCAGCGCTGGCGAGAGTACGAGTGGATCGAGCTCGGGCGGGCCGGGCACCGCGAGCCTGACGGGCGACAGCACGTCGACCGATCCCGGCAGCACCGGCGAGACCACCGTCGACCCCTCCGCGGGCAGCGACAGCAGCAGCAGCACCGACGCGTCCGCGAGCGACTCGAGCAGCGGCGGCAGCTCGGACGGCTCCAGCTCCGGCGGCGCGGCCTCCAGCGAGACCACCGCGGCCAACCCGTGCGACAGCGACATGATCGCGCCGGCGGTCACCAGCGCCCTCGATGCGATCGTGGTCGAGGCCGGCACCACCAGCGTGCAGTACACCCTCAGCTTCGACGAGCCGGTCGAGCTCGCGGTCGGTGCGGTGTCGATCTCCGGCGGTGCGACCATCAGCGCGCCGAGCTTGCCCGCCCAGGGCACCGACTTCGATCTCACCATCGACGACCTCGATCCCGGCACCAGCTACACCCTGTCGGTGAGTGCCGCCGCGATCGCGGACAGCTGCGGCAACGCGCTCGCACAGGACGAGACGCTCGACCTCATCGGCGCCTGCACCCTCGATCAGACCCCACCGACGCTCACCAGCGCCGGATTCGTGCAGCTGGACCCCGACACCACCGCATCGGTGATCCAGCTCGACTTCGACGAGCCGGTCGCGCTCGAGAATGCCGATCTCGCGCTCGCCAACGGCGCCACGATCGACAGCGTCGAGCCGGCGCTCCCGGCCACGGCGAGCAGCTTCGCGGTCTCGGTCAGTGGCCTCGTCGATCTGCACGACCTCACCATCTCCGGCTTCGCCGACGCGTGCGGCAACGCGGCGGCCGATGCCAGCTTGACGATCTGCGTCGGCAACTCGGCCCGCCTCGACTTCACCGGCGGTGAGCAGCAGTTCGTGGTGCCGCCGTGCGCCGACGGCTCGGTGTTCATCGAGGCCTACGGCGCGCAGGGGGCCGACGCCACGGGTGCCGACCCGGGCACCGCCGGTCTCGGTGGTTACGCCGCCGGCGATCTCTCGGTCGCGAGCGGCGAGGTGCTCTACGTGTTCGTCGGCGGCCGCGACGGCTACAACGGCGGCGGTGCGGCCGGTACCGGCAACACCAACGCCAGCGGCAACGGCGGCGGCGCGACCGATGTTCGCTACGGCGACAACACACTGGCCGATCGCGTGATCGTGGCCGGTGGCGGCGGTGGTGCGGCCGGCGATGCAGAGGGCTCGTGCATCGACGCAACGCCGGGCAACGGCGGCGAAGGTGGCCACCCCGACGGCGGCGGCGGTAGCTCGGGCTTCGGCTGCGCCGGCGAGGTGCACGGCGGCGGTGGCGGTGCGCAGGCCACCGGTGGACTCGGCGGGATCAGTGCCGGCAATTGCTCGACGTCCGGTGGCAGCGGTGCCGACGGCGATCTCGGCCTCGGTGGCAACGGCGGGTCCGGCGTCCAGGGCTGCGGCGGCTACACCGGCGCGGGCGGTGGCGGTGGCGGTGGCGGCTTCTACGGCGGCGGCGGTGGAGCCGGTGGCCCCGGTGGCGGTGGCGGCTCGTGGGCCGGCGGTGGTGGTGGCGGCGGCGCTTCGTACATCGACGGTGTCGACGGCGGCGTCACGGTCGACGGTGCCATCACCGGCGACGGCTCGGTCGTCATCTCGTGGTAGTCGCTCGGCCCTCGAAATCAGTCGGGGCGGCCGCTCGGCAGACCGATCACGGTGACGTCACCGTGGTCGGTCGGGATGCGCTCGTGCAGCAGCTGGACGACCTGCTGGTAGCCGGCGCGCTGCAGGCGATCCTGCATCTGCCGCCCGCCCTCGACGTTGTGGTGCCAGTGACCCGTCTGCTTGAACGCCCCGCGCGACATGGTCTGCAGCACGATCGAGCGCTGATCGAAGGGCAAGCCGGCGACGTTGCGACGGTAACCCTCGGTGATCTGACCGCCCCAAGAGCTCGGTGCGTTCGAGGTGTAGAAGACCCGCACCGGCACACCCAACGCCTTCGCGGCGAGCCCCACGGTGCGCAGCGAGTCGTCGCCCAGCAAGTCGCCCTTGATCGGCATGATGCGCCCCTGCTGGAACAGCAGCCGCACGTAGGCGTAGTGCTCGGGGTTGGCGAGCCAGCCGTAGCCCGGCGCCTTCGGATCGGGGGTCGCCTGCTCGCGGTAGTACTCGTGCAACCGCTCGCGCGTGGCGTGGTAGCCACGGCGCAGCTTGGCCAGCTCGGGTGAGCCTGCGAACGCGGCCTCGATGAGCGCCGCCGCGCGCCTGCTCTGCGAGGGCGACCACAGCGCGACGAACTCCTCCGGTGTCGCGGCGGCGAGCACGAACACCTTCAGGCGCTGGTGGTGATCGGTGACGCGTGGGTCGTAGTCCATGACCCACGCCCACTGCGAGCGCGCGACCGCGATGAAGCTGTAGTTCTGATCGCTGCCGACGCCGATGTATGCGCCACCGATGTTGGCGAGGTAGCGCCGCCACAAGTGCGCGCGTGGCTCGTTCGACTCGAGGTAGGGGAACGGATCGCGACAGTGCAGCTCGCTGCGACCCCCGCGGGACTGCGCAGCGCCCCAGCCGACGCGCACATCCTCGGAGCAGATCGCCTTGGTCTCGATGGGATCTTGCGTGATCGCGGTGAACTTCGCGATCGCGTCGGCATCGGGCGGATCGGGCTCGGGCACCACCGCCCGGGGGAACTCGATCGCGGCGCTCGGGAAGCGCGTCAGTACACCATCGTCCGCGACACAACGCGCGCTCAGACGATGGTTGCCGCTCTGCATGAACTCGACGCGCCGGTGCGCGCCGTGGATGCGGCCGGCGGGCCAGTACCACGATCCACCCTTGAGCACGCGCGTGCGACCGCACGGCACGGCGCCGTCGCAGGGCCCCAGCGGGTCGCGTCCGTTGCAGGCGCTGCCACAGTGGGTGAGGTCGGCTTCGCCGGCGGTCGCGGTCCACTCGTAGCCGTTGCCGGCCATCTCGAACAGACCGTAGCGCCCGGCCGGCAGGCTACCGACCGGCTTGGTCGCGTGCTCGCTGCAGTCCCAGCGATGCGCTTTGCCGGGAAACGGCGTGCAGTGCATCGGCGCGCACTCGCGGTACTGCGCCCGCTCGCACGTCGGCTCGGCGTCACCCCACGGGAAGCGCTCGCCGTCGGGTCCACGCGCGGCCTTCTCCCACTCCCACTCGCTCGGCAGGCGCTTGCCCGCCCACGCGCAGAAGCGCAGCGCGCGATCCCAATCGAGCGGCACCATCGGCTGATCACCGGCGACGAACGTCGCCATGATGCGCTGCTCGCCGTTGCGGCGCTTCGGACATGCGCCCTCGGCGTGACAGCGATCGTACTGCGCAATGGTGATCTCGTGGCGATCGACGTAGAACGTCGAGATCTCGACCTCGCGTCGTGGCCGCTCCTCGGGCGGACCGTCGTCGCTGCCGACGATCGCGAAACCACCGGGCACGCACGACATGTCCGCGGGCGCCGGCACGCACGGTGCGTGATCCGACGGCAAGATCGCGCGCCGGAAGCCCGCCACGCGCGCAGCATCGAGCAGCGGAATCAGCTCGGCGGCCTCGCGTGCATCGTCGATCTCGACCGCGAGCGGCCGCTGGCGATCGGGCGCGGCGGCGAAGAGCTCGGGCGTGGCCGCCTTCGCGGTCGCGAGCGAGCTCCCACCATCGAAGAGCTCGACGCCGTCGGCGCGCACCTGCAGACGCAGGGCATCGCCACGGGGCGCGAACGACAACGGCAGCGCGACGACCTGCCGACCCGCCGCGAGCTCGCCCACGCGATGTGTCGCCACCGACGCCAACACGCCCCGCAACGCGCCGATGCGGCTGGTCGCGTCGAGCTCGATGCGAGCCACCTCGGCGTCCCCGATCGCCGCCCGCACCGCGTCGATCTCATAGGTGGGCTGGAGATCGTCGGACAGGACGCCGGGCGCCTCGACGGGGCGCTGCGCGGCGAGCTCGCGGCCGTCGAACCAGATCGCGCCGCCGCGCAGCACGATCGCCGGCGGGCCCGCGACATCCTGGGCGGCACCGTGGCCGCCAGGCTCCGCGGCCCCTGCGGTGGGGTTGGCGCTGGGTTCGCCCGGCCGCGGCTCACCACAGGCGAGCGCGAGCACGATCACCGAGGCGATGACGCGGGCGTCGGACACTGCGGACGTTGATATCAGCAAGGTGGTCGCTCGGACGGGGGGTCGGCCAGTGACGCGCGAGCACGCCCGCGCCATCCGCCGACCCGGCTCCGGCCACCACTCTTGCCACCCGGCGCGGGGATTTGCCGGGGCGTCGGCAACATGATTTCAGGCACTTGAACTCGGCACACAATGTGCTGGGAGGCAGGTGGAAGTCCCACCCGAGGATCCACGACGATGATGCTCCGCCGACTGCTCCGCCTGCCGCTCGCACTCGCCCTCTTCACCGCGTGCGACGCCGCCGACGACGACGCGGCGACCGATGCCGACGCGCCGCTGTCGAGCTACGACGCGCTGTTCGAGGGCGCACCGATCGGCAAGGACCTCCCCTTCGAGCTCAAGGCCGACGGTCCCGCGCCGCTGCACCACGACGAGCTGGTCGAGCTGCAGTCGCCGGTGAAGAGCCAAGGTCGACGCGGAGTGTGCTCGATCTTCGCGACCACCGCGCTGATGGAGCACCTCTACATCAAGGCTGGCGTCGACGAGCCCGACTTCAGCGAGCAGTACCTGCAGTGGTCGACCAAGTTCGAGCTCGGCGCGTTCAAGAACACCAGCGGCTCCAACAATACCTTCAACCTCGATGCGATCAACCGCTTCGGCATCCCGGAGGAGTCGGCGTGGCCTTACGAGATCGCCCAGTGGGACGGCACCAACGACGCCGCGTGTGCAGCCGGCGGCGAGAACCTGCCGACGCGCTGCTACACCAACGGTGAGCCGCCGACCGAGGCCCGCGAGGCCGAGAAGTTCCACCTGCCCAAGAGCCGCTTCGTGAGCACGCGCCGCGCCGCGATCATGGACCACATCCGCGTCAACGGCACCGCGGTCGCGATCGGCCTCGACTTCTTCTACCAGAGCTGGAACCACCGCAAGTCCACGCTACCGGTCAACTCGGACAACTGGGACCGCGGCATCGTGCTGTTCCCGAACGATGCCGACGTCACCGCGAGCCACCTGCAGCGGGCCGGCCATGCCGTGCTCATCGTCGGCTGGGACAGCGAGTTGGAGGTGCCGCGGCGCGACGAGCACGGCGAACTCGTGCGCGACGACGACGGCAACCCGGTGGTCGAGAAGGGCTTCTACATCATCAAGAACAGCTGGGGCACCGCGGGCTTCGGCATCGACAACCCCCATGGCGCCGGCTACGGCTTCCTCTCGATGGACTACGTCGAGGAGTACGGCAACGCGCGAGTGAGCGACGTGCCGGTGGTGACTCCCGATGCGCCCGAGCCCGGTGAGGCCGAGCAGTTCGCCTCCACGCGCAGCATCGCGATCCCTGACAACGACACCACCGGCATCAGCGACACCATCGAGGTCGGCTCGATGGGTGTCGTCGAGCGCGTCTCCGTGGGCGTCGACATCAGCCACGGCTTCCGTGGCGACCTCGTGGTCGCGCTGCGCAAGGGCGAGCGTCGCGTGGTGCTCTCGAACAAGCAGGGCGGCGGACAGAAGGATCTGGTGCAGACCTTCGTGCTCGAGACCGAGCTCGACGGCATCGATCGCGCCGGCGCATGGACACTCGAGGTCGCCGACACCGCCCGCGCCGACGAAGGCACCCTGCGCGGCTGGACGCTCGCGATCCAGTAGCTCGCGACGCTCTCGCTAGCGCGGGCGTGACCTCGCCGCAGACGTTCGCGCTGCGGCCTTCTTCGCAGGCTTCGCCTTCGCAGCCTTCTTCGCAGGCTTCGCAGGCTTCGCCTTCGCAGCCTTCTTCGCTGGCTTCGCAGGCTTCGCCTTCGCGGCCGTCTTCGCTGGCGTCGTCTTCGTCGCCTTCTTCGCTGGCTTCGCCTTCGTCGCCTTCGCTGGCGTCGCCTTCGTCGCCTTCTTCGCAGGCTTCGCCTTCGTCGCCTTCTTCGCTGGCGTCGCCTTCGTCGCCTTCTTCGCAGGCTTCGCCTTCGTCGCAGGCTTCGCCTTCGTCGCAGGCTTCGCCGGGAGCTCACCGAAGCCGCCGAAGTAGAGCTCCATCGGCGTCAGGTAGTGCTCGTACCAGCCCTGGGCGTAACGGGCGGCCTGGCCTGCCGGGATGTCCAAGTGCGTGATCGTGACGCGCGTGCCGTCGGGATCGGACTCGAGCTCGAGCTCGAGTCGCGAGTCCGGTGCGTCGGCGGGGAAGTCCCGCGTGCGCCAGTTCTGCACGATGCGCCCGCCACCGTGCTCGAGGGTGCGCGCCTCGATGTAGCCGCCCCAAGCCTCGAACACACCGTCGTCCCGCACCCGCGCGCTGCCACCCGTCATCGCCGCGTGCCGTGCGGGATCGAGCCACGCCTCGCGGATCGCATCGACGCTCGCGGGCAGGACGGCGGTGACGTACGCGCGCTCTGTGGCCATGGCCGCCCTACCGTGGCGCCTGCACGCCGCGGTTGTCAAACGTCCCAGGGGACGTCCCAGGGGGATCGCAGCCGATGTCCCAGGGGACGTCGCGCACCCGCGACGACGCGAGGGACCGCGATGTTGGTCGATCGGCCACACCCCCCGATGGCGCGACGCTTGCTCTTCGCTGCGACCTTCACATGCACGGGACGAAGGGGCGCAGATGATGAACATGCACAGTTGGGGTTGGCTTGGAGCGCGTCGCGCGAGCTGGATGATGGCGGCCGCGATCGCGATGGCGTCGGCATGCGACGCGGACTCCCCGGACGACGACGGCCTCGCGCAGGACCACCCCCGCTCGGGCGGCGGTGCGACGTGCCGGACCTGCGGCTACAAGAACTCGCCGATGCTCGGCAAGTTCGCGCTCGACGCGTTCACGTTGCCGACGGCGACTGCGCCCGCCGAGGGCCTGCAGCTGGTCGGCATCGTCGACCCGGGCGGCCAGGCTGCGACCGTCAAGATCGACGACGAGGCCTTCTTCGCGGTCTCCGGCGGCGTGACCTACGGCGGCGCGCAGCTGGAGGGCTGGTCGCTGGTGTTCGCATCGGGCACCGGCGAGCACTTCGAGGTCGAGATCGCAGTCGCCAGCGGTGTGTTGGACTGGGCGACCGGCGCGACGGTGCCGAGCTACACGCTCTTGTACCGCGACCCTGCGACCCCCGACGGCGACGACAACGTCTGCCCGGGTGTGAACCCCGACCACCCCTCGATCGTGCTGATCTCGGGCGAGCGCTACGACTTCGAGACGAAGTCGGTCGAGCCGGGCCTACCCGACATGGTCACGCTGGCCTGCCACGGCCACGCCATCGCGAAGCTGCGCATGCTCGGCTATGGCCCCAACGACGACGCCGGCGCGACGCCGTCACAGCGGCAGGCGGCGCTCAAGATGCTGACGGCGGACTACTGCGGGAAGGGACACTCGTTCACCGCCATCGGGCAGCCGCTCGACTGGCACGACGCGCTCGATACCTTCGTGTCGAGCATCGCCGACCCCAGCCGACTCGAGGCGAAGTGGACCGACGCGGGCGCGTCGTGCCTGGCGACACCGCGGCTCGTGAAGCGAAGCGAGGTCGAGAAGGAGTGCCCCGCCCTGCCGCGCTGCAACGGCACGCTCGACCTCGACGGCAACGACTGGATCTCGCTCAACCCCTGACCTACCGTCGGTCATGGTGTCGAGGTGACGCGCGTAGGCCCCACACCGAGCGACGCGACGCCGTCGCGTGGGCACGCCGCCCCCACGACCGACGGCGAGCGCCGCGAGCCTGTCGCTGCGTCCGAACCGATCGCCGTCGATCGCTACGTGATCGTGCGACCGCTCGGTGAGGGCGGCATGGGTGTGGTCTACGAGGCCCGCGATCCCGAGCTCGATCGTCCGGTCGCGCTCAAGCTGCTGCACCCGCTGCGTGGGGGCCTGCGCGCGAGTCGACGGCTGCTACGGGAGGCACAGCTACTCGCGCGACTGTCCCATCCGAACGTCGTGCAGATCCACGACGCCGGCGAGATCGGCACGCACGTGTTCCTGGTGATGGAGCTGGTGGTCGGTAGAACGCTGCGCCAGTGGCTCGCGACCAAGCCGCCGGTGGCCGATGTGCTGCAACGCTTCATCGAGGCCGGTCGCGGCCTCGCGGCGGCCCACGCGGCCGGCATCATCCACCGCGACTTCAAGCCCGACAACGTGCTGGTCGGCGACGACGGTCGCATCCGCGTGGCCGACTTCGGGCTCGCGAACTTCGATCGCCACGGCGCGCCGACGACCGCGCTGTCGCTCGCGTCAGTGCCACGCGCGAGCACGCTGACCGCCACTGGCGCGGTCATGGGCACGCCGCTCTTCATGGCGCCCGAGCAACACCTGGGCGCCGAGATCGGCCCCGCCGCCGATCAGTTCGCATTCTGTGTCGCACTCCACGACGCGTTGTTCGGTCAGGCGCCCTTTGGTGGCGGGCGCACCGACGACGTCGCAGCGGCAGTCATCGCGGGTCGCTACCGAGAGCCCGATCGCGTGCCCGCGTCGCTTCGCTGGTTGCATCACATCGTGCGCCGCGGACTCCAGCTCGAGCCCCGCGCGCGCTTCCCCGACATGCTCGCGCTGCTCGACGCGCTCGCGCGCGACCCGGCGCGCCGCCGTCGTCGCTGGCTCACCGCGATCGCGGGCGCGGGCCTGGTTGCAGCGGGCACCTGGGCCGCGACGCGCAGCGTTGCGACCGCGCCCTGCTCGGATGGTGCCGAGGCGATCGCGTCGATCTGGAACGCGGACGCGCGCAGCGGCCTCGCCGCAGGCGCAGACGCGCGCGAGGCCGGCGACCGGCTCGCGAGCCACCTCGACGGCTATGCCCAGCGGTGGCGTACGGCCCAGCTCGAGGCCTGCACGGCCCACCGCGACGGTGCGATGTCGTCGGCGATGTTCGATCGCGCGAGCGCCTGCATGGAGCGGCGCCGCGATGCGCTCTCGACCCTCCTCGAGCTCGCCGCCGCGCCCGACGGCGGCCTCGAGCATGCCGTCACCGCGGCGCTGCGCCTGCCCGACCCGTCGCGCTGCCACGATCCCACGGCCGTCGAGCTGTCCGTGGGCACGCGCACCGATCCGGACGCTGCTCGCACGATCGACGCGCTGCGTGACCGGCTCGCACGCGCGAAGGTCCGCCACGACGGTGGCGCCGTCGACGGGGCGACCAAGGAGCTGGCCGCGATCGAGCGCGAGGCGCAAGGCCTGGCGGACCCTGGCCTCGTCGCCGAGGTGGCGCTCGTCACCGCCGTGCTGGCGATGGACCGCAGCGACTGGCCGGCGGCCGCATCGCAGCTCGAGGTCGCCGCGTCGCAAGGCCTGATCGCGCAGCTCGACGCGTTGGTGGCCGAGGCGCTCGCGCGCAAGCTGTTCGTCGACGGCATCGACGCACCCGACGTCGAGCGCGTGCTCGCCGATGCTGCCATCGCCCGCGCGATGGTCCACCGTGCCGGCGATCCACCCGAGCTCGCGGCGCTGCTGGCCAACAACAGCGGTGTCTTGCGCAGCCTGCTCGGACAGCGCGAGGGCGCGCGGCGGGACTTCGCGGCCGCGGCGGCGCTCGTCGACGTCGAGCACGCCAACCCGGTCGACGTCGCCGGCAACCTCGTCAATCTCGCGCTGCTCACCGAGGACGACGACGAGAGAGAGTCCATCCTCGACCGCGCCATCACGTTGCTACGCCAGGCGCTCGGCGAGCACCACCTCATGCTGCTCGACATCGAAGACGTCCGCGCGCGGCAGACCAGCGCGCGCGACCTCGCACGCCGACGCTTCGAGGCCCTGTGCCCACAGTTCGACGTGCGCATGCCCGGCGCTGCGTGGCCGCGCCAGCTGTGCCACACCCGGCTCGCCGAGCTGTACGAAGTGCGCGGCGACGTCACCGATGCGATCCGCGAGCTGGAGCTCGCCCGCGCTGCGCTCGACGCGAGCGACGACGGGGCATCGCCGGCATTCCGTGCAATCACGCGCAACCAGCTCGCGGGGTGGCTCGCGTGGCTGCGCGGCGATGCCGAGCTCGCGCTCGCTGATCTCGACTCCGCGGCCGCAGGGCTCGTCGAGGTGGGATCGCGCGACTACGCCGACATCGCCGACGTCGCGTGGCTTGCCGCACGGGCCCAGCTCGCGCTCGGCCGACGCGACCAGGCGCGGGCTCGGCTCGCAGCGGCGATCGGCGGCTGGGCGCTGCACCTGCAGCGAACCCGCGATCCCGCGGTGCGTGATCGCATGGACCGTGCGCGCGCGTTGCTGACGAGCCTCGACGCGGGCTGATCGACCCTACCCCGCCGCGATGTGGGCGATCGGCGTCCTCGTCCGTACTGCGTGCACGCTGCACATGCGAGACCCCGAATCGAGCGGCCCGTAGCGGTCCGTCTCGGCAGAGTTTGCCGACAGGAGCTCCGAGCGTTTCGCCCGAGACCCCGGCATACCTCTAACTGTCGTGGTTGTCGCCTCCGATCGTGTGCCGAACAAGTTGCGGATCGTCCGCGACGCGGGCACCCAGGATGATCCGCCGCACGCCGGCAGCACGCGTCCCGGATCGCTCGGCCTCATTCCGGGCTGCGCACTGGTCTGCGAGGGGCTGCTCGATCGCCTCCCGGTCGCGCTGTTGCTGGTCGACGAGGCGGGGACCATCCGTTCGGCCAACGACTTCGCGTGCAGTCTGCTCCGCCGTGATCGCGCGCAGCTCGAGATGCACCCGATCGCATGCGCACTCGTGCCCCTCGAGCGCCTGGTCGCGAGCATCGGACGTGGCGAAGCACGGGTGTGCGTGCGAGGACTCGACGGAGCCGCAATCGAGCTGGCTTACGCATGCTCGCAGGTCTCGAGCTCACCCACCGGCGGGTACGGCCCCTACGCGGTGATCGTCCGCGCCGCGACCTCGCTCGAGTCCGAGGACATGCATCGGCTCGCGTCGGTCGGCGCCGCAGTCCCGGCGATGGTGCACCGCGCGAAGAACTCGCTGATGGCGGTCACCATGGGCCTCGAGCTGCTCGACCAGGTCGCCGACGACGCGGGCATCGACTCCGCCATCCACGCCACGCTCGGCGAAGCCCACGACCTCGTGATGTCGCTGGATGGCTTCGGTGCGCTCGGCCGACCGCTGCGCACCACCACGTCGAACGACCCCGCGCGCGTGCTCGAGGATGCCCGCCTGCGACTCGGCGAGCGGGCCGACCGCGCCGGCGTCCGGCTCACGTGGCTCGTCGATCGCCTGCCACCCATGCGGCTCGAGCCGTCGGTCATCCACGCCCTGCTCGTCAACCTCGTGTGTCACGCCTTCCGCCTCTGCGACGCCGGAGCGCAGGTACGCGTGCAGGCCGAGCTGATCGAACGGGGCCTGCGCGTGCAGGTCGAGGACGACGGCGCCCACGACCTCGCCGAGGCCTCGCCACGCGGTGAGATGAGCCTGTGTCAGCAGGTCATCGAGGCCGCCGGCGGGACACTCGAGTTCGGCACGACATCGCAGGGCACACACACCCGCATGGTGATCCTCGGGGACGTCTTCTCGCGCCCCCGCGCAGCCGGGCGAGGCAGGCCGTCGTGAATCGAATCCTGCTGCTCGAGGACCACGCGACGCTGCGGCAGTCGATGTCGCAGGCACTCGCCGCGCTGCCCCACACCGCGGTGACGGCGGTGGGAACCATCGCCCGCGCGAAGGCGGCGCTGCGAGAACTCGCCCACGACCTCGTGGTCTCCGACCTCGATCTTCCCGATGGCTCGGGCATCGAGCTCATGGGCCACCACGGCTGCGGCAGCGAGATCCCCATCATCTACGTCTCGGCACATCTACCCAAGTTCCGCGCGCAGCTGCGCGACTTCCCGGGCATCACGGTGCGCGAGAAGCCGATCTCGTTGCAGGAGCTGCAACGCCTCGCGACCACGCACCTCGAGCAGGCCGCGCAGGAGACCGAGGCGCCGTTCGGCGCCGGCGACTACATCCAGCTGGCGTGCATGGGCCGACACTCGGTCCGCATCGATGTCAGCCTCGGCGACACCCACGGCGCCATCGTCGTCCGTGATGGTCGTCTGTGGTCGGCCAGCGTCGGCCAGCTCCGTGGGGTCGAAGCGCTGCAGGAACTGACCTTTGCGTCCCACGCGACGGTGCGCTGCTCGACGCTCAAGCAGACCAGCGTCGAGCGCAGCAACCTGCCCGACAAGCCCTGGGAACAGCTGCTGCTCGACGCCGCCCGTCAGCACGACGAAGACAGCCGCGGCGCGGTCACGCAGGAGATCATCTGCGCCGACGACCCCTTCGACTTCGGGTCGCTGTTCGACGGCGAACCTGCGGCACCGACAACCGCGGCCGCGCGAACCGAGCTCGAGATTCCCCGCATCGACGACACCACACGCATCGATGACGCGAAATCGAGCGACGACGAGGCATTTCTCGCCGAGCTCGAGCGCGGCGCCGAGGCACTTCTCCACAAGGACTATGCGTCTGCTCTACGCGCCTACGGGCGAGCGCAGACGCTGCGTCCGCACGACCGAATGGTCCACGCCAATGTCGAGCGACTCACCCAGCTGATCGCCCGCCAGAACCCCGCCACGCACTAAGGCGAAGCGCAAGAAGGAAGCACGCACATGTCCAGAGTCGACAGCCTCAACAAGATCCTGCGTGGCCTGCAATCGGGCAGCCCCGATGTCGAAGCCAGCGCCCTCATCAGCGAAGATGGTCTGATGATCGCCAGCGCCCTGCCGCAGCACGTCGAGGAAGCTCGCGTCGCCGGCATGAGCGCGACGCTACTCGGGCTCGGTACCCGCGCGGCCACCGAGCTCTCGCGTGGCGACCTCCAGGAGGTCCTCATCCGCGGCAAGGAGGGCTACGCCTGCATGCTCGATGCGGGGTCGGGCACGCTGCTGCTGGCGATGGCAACCCGCGAGGCCAAGCTGGGCCTGCTGTTCCTCGACATGCGCCGTGCGGTGGAGGACATCCGCCGCGTGCTCTGACGGGCGCTTTCGTCCTCGGAAGCAACCATGTCTGCCTCGACCATCGCCATCGACATGCCTCCGGGCGAGCACACGCCGGTGTGGTTCGTCCCGCTCGCGCTCGCGTTGGGCATCACGTGTTGGATCGGCGTCGGTATCGAGCTGACACGTGCGACGCCCTCGGCCACCGACGCGCCGGCGCCACCGCAGGTCGCGGCTTCGACGGCGTCGACGCCCGACGCCCCGCCGCGACAGGAGCACGCGCGACAGCAGGGGCGACCCACGGCCGTGACCGACGGCTCCGCGCTCGCGTCGGCGCAGGCCAGCGACACGACCACGTGCGCACCGGTGACCGGCTTCGCGTTCGCACAGGGCGGCGCGTCACCCGGCTCGACCGATGATGGCGTCGATGCCGTGACCCGCTTCGCACGACGTCATCCCGAACAGACCGTCGCGGTCGAGGGCTACGCCAGCGCCGAGGGCTCGCCCGAGGTCAACCTGCGACTCAGCCACGAGCGCGCGCAGGTGATCGCGGAGCTGCTCGAGAAGCACGGGCTCGCAGGCGAGCGCGTGCTCGTGCAGGCCTACGGTGAGTACCGCCCGTCGCTCGAGGGTCGCGGCAGCGACGAAGACCGCCGCGTGATCGTGCGCTTCCCGGGGCTGCCCGAGTGCCTGCAGGAGACTCCACCATGACGACGACCGCACTGCTCTTCGCCCTCGCGGGTATCGTGACCACCGGCGCCGCCGGCTACCTGCTGGGCATCGTGCTCGGCCGCGGCGCGCGACATCGGCTCGCCGCGCACGCGCAGGGCCAGGCGCAACAGATCGCGCAGCTACAGCTCGCGTTGTCCGAGCAGCAGGCCACGATGGCGGCGACCGCCGGCGTGCGCGAGCAGGTGCAGGGCGTGCTCGCGGGCATGATGGGCCAGCAGCAGGCCACCAGCGACGAGCGGCAGGCCCAGCTACAGGCCCAACTACAGACCCAGCTGCACAGCCAGATGCAGAGCCAGATGCACGAGCTGCAGCACCAGATCACCCAGCTCATGCAGCTCGGCGCCGGCGAGCGCACCGCCGACGAGGTCGAGCGCGTGCGTCAGGAGATCCACCGCGCGCTCGCGCCGATGCTCGAGCGCGATCGCGAGCAGAAGGGCCTGCGTGAGCTCGTGCTCGACGTGCTCGGACCGATGATGGAGAGCGAGCGTCGCGCGCAAGGCCTGAAGAACCTCATCGCACCCGCGCGCGGTCGCGAGCAGCTGCCGATCCTGCTCGACAGCATCGCGCGCCGCGGTGGCTTCGCTGCGGTGCTACTGAGCGACGAGGTCGGGCTGCCGCTTGCCGCCAGCTCGAGTGCGCGCAACGCCGACGTGTTGGCGGGCGTGTCCTCGCTCATCCTCTCGCTCGCCGATCGCGTGACCAAGACCGGTGGTCCGACCCCGACCGCGGTGTTGGTCCGCGACACCGCCAACCAACTCATCCTGCACCGCATCTTCACCGCCGCCGGCGAGCGCTTCCTGCTCACGGGCGTCTCGAAGGGCACCGAAGTGTCCACCAACGCCCTCGACCCGGCGCTCGCCGCCCTCGAGGACGTGCTCTCCAAGAGTCAGGCCGCCTGAACCCACCTCTCGCCACGAACGAGGCCACGATGTCCGACAACAAGCCGTTGACCCTCTTCTCCGCGGGCGAGCACCGCAACTTCCTGCTGCCCGACTTCGAGACCGGGACCCTCGCCGTCCAGGCCAACCAGCACCTGATCGTGCACGGCAGCGCCGGCATGCTGCTGGATCCCGGTGGGCACAAGGTCTACGCCAAGGTGCTGAGCGAGACCTTCGCCCTGCTCGGCCGCTCGACCCTCACGACCATCCTCCTCAGCCACCAGGACCCCGACATCGTGGCGGCGATCAACGGTTGGCTCACGACCACCGACGCAGTCGCCTACACATCGGTGCTGTGGGCGCGCTTCATCCCACACTTCGGGCTCGACCAGCTGCTCGGCAAGCGGCTACTGCCCGTGCCCGACGAGGGCATGTGGATCGACCTCGGCGGCAGCCCGATCGCGCTGCTGCCCGCCCACTTCCTGCACTCGTGCGGGAACCTGCACGTCTACGACCCGACCTCGAAGATCCTCTACTCGGGCGATCTCGGCGCGTCGCTCGGGCAGCCCTACCGCGAGGTCGAGGACTTCGACGCCCACCTGCAGTACATGGACGGCTTCCATCGCCGCTACATGGGCAGCAATTCGATGATGCGCGCGTGGGGACGCATGGTCCGCTCGCTCGACATCGAGCTCATCGCCCCGCAGCACGGTGCGCTCTTCCGCGGCCGTGAGATGGTCGAGCGGTTCATCGGGTGGTGCGAAGGTCTCGAGTGCGGCATCGATGTGATGGCATCGAAGCTCGCGGTGCCACCCCGGCCGTAGCGTTCTTCCCCGCGCACGAGCACCTGCGCTCCGAGCACGCTGCCGCAGCGCTTGCGCGACCGAACAACGGCCGATCGGCCCATGCTGTTGCGGTGATGAGCCCACGAACGGCCGTTCTCGAAGCCGCGCCGCTCCCTGCACCGCCAGCCTTCGGAGGGAGCGACGGCGCCATCATGCCGATGCCCCTGCTGACGCTCGAGGCAGCGCTCGAGGACCTCGCGCCGTCGATGTTCCGGCGCGAGCCACCGCCCTACTCGCGAATCCACGCAAACCACGAGGATCGGCGCGTCACCGTCGAGGTCCCGGCGCTCGTCGACGTGATCGAGCCGTCGGTGCCGGTCGACCCCGTGCGCGCGGTGTCGGCACTGGTCGAAGACGCCGTCGACGCACTGTTGCGCAAGGATCTACCGGCCGCGCTGAGCGCCTACCTCGACGCGCACTCCATTGTGCCGTCCGATCGCACCATCGCCGGCAACATCGAGCGCCTGCGACTACTGCTGCAACGTCGCGAAGACCTCGAAGGCGCACCGTAGTCGCGGCGGGTCAGCGATCGCTTCACCCCGCGAAGCCGCCGGCGTCGAGGAACGCCTGCTCCTGCGCCGTGGTCTCGCGACCGAGCACCGCGTTGCGGTGGGGGAAGCGACCGAAGCGAACGATGATGTCGCGGTGCGTCCTTGCGTACTCGACCGTGGCCGGCGCCATCTCCTCGCAGAGCGCGAGGCACCGATCCTGATCGGCGAGCGACTCCGAGTGCATGAACGGTAGCAGCATGAACGCGCGCAGGTCGTCCGCGATGGCGCGATCGAAGCCACGCTCACCTGCTCCGAGCGCGAACATGCGTGCGAGTGGATCGGTTGCGAACATGTGCGCGGTGCCGCGGAAGCAGTTGCGGGGGAACTGATCGAGCAGCAGCAACAACGCGAGCGTCGACTCCGCGGCGGCCTGCCAACCATCGAGCTCTCGTGCAGCGGCGGCGCGGTGGGCATCGGCGAAGCGCGCGCGGAAGTCGTCGTCGAACGCCGGGTCCTTGCGGTACCACCGGGTCGGCCCGGCCTCGCGCCAGAATGTCACCACGGCGTTGGGGTCGTGAATGTTCGGCAGGGTCTGCATCGCGAACACGACCGTCTCAGCCCCCGCCCGCGCCCGCAACTCCCGCCTGCGCCCGGGGACGACTTCGACTGATCAAACCCCAGCGATGCGGGTCTATCCCAGGGAACGACGCCCGCGCGGGGCGACAACGGTGTGCTTGGGACGGATTCGCGGCCGAGGGATGGCCCGCGTCATGACTCGACCCCCGCGCGTCAATGGTTCCGTTCGTAGGGGTGAAGATGAGCAGCAACGACGTGAGCAGGGCGATGTGCCTGGCCCTGATGTACCTGTGCGCGTGCACCGGAGACAGCATCGAGGCCGCCGGTGGCAGTGACAGCAGCTCGGGCGTGCCGGAGAGCTCTGGGTCCGACGGTCGAGACGACGCGGTGACCGTCGGCGCAACCCAAGGCCCGGGCAGCAATCCCCAGGACGAGCCGACCGACACCGACGCGTCCGCCAGCGGCAGCAGCAGCGACGGCGAGCAGGCACTGGCGGTGTGCGGCGACGGCGTCGTGCAGCACGGCGAAGCCTGCGACAGGTCCGTGGGCGACATGACCTGTGCCGATCTCGGCTGGCTGCACGGGACGTTGCTGTGCAACGACGACTGCGAGTTCGACGAGACCCACTGCTCGAAGTGCGGTGACGGGCACGCCGACACCAACGAAGCCTGCGATGGCGACGACGTCCGCGGTGAGACTTGCGCGAGCCTGGGCTTCAACGTCGGCACGCTGTCGTGCCTCGCATCCTGTGAGCTCGAGCTCAGCCACTGCAGCACGTGCGGCGATGGTGTCGTCGACGGCGACGAGACCTGCGAGGCCGGCGAGTTCGGCGGCGACTGCAAGTGCAGCGACACCTGTCAGCTGAGCGGCAGCGAGTGCGCACCGCCGTCGCTGGTGATCACCGAGTTCTTTCCCGCGCCGCTGGCCGACCCTGACGCCGCCGAGGGCCAGTGGTTCGAGCTGTACAACCCCACGCGGGGCGATCGCCTGCTCACGGGGTGTGTCGTCAGCGGCGACATCGCGAGCGACAGCTTCGAGATCGACAGCTACGTGGTGATCCCCGAGGGCGGCTACGCGACCATTGGCAGCGGTAGCGCGCACGAGCTGGGCTTCGTGCCGGACTTCGTGATGCCCTCGACCGTGGATCTGCGCGCCGACGCCGACTCGATCACGATCTCGTGCCACGACGTCGTGCTCGACGCGGTGCAGTACCGCAGCGACGGCGCCTGGCCACCGGCGCAGCCGGGCGTGGCCCGAGCGACCCGCAAGCTCGGCGCCGACGGCAACGACGAAGGCGATGCCTGGTGCCTGTCGAGCCACGTCTACGGGTTCGGCCAGACCGGCACCCCGGGCGCCCCGAACGACTGCCCGTAGCGCGTCAGCGGAACAAGGCGGGCACCATCGGTGCGTCGTCGCAACGACCTGACCGGGGGCGGCGCGTGAGCGCGGTGGCTTGCCCGCGCGCGATCGCGATCACAGCCGGTGCTGATATGCTCGGTGCATGAGCTTGCCCCGCACCGGGTCGTTCGTCGTCGCGCTGATGACCGCGTGTGCCGGCGGTGGCGAGCCCGGCGTCACCGGCGGCAGCATCGGCTCGATCTCCAACGGCGGATCCGAGGGCCCCGGTGACAGCAGCAGCGCGACCAACCCGGCCACCAGTGCGGACTCGGGCGGCGACGCCGAGGTCTCGAGCGGGGGCGCCGACTCGACCGGCGGCGAGCCGCCCGATCTCGCGGGCGGGACGTGGATGTTCGAGAACGTCTCGATGACGCCGGTGATGGGCTTCCACCCGCGCCGTGCCCTCACCGTCGACGGCCGCGAGCTGGTCACCTGGGCCGAGACCGCGCCCGACGACATCGGGACGCTCAACATCATGGCCGCCAGTCACGACGGCGGCAGCTGGACCAGCGAGTCCCTCACCGCCTACGCCGGGGTCCAGAACACGTTCCCGTTCATGGTCTCGGCGCCGTTCCCGATCGTCGCGTGGTCGGGCCGCACCGCGGTCGACGACGATGACGACGTCTTCGTCTCGATCGCCAAGCTCGACGGTTGGACCCCGCCACGCAACCTCAGCGACGCGCTCGAGCCTGCCACGGAGGCGCGTGCCGACCAGCACCCTGCGCTGGTGGCCACCGACGACGGCGAGCTCGCGATCGCGTACATCTCGGCCGCGATCGACGGCTCGCAGCCCGATGCGACGCCCGAGGTGTTCGTCAGCGAGTTCCTGCTGGAGGACTCGCCGAGCAAGCGGCTGCCGCTGGTCGACGCGTCGACCACGACGTGCACCGACATCGCCGGCGCCTCGGCGCCCACCGGCGTGTTCCACTTCGTGCTGGTCTGTGTGAAGTCCAGCGCGAGCACGTTGCTGCAGGCCACCAACCGCAGCGGCGATTGGAAGACCAACGAGCTGTCGGGGCTCGGCACCGCCATCCTCTCGCCGTCGATGGCACGGGGTGTCGCGGGCGTGCACCTGGTGTGGATCCAGAGCCAGCCGTGCGGCACCGAGACCTGCGCCGAGGTCTTCCACGCAGCGACGAACGACGAGGTGTTCGGCTCACCGGTGCAGGTCACCGACGAGGTCAACCTCGACGAGCGTCGCCCGGCGGTCGGGGTCGACCCGTGGGGTCGCGTGCTGGTGCTGCACCAGGCTTCGGTCGACGGCGTGGTCGGGGTCTATCTCTCGGTCTCCGAGGACGACGGCGCGAGCTTCACAGCGCTCGGTCGCATCAGCCCCACCGGCACCGACGACGACTACCAGAGCCCGACCTCGATCGGCTTCGATGCCGACGGCAACCCGAGCTTCGCGCTCGAGGTGCTCGAGACCGGCAGCGATCCGCTCAACGTCGACGTCCACGTCGCGCGCTTCGTGCCGGGCTGAGGGCGACACGCGCCGCGCCGTCGCGATCGCCCCGCGACGAGTCGTGGGACGCCCTTGGGAACCTCGCACAGGGCCGGGCGAACCATGTTCGCGACATGTCCGCGCGGCGCCGTACCCACTCGATCCTGCTGACGGCCCTCGGCCTCTCGCTGGGCGCATGCGACGACGGAGCCGGCCGCGGGCGCGAGCTCGGCCTCGGCCCCGCGGACGACGTCCGCGAGGTCGTCGAGGGCGACTACGGCCCCATCGCGCAGTACCTCGTCGACAACGCCAACACCCCGGTGCCGAGCGGCCAGGGCGACAGCGGCGGCAGCGATGGCGGTGTCGATCCGAGCGCGGGCGGCAGCGGCAGCGATGGCGGCGGCGACCCCAGCGGCGGCCTGGGCTGCAGCGGCTTTTCGTGCAACGACGGTCAGTGCATCGACGCCAGCTGGCAGTGCGACGCGATCACCGACTGCAGCGGTGGCGAAGACGAGGCCAACTGCGGCAACGACGGCGGCAACGGCAGCGGCGGGGGCGGTGACTGCTCGGGCTTCGCATGCAACGACGGCAGCTGCATCGACGCCAGCTGGCAGTGCGACGGCTACTCGGACTGCAGCGGCGGCGAGGACGAGAGCGGCTGCGGCGGCAGCGGGGGCGATCCATCCGGCGGCGATCCAACCGGCGGCGACCCCAGCGGCGGCAACACCTGCGACGGCTTCAGCTGCGACGATGGTCTCTGCGTGCAGTGGTCGTGGGTCTGTGACGGCTACGCCGACTGCGCCAGCAGCGAAGACGAGTCGGGCTGCAGCGTCGACGCGGGCGCATCGCTCGGCCTGACGCAGCCGCCGCGCGTGCAAGAAGGCCCCGCGCTCGACTGCATCGCGAAGTGGACCGTCGGCGGCGGCGCGGCCGGAGCAGCGGCGGGCGAGGCCATCTCGAAGGCCTGCGAAGGCGGCGGCGTCGTGGTCGGGCTCGCCACCGGCGGTGGTGGTTTCGCAGCCGCGACCGTGTGCTTCGCGGGCGACGTCACGCAGATCGACGCGGTCGTCGGTGGCATCTTCGGCGCGGTCGCGGGCCTGGTCGGGGGCATCGCCAGCTGCGAGGGTGACGCGCTGGCCGAGGCGGGCTCAGCACTGCAGGCGGTGCTCTCGGTCGGCTCGATCCCGACCTATGAGGTCGAGGCCTCGGGCACCACCGAGACCAAGCGGTGCGGCATCCCGGTCGCCGTGCCGCTGTCGGGCGATCAGGCCGACTGCGACCAGCGCCACAGCACGATGAAGCAGTTCGAGCAGAACGAGCCCCACAGCTGCGACATCGACATCGGCAACGTCGGCAACGACGCGGCTTCGATCGCCGCGGCGTGCAGCGAGATCCGCAAGAACTTCGACAATGCCGCCAAGCTCGCCGACCTGCGGCTCGACATCGGCCGTGCCTGCTATGAGAACGGCAACAAGGGCCCAATGGGCAACTCCGACTTCGGCCACCAGTTCGCGTGGTGCTCGGTCCACAAGGCCATGCAGCGCTGCGTCACCCAGGCCAACCACGCCAAGCTGAAGTGCGACCTGACGCAGACGATGGCGCAGCACTTCCTGCCCGCCGGCTGCGAGAACGTGCTCGCCTGTCAGTGACGAGCGCGCGTGGCCGTCAGCCGGCGCCGGCGCGTCGTCTCGCGACGCTCGGTCAGACTGCGGCGATCAGTCGACGTCGCGGAAGCTGAGCAGCTTGAAGCCGCCGCTCGCGGAGTGCTCGACGATGGTCCCGAGCAGGCCGAGCCTGAGCTCCTGACCGTCGGCGTCGCGCACGCGCAGCACGGGCTTCTTGTGGAAGACGAGGCCGTGATGCGCCTCGGTGTCGCGCACCTCGACGGCGATGAACTCGAGCGGCTGACCGCCCAGGCGATCGAGCGCCTGCTGCAGGTGGCCGAAGCTCTCGCCGGCGTGCATGTCCCACAGCAGATCGGGGCCCATCGCATGCGCGGATGGGTGACGGGCGATCGCCGAGAACAGGCGGGTCTTGTACTCGCTGGCGTCGAACGCCAGCTGCGTGAGCGCGACGCGATCGTTGCTCGCGAGCGCTTGCACGACCGCGCGGCCGAGCGCCTCGATCGATGGCTGCGCACCCGCGAAGGGTGCATCGCCGACCTCGATCTCGGTCTCGACCGCGCGCGCGTCCGCGGGTGCGGCCGACGCTGCGACCGCGGGCTTCGCCGCGTTCGCGCGTGGGCTCGCCACGGCCGCCGACGCGACGACGACCGGCGCCGGGTCGCGCTCTCGTTGCTCGGCCACGCAACCTGCGAAGCACGTCAGCGAGAGCGAGAGGATCCGGCGCCGTAGTCTCATCGATGGTCTCCGCGTCGACTCAATCGATCGCCCAGTTGATCCAGCCGGCCTGCGTCCAGTCGTCGCCGTTGGGGTCGACCGCACCGACGTAGGTCGTGGCCTCGAGCGCGCCCGGCGTGACGCCGGCGCCGTCGGCCGGACCGCCTGCGGCGGGCTTCAGGTTCGGCGCGGTCCAGGTACCGTCGAGCCCGAGGTCGACGTTGTCCTGCACGCCGTCCTGCCCGAGCAGGAAGTCAGCCCACTCGCCGTCGGTCCACGTGTACGGGCCCGAGCCCTGGTGGCCGAACGCGCCGTGGGTGCCCCACAGCACGCCCTCGTTGATGATGCCGGAGTCGGCGACATCGAGCGTGGCCTGATCCTGGAAGGTCGCGCCGGGGCCGGTGACGTTGGTGAAGTACGAGTTGTACACCGCCATCGTCGCGCCCTGCTTGATGTTGTAGCCGATGCTCTTCATCGCGTTGCCGCCCTCGCCCTGACCGACGAAGGTGAGGTTCGCAATGGTCGGGCTGGTGAGCGGCTCGGCGGTGAAGTTGTCGGGGCCGTTCGACCACTCGAGGCCGTGGTTGCCGTCCGGCTCGCCCGGATCCTGGTGGATCACGACGTACTGGAACGAACCCGTGAAGCCCAGGTCGACGTCGAGGGCGTCGTCGGCCATGCCCGAGAGGATCAGGTAGGTGGCATCGAACGCACCGCCGAAGAACTCCATCGCATCGTCCGAGCCCATGTGGCTCTGCACGTGGTCGACGGTGGTGTCGGAGCCGCAGGTGTAGAACGTGATGCCGTTGAGCTCGTTGTCCATCACGAGCTCGAAGCCGGCCCACTCGACGCGGACGTACTGCAGCGTGCCGCAGTCGTGCGCAGCGTCGCTGCCACCGTAGGTCGGCGGATCCGCGAAGCCCTCGGCATCACCGACGCCGTTGGGAAGGTTGGTGACCGCGGTGCCGAGCAGCACGAGGCCGCCCCAGTCGGCGCGCTGACGCTCGCCCTTGGCCTGCGCCGAGGTCATCACGATCGGCGCGTCGGCGGTACCGGAGGCGTTGATCTGGGCATCGGTATCGATGACGAGCGCGCTGCCGTTGGCGCCGACCACGGTGGTGCCGGGCTCGAGCGTCAGGGTCGCGCCGCGCACGAAGGTCGCGGTCGTGAGCACCCAGACGGTGTCGCAGGTCAGCGTGGTGTCGGTGGTGATCTCGGCGGCGACCTCCATGCGGGGCGAGTTCGGATCGTCACCGTCGACGCAGCCCGGCGGGGGGCCGGTGTCGGTGTCGGTGTCGGTCGTGTCGACGCTCGTCGTCGTCATCGTCGCGGAGGCCGAGTCGGTCGCCGAAGCCGAAGCCGAGTCGGTCGCCGAAGCGGACGCGCTGGCCGAGGCCGAGGCCGAGGCCGAGTCGGTGGCGGCGCCGGTCGAGGCACCGTCATCGTCACCGTCGGTGACGACGCAAGCGCCGAAGAGGGGGGAGAGCAGCGCGAAGGCAGCGATGAACTTCTTGTGGGTCAACATCGAGGGGTATTCTCCTGTGGATCAGTTCGAGGGGTTCGTGCGGGGCCGAGCGCTTGGCCGCGTCACCGGGCCATGGACGTCGCACTCACGGCGAAACTTCGCCGAAAGCGCGCGCCACGATCCGAGGACGAGGACGGGCGAGAGCTCGCACCAACCGTTGGACAACCACCATGCGGCATTCGATCGCCGCGACGTACGACGCGAAGATCGAATGGAGTTCGACGGGAGCAAGACAACGCATGGCAGGCTAAGAGAGAGCACGTCGAGGTCAGGTGTGACTGGCCGCGTTGTGCTCGAGCCGTATTGTTCTTCGCCGCGTCGGCGAGCGCCAGATCAAAAGTGCTTCGAACCCGCGGCAAACCGCGACTACGAGGGGATTTCGCCCACGTGCGGGCGCGCCCGCGGTGGGAATGTCGGTTTGGCGCGCGCACCAACGGCGGCCTCCGAACGCACGAACGCGCGGAATGGTTCCCCACCCGCGCGTCCTTCGAGATTCTCCGGCCCGCATCGCAACCGCGATGCTGACGTTGCGTCGCCTAGCGCTTGCTGAACTGGAAGCGCGCGCGAGCGCCCTTGCGACCGTACTTCTTGCGCTCCTTCTTCCGGGAGTCGCGGGTGAGGTAGCCGTTCTCCTTGAGCGCCTCGCGGTACTCGTCCGAGATGCGCAGCAGCGCGCGGGCGATGCCCAGGCGCACGGCGCCCGACTGCGCCGACAGACCGCCACCCTTGGCGGTGCACCACACGTCGAACTTGTCGCGGGTGTTGGTGGCCACGAGCGGCTGCTCGACGATCTTCATGTTCGTCGGGCGCGTCACGTAGCGCTCGGCTTCGCGACGGTTGATGGTGATGCGGCCACCACCGTTGAAGAGCCACACGCGCGCGACCGCAGTCTTGCGGCGTCCGGTCGCGTAGTACGTCATCGAGTCGTTGGAGAAGGCCATGGGATCCTAGGCGACGGGCGTGAAGGGCTTGGGGTTCTGGGCCGAGTGGGGATGCTCGGCGCCGGCGTAGATCTTGAGCTTGCTGAAGGTCGCGCGACCGTTCGCGTTGCGCGGCAACATGCGCCGCACGGCCTGCTTGATCAGCTCCTCGGGCTTGTCGGCGAGCATCTGTCGCGCCGGCACGCTCTTCATGTGACCGAGGAATCCGGTGTGGCTGTGGTACAGCTTCTGATCGAGCTTGCGCCCGGTCAGCTTCACCTTCTCGGCGTTGATGACGATGACGAAGTCACCGGCATCGGCATGGGGCGTGAAGATGGGCTTGTGCTTGCCCCGCAGCAGGCTCGCGATCTGGCTCGCAGCGCGGCCCAGCGTCTGCCCGCTCAGGTCCACTACCCACCAGTCACGGCGGATTTCGTTCGGCTTCGGGTACATCGTCCCCATGGGGGGCGGAGCCTGCCTCGGGCCCCGCGTCGCTGTCAAGACGGGCCCAGACGGGCTACACTGACGGGCGTCGTGGTCGACCCGGGCGCGCGCCCGAAGGCCTTCGAGACCACCCCAACCCCGCCCCGCCCCACGATGGCCGACGTGACCTCTCCCGCGAGCGACACCGCCGGGCCCCTGCCCGCCCGGCCGGCGCGCATCCTCGTCGCGGATGACACGGAGGCAGATCGCCGTGCTGCGCGCGACGCGCTCGAGGCCGGCGGCCACATCGTGGTCGACGCGACCGATGGCCAGCACGCACTCGAGGTGTTCGCGCGCGAGCGCCCCGACCTCGTGATGCTCGACGTCGTGATGCCGCGACTGTCGGGCCTCGAGTGCTGCCGCATCCTCAAGGCCAAGACCCAGCAGACCTATCTGCCGGTCATCATGGTCAGCACGCGCAACTCCGTGAACGCGCGCGTCGAGGGCCTGCGTTCGGGCGCCGACGACTACCTCGGCAAGCCCTACGATCCCGAGGAGCTGCGCGCACGCGTGGACGCGTTGCTCCGCGCGCGTCGCATGCTGGGCGATGAGCACGCCCGCGAGCCCGGTGTCACCGAGGACGGTCGGCTCGACGGTGCGCACCTGCGGCGGCTCGAGCAGGAGTTCGATCGCGCCGAGCGTTACAGCGATCCGCTCGCGTGCCTGCGCATCGCCATCGACGGAGAGGACGAGGCTGCCCCCGATCTGCGCGCAACGCTGCGCGCGGTGATCGACGCGACGGTCCGCAAGATCGATCTCGTGTTCCCAGCACGACCCGGCGGATTCCTGGTCGCACTGCCCAACACCCACTTTCCGGGGGCGCTCGCGGTCGCCGAACGCATCGCCCGCGACGCCCGCAGCCGCAGCGGCGGCAAGACCGTGAGCATCGGCGTGGCGTTCTTCCCGAACCGCGACGTGCACGCGCTGCGCGAGCTGGTGGAGCTCTGCGACGCGGCGCTCGAGCGCGCCCGCGGCGAGGGTGGCGGACGCATCTGCCTGTTCCAGCACCAGGGCTACATCTACGCGCCCGAGGATCCGTGATCCCCACCGACCGCTCGCCGATCGCCGCCACGCGCTCGATCCTGCTGTATCCGCGCGACGGCGACGACGCCCGCAAGGCCACCCACGCCGCGCTCGAGACGTTGGCGACCCACGGAGTCTCGGTGCTGCTGCCGCGCGAGTGGCTGCAGAGCTCCGGCGCCCGCCCCAGCAGCGACCACGTCGCGCTCGAGCTCGACGACGTCACCACCCAGATCGACCTCGTGGTGGCGCTGGGCGGCGACGGCACCCTGCTCCGGGCCGCCCGCTGGGTCGGCGCACGGCCGATCCCCTTGATGGGCGTGAACCTCGGCAACCTCGGCTTCCTGGCCGCCTATGGCGCCGCCGAGCTCGACGAGGCGCTGCGGGCCGCGACCGCGGGCGAGCTGGTGTGGCAGCCGCGGCTGCGCATGCAGGTCGAGCTGTTCCGCGGTGGCAAGCTGCACGCGACGCAGACCGGCTGCAACGACACCTACGTGAAGCACGGCGAGCTGCCGCGCATGCTGCAGCTGCGTACCAGCATCGCGGGCAACTTCGCCGCGTCGCTGCGCGCCGATGGCCTGATCGTGTCGACCCCGATGGGCTCCACCGCATACAACCTCGCGGCCGGCGGACCGATCGTCGACTCCGACACCGACACCTGGACCATCACGCCGATCTGTCCCCACACGCTGACCCATCGGCCGGTGGTGACGCGCGCGGGGCACACCGTCGCGATCGAGTACCTCGGCCCGGAGGACGCGGGCCCCGCGACCCTGTCCATCGACGGCCAGTGGGGCTGTCCGCTGCTGGTCGGAGATCGCGTGGCGATCCGCCGCGCGGACGCGCCGCTGCGGCTGGTGCCGCCACGCGCGACGGTGTTCGACGTGCTCGCGCTCAAGCTCGGCTGGGGCGGGTAGTGTCCAGCCGACCATGTTGCTGCACCTGCGCATTCGCGGTCTCGCGCTGCTCGAAGACGTCGCCCTCGATCTCGTGCCCGGCCTGAACGTGCTCACCGGCGAGACCGGGGCCGGCAAGTCGATCATCGTCGGCGCGCTGTCGCTCGTACGCGGCGCGCGGGGTCGCGTCGAGCTGGTGCGCGAGGGGGGCGACAGCGCCGAGGTCGACGCGCAGTTCGATCTCGACGCCGCGCAGGTGGAGCGCGTGCGTGCGGTGCTCGAGCGTCACGGCCACAGCCCCGAGGTCGACGGCGAGGACGGCTTGGTGGTGCATCGCGCGATCACCCGCGCCGGACGCAGCCGCGCGGCGGTGGCCGGCGGCCTCGTCACGCAGGCGGTGCTGGCCGAGGTCGGCGAGGAGCTGGTCGACATCTGCAGTCAGCACGAGCACCACTTCCTCACCCACGCCACGCGCCACCTCGAGGTGCTCGACGCGTGGGCCAAGCTCGGTGGCGAGCTGGCCGAGCACCGCGGCCGCTACCACGCGTGGCAGCAATCACGTCGCGCGCTGCACGAGCTGCAGGAGCGAGCCGCCACGCGCGAGCGCCACCTCGACTACCTGCGCTTCGCGGTCGACGAGCTCGACGCGGTGGCGCCCGACCTCGACGAGTACGAGGCGCTGTCGCGCCGCGTCACGCTGTTGCGCAACGCCCAGCGCTGGGCCGAGTTCGCCCGCGAGGCCCACGCGACGCTGTACGACGCCGACGACGCGGTCGCAGGCCGGCTGGCGTCGCTGCTCGATCGCGCCAAGGGTGGTCGCGACGACTCGAGCCACCTCGGGCTCATCGAGGAGCAGCTCGCGGTGGCGCAGATCGCCTGTGAGGAGGCGGCCCGCGCCGCTGCGCGCTTTGCCGACGAGCTGGAGGTGGAGCCCGGCGAGCTCGAGGCCGCCGACGATCGCCTGCACGAGCTCGAACGCCTGCGTCGAAAGCACGGCGTCGGCATCGGCGAGCTGGCCGACAAGCTCGCGCAGATGCGGGCCGAGCTCGAGCAGCTCGAGCACGCCGACGAGCACCTGCGTGCGCTGGGCGATCGCACCGACGAGCTGCTCGCGGCCGCGAACCAAAGCGCGCAGCGGCTGCACGTCGCCCGCACCGAGGCCGCCACGGGCCTGGCCGCGGCGATCGAGCAGGAGCTCGCCGCGCTGCACATCCCCAAGGCGCGAATGCAGGTACAGATCGAGCGCGACGCCGAGCCCGGGCCCGATGGCTTCGATCGCGTCGAGTTCCTGTTCTCGGCCAACCCCGGCGAGCCGCTGGCGCCGCTGCGCAAGGTCGCGTCCGGTGGCGAGCTCTCGCGCGTGCTGCTGGCGCTCAAGGGCGCGCTCGCGGCCGAGGATCGCATCGCGACGTACGTGTTCGACGAGGTCGACGCCGGGGTCGGCGGTGCAGTCGCGGAGTCGATCGGTCGTCGCCTGCAGCGGGCCGCCGCACACCACCAGGTGCTGTGCGTGACCCACCTGCCGCAGATCGCCGCCTTCGCCGATGCCCACTTCCGGGTCGGCAAGCTGCAGCGCAAGGGCCGAACCGTCACCGAGGTCGCGCGCCTCGACGAGCAGGAACGGCTCGAGGAGATCGCCCGCATGCTCGGCGGCGCCAAGGTCACGCAGAGCGCCCGCGATCACGCCGCCGAGCTGGTCGCGTCGGCACGGACGGACAAGGGCCGCAGTGCGAAGCGCAGCGGCGCGGCCAAACGCAGCGAGACCGCGTCGCGCACCGCCGCGCCCGCCGACAAGCCCAAGGCCAAGCGCGACACGGCGCGACGCAGCGCTGGCTAGTCACGGCTGTACCGCGACGATCCACGGATCGCCGTCGCCCGTCAGGTCGCGCCTGACGCCGGCAGCGACGAGCGTCCCGTCGGGGGCGACGTGCACCTCCGTGCACTCGTTGTCACCGAACTCGGCGAAGTCGGCGAACGCGACGCCCCAGGTCATCTGCCCCGCGGACGTGACCCGCGTCAGCGAGCAATGCACGCTGGCTTCGGTCACCGACGTCACCACCAGCACGTCACCGTCGGCCAGCGCCCGCAGGTCGGTGATGAGCCCGTACGTCCACGGCAGCGCGACGTCGGGCAACGGCGTCCCGTCCGGTGCGAAGCTCAGCAGCCGAGGGGTGTCGGCGACGGTCTGGATGGCCGCGAAGACCGTGCCATCCTCCGCGACCGCGACCGCCTTGGTGTCGCTGCCCACCTCCGCGTGGGACCACAGCAGCTCGTCGTGGCCGTCGTACTTGCCGATCCACGGGTTGTCGCCGACGTCGGTGCCGACGGCGAGCAGGCCGTCGTGGCCCACGGCGAGGTCGGAGATGTAGAGATCGATCGGCGTCGAGATGGTCGCCAGTGGTGCGCCGCTGGCGTCATAGCGCGCGATGAGGCCGCTGGTCGAGGTGCCGCCACCGGTGATCAGAGTGCCGCCCGTGGTGCGGGTGAGCGCGCCGATCGATGTGTCGGCCTCCGTGCGCGACCATAGCTCGTTGCCGTCTCGATCGTACCGGCGCAGGTTCGAGACGCCGGTACCCCCGGGCATCTGCGCAGCGACGACGAACGACGTCTCGCTGTCCCACACCAGTCCGTAGGCGTTGTCGGGCGTGGCGAGCGTCGTCACGACCGTGCCGTCGGCCTCGTAGATCGAGAGGAAGCCGCTCGTGAACGGCCAGTCCACCGGTCCCGCGGCGGCGACGCGGCCGTCCGACGAGACCCCGGCCGCGAACGCGGACTCCCAGTACGGCCCACCCTCGGCGTGCTGCCACAACACCGTCGGCGGCCCATCGCAGTCGGTGCACGGCAGGATCGGACCACCGCTCGACGCGTCGCCCTCGCCGCTGCTGGCGTGCGAATCCGACGCCGCCGCATCGTCGCTCGACGCCGGCTCACCCGAGCTGCTCGAGTCCGTGCCCGCCGCATCGCCGCGGGCGCCCCCACACGCGCCGCCGAGGGCGAGCCCCAGCAGGGCCACCACCGGCGCAGCAAACGAACGCGTAGACGTGCTCGATGTCGTCGAGTCCATGGCGGCTAGACTCGCGAGCGGGCCGACCGATCACGCGATCGCCCGCACGTCCGGACCGACCGCGCCCGCAGCCACTGGGAGCCGGCCGCGCCCGGCTCAGACGCTCACGCGTCGCACGCTGCGGATGCCGGCCGCGCGCTCGATGCGGTTCATGATGCGCACGACCTGCTCGGCACTGCGGATCTCGAGCTGCAGCGTGATGGTCGAGGTCTGCTCGCGGGGGGACTTCACCGCCGCGGTGTTGGCGATGTTGACGCCCTCCTGCGCGACGATGTCGAGCACGTCGCGCAGCATGCCCGCGCGATCGTCCGCGACGATGCGCACCGCCACCGGATAGGTCTGGTTGCGCCGGGCGCCCCACGACAGCGGCATCCACCGCTCGGGCTCGTGGTCCGTGCGGGCGTTGCTGCAGTCGACGCGATGGATCGCCAGGCCGCGACCGCGGGTGATGTAGCCGACCACGTCGTCGCCCGGCACCGGATTGCAGCAGCGCGCGGGGTGGCTCATCACGTCCTCGACGCCGGCGATGCTCACCTGCGCGGCCCGCTTCGCGGCGGGCTCGATCGGCGCGGTGGTCTGCGGCACCGGCTGCGTCGCAGCGCGCTCGAGCTCGATCCACTCGAGCAGGCGGGTGCCGATGCTCTGCGGCACGACGTCGCCGAAGCCGATCGCCGCCAGCAGGTCGTCCAGCGCCGCGTAGCGCGGGTAGAAGCTCAGGATCGACTCGACGCCGCGTGACGCGATGCCGAGGCGCTCGAGCTCGCGCTCGACCACCTCGCGGCCCTGGGCGATCGCCGCGTCACGCTGCTGCGCTCGGAAGTACGCCTTGATCTTCTGCCGTGCGCTCGAGGTGTGTACGAAGCCGAGCTGCGGATTGATCCAGTCGCGGCTGGGCTTGGGCTGCTTCGCGGTGATGATCTCGACGCGCTCGCCGGTCTGCAGACGGTAGTCGAGCGTGACGATCTGGCCATTGACCTTGGCGCCGCGGCAGCGATGGCCAACGTCGGTGTGGATGCGGTAGGCGAAGTCGACCGGGGTCGCACCCTGCGGCAGATCGACGACCTCGCCGCCGGGCGTGAACACATAGACCTGATCGGCGAACAGCTCCGAGCGCATGGCGTTGGCGAGCTCGCCGTCGTCACTCGACTCCGGCGCGACGGTGACCTCGCGCTGCCACGCCATCAGCTGGCGCAGGAGGTTGATCTTCGCGTCGAAGCGCTTGTCGGCCCGCGACGCGCCCTCCTTGTAGCGCCAGTGCGCCGCCACGCCGTACTCGTTGTACTCGTGCATCTCCTGGGTGCGGATCTGCACCTCGAGTGGCTTGCCATCGGGGCCGACCACCGCGGTGTGCAGCGAGCGATAGTCGTTGCCCTTGGGCCGCGCGATGTAGTCGTCGAACTCGCCGGCGATCGGCGTCCACAGCCCGTGGACCATGCCCAGCACGCCGTAGCAGTCTTCGATCCGATCGACGATCACCCGCACCGCGCTGACGTCGTAGATCTGCTCGTAGCCCAAGCGCTTGCGCTGCATCTTCTTGTAGATGCTGTAGATGTGCTTGGGTCGGCCGCTGACGCGGGCGTCGATGCCGAGCTCGGCGACGCGCTCGCGCAGCAGCGTGATGACCTGCTCGATGGCGGCGGTCCGGGCGGTGCGCTTGTCGGCGAGCAGCGCCTTGATCTCGCGGTAGGTCTCGGGCTCGAGCGCTCGGAACGCGAGGTCTTCGAACTCCCACTTCATCTGCCAGATGCCGAGCCGATTCGCGAGTGGGGCGTAGACCTCCATGGTCTCGCGCGCGATGCCGCGACGCTCGGGCTCGGGCCGCGCATCGAGCCCGCGCAGCACGTGTACGCGCTCCGCCAGCGCCAGCAGCACCACGCGGATGTCCGAGGCAATCGCGAGGAACATCTTGCGGAGGTTCTCGGTGGCCTCCTGCTCGAGGTGGTCCCAACGGATGTGCTCGAGCCGCTGCACACCGGTCACCAACCGCGCGACCTCGGCGCCCGCGACCTCCGCGACCCGTTCGAGCGGCAGGCCGTCCTCGCAGGCCGGCCGCACGATCGCAGCCTGCAGGGCGCTGGCGTCGAGCTGGAGCGTCGCGAGCGTCGAGGCGATCGCGAGCCCACGCGCGAGCATGCCGTCCGCACCGGGCGCCTCGCGCTCGACGAAGCCGATGGCGCGTTCGACCGCGTCGCGCCCCTCGGCGAGGTAGCCGATCGCATCGCGGAAGGCGCGAAGTGGTTCGTCGAGCACGGGTGCGTGCACGGTGCAGTGGGTATGCCACCGATGTGGCGGGAGGCAAAGCCACTGCGCGCCGACCGGAGTCGCGGCCCGAGCTGCGGCCCGCGCTGCGCCGCGGCCCACGCCCCGCACTGCCGCCCCTGGCACGGCCCGCGCCGTGCCGCGAAGCCGCGCCCCCTCGCCGCGCCCCGAAGCCGCGCCCCCTCGCCGCGCCCCGCCGCGGCTAGAAGCCGACGCGCCAGATGTAGATCGGGTGGCCCGACAGCGCGCGGGCGGCCAGCATGCCCGACTGCGTCGCGCCTTCGACACAGCCACAGTTCATGTCGGTCTTGGTCCAGTCGCCGGCGAGCAGCAAGAAGCGCGCACCGCTGTCGTGCGGCGCGCGGCGCAGCCGAGTCTGTCGCGGGCGGCTCAGCACGTAGAGATCGCTGGGCTGACACGCGATGTTGAAGTGCTGCGCCCACAGTCGCTCGATACCGCTGCACTCCTGCTCGGGCGGCACCGCCAGGGCATCGAGCAGCGCGTCGAAGTCGGTGAGCTCGCCATCGAACAGACCGCGGTGGTTCTCCCGCAGCCACGCCTCGACGATGCCGCGCGCGCGCAGCCGTTCCGCCGCCGGGAAGCCCCGCGTCGCGTCGCCTACGCTCGGCAGCCGTACCGCACCCTCGAGCGCACCCGTGTGGTACGTCAGCAACACCGGGGCTGGCGCAGGCCAGCGCTCGTGCGCGATGAGGTGAGAGAGCTCGCCGAAGCTGGCCTGGGGCTGGGCAAAGCCGGTTGCCAGGCCGCGCACGCGCGAGCGCCCGGTCGCGGCGTCGCGCTGATCGAACAGCTGCGCCGCGTCGCGCCGGAACCACAGCTGGGTCGAGAGCGTCTGCGTGAGCGCGGTACCGTCGACGAAGGCGTGCCAGTTGGGATCGAAGTGCGGCGAGCGCGGGTCGATGAGCTCGTCGATCACCGGCGGCAGCGCGCCGAGCGGGATCGCGAGCACGCAGACGTCGAAGTCGTCGCCCTGCACGAGCACGCGCTCACCGACGCCCGGCCAGCCGTCGTAGGCACACTCGAGATCGATGCCACGCTCGCGCAGCTCCGCGCCCTCGCGCAGCTGCGACCAGTCGGGCGTCATCGGCCACGCCGGCGGGTCGTAGTCGAGCCGCAGCGGCTGGTACTCCCGGCCCTCGGCGACCGTCGCCTGCACGCGCAGGTGCACCCGCGACAGCTGCTTGTCGTCGCCGCTGCCGGCGAAGCCCAGCCGCTCGACGCGGTGAAAGAAGTGCACCTCGGTCCCGAGCTGGCGCAGCGCCTGGTAGTAGGGGGTGATGAGGGTCTCGGCGCACGACCAGCCGAAGTCGTAGGCCGGCGCGCCCTCGTAGCCGAACGACACCAACAGGAACCATCGCAGCGCCACACCGCAGGCCAGCTCGCCCATCCGGTAGGGCGCGCGGTCGTCGAGGTGGGCGAACAGCGTCTCGTACACCAGCATCAACGACGACACCGCGGCGTGCTCGGGCGCCAGCCCCCACTGCCGCATCCACGTCACGAAGTCGTGCTCGTCGAGTTCGTCGAAGTCGAGCGTGCTCTCCTCGAGCACACCGATCGCCAGCGTGAGCACGGTGTCGAGTCCGCCCCACGTGAACCACGCGTCGGCGTCGTCCTGGCGGTCGCGCCAGTACCACGCGAGTGCGTCGCGGACATGGCGTAGCGTCGCGAGCAGCGTGCGCTTGAGTGGTGATGCGGCGGGCGGCGTCTCGACGAACGCCTCGATCGCGTTGCCCGAGGCCTGCGCGAACCACTCCAGCACGCCGCCGAGCGCCTGCTGCAGCCGCGTCCGAGCGCGGCCAGGGAGCGTTCGATGCGCCCCTCGTCGGCGGCCTCGCGCTCGGCCAGCGTGGCCGCGTCATCGCCCGCGCGTGCGAACATCCGCTGCAGGGCGTCGCCCAGCCGGAGCGGCACCTCGCCACCGCGCTGCGGCACCACGCCGGGCTCACGGGGGTTGGGGTCGAGCGGCGTGGGGAAGTAGCGCCACGCATCGCGGTGGCGATCGAAGACCCCGACGTGCGGCTGGCTGCGAAACGCCGCCGCCAGCGGGCCCTCGGGCGACGACAGCGGCCGCTCGAGGATGCGGTAGACCTCGCGGACGGTGCGGAACGCGTTGCGGTAGAAGCCGGGGAACGCGTGCAGGCCGTGCTCCTCGATGCGGTCGCATGCGTCGGGGTTGCGACTCGCCGCGCACTTGCCCCCCATGCGCCAGCCCTGCGTGAAGATGGAGACCTGGTAGGCGCCGCGCTGACGCGCGAGCCAGAACGCGGCGCTGCACGCCGCCGGCCCGCCACCGAGCACCGCAACCTTCAGCGGACGTCCGAGCGGTGCGTCGTAGCGGACCTCGGCCACCGAGCCCGGCAGCGACACGACTTGCTGCGCGCGCATGCGAAAGGCACCCATGACGTGCGCCGCCAGGCTCGGCGACGCGATGGCGTGCTGCGGCAGCCCGCCCGGAAGCGTGAGACCGTTGCCGAGCTGCAGCTCGACCTGCATCGGTTGGATCGTCGGCGCGACCTCGCGACCGTCCCAGTCGACGCCGCCCAGCAGGTAGCGCACGCAGCTGCCCAGCAGGCGTTGATCGGCGGCGGCGGCCTCGCGGGCGTCGCGGTCGAGCCGACGACGGGCCTGGGACACCGTCGGTTGCTCGAACAGCTTGCGCACCCACGCGAAGTTGGGCCAGCCGTCCGGCGACCGCGGCTCGCCGTCTTGCTCGAAGCGCGCCCGCACCAGCAGATCGCCCTGCTCGTCGGTGGCGGTGAAGCTGCCGGCGTTGGCCTCGATCGTCGCGGCCAGCTTCTCGTAGCCATAGACACGCTCACCGAGCACCTGCGGCATCGCGGCGTCGAGGTACAGCCGGGGCATGTACACGAACGGGCCCCGATGCGGTGCGCGCTCGTCGGCCAGCTCGACCCACGGGATCGCGAACATGGCCTCGCGGTAGTCCATGTCGCCGAACCATGCGTCGAAGTGATCGTGGGCCAGCGAGATGAGCAGCGGGTGTCGGCCCGCGGGCACCAGCGGCTGGGGTCCCAGCTGCAGCCCGGCCGGCAGCATCGCCTGCACGGTCTCGGCCGACAGCACCACCACCACCATCACCGTGTCGATGTGGCCGCGGCCCTCGCGGGCCGAGCCCTGCGACTGCGGCACGCCCTCGGCGTGGGCGGCCGCGAGTGCATCGTCGAGGTCGGACGCTGGCGATGGTTCGTCGTCGTGCCCGTGCATTCGTCAGATCCCCTACGCGCGCACGAAGCCCGGCGCCATCATGTCGGTGAACGCGTCGGGTCGCACGACGCCCATCGTCGCCATCGCAGCGTCGCTGCGCGCCTGCGCCTCACGACCGGCGCTCCCACCCTGCAGCGCCGCCAGCCGCCGCAGCGCGGCGGCGGCGAAGGCCCGCATCTGTCGCTGTTCGAAGCCCTCGATCGCGCGCTCGAGAGCGGCCACCGCCTCGTCGGTGCGCCCCGACAGTGCCTGCGCACCGGCGCGCGAGAGCTCGCCATAGGCGCGTGCGAACACGCTGGGGTGGTGCAGCAGCGCGTCGATGGGGCGCTCGGCGTCGACCAGGCGCGACGCGGGGTCGCGCACCACGGTCGCGCCCGCCAGCGCATTCTGGGCCTGCCACAGCAGGATCTCCGAGTTCGCGTGGGGAGATCGGCGAACCCCGAGCTTGGCCACGCGCGGTCGGTCGTCGACCGCCATCGCCCACGCTCGTTCCGCGCGACCGCGGTAGCGCTCGAGCGCAGCGGTCTGGCACACGTAGTTGATGAGGTGAGCTTCGAAGCGCCGCGGCACGTCGTGCTGGTAGATCGACAGCTGCTCGGCAGCCTCGTCGACGCGATCGGGGGCCAGCAGCGCCATGTTGCCGAGGATGCCGCGGGCAAAGCCCGACACGTACGGGTTGGGGCGGTCGCGGGTCTCGTCGAGCAGCGCGTACGCGCGCTCGCGCAGCTCGGGCACGCGGCCGAGGAACTGCAGGCAGAACGCCGAGTGCGCCCGACAGATCCCGATCTCGTGGGAGACGCCGGTGCAGTGCTCGCGGAAGATCGCAGTCGCGTCCTCCAGCGCCTCGTAGGCGCGCGCCCAGTCGCCGACGCTGATCGCGACGCTCCCCGCACACTCGGCGACGATGCCTCGCGCGTAGGCGCTGCCAGTGCTCTCGGCGATGGCGCGGGCGCGCTCGATCAACGCGTCGGCCTCGGCGAGCTTCGCATCAGCCCCCAGCGCGGTCATGAGGTGGGCCTCGGCCGCGAGCGCACGGGCAACCCGCACCGGCTCGCCGCGCTTGAGCGCGAGCCGCAGGTGCTGCGCGTGGAAGGCCGCGCCGACCAGGCCGTCGGTGAACACCAACCCGCGCGAGGCGGCCCAGCACACGTCGAGTCGCACCAGCTCGGCCTCGTCGCCTTGGGCCGCCGGCTGCGGACGCAGCCCGGTGACGGCCAGGCGCGCGCGGTCGAGCAGCAAGGAGCCGATCGCCCGCGTGTTGGAGGTCGGCAGTGCCAGCCCGACCGCGCGCAGGGCCTCGTCGAGCGCCGCGCGGCCCTCGTCGGTGTAGCCCGCCGTCAGCAAGTGCTCCGCCGCGCGTCGACGCCACTCGATGGCGAGCGGCCCGCCCCGCTCCGCCGCCCTTCGATAGGCGCGCGCCGCCTCGAGCAGTCGCCCGGCGTTGGCGAGCGCATCGGCCATCTTGGCCTCGACCTCTGCGTAGTCCGAGGCCGCGAGCATCTCGAGCGACAGCGCGATGCGATACAGCTCGGCGGCACGATCGAAGGCCAGCGCAGCGGCGGCCTGATCGGCCGCGGCCAGGGTGTGCTCCTTGGCGAGGCGGTTCTCGCCGGCGGCGCGGAAGTGGTGCGCGAGCGCGGGCTCGTCGGCCACACCCGCCGCGCTCAACGCGTTGGCGATGTCGAGGTGCAGCGCAGCCAGCTGCTCGGCGCCGAGCTGCGCGAGCACGGTCTCCCGGATGCGGTCGTGATCGATCTCGAGCGAGTCGTCGAGGTTGGAGCCGCCGACCCGCGCGAGCCGTTCGTCGACCAGCCGCTGGATGGCGCCGGGATCGGGCTCGATCCCGCAGGCCACCGACAGCGCGATGCGCTGGGTCGTGCGACCGCCGGCGACGGCTGCGACGTCGAGCACGCGGCGCACCAACGCGGGCAGGCGCGCGAGCCGGCCGCGGATGACGTTGTCGAGGCTGACCACCGACTGGTCGACGGCGAGCCCCTCACCGCTCTCGAGCAGCTTCGCGTAGCGCACCAGCTCGCCGACGAAGAACGGGCTGCCGTCGGCCTCGCGCACGATGTCGCGGGCCAGCGCGCGAGCCCGCCGTGCACGCGCGCCCAGCAGCTCGAGCGCGAGTTCCTCGGCCTCGGCGGCCGGCAGCGGGCCCAAGCCCAAGCGGCGCACGTCCAACGCCCGGTCGCGCTCGGCGACCTCGGCCAGCAGGCGCTGCAGCGGCGTGCCCTCGCGTTGGGCGCCGTCGCGCACCGTCAGCACGATCAACACCGATGGCGGATCGACCTGGCGGAGCACGCCGCCGAGCAGCACGGCGCTGTCGTGATCGGCCCACTGGAAGTCGTCGATGCGGATCACCAAGCGCCGACGATCGGCGATGCGCGCCAGCATGTCGGCGAGCGCCGCGATCGCGCGTCGACGTGCGTCGACCGGCTCGGGGTCGTCCTCGCGGCGGCCGGCCGCCAACGCAATCGCCGGCACGCCGCGCAGCACCGGGAACAGCCGCGCGATCGAGCGCACGTCGCGGGGCAGCAGCGCGTCGACGTAGCGCGGGTCGGAGTGGACCCCGAGCCGCAGCGCGAGCGCGTCCATCACGGCGTCGAGCGCCTTGTACGGGATCGACTCGCGCTCGGAGCAGCGTCCGCCGAGCACCAGCGCGTCGTCGCGGCCCGCGACCTCGGCGGCGAAGTGCTGCGCGAGCGCGGTCTTGCCGATGCCCGAGGGGCCCTCGATCAGCACGAGCACCGGCTCCCGGGCGGCTTGCACATAGGCGTCGCGCAGCACCGCGAGTTCCTTGCCACGGCCGTGGAACGCCTCGCCGACCCGCAGCCCGCCGCCGCGTCCCGCGACGGCGCCGAGCTTGGCGACGATCTCCGGACCGGTCGGCCGCGCCGCGGCGTCGGGTACCAGCAGCGCCACGCACAGGGCCTCGAGATCGAGTGGCACGTCGTCGACCAGCGTCGACGGCGGCGGCGGCGTGGTGTCGCGCTTGGCCGCGAGCATCGCGAGCATGCCGAGTTGGTGGAACGGTGGCACGCCGGTGAGCGCGTGGTAGAGCAGCTCGCCGACCGCGTACCAATCGGCCGGCGGTCCGACCTGACCGCCGGTGGCCTGCTCGGGCGCCATGTACATCGGCGTGCCCAGCAGCGCGCCATCGGCGGTCACCCCGACGTGTTCGTCGACCCCGTGCTCGCGGACGAGTCCGAAGTCGAGCAACACCACCCGACCGTCGGTGGCGACCAGCACGTTCGAGGGCTTGATGTCGCGGTGCAGGATTCCGGCCTCGTGGATGGCCTGGACCCCGTCGGCGAGCTGTCGCATCACGCTGCGCAGCCGCTCGCGATCGCGGCACGGGGGGTGGCGGCGGCCCTGGATCGCGGGTCCGCACAGATCGGTGATGAAGTCGGTGCCGCGGACCAGCTCCATCGTGAAGAACAGCTGCTCGCCATCGCTGACCAGCTCGTGGAGCCCGACCACGTTGGGGTGGCGCACGCCCGTCAGCGCCCGGAACTCGCGCTTGAAGCGGTAGACCCGCTCGGGTCCGAGGCGGTGCATGGCCTTGATCGCCACGCGCTGACCACGGCCCTCGTCGAGCGCCTCGTAGACCACGCCCATCGCGCCCTGCCCGAGTCGCCGCAGCACGCGAAAGCGGCCCAGTCGCTCGGGGTCGGCGACCGGAGGCGGCGCCGAGAATTCGTCCATGGTGGCCGTCGGATCGGACGGCACCTGCGGTGGACCGTCGCGATGGTGGGACTCGGGGGGCATGACTGCGATCGGGCGACCCGCTGCGGGCAGTTGATCCAACGATCGCGGAAAAACCACCTGCGTTCAATGCTCCCGAGGTCGCGAAGCCGCGGCTGCGACGGCGCCCCCTCGCGCGCGTCCCCACGGGCACGCGATCTCGGTCGGTATCGCGCGAGCACGGCCGCCGTCATCGCGCCTTTCGTGACGGCTCTGGCGTCGTCCTCGGCCCTCGCTCGATGCGTCGCGGCGGCAAGACCGAAGGGGTGCCCTCCAAAGCGGAGCGATCGCGGCGCCGCTTCAGGCCGCTGCGGACGCGCTGCGCACCTCGGCGAACAGCCGCAGCAGGTGCTGCGCATGGGCGCGCCAGGTGTGCTCGCGGCGGACCTTCTCGGCCCCGCGCCGGGCCATCGCGCGCGCGACCTCGGGTGCATCGAGCATGCGATCGATCGCCGCCGCCAGGGCCGCAGCGTCACCGCTCGGCGTCAGCGCCAGGTGCTCGCCATCGGTGAACAGCGCCTCGATGTTGCGTGCGCGCACGCTGATGGTCGGCACCTCGGCGGCCAGCGACTCGAACAGCTTGAGCGGATCGAGCACGAACCCGCGTCGGGCCGACAGCGGGTGCCGCTCGGGCACGAATGGGGCCACGAACACGTCGCTGGCGGCGAGGATCGCCGGCATGTCGTCGTACGGCTGCGCGCCGGTGAAGAGCAGCTTCACGTCGCCGCCGATCGTCGCCGCGCGGGCCTGCAGCGCGGCGCGCTCGGGGCCGTCACCGACCAGCAGCACCGTCAGCGGCGCGCCGCGATGGCGCGCGACCGCGTCGAGCAGCACATCGACGCCGTGCCAGTTGCGAAACGACCCGGCGTAGGTGACCACGCGACGGCCGTCGAGCGCGAAGCGGCGTCGAACGGCCGAGGTGTCGACGTCGGGCCGGAAGCGCTCGACGTTCGCGCCCCAGCTCACCTGCACGGCCTTGTGGCGGTAGCGCACCGGCACCAGCGTGGGGTCGGTCGCGATGATGCGGCTGGCGTAGTGCAGTGACAGCGGGCTGTGGTGCTCGTCGAGCACCATGCACACGCTGGGCGCCCCCGTCGCCAGCCCCAGCAGCGCGCCAGTGCCGTACGACGACGCGCGCTCGTAGATCACCTGCGGCGCGAACCGGCGCACCGTCGCGAGCGACCGGGCCGAGACCACGGTGCTGAGCGCGTGGCGCAGGCCGAATGGCGGCGTTCGGGGCCACAGCCCAACCCCGTGCACGCCGGGGCCGTGGGAGCCGCGACGCGCCAGCAGCATGGTCTGCGCCGACTCCGAGAGCGCCGCCATCAGCTCGCCGACGTGGGTGGAGCCGCCGTGGGTGCCGGGCACGTCGATGTTGGTGGCGACCACCAGCACACGCAGCGACGAGCCGGTCACGCGCCGCCGCCCCCGACCACCGCGGCCGTGCGCGGCGCCACACCGAGGTCGATCGGTGCGCCGCGCAGGCTCGCGAGGTCTTCGATCACCGCCCGCCAGCGCTCGCGGGCGGCCGCGGGGGTCGCGTGCTCGAGCATGAAGCGCCGCGGCGAGCGGCGCACGCGACCGAGCGTGGCGAGCTGCTGACCGACCTGTTCGACCAGGTACGCGGTCGACTCGAAGCAGCGCTTGGCGTCGAGCAGCGCGACGTCGAGCTCGACCTGGCCGCGCTTGGCGTCGCGTGCGAGACCGACGTCGGTGAAGATGCACGGCAAGTCCATCGCCATCGCCTCGTTGCAGACGATGCTGTTGCCCTCGTAGCGCGACAGGTGCAGGAACGCCGCGGCCTTGCGCATGCGATCGGCGACCTGCTCGGGCGCGCACGCCAGCGACTCGAAGCGCCACTGTGGCAGCGCCTGCTGCAGCTGCTCGACCAAGCGCTTGCCCTTGTGCTCGCTGCGCGCGTCGTGCAGCACGAGGTTCGAACCGGCATTGTCGAGCCGACCATCGAAGCGCTCGGGCTCGACGAAGTGGAAGATGACGTGCTGCGGTGCCTGTGGGTGCAGGCGGCCGAACGCATCGGCGATCCAGTGCGCACACGCAGCCCACACCGTGTGCCGTCGCCGGGCGGCCAGTAGCTGCCGCGCGGCCATGCGCGCGTCGGTCAGCGTGTGGGTGAGCCAGGCCTTCTGCCACGCGACGCCGTGCTGGAACGCGACCAGCGGCAGCTCGCGCGGCCAGTCGAGCGCGGTGTCGTTGTCGCAAATGATGATCGCGCGATCGCGGGCGAGCGCGCCCAGCTGGGGATGCCCCGGCCACGCGAACTCGACCTCGTCGAATACCAGCGCGAGCCGCCGCGCGAAGGCCTCGACGCCACCGGCGCCGCGACTGGGATCGCGGCGCCCGTAGTGGACCACGCGCAGCGGCAGCTTCTCGGCCGACGCCGCCGCGCTCATCGCAGCGAGACCTCGGCCTCGCGCATGCGTGCGCGGGCGCGGGCGATCTGCCGCTCGTAGAACGCCCAGGTCTCCTCGCGCGACACCGCGTAGGTGTGCTCGGTCGCGTACGCGCGGGCCGCCTTCGCCATGTGCTCGAGCCGCTCCGGGTCGGCCAGCAGCCCCGAGATCTCCTGCAGCCACGCGCTCGTGTTGCCAGCCGGCATCACGAAGCCGGTGCTGCCGTGCTGCACGATCTCCGACGGGCCACCGATGTCCGAGACCACCGCGGGGGTGCCCGAGGCCAGCGACTCGAGCACGACGTTGCCGAAGGTCTCCGTGGTCGAGGGGAAGATCATCAGCGACGACGACGCGAATGCCCCCGCGAGCTCCTCGCCGTGGAGGTAGCCGGTGAAGCACACCGGCAGCCCCTCGAGCTTGGCCTTGAGCGTGTCGCCGTAGTGACCGTCGCCGACGATGGCCAGGCCCACGTCGAGCCCGCGATCGAGCTGCGCCTGCTCGCGCAGGCCCTTGAAAACCTCGACCACCGCGTCGATGTTCTTCTCCTGCGAGAGGCGGCCGACGTAGAGCAGCACCTGGCGGTTGTCGAGCCCGCGGCGGGCCCAGAAGTTCTCCTCGCGACGCCGGGGGCTGAACAGCCGCGTGTCGACGCCGCGGGGGATCACGTGCACGGTCCGCGCGTCGATGCCGTACTCGACCAGCGCGTCGCGGGTCGCCTGGCTGGGCACGCTGATCTCGTTGAGGCAGCCGTAGAACCAGCCGGTGTAGCCGGCGACGATGCGCGCGACGCTGCGGTCACCGATGAGGCGATAGGCGAACTCGGCCACGTGGGTGTGGTACTGGCCCGCGACCGGGATGCCGTGGATCCACGCCGCCAGCAACGCGACCAGGCCGACCGGACCCGGCGTGGTGATGACGATGAGATCGATCTCGCGGTGGTCGAACCACCGCAGCATCTCGACCAGGCTCGGCCAGCCCAGCATATACGAGGCGTAGCCCGGGATCGGGAAGGTCCCGAGGCTGGGGAAGCGAACGATGTCGTCCTCGGTGGTCTCGTTGCCCTCGTCGACGCGCACACCGCAGAGATAGGCGGTGCGACCGGCCTCGTTCAGCTCCTTCGCGAGCCGACGCAGGCCGATGCCGACGCCGTCGACGTTGTCGAGGGTGTCGCAGATGATCGCGACCTTCGACTCCGGCTCGGGGGTGTCGGGCAGGCCGAGGCTCTCGTGCAGCACGCGGGCACGGCGACGCTCGGCGTGGAAGAAGCGGAACCCGAAGTAGTACGGGATGTTGAACAGGAACAGCCGCAGCAGCGTGGGCAGCTCGTCGATGATGGGCTCGGGGTCGAACTTCTCGGCGCTCTCGCGCACGGCCTTGAAGCTGGCCCGGAACGCACGGGTGAGCGTGCCGAGGATGACCTGGTAGAGCTCCTCGTGGACCTCGGGGGTGTGGCCCTCGGCTGCGAGCCACTTGCCCGACAGCGGCACGTTGCGCTCGGCGAGGGTCTCGAGCGAGGCCGGCAGCAGGCGCTGCAGCACCGGCGGCAGGTCTTCGAGGCGCGCCGGCAGCTTGCCCCCGCGCGCGACCTCGAAGAGCCGCGAGAAGGTCTGCTTGTCGCCGTTGCGATGGGTGTGGCGCATGTAGTTGAGCGCACCGGCGGCCGCGGTATGGGCGTAGCTAGTGGAGTTCTTGTCCCAGCCGCGGATCTGCACGTCGCCGCTGCGCACGGCGGCCGACAGCGCGGCGAAGCTCGCCTCGCCGTCGAACTCGGTGTACGCGCGGGCGGCCGTGATGCCGCTGTGATCGTCGGAGCCGGCCGTGATGCGCCAGCGTCGTGGCGCCGCCGGCGGCTCGAGCCCGGTCTCGTCGGCCCAGCGCAGCAGGGTCTCGTCGTCGGTGGTGGCCATCAT
>WBZX01000224.1_pt1 | contig 53506 bp, 42 predicted proteins | sample 5204211 | NCBI WGS metagenome assembly WBZX01 (sample SAMN12344362, study PRJNA552823) | activated sludge metagenome | biome: Activated sludge suspended growth; feature: Nitrification reactor; material: Wastewater; isolation source: activated sludge from nitrification reactor of wastewater...
CCCGAGGCTGGTCAGAGATGGCACAGGGCAAAAAATTGCTCAGATGGGCTTGGGAGCGCCTCTCGGCGCCCCGCCGGTACGAGTGAACCCCTCCTCCCGACGTTCTCACGCAACCAAGACCCGGAGCGGAAGTCGGCAAACGACCCGCTTAACGAGAAGTTAGCTGACCATGTCCATGATGCCCCTGCAAATAGACTCTCGGAGATACCGTGTTCCGGCCATTTACCATCACTTTTTCGAGGATGATTGGTCGGCAAGAGTTTGACAAGGCCATTGACTACCTGCGCTCCGGTCTCAAGGGCAACGAATCCGACATTTCCTCTCTTGAAATGATCGCGCATTGTCATCATTGGGCGGGGCATGAGGAGGAAGCAATCGAAGCCTGCCGTGAAGCGCTCCGTTGTGATCCGAAGTCCTTCGACATGCACTCGATGCTGTCTCAACTACTTGCCGAGAGAGGTGAGCATGAGGATGCAGCTATCCACGCTCGTAGAGGGCTCGACTCCTATCCGGAGGCGCTTCCTGAAATACCTAGGTTCGTGACATCGGTGTTTGAGGCATTAGGCCGAATATTCCCGTGGCTCCGTGGGCCTGATGCGAACGAGGCTCTTCGGTGGATCGAGGCCGAACATACCGAATGGTTCAATTGGGCAAAGAAATACCTGAGTTGGTATGACCGCACCCATGACGACAAACTTGGACCTCGGGAGAATTGAACGTGCCCGTTCGTACATCCGAACACGCGGGAGCCAAAGGCTGGCTCATCCTCGCCCTAGTTGTCGGCATGGTCAGCTTGACGGCTTGGACTTTTTTGCGAAGCATCGATCCGCCATGGTCGGTCCGCACGATTGAGGGTTCGGTCGTGCAATCAGGATACATTCAAGTGCCCAACAGAGTTGTTCGCTACTATAAGACCGAAATCTTGGTGCGAACGAACGATGGTCGATTGGTGAGCGCCTCCAGTTGGCGACTGACGCCACCAGCACAGGGCACGCCGATTGCCATACAAGAGCGCGTTGGGCTGTTCGGAACCAGAACGTTCGTTGAAATCAACCGGCAATGACCGGTTATGGCCCTACTTTACCGTCGCGCCCTGGTCCGCCGCAAGCTCAAAGCTGAGCGCCAAGCGGTCGAACTGAGAACAATCAGTGACGGACGTTCGGTCCCGAGTGCGGACCGCCCGTCGCGGTCCCGGACCACGATCGACCATTTTGACCCACAGCTTTCGTGACGGCTGATGTCTCTTGCACGTCGGCTTCGACGAACAACGGACGTTCTCAGAACCTTCAATCTAACGGCGCAATGCGAGCCAGCGTGATCTTGATGCGGTCGAGAGCGAGGGCGAGGCCGATGGCTGTCAAGGAGACTGCGGCGACCGTACCGACCGGAAGTGCGGGGCTGATGAGCCCGGTCGTGGTGATGAAGACCGCCAATCCCACATCGGCCGCCGTTGCCGCGAGCAGCCAGCGGCTTGGCATCGACGTCCACATCGGTCCTCGCTCGCGCACGACATAGACGACCGCCTGGCTGCCGAGCACGAGCGTCAGGAACACCAGTGTCTGCAGCTTGTCGACGCCGAGGCCGAAAGCCTTCCATCCGGCGAGGATGACGCCGAAGGTGAAGGCGAGCTTGACGAGCCCGAGCACGAGCGCCGTCGCGGTAATGCGGGTGACGTTCCATCGAGCCGGGCGGGGCGATGCACGCGCTTCGTCGGTCGTCAGCGCCATGGTGAGGAAATCACCGGCCACCAGCAGCACGATCATGAGTATAGGCGTCAGCACCGGCTGGCCGGTCAGGAGCAGACCGACCGCCAGCAGCGGTACCAGCTCGATCTTTTTGGTGATGGCGTTGAGCGCGTAGCTCAAGACCCTGCGATGCACCCGCCGGCCTTCTCTGATGGCGGTGACAATCCCTCCGAGGCCGGGCTCGGTCAGCACGACGGAAGCGGCGGACTTGGCGATGTCGGTGGCGGTCGAGACTGCAACGCCGAACTGCGCCTGGCGTAGCGCCGGTGCATCGTTGGCACCGTCGCCGCACATCCCCACAACGTGGCCCTGACGCTGGAATGCCTGTACGAGACGGTACTTGTGCTCGGGCAGGACGCCCGCCACCACGGCGATCTCGTCGGGACCAAGGCTGTCGCGAACGTCCTCCCCTGTGATCAGCGGGCCATCGAGACCGACCGCCCTTGCCACAGCGCGGGCTGTTCGGGGCGCGTCGCCCGTGACCATGACGGTGCGCACGCCGAGATCGCCAAGCTCGGAGATCAGCGCGCCGGCATCTTCGCGCGGCGGATCGCCGAGGCCGATCAGCCCGACAATCTGGAGCGCTTTGCCCTCGCCGGCCGCCACGGCAAGCACGCGTTGCCCCTTGCTCTGCAGGACCTCCGCCGAGGCACCCATCCCGGCCGCCACAGCGGCTCGCCGCGCGACTGCCTCATAGGCCCCCTTGATGACCTCGAGACGGCCGCCACCAGCCATTTGCACGACGGCGCTCGCCTGCTTGGAGCCTGGATCGAAAGGCGTGAAGCTCAGGCGCTGGAATTCCTCGTCGGCCACGGTTGCCTTCGGAGCCGCTGCGTGAATGGCCGTGTCGACCGGATCTCCGCCGCTTTCGCTGCTCGCAAGCGCCGCGAGTTGCAGTACATGCGCGCGGTCCCGACCCGGCGCAGGCACCACATCGGCCACGGCCAGCTCATTGCGCGTCAGCGTTCCAGTCTTGTCGGAACAGAGCGTATCGACCGAAGCCGCCTCGTGGACGGCGGCGAGATGCGTGAGCAGCACGCCACGGCGGGCGAGTACCTGCGCGGCCATCGCCGCCGCCAGCGTGAAAGTGGCGGGCAGTGCCACGGGGATGGAGGCGAGAATCGCCGTCAGCACCAGCTTGATGACGCTCTCGGTCGGAAGCCCGATGACGTGCGAATACCCGGTCATTACCGCCAGAATGCCGCCGTTCACGACGGTGATGTTGCGCACCACCGCCAGCACGGCCTTCTGCTCGCTACTCTCGGAATGCGCAATGCTGACCAGCTCGGCGGTGCGGCCGAAGTAGGTGCTTTTCCCAGTCGCGGTGACGCGAGCCACAGCCGCGCCTCGCCTCACGAGGGCGCCGGCATAGGCGAGACTGCCGGGAGACGCCTCCACCGCGGCCGACTCTCCGGTCAGCATCGACTGGTCGAGCAGAACATCGCCTTCGAGGATCGTCGCATCGGCCGGCACGATGCCCCCGAGCGCAAGGTTGACGATGTCGCCGGGCACGATGTTGGCTGCGGGAAGCGCCTTCCAGGCGCCATCGCGGCGCACGTTGGCGGTCGGCGCCAAGCGCTGTTTCAGGAGCTCGAGAGCTTTGCCCGAGCGCGCTTCCTGGACCAGCCCCAAGACGCTGTTGAAGATGAGCAGCATCGCGATGATGGCCGCCTCGAGGTGCTCGCCGAGTGCGATCTCCAGCACGATCGTCGTCTCGAGCATCCAAGGCACGGGCTGCCACAGGCTGCGCATCAGGCGCGCTGCGAGAGACACCCTGTCCTCCGGGATGGCGTTCCGGCCCCATTTGGCCAGCAGCGCAGCGGCGTCGCCGGACGAAAGCCCGGATGTCGACCGGGTGGAAGACTGGACGGAAGCAGTCATGCGGACCTCCTCCGGCCGCTGTGACGGCTCGGTAACGAGATCGATCGTGGCACCGCCAACCTCGCCACGCGATGACCAGAGGCTTACGGTTCGTCCATGAGCTTCACACGTCCGCGATCGACGCCCCGACATAAAGGCCGGCGCACTACTTTCCATGTGGACGGGCACACCGCATCACCAACGGAAAGGAGCTCGAGCCATGGCAATGAGTGAGCAGGAAGCTCGCACCCAGTTGGACGATCTCGGCAGGCGGATCGAGCGTGCTGTCGCGGATTACAGCTACCAGGGCCTACTCCACGGACCCGAGCGGGAGGCAGCCGCCGAGATCCGGCTTAAGCACGGCGAATTGGCAATGGACGCGCGCGCGGGTCGCAAGAGGCACGGTGAGCTGGCTCACGACATAGCTGTGCTCAAGAGCACGTTCGAGCGGTGGCTCGCCCGCGTCGATAGACGCAGCGAGCAGCGCCGCGCCTGATCTCGGGAGGCCTCGTGTCCACGCTGAAGCGGCGCCTCTCCGCATGCCGGCGGCTGGCACTCCCCTATTTCCGTTCCGCCGAGCGCAGCCTAGTCCGGCTCGGCCCGATTGGCACGCTCTCGATCTCCGAGCGCGTCATCGGTGCAAGCCTTCTCGGCATCGTCATCGCCATCGAGCTCGGCCAGGTCTGGTTGGCGGTTCTGCTCAACGCCTGGAACGCGCGCTTTTACGATGCGCTCCAGGCCAAGGATCTGGCGGCCTTCTGGCATCAGATCGGCGTCTTCAGCGCCATTGCCGCCGCCTTCATCGTTGGCGGCGTCTACGAGCTCTACCTAAATCAGTGGCTCCAGATCCGCTGGCGGCGCTTCATGACCGACCGCATGCTGGCGGGCTGGCTCGGTGGCGGCACCTTCTATCGCATGCGGCTATCGGGCGACAGCGCGGACAATCCGGACCAGCGCATCGCCAGCGACATCGCGCTCTTCATCGCATCGACGCTGACACTCGGCCTCGGCTTCATCTCGTCTCTGGCCTCGCTCGGGTCGTTCACCGTCATCCTCTGGCAGATCTCCGAGCGGTCGCCCGTCACGATGCTCGGCCACCCCGTCCCGGTACCTGGGCTCCTGCTCTGGGTCGCAGTCGGGTTCTCGGTCGCCGGAACGCTCGGTGCGCACCTGATCGGCCGCCCGTTGGCGCGGCTCGCCTTCGAGCAGCAGAGATACGAGGCCGACTTCCGCTTCGCGCTCGTCCGGCTGCGCGAGAATGCCGAGCAGATCGCGCTGCTCGAAGGCGAGGGCGTCGAGCGAGCCACGCTCGGCCAGCGCTTCTCGGCCATCGTCGCCAACTGGCTAGCCATCATGCGGCGGCGCAAGACGCTCACCTTCTTCACCGCCGGCTACGATCAGGCCGCGGTCGTCATCCCCTACGCCATCATCGCGCCGAGCTACTTTTCCGGCCGCATCCTGCTCGGCACCATGACGCAGACGGCCAATGCCTTCAGCCAGGTGCAGACCGCGTTCTCCTATTTCGTCGGCGCTTACGCGCAACTCGCCGACTACCTGGCCATCATCGATCGGCTCGACTCCTTCGAGCAGCAGATGGCCCACGCCAGGAGCGAAGCCGGAAAAGGCCTGATGGTCTCCCGTACCGGCACGACCACTCTGCTGGCAGTCCGCGATGTCGACATCACGCTTCCGGATCACCGCCGCGTCGCCGTGGATTTCTCCCTCGGCGCGGGTGACGCCGTTCTGCTCAGAGGGCGGTCCGGTGTCGGCAAGACGACGCTGTTGCGGGCGATGGGAGGCTTCTGGACCGGCGCTTCCGGTCACATCGACCTGCGGCCCGGCGCCAGCCTGCTCATGTTGCCGCAGCGGCCTTACATGCCGCTCGGGACGCTTCGCCAGGCACTGATCTACCCTCACGCCCTGGACGCAATCGGTGACGAGCAGGTGCGCCGCGCTCTCTACCGAGTCGGCCTCGAGAGCCTCGAAGGGTCACTGGAAGCGACGGAGCTCTGGAGCGACCGCCTGTCCATCGGCGAGCAGCAGCGCATCGGCTTCGCCCGAGCGCTCATCGCGCGGCCCGACATCCTGATCCTCGACGAGGCTACGTCGGCGCTCGACGAGCCGTCGGAAGCCGCGCTCATGCGTCTCCTTCGCTGCGAGCTGCCGCGATCTGCGATCCTCTCGATCGGCCACCGCGGCAGTCTCATCGCGCTCCACGACCGCGCGATCGAGATCGAGGCATCGAGCGCCGGAAGAGGCCAAAGTCAGCGCAGCGTCGCCCGATGACCCGCGACGTTGAAGACTTGCAGCATCGCTGCGGTGCCGAGCCCCCAGGCTCCGTTCACCAGAGCGCCGATCCAGAACCGCGACCATGGGATCGTCGCGAATGCCTGCCCCTTCAGCGGTGCGACGACGAGCAGGGCGACGAGCGTAAGCAAGATGGCTCCGGTCAAGATCCATTGGCCCCAGTAGGCCGGACCCTCGAGATCCGGCAGGGCGAGAAAAAGGACGACGGCCCACACGCCGCCCCAGAAGGCGAGCGACAGTACCGCCGGAACATGGAACGGGGGCATCGGAGTGAGCGACCAGGCGTGCTGGCCGGCGGGAACGAATCCGACGGCATGGAGAGCCGCCAAGGCCCCTTGATGGAATACGAGAACCGCGATGAAGCCGGCCGCGAAAGCCAGCATCAGCTGCGAGGTGTTTGCCGTAAAGCGCATTCCGGCCTCCGTCAGTACGAGGGCACCCCTGCTGAGAAGATGGTGGGCCGGCGCGGCACGGAGGATGCCTTACATTCACATCTCCGCGCCTCGGCAATGACAACCACGTGAGAAGCTCAAGGCTTGCGCTGGCCGCGGCTCACGTCGTGGGCGCAACGGCTGGCTTCGCGGTACTCGTTGCCGGCTTTCCGGGCGTGGCGGCCGCACCAGACCCGGCCGCGGAGGCGACAGGCGTGCTCGACACCAGCCGGCCCAAAGCGGCCTGGGCCGCGGCGACATCGCTCGGCGGCAGCGAGGCGAGGACGCGGTCGCGGGCCGCGATGCCCTGATGCTCGTCTTGGCGCGCCGCCATCTCGTACCAGGCATAGGCTTGGACGGGATCGCGGGCGACACCCCAGCCGTGCTCGTAAAGCCGGCCAAGCCGCAGCTGCGCATCCGCCACGCCCTCGTTAGCCGCCACATCGAGCCAATGGTGCGCCTTGGTGAAGTCCTGCGCCACGCCAACACCGCGCAGATAGAGATCGCCCAGGCGCGACGCCGCCTCGGCGTTGCCCGAGTTGGCCGCCTTGCGGTACCAGCCGGCAGCCCCGTCGATGTTCTTCGTCGTCCCTTCACCGAGCTTGCTCATCATGCCCAGATCGACCTCGGCCTCGCTGTCTCCCTTCGCCGCCAGCGACATCAGGATATTGCGGGCCAGCGTATAGTCCCGCATCGCCAGCGCCTGCCGCGCACGGCCCATACCCGTATTGGTCCCCTCATGCGCGCTCACCGGGTCGGCGCGCAAGGTTGTAGCCAAGTCCACCACGCCAATAACAGCGGCGACGATCAGTGCGATCGCCAGCGGACCTGGGCGCCCCGGCTCCCTGTTCCACGGAGCACCGAACCAGGACCCTTCCTCGCCGTGTGCTTTTGCCGATTTTCTCGGCGAAATATCCACCATGACATGCACTCCTTTGCTCAGTCGACCGCACCGCTCGGACTCTCCGTTTGTCAAATGGCACCGACACTGCTTCGCGCAAAGATTGCCTGCGTCAATAAAGCACTCGAGTCTCCGCTGTTTCGCTTCTGCAGTGGCCATCTTTTTCGCAAATCGGACGAAAACACAACATCGTGTCACGAAACGGGGTTGAAGGCCAGAAACCCGGCCACCATCGTTTAGCGATCGGAAATGAGCGCACTGGATCGAGGAGATCAGCATCATGACCGAGAGCAGCGGCCAATCCACGGCTCCCGACCATCCAAGCCCCCGGCAACAACTCATCCCACCCATCGTGGACATCCGCCCTCCCGTCGGCAGTGAGCTGCCGCGAGGTGTCTACCGGTGGATCGTCGCATTCTATGGCTGGATGCTCCTTGTCGCATGGCTCGCCTACGGCCGAGGCGCCGAATCCGACTGGAACCTGTCCGTTGCCCTCGTCATCTGCGGGATGATGCTTGGCATTCCCGCGATAATCCGCCACGTGAGCTTCCACCATCAACAAGAGCGACCCGGTGGCTTTGGGGATTTTCTCGGCAGTGAATTCGAAGTCGCCGGCGATCACATGACCGGGCGCGAGGCGGTGGTGCAGATCCTCGTCATTCCGGCCTCCCTCGCGATCCTGGCCACGGCCATTGCACTCGTGTTCGTCGCCGTTGGACCCGTATCGGCCTAGCTCGCGCGTTTCCGGACCCCAGCGTGAACGCGCAAATCCGCATCAATCCGATCGCCATCGATCGAGCCAACCAGGAAAAGGAGAAATGTCATGCCCAACAATCTGAAAGCAGCCGGGCTCGCCGCATTGCTCGTTGCTGCCCTTGCCACTGGGGCGGGCGCGATGGGCGCGCCTTCCGTCATTGCCATGAACCAGAAGCTGAAGGGCGGCGAAGTATCGATCACCTATGCCAACATGCCCAAAGCCGGGTATCTCGTGATTCACCCGAGCCTCGCCAGCGGCAAGCCCAGCCAGAAGGTGCTCGGCGAAACCCAGCTCAAGGCCGGCGACAGCCGCAATATCAAGGTCAACCTCGACAGCAACGTCGCGGCGGGAACGAAGCTGTGGGCCGAGCTGCAGCCGACCAACGACGCTCGGGGCGCGAGAAAGCCCTTCGCCGATTTCGGCCGTCCTGTCGAGCAGTCGTTCAAGGTTCTGTAGCGGATGACGCCGATGATGGGTCAGCAGCCCAGCCCTCCCGGCATGGCGATCGGCGAAGATCCAGCGGATGCCGGCCGTCGCGACTTCCTGGTCGTTACCGCCGCGGCGTTCGTGACCATCGGCACCGCGGCGGCGCTGTGGCCGGTCATCGACAGCTTCGAGCCCGCGGCCGACGTGCAGGCCCTGGCGACGACCGAGGTGGATCTGGCGCCGATCGCTCTCGGGCAACGCGTCACGGTCAGCTGGCAGGGCAAGCCGGTCTTCATCGATCACCGCACGCAAGCCGAAATTGCGCGGGCACGCGCCGACGACGACAGCTCCGACCTGATTGATCCGCAGAAGGATTCCGATCGGGTGAAGAAGAAAGAATGGCTGGTCGTCGTCGGCATCTGCACGCACCTGGGCTGCATCCCGCAGGGCCAGGCCGCCACCGCGCCTCGGGGCCGCTGGGGTGGCTGGTTCTGCCCCTGTCACGGTTCGCAATACGACACCTCGGGCCGCGTGCGGCACGGCCCCGCCCCTGCCAACCTTGCTGTGCCGCCCTATGCGTTCATCGGCCCGGAGAAGATCCGTATCGGCTGACACAGGGTTTTAGCGAACACGAAATGCGAACGCTCGCGCAGCCGTGAAGATACCTACGAAACGGTAGGCCACCGGCAACCTTGCGGACAGGTCGAGAGGCGCATCGTGGAAAGTGAGGGGAGAGAGCCACGAGCAGAATACGAGGAGAATTGCCGATGCATGAAGAAGTTTCAGGCGCGCCGCGCCACGGCGGCGCGACCTCCGATCCGAGTGGACGTTTCAATTCCGCGCCGGCGGACCGGGCAAGGCGCTGGCTGTTGTCAACGACGGCCATCGGCCTGTTGCTAGCCGGTGCGTTCGTGCCGCTCGCCAGCAGCTGGGCGCGCTCGGGCCCGGACCCGTTCGCCACAACTGGCAAGCCCGCCGCCGAGGCCAGCGTCGCGCTCCCGGATTTCGTCCCCATCGTCAAGGCGGTGAAGCCGGCGGTGGTCGCCATCCGCGTCAAGTCGAAAGCCAGCGGGGTCGTGCAGGTCAACCCGTTCGAGGGCACGCCGTTCGAGCAGTTCTTCCGCCAGTTCGGCGGACCGAACGCCAATAGCGGCAACGGTCCGGCACCGCGGTTTCAACAGGCGCTCGGCTCCGGCTTCATCATCTCGCCGGACGGATACGTCGTCACCAACAATCACGTCGTCGACGGGGCGGTGAATGTCGAGGTCACCATGGATGACGGCAGCCAGCTTAACGCCAAGGTCGTCGGCACCGACAAGCGTACCGATCTCGCCTTGCTCAAGGTCTCCGGCCGCAACGACTTGCCGTTCGTCAGGCTCGCCGACGCCACGCCCGCGATCGGATCGTGGGTCGTCGCCATGGGCAACCCGTTCGGGCTCGGCGGCACCGTGACCTCCGGCATCGTCTCGGCGGAAGGCCGCGACATCGGCAGCGGCCCCTACGACGACTACATCCAGATCGACGCGCCGGTGAACCGCGGCAACTCCGGCGGCCCGACGTTCGACATGCGGGGCCAGGTGATCGGCGTCAACACCGCGATCTATTCGCCGTCCGGCGGCTCGGTCGGCATCGCCTTCGACATTCCGGCACCGGTGGTCAGGACCGTCGTCACCCAGCTCGCGAAGAGCGGCCGCGTGGAGCGCGGCTGGATCGGCGTCGAGGTTCAGCCGGTGACGCGCGCCATCGCCGACAGCCTCGGCCTCGCCAAGGCGAGTGGCGCGCTGATCTCCGAGCCGCAGCCCGGCAGCCCCGCTTCGAAGGCCGGACTGAAATCCGGTGACATCATCACGGCCGTCGACGGCAAGGACATCCCGGACGCCCGCCACCTCGCCCGCACCGTCGCCGGCTTCCCGCCGGGCACCGAGGTCACGCTGTCGGTCCAGCGCGACGGCAAGCAGCAGCAGGTTAAGATCGCGCTCGGCGAATTCAGGGACAAGACGGCAATCAACGAGCCGAGCGGGCGGGCGGAGCCGGACGCGGGCGTCGGCAAGCTCGGGCTAACGGTGGCTCCGGCATCGTCCGTCGAAGGAGCCGGCGAGCAAGGGCTTGCGGTGCTGAGCGTCGATCCCAACGGCGGTGCCGCCGAGACCGGCCTCCAGGCCGGCGACGTGATCCTGAAGGCCGGCGGCGCCGAGATCAGCTCCGTGCGGGATCTGCGCGGCGCGATGGCCAAGGCCAAGGGCGCCGGCAAGAAACACGCTCTAGCGCTCGTCCGCCACGATAAGAGCGAGCACTACGTCGCTCTGCCGGTGGGCTGAAGCCAACCTCGGAGCTGGAATCCCGGCGGCAGCGATTGGCGCTGCCGCTGGTCGCCACGACGAAGCAAAAAGGAGACTGCCATGAAGCACAAGACTTGGATGATGCCGCTGGCCGCGATCGCGGCCGTGGCGTTGACACCCTCAGCCGACGGTTTGGCCGGCGATGCGGCACGAGGCGGTGCAACGCTGGTCCTCGCAAACTATCCCGGCGATGCTCCGGGCACTCAATCCATCGACACGATCGCGAAGTCCACGACGTGCCAGGATGAAGGCTATTCGCGCTACTCTCGGAGTGTCCATCACTGCGTCGATAAGTGAGCCGCGGCCCAATAGGCATCGCTCCGCGAAATCAGCGTCCGAGCGCCGCGTTGTGCTCGACTCGGCGCGGGGCGGGGCGGCAATGCGCGGGCCCGTCCAATCGCTAGGGCATCCCTCGAGCCCCGAATAGATGAAGGGCCGCCCCGGGTGGGCGGCCCCTCGACTGCTCTCCTGCTGCCGGACGCGCTTCACTACTCCGCCGGCGCCGGGGCAAGCCCGCCCGGCGCGCCAGCGTTCGCCTCCTGGCCACGCACGAGGCGCGACCGCCACGGCTTCAGCACCGCGATGGCCAGCACGGCGGCAAGAATGTTGGCCCCGGCCGCGATGAGGAACACCGGATCCCAGCTGCCGGCCGATTTCTGGATCGTGCTCGCGTAGGGAACGAGCAGCGCCGCGGTGCCCTTCGCAGTGTAGAGCAGGCCGGCATTGGTGGCCGCGAACTTGGTTCCGAAGGTGTCGGTGCAGGTCGACGGGAATAGAGAGTAGATCTCACCCCAGGCGAAGAACACGAAGCCCGACAGCAGCACGAACCACAGCGGATCGCTGCCCCACAGGTAGAGCATGTAGATGCCGACGCCTTCCATCAGGAACGCGACGAACATGGTGTTCTCGCGGCCGATGTTGTCCGAGATCCAGCCGAAGAACGGACGCGTCAGGCCGTTGAGGAGGCGGTCGATCGTAGCAGAGAAGGTCAGCGCCGCCATGGTGAAGCCGAGGATGTTGACCGGCTCCTCGGCGAGCTTCAGGTCCTTGGCGATCGGCGATAGGTTCGCCGTGACCATCAGGCCGCCTGCGCCGACGATGACGAACATGAAGTACATGAGCACGAAGATCGGCTCGCCGCGGGCGATGACGATGCTGCCACCCACGAGGAAGATGAAGGCGGCGAGGGTGAGCGGGATCCAGAAGCCGAGACCGGCGAAGTACATGCCGAGCCCGCCGACGAGAGCAATCAGCGCGCCGGCGATCCACGCCGAGTAGCGGCCGATGATCTCGGAGGGGCCATAGTGGCGCCTCGACTGCAGGATCTTGACGTTGGTGACGCCGGGAACCTGGCCCGCCTTGGGCGACACCAGCAGCAGTGCGAAGAGCACGATGATGATGCCCTGTCCGATGCCGAAATACAGGAAGGTGTTCTGGAAGCCCTGGTCGCGGATCATGTTCTGGATCGGCACGACGGTGAGGGCCGAGCCGGCACCGAATCCTGCGGCCGTAATGCCGGCGGCAAGTCCGCGCTTGTCGGGGAACCACTTGAGGGCGTTTCCGACGGCGGTGCCATAGACGCCGCCCGCGCCGATGCCGCAGATGATCATGGCGGCGTAGTACCCGTCGATCCCGCCGAGTGTGGTGGCGCGCGAGGCCATCCACCAGCCGACGCCGCACAGCACGCCCGAGACGAGCACGACGATGCGCGGGCCATACTTGTCGACGAACCAGCCCTCGATGGGCACCAGCCAGGTTTCGAACAGGACGAACAGGGTGAAGGCGATCTGGATGTCCGCCCGCTCCCATTTGAAAGTCTTCTGGATTTCAGGGACGAAGAATGTCCAGCCATATTGGTAATTGGCGATCATCACCATGATGACGACGCCGATGACCAATTGGCCCCATCTATATGTATCGCTGACCCGCGCGCCGGCGGGCCCTTCCGCGGTCGTAGCCATTCGCGTTTCCTCGCTGCTGATCTTTGATGACGAACAGTGACCAGGCTGGCTCTTGGGGCCTCGGGTGGTTTGGTCTGGGCTCCCCGAGTTCGCTCACGGAAGGCTAGATGAGGCCGACGCTGGTATACCACATACCGTATCCCACTTTGGGCATGTGCGCAATAGCGCATGAGCGGTCTTGCCGCAGACGACAGGGGTTGAAATTTTTTAATTCAATGAAAACAGAGCCATGAGCAGCAAAAAATCGTAAATTCACGTCAGGTACCGGGCTGACGGTCTTGCCAACCGGCTAACTCTGGTATACCAGTAGCCTCACTGGCATGCCATATACCAAAGATTAGCGGCATGCGTCCCAGCCCGAAATACGGTTGTGCGCCATGCCCGTCCACCGTCTCAAGGCGAAACCTCTCGGTGCCGTCCGGAGCCTCAAGGACCGGACCTACGATGCGCTCAAGGCGGCAATCGTGGAAATGAACATTTATGCACCGGATGCCGAATTGAAGCTCGACGAGAGAAATCTATCGCGACGCTTGGGAATTTCGCGGACCCCGCTGCGCGAGGCACTGGCGCTGCTCCATCGGGACGGAATCGTGAAAATCGTTTCCCGCCGCGGCGTCTTCATAGTTCGCAAATCAAAACGCGAGGTTCTGGAATTGATCACCGTTTGGGCGGCGATCGAGAGCCTCGCGGCCGGCTTGGCCGCGCGCAACGCCTCCGACGCCGAGATCGACGCCATCGACGGCTTCGTGGCCCCCTTCGCAGGCAACGGCGTGTGCCCCGAGCAGTACGCCGAGGCCAACGTCCGCTTCCATCAGGCAATCGTCGCCGCCGCAGGGAACGCCGTCGTCGCCGAGATCGCCGATCGGCTCGCCTTTCACGTCCGCGCCATCCGGCGTCGCGCTGCCGCCGATGCAGAGCTTGCCCGCCGCTCGCTCGCCGACCACGCCGACATCGTCCTCGCCCTTCGCGGCCGTGACGCGGAGCGCGCCGAAAGCTTGGTGCTCAGGCACGCGCTTCAGCTGCGCGACCACGTCGAGCAATTCGCCGACCTCAACTGAGAAGCACGTGACAGCCAACACCGGAGAAACGCCATGACAGTCCTGGACTCGCCGAGCAAGTTCGCCACCGGCATACCCGCGGCCGCCCCGATTGGGGAGGCGGCGCTCACCGACGGTTTCCACCTCGTCATCGACGCGCTCAAGCTCAATGGCATCACCAACATCTATGGGCTGCCCGGCATCCCGATCACCGACCTCGCGCGCCTCGCCCAGGCCGAGGGCATGCGCGTCATCTCATTCCGCCACGAGCAGAACGCCGGCCATGCCGCTGCCATCGCCGGCTATCTGACCCAGAAGCCCGGTGTCTGCCTCACCGTCTCCGCGCCCGGCTTCCTCAACGGCCTGACCGCGCTCGCCAACGCCACCACCAACTGCTTTCCGATGATCCTGATCTCCGGGTCTTCCGAGCGCGAGATCGTCGACCTGCAGCAGGGCGACTACGAGGAGATGGACCAGCTCGCCATCGCCAGGCCGCTGTGCAAGGCCGCCTTCCGCGTGCTCCACGCCGAGGACATCGGTGTTGGCGTCGCCCGTGCCATCCGCGCCGCTGTGTCGGGACGTCCCGGCGGCGTCTATCTCGACCTGCCGGCGAAGCTCTTCTCCCAGGTCATGGACGCCGAGGCCGGCGCCAGGTCCCTCATCAAGGTTGTCGACCCGGCGCCGCGCCAGATCCCCTCGCTCGAGTCGACGGGACGCGCCCTCGACCTGCTGAAGAAGGCCAAGCGGCCGCTGATCATCCTCGGCAAGGGTGCCGCATATGCGCAGGCCGACGCCGAGATCCGGGCGCTCGTCGAGCAGACCGGCATCCCGTATCTGCCGATGAGCATGGCCAAGGGACTGCTGCCCGATACGCACCCGCAGTCCGCCGCCGCCGCCCGCTCCTACGTGCTCGAGCAGGCCGACGTGGTGATGTTGATCGGCGCCCGGCTCAACTGGCTGCTCTCGCACGGCAAGGGCAAGACGTGGGGCGCGCGCGGCTCCAAGCAGTTCATCCAGGTCGATATCTCGGCCGCCGAGATGGACAGCAACGTCGCCATCGCCGCCCCCATCGTCGGCGACATCGGCTCGGCCGTGGCCGTCATGCTTTCGCAGATCGGAGCGGACTGGCGGCAGCCGCCGGCGGACTGGACCCGCGCCATCGCCGAGCGCAAGGACAAGAACCTCGCCAAGATGGCCGCGACGCTCGCCAAGAGCCCGACGCCGATGAATTTCCACAGCGCGCTGGCCGCGGTTCGCGACGTGGTCAAGGCGCGCCCCGACGCCATCGTCGTCAACGAGGGCGCCAACACGCTCGATTACGCACGCTCGATCGTCGACATGTACGAGCCGAGAAAGCGCCTCGACGTCGGCACCTGGGGTGTCATGGGCATCGGCATGGGCTTTGCCGTCGCCGCCGCGGTCGAGACGGGCAAGCCGGTGATCGCCATCGAGGGCGACAGCGCCTTCGGCTTCTCCGGCATGGAGGTGGAGACGATCTGCCGCTACCGCCTGCCGGTCTGCGTCGTCGTCTTCAACAACAACGGCGTCTACCGCGGCACCGACGTCAATCCGACCGGCCACTCGGACGTGGCGCCGACCGTATTCGTCAAGGGCGCCCGCTACGACGCGATGATGAAGGCCTTCGGCGGCGTCGGCGTGGTGGCAACGAATCCGGCCGAGCTGAAGCAGGCGATGGAGGACGCGGTCACCTCCGGCAAGCCGACGCTGATCAACGCCATCATCGACGAGACCGCCGGCACCGAGAGCGGCCGCATCGGCAATCTCAACCCCCAGGCAGCCATCAAGAAGTAACCCGTTCGATCCCCATCCCGACAGGAGGAAGCTCATGACCAAGGCACTCGAAGGCATCAAGATCATCGACTTCACCCACGTCCAGGCCGGTCCCGCCTGCACACAGCTCCTCGCCTGGTTCGGCGCCGACGTGATCAAGGTCGAGCGTCCCGGCGCCGGCGACGTGACCCGCAATCAGCTGCGCGACATCCCCGAGGCGGACGCCCTCTACTTCACGCAGCTCAACTCGAACAAGCGCTCGCTGACGCTCGACACCAAGACCCAGGAAGGCAAGGAGGTTCTGGAGCGGCTGATCCGCGTCTCCGACGTCATGGTCGAGAATTTCGCTCCCGGCGCCCTCGATCGCATGGGCTTCACATGGCAGCGCATCCTCGAGCTCAACCCGAAGATGATCCTGGCCTCCGTCAAGGGCTTCTCCGACGGCCACCACTACGAGGATCTGAAGGTCTACGAGAACGTCGCCCAGTGCGCCGGCGGTGCCGCCTCGACCACCGGATGGTGGGATGGCCCGCCGACCGTCTCGGCCGCGGCGCTCGGCGACAGCAATACGGGCATGCATCTCGCGATCGGCATTCTCACCGCGCTCCGCCATCGCGACAAGACCGGCAACGGCCAGAAGGTCGCCGTGTCGATGCAGGACGCCGTGCTGAACCTGTGCCGCGTCAAGCTCCGCGACCAGCTCCGCCTCGACCGCCTCGGCTACCTCGAGGAGTACCCGCAGTACCCGCACGGCAAGTTCGGCGATGTCGTGCCGCGCGGCGGCAACGCCGGCGGCGGCGGCCAGCCGGGCTGGGTGCTGAAGTGCAAGGGCTGGGAGACCGACCCCAATGCCTACATCTACTTCACGGTGCAGGGCCACGCCTGGGAGCCGATCTGCGACGCCATAGGCAAGCCGGAGTGGAAGACCGACCCGAACTACACCACGCCCAAGGCGCGGCAGCCGCACATCGCCGAGATCTTCGCCACGATCGAGGCTTGGCTCGCCGACAAGACCAAGTTCGAGGCCGTCGACATCCTGCGCAAGTTCGACATCCCGTGCGCGCCGGTGATGTCGATGAAGGAGATCTCCGAGTGCCCGTCGCTGCGGAAGAGCGGCACCATCGTCGAGGTCGATCACAAGGTGCGCGGCAAGTACCTGACCGTCGGCAGCCCGATCAAGTTCTCCGGCATGGACGTCCAGATCACAGGCTCGCCGCTGCTCGGCGAGCACACCAACGACGTCCTGGCCGAGCTCGGCTACACGCAGGAGGGTATCGCCAGGCTCTATGACGCGCGCGCCGTCTGAGAACCTCCTCAATTCAACCTTTGCGGGCGGCGCACATCCGGTGCCGCCCGCAAATCATTTCAGCGAGCAATCAGGGAGACGACGGAATGAACGCCTTCGATGACTTCGCCGGCCTCGTCAACGCGGTCGGCGACGCGGTCTGCGTCTGCGATGCGGAAGGCCGCATCACGCTGTGGAACCCCGCGGCGGAGCGCATCTTCGGCTTCACGGCCGCCGAGGCGATCGGGGCTTCGCTCGACATCATCATCCCCGAGCGGATGCGCAAGCGCCATTGGGACGGCTATCACAAGTCGATGGCGACCGGCGTCACCCGCTACGGCGACACGGTGTTGAGCGTGCCCGCGGTCGACAAGGCGGGCCGCACGCTGTCCATCGGTTTCACCGTCGCCATGCTCTATGACGCCGCCGGCAAGGTGACCGCCATCGCCTCGGTGATGCGCGACGAGACCGAGCGCTTCCACCGCGACCGCGAGCTGCGCGCCAGGCTCCGCGACCTGGAAACCCGCTTGACTGCGGCATCCGTGGCGAGCTGAAGGCTGACCAGGGCGGCCACGCCATCCGCGAGAACCGCGGCTCTGCGGCGGAAATCTGCGTCTTCAAGCCAGCCCGGCTGAAATATGGCGCACAGGGCCTGTCGGCAGGCTGTGGCCCGATGACGCGAGACGGCGGCAGGCCGCCACCGGGCTCAATCACTGACGGCGGGGAAAGATCGATCTGAGGCCGTACACCGCGGCGATCACCGCACCGGCGCCGGCAATCACCGCCAGCGGCTTGTAGCCGAAGGCCGTCGCCAGCAATGCGGTCAGGCCGAGGCAGACGACAGAGAGAAGCGTGACGGCGCCCGTTCGCGGGCTTTTCTGAAGGGCGAGGTAGGTGGAGCTCCCCAGCAGCGGAAGGAACAGCAGGAGATCGACGCGGATGTTGCAATTGGCGTCGCAGAGGGTGCCGTTGGCCACGTAGAACTCGTAGACCGCGTACGCCGCCCATAGGACGACCGCCAACATCTCGGCAGGGCGCGGCCGCTGCAGTGCCGCCATCAGGAAATAGAGGGCCATCATTCCGGCGGCGAGCACGAAAGGGTACATCGAGCGTCTCCAAGCGCATGCCGGCCCGATCGGCCTCCGCCGCCGACGGTACGGCGGGCATGACCACCAGGGCATTTTTGCATTCGGCGGTTTGCGGGACAATGGCGGCTGTCTCGGCGGCCTTCTGGCACACCGTAGGCATCCCCTTCGAGCATCAGCCCGACGGGCGTGCGAGCATCCGCCAGCGGCTGGCGGAGGCCTCCTCGAGGAGCTCGCCGGTGAAGCGCCACGCGCGCTCGAGGTGGACGGAAGCTTCACTTGAAAGCGCGGCGCCCAGCTCGAATTGCGTGCCGCGGATGGTGAGCACGAAGGCGGGCGGCGGCGCGCGGCCGGTGATCCTCGCGAACGTGGCGAGCACGGCCGGAGGCTCCAGCGCGTGCGTGGAGTGCGAGAGCGCGCAATCCGCGGCGGCTTCGGAGAACGAGTACGGCGCCGGCGTGCCCACGCCGGCATCGATGAACAACGCTAGGTCGGCGCCGTCGAGATCGAGCGCGTGCTCGATGTTGAGCTGGTAGTCCTCGACCGCCGTCAGCCAGTCGAGCCGCAGCGCCTCGACGCGCGCGAGCAGCAGCGGCCCGAGCCCGTCGTCGCCGCGCGAGACGTTGCCGCAGGCGAACACCACGAGGCGCGAGGCCACCTCAGCCGCCCCTCACCGCGCGATGGACCAGCACGCCGCCCGCATCCACGAGGCTCACCTCCAGCGGCATCTTGCCGAGCGCGTGGGTGGCGCACGAGAGGCACGGATCATAGGCGCGGATCGCCACCTCGATGTGATTGAGCAGGCCTTCGCTGACCTCGCGGCCGTCGAGATGCTTGCGCGCAACGTCGCGGATGGCCTCGTTCATGGCCTGGTTGTTGTTGGTCGTCGAAACGATCAGGTTGCAATAGGTGACGAGATCGTCGTCATCCACGCGGTAGTGGTGGAACAGCGTGCCGCGCGGCGCCTCGATGACGCCGATCCCTTCTCGCGCCCGCTCGCCGCGCGGCGCCATCAGCTCGCTGCCGGTGATGTCGGGGTCGTCGAGCAGATCGCGGATGACCTCGGCGGCATGCAACAGCTCGATCAGCCGCGCCCAGTGGTAGAGCAGGCTGCCGTGCAGCGAATGTCCGTTGCCCGAGGCCAGCATCTCCTGGCGCTCCGCCTCCGCGAGCGGCGTCGGCACGAACGCGCACACCTGCAGCCGCGCCAGCGGGCCCACCTTGTACCAGCCATGCTCGGCGCCGAGCGCCTTGATGTGCGGGAACTTCATGTAGCTCCAGGACTTCACGCCCTCCTCGATGACCTCCTGGTAGCTCGCGACATTGACCCCGTCGAAAATGGTCGAGCCGTCGGCCGCCACGGCGCGGAGCGAGCCGTCGAACAGCTCGAGCGCGCCACGCCGGTCGACCAGGCTCATCATCGGCGAGGAAGCCGCACCGAACTCGGCATAGAACGCCGGAGCGGCGGAGTGCAGCCGCTTCACCACCTGCACCGCGTCGCGAGCCCAGGCGATCATCTGGTCGGCATCGCGGCGCAGCTCGTTGCGCTCGGCGTGGGTGAGGCTCTTGTTGACGCCGCCCGGAATGGCGCCCGTGCCATGGATGCGCTTGCCCGCCGTGTGCCGGATCACCTCTTGCCCGAACTTGCGCAGCAGCACGCCGCGCTTGGCCAGCTCCGGATGCGCCGCCGCGACGCCGACGATGTTGCGCCGCGTGGCGTCGCTGTCGAAGCCGAGCAGCAGGTCGGGCGACGACAGGTGGAAGAAGTGGAGCGCGTGCGATTGCAGGATCTGCCCGTAGTGCATGAGCCGGCGCAGCTTCTCGGCGGTGGCGGTCAGCACGCGGGCGCCGACGATGATGTCCATCGCCTTCGAGGCGGCGAGGTGGTGGCTGACCGGGCAGATGCCACACAGCCGCTGCACCACCACCGGGACCTCCCAGTAGGGCCGCCCGGTGATGAAGACCTCGAAGCCGCGGAACTCGACGATGTGCAGCCGCACCTGGTGCACCTGGTTCTTGTCGTCGAGCAGGATCGTGATCTTGCCGTGCCCCTCGACCCGCGTCACCGGATCGATGGCGATGCGGCGCAGGCCCTTCGGATCGGCGGCGGTCTCGAGGTCGGACATAAGGCGCGTCTCCGCAACAGGAAAGGAGTAGGAAGAGGGCTCAATCGAACCGCAGCAGCTCGTGGTCGAGGCGCGGCGTGCTGCCACCGATGAGGTCGGTCAACAGCTTCCAGATGGCGTCGCCGGAGGGCGGACAGCCGGGAATGTAGTAGTCGATGCGCACCACCTCGCTCAGCGGATGCACCTTGTCGAGCAGCAGCGCCAGCTCAGGATCGTCGAGCCTGACGTTGTCCTTGTTGCCGCGCGCCTCGCAATACACTTCGCACATGAGATCGTGCAGCGGGCGCGAGTTGCGCCACGCCGGCAGCCCGCCGTTGATGGCGCAGGCGCCCATCGCCACCAGCACCTTGCACTTGGCGCGCATGTCGCGCAGCACGTGCACGTTCTCCGCGTTGCAGACGCCGCCCTCGACGATGCCGATGTCGCAGGCGCCGAACTCCTTGATGTCCGTCAGCGGCGAGCGGTCGAATTCCACGTGCTCGACCAGCTCGAGCAGCCGCTCGTCGATGTCGAGCAGCGACATGTGGCAGCCGAAGCAGCCGCCGAGCGATGTCGTGGCCACCTTGAGCTTGCGCGCCGGCTTGGCGGTATCGGTCATCTCAGCGCTCCAGCACCCAACGTCACTAATCCGTCAGCTCCGCTTGCCTTCCGGGCCCACGGTGTGGGCGTCGATGGCCTTCAGGTCGTAGGTCCTCCGGCCCACGGGCACCCGGAAGCCGACGCGCTTCTTCAGGATGGCCCCGACCGGGCACACCTCGGCCGCCTTGTCGGTCGCCGCGAAGCTCGTGTCGCCGAGCCTGCCGGACGGCGCGTTGACGATCACGTGCTCCTTCATGCCCCGGCCGGCCAGCGCGAAGACGTTCTTGTGGTCGAAGTCGCGGCTCGCTCGCACGCACAGCTCGCACAGGATACAGCGGTTGAAGTCGATCAGAACATCGGGGTGCGAGGCGTCGAGAGGCCGTGTCGGATAGAACTGCGGAAATCGCGGCGTCACCATCTCGACCTTGTAGGCGAGCGCCTGCAGCATGCAGTCGCCGCTCTTCTCGCAGCCGGGACAGAAGTGGTTGCCCTCGACGAACAGCATCTGCAGGAGCTCGCGGCGCACCTCGTTGAGCTCGGCCGTCTCGCTCTCGATCTCCTCGTCCGCCCGGGGCTGGTGCGTGCAGGCGGAGACCATGCGGCCGCCGGCCTTGATCGTGCACACCTTGCAGCTGCCATGAGGCTTGAACTCGGGGTGGAAGCAGAGGTGCGGAATATAGACCCCCGCAGCCAGCGCCGCCTGCAGGACCGTCTGGCCGGGCGCAAAGGCGATGGGCTCGCCGTCGAGGGAGAAGTGATCCGTCATGCCCCCTGCTCCCCTGTGTCGAGGTGCGCGCCGGCGTCGTCGCGCCCGGTCAGCGCCCGCGACTGCGCGAGCGCCGCGTCGACGTCGAAGGTCGGCTCGAAGTCGGTCGAGGTCAGCCGCCGGTCCCACGACGGGCGGAACTTCGCATAGGTGTCGAGGATGGCGTTGCACGCCGTCTGCCCGAGGCCGCAATGGCTGGTGCGCCGCATCACCGCGGCGAGAGACATGATCTCGCCGACCTTGTAGCGCGTGCCGTGGCCGGCGGCGATCTCGTCCATGAAGTTGGCGACGAGCGACGTTCCGATGCGGCAGGGCGTGCAGAAGCCGCAGCTCTCGTGAGCGAAGAAATGCGCGAAGTTGCGCGCCATCTCGAACACGTCGCGGCTCTCGTCGAGAACCATGAAGGCGCCCGCCGTCGCCACGTCCTCGAAGGCGATCCGCCGTGACAGCTCGTGCCCTGAAAGGCAGACGCCCGAGGCACCGCTCACCTGCACCGCCTTCGTCCGCCGCGCGCCGCAGTCGCTGAGCACCTGGCTGACGCGTACGCCGAACGGGTACTCGTAGAGGCCGGGCCGCTCGCAATCACCGGAGACCGAGAGGATCTTCGTCCCCGAGGAGCGCGGCGTGCCGAAGCCGCGGAACCACTCGCCCCCCCCGGCGGCGATCAGCGTCACGGCGGCCAGCGTCTCGACGTTGTTGACGAGAGTGGGCTTGCCGAACAGGCCGTGCGTGACCGGGAACGGCGGCCGGATGCGCGGTCGCCCCGGCTTGCCCTCGAGGCTTTCGAGCAGCGCCGATTCCTCGCCGCAGATGTAGGCCCCGGCGCCGAGGTGGATCTCGATGTCGAAGTCGAAGCCCTGCCGGTCGAGGATGCCGGTGCCGAGAAGCTTGTCCCGGCGCATGCCGGCCAGCACGTCCTCGAGCATCCGCCGCATGTAGGCATACTCGCCGCGCAGATAGACGTAGCCCCGGCTTGCGCCGATGGCGAACGCGGCGATGGCCATGCCCTCGAAGACCCGCGCGGCATGGGATTGCAGCAGCACGCGGTCCTTGAACGTGCCGGGCTCGCCCTCGTCGGCGTTGCAGACGACGTAGCGGACATCGCCCGGTGCAAGCCGCGCCGCCCTCCACTTCCTGCCCGTTGGATATCCGGCGCCGCCGCGGCCGCGCAGCCGCGAGGTCTCGATCTCGCCGATGACGCCGTCCGGGCCCCGCGCCAGCGCGGCGGCGAGCGCCTTGCCCGGCACGAGGTGATTGGACAGCAGCAGGTCCGGCCGGCGCACGTTGTCCGCGACCACGAACAGCTCCGATGGCCATTGATCGAGCGGCACACCGTCCTTGACCAGCCCGGCGATGATGCCGGCGCGTTCGGGCGTCACGCGCGGGATGGCACGGCCGTTGACCAGGATGGCCGGCCCCTGGTCGCACAGCCCCGTGCACGACGTCAGCCCGAGGCTCGCGTGGCCGTTGTTGGAGACCGCATACGGCTTCGTGTCGGGCGCCACGCCAAGCCCGGCCGCCAGCCGGGCCAGTAGCTCCATGTTGCCGAGCATGCGATCGGTGAAGTTGTCGGAGACGAGGATGCGATAGCGGCCCCGCGGCTCGACGTGAAGAAAGCTGTAGAACCGGAGCGTACCCTCGACCGCCGCCGGGGTCAGGCCGAGCGCGTCCGCGATCCGGGCCGAGGCAGCGGGCGAGATCCAGTCGAGCTCGTCCTGTACGTCACGGAGGATCTGCAGCAGACACGAGGGGTCGCGCCGGTAGCGAGCGACGGCCTCGTCGATGGTGGCATCCGTGTCCATGCATTGCCTCGTGCGATCCACCACGGACGTCTCATCATGCCGGCGGCTCCCCACGATCTGGCAGGCTAGCCGCGTCGGCCGTCACTCGCCCCAGACGAGGAACAGGCCGATGTCGCCGGGCACTCCGTCCGGATACTCGAGCGTGCGCGCCGTGAGGCGGATGCCGCGCGACCGCAGCTCGCGGTCCCAGCGCCGCCAGATCTCGGCGGCCTCGCCGCGCAGCGTCGTCGCCCAGGCGTGCTCGCCGACATTGATCATGCGGCCGTTGTCGGTGCACGCCTCGTGCGGCATGCGCAGGATCTGGATCTCGCGCTCGCCGCGCTCGGCGGCGTGCTGCGCGTCGGAAAGCATGTGCTGCCAGATCTCGTCGGAAAGGTGCGTGTTGAGCAGGGATTCGACGTCGCGCAGGGCCCGCGAGGCCCGCTGGCGGCGTTCTTCCGCCCTGGCGCGCGCCTCGCTCTCCTTGCGATGCACGACGAGGGCCCGCAGCGCGTCCGCCGAGAGATCGCGCGGTGCCTCGGCCGTCACCGGCGGCGCGTGAACGGGATGCTCGCCGTTGCCGGCGTGAAACGCCTGATCGATGCGGTGGAAGAGCTCTCCCAGAGCCGAATGGTGCTCCTCGGCGGACGGCTCGCGCGGCGTGCTGGCGACCACCTTCAAAAGGTCGGCGCGCGTGACGATCCCCACCATCCGCCCCTTGCTGACGACGGGCAGGCGCTTGATGCGGTGGGTGAGCATGATGCGCGAGATGTCGGCGGAATGCGCTTTCTCCGAGGTCGTGATGACGGGCGCCGTCATGATCTCCCTCGCCCGCCTCGCCCTCTCGGCGCAGCCGAGGAAGTCATTGAGCGTGCCGTCCCCCGCCATCAGGCGCACGAACCAGTCGCGCCGCGACTGGGTCCTGCTGCAGCGGGAGACCACGTCGCCCTCGCTGACGACGCCGATGGGCACCCCGTCGTCGACCACGGGAATGGCACTGAAGCCGTGGTCCAGCAGCAGTTGCGCGATGTGCGGCACCGGAGCCTCGGGCTCCACGGTCACCACGCTCCTGGTCATCAGCTCGTGTGCTCTCATTGTCGGGCCTGCTCACATGTTGGGCTCGGGGGAACGATGACCACGCGCTCGTTCTCGTGCACGTGGAAGCCGCGGGCGCGGTCCTGGGCGGGGTCGAATCCGATGATCGCGCCGTCAGGGATGCTCGCCCCGGCCATGACGATGGCCCGCGCCACGCGGGCGTTGCGCCCGATTTTCGCGTTGCAATGAATCACCGACTCCGTGACGTCGGCGAAGCGGCCGACGTGCACGCGCGGGCCGATCACCACCCGGTCGAGGTTGACGGGCCAATCGAGCGTGCAGCCGCCCGAGACGATGAACCCGCCCGGCCGGTGCACCCAATCGGGCCTTTCATCGCGGATGTCTTCGGCGAGAGGCACGGACTTGGCGCCGGGCTGGCCGTCGGGCGCCGAGATGATCGGCCAGCCCGGATTGTAAAGGTTCAGCGCCGGCTGCACGCAGGCCAGATCGACGTTGGCCGCCAGATACTCGCCGAGCCGGCCGATGTCCTTCCAATAAGGGCCGTTCTCGCCCGGGATCACATGCTTCGAGAAGTCGAAGGCCATGACACGCGCGTCCGGCCGCCGCACGAGGCCGGGAATGACGTCGCCGCCGAAGTCGTGCCGCGACGACGGACGCGAATGGTCCTCGGCCAGCGTCTTCAGCAGGAAATCCTTGCGCGCGAGATAGATGCCGAGCGAGGCCCGGCACATGCCGTCGGCGGCTCGCCGCGGATTACGCGGCTTCTCGGCGAACCCCGTGACGCGGCAGTCCGCGTCGACGTCGATGACACCGAACGATCGCGCCTGCTCGGCGTCGACGCCGAGCGTGCAGATGGTGAAATCGGCTTCCTTTTCGAGGTGATGCGCGAGCAGCTCGCGGTAGTCCATCTTATAGACGTGGTCGCCCGAGAGGATCAGCACGTGCTCGGCGCGGCTCTCTCGAAGCAGATCGAGGTTCTGGAACACGGCGTTGGCGGTGTGCAGGTACTCGCCGTGACCCTTGTAATAGTGCGGTGGCACGACGCTGACCTGCTTGCCGTGCACGACGCTGGTCAGCCCGAGGCGCTCGATATGCCGCTGCAGGTCCCAGTGTCCGTACTGGGTCAGAACGAGGATCTCGTCGATGCCAGAATTCAGAGCGTTGAAAAGGGAGAAGTCGATCACCCTCAGATTCCCCGCGAAAGGCACCGCGGGTTTCGGCATGCGAGCGGTCAGCTCGCCCAGTCGCGTCCCCTTGCCGCCCGCAAGGATGATCGCGATGACACTGCCCATGTCGCAGGCATGATCGTGCCGGTGTGCTCCCATGAACTAAAGTATAGAGCAGGGCATTCTGCGGCGACTTGCCCTGCATCAATGAGTCCCACACGGCGGATTCTTTATCCGAGCACGCCGCGCCGGCCGCTCAACGCAGCAGGCCGACGAAGCATCCGGCCAGGATCGCCGACGTGATGACGCCGCTGATGTTGGCCCCGAGCGCGTGCGGCAGGATCATCGCTCCCGGATTGGCTTCGGCGGCGATCTTCTGCACCACCTTCGCCGTCGTCGGCACGCAGCTCACGCCCGCGACGCCGATGAGGGGATTGTATTTTCCGTCGTACCACCACCACAGCAGATAGCCGCCGGCGAGCCCGCCGATCGCGCTCAGCGTCAGCGCCAGGATGCCGAGCAGCAGCAGCTTGAGCACCACCGGCTCGAGAATAGTGTTGGCCTCGCACAGGATGCCGAGCGTCAGCCCGAGGAAGAAAGTCGCGCCGTAGAGGACGGTCTCGCCCAGCAGGCTCTGGAAGCTGGCGAGGCCGCTCTCGCGCACGGCGACGCCGACGAACAGCGACAGGAACAGCGGCGCGGCGACGGGGAACAGCAGGCACAGCAGCGTGCACACGACGACCGCGAACATCAGCTTCTGGCTCGATGTGATACGGCTCGGCGGTTCCGCCGGCATGGCGATCCCTCGCAGCCGCTTGGGCACCAGCAGCTTCATGAGGTAGGGATAGCCGCCGTAGGTGAGCCCCAGATAGAGGTAGCCGACGACCGTGATCGGCACGAACAGGTCGCGGGCGAGAATTAGAGAGGTGAACATCACCATCGGCCCGTCGGCGCCGCCGATCATCGCCACCGACGCCGCCTCGCGCTCTGTGAGGCCGAGCGCCACCGCGATCGGGAACGTCGCCACCGTGCCGAGCTCGGCGAACACGGCGATGATCATGCTCTGGAACGGGCGCTGCATGACGAAGCCGACGTCGAGCAGCACGCCGATGCCCATGAACACCAGGCAGGCGATGAGACCGTTGGAGAACATGAAGGTGTAGACGGGCTGCAGCCAGTCGATCTGCAGCACGTTCATGGTGGCGTCGGTGCCGGTCACCAGCGGATCGACGAAGAGCGTGCCGACCCGGCCGTCGTGGAGCACCATGACGCCGGCGTTGACGGCGGCCATGCCGAGACCCATCGGGATCATCAGCAGCGGCTCCAGCACGCCGCGCCGTCCGAGATACACGAGCGCGAAGCCGAGCAGGATGAGCCCGACCCGCCCCGCCGCGATCTTCGGCTCGGCATGCACGAGCGTCGCCACGCCCTGGAAGAAATCGAGGAGCCCGGCGCCGCCGTCCATCACACACACTCTCCCTGAAGGATGCAGCTCAATCGATGGTCGCGAGCGTCTGGCCGGCCTCGACACCCTGGCCGGCGGCGACGGCGATCGCCGTCACGCGGCCGGCGCGGGGCGCCAGCATGTGCGACTTCATCTTCATCGCCTCGATCACCACGACCGTGTCCCCGGCGGCGACCGTCTGGCCGACGCTGGCGGTGATCTCCGAGACAACTCCGCCGAGCGTCGCCACCACGTCACCCGGACCGGCGACAGGACCGGCGGCGGCGGCAGCCGGTGCGATTGGCGCAGCCGCGGCCACGGCCGGCAGCGCCGGTTGCGCATGGCTCGGCACGCTCATGCTGCCCGGCTCCGGGTAGAGCCGCGATTGTCCCTCGCTCAAGTCCTCGACCGTCACCATGTAGGCGCGCCCGTCGACGGTAATGCGGAATTTCCTCTCCACGTCCCGACCCCTCGCCCCAGTTGCCAATCTCTCCGACGTGCCCATCCCGGTCACGGCACTCTATCTTCGCGCGCCCCGGATCTCTGGTGACCCGCTCTTGCGCCGCTGATGCTCGATGGTGTGCGAGGCGTGATGCGCCTGCCGCCCCTCGGCCCGCCATCCCGAGCCGTGATGCGTATCCTCGATTTGCACGATGTGGTGGTCACCGATCAGGGCGGAGACGGCGGCGGCGATGGCGGCCACGTGCTCGGCGGGAATGGCATCGGCGGCCACGGGCGCCTTGGCTGGCGCAGGCGCCGGCGCGCGCACCGGGCCGTCCCGCTCGAGCCGGTGCAGGATCACGACGATGCCCTTGATGACGACGGCCACGAGCAGCGATACCACCAGGGTGGCGAGGTAGATGCCGATCGTCTTGACCAACAGGCTGCTCATCCCGCCCACCCTCGTCTCGCCAGTGTCGTGTTCACCGCCCCTGCTTCCGGGTCAGAGAGGAATGTTGCCGTGCTTCTTGGCCGGACGCTGCTCGCGCTTGGAAAGCGTCTTGCGCAGCGCCAGCGCGATCACGTAGCGGGTCTCCGACGGCTCGATGACGTCACTGATGTAGCCGCGCGCCGCCGACAGATAGGGCGAGGCGAACTCCTCGCGATAGCGCTCGATCAGCTCCGCCGCCTTGGCCTTGCGGTCGCTCGCCTCGGCGAGCTCCTTCCGGTAGAGCACGTTGACCGCGCCCGCGCCGCCCATCACCGCGATCTCGGCGCCGGGCCACGCATAGACGAAGTCGGCACCCATCTCCTGGCTGCACATGGCGAGATAGGAGCCGCCGTAGGCCTTGCGCAGGATCAGCGTGATCTTCGGCGTCGTGCACGCGGCATAGGCATGCAGCATCTTGGCGCCGTGCCGGATGATGCCGCCGCGCTCCTGCTCGAGCCCCGGCAGGAAGCCGGGCACGTCGACCAGCGTCACCAGCGGGATGTTGAAGGCGTTGCAGAAGCGCACGAAACGCGCCCCCTTGTCGGAGGCGTCGATGTCAAGCGCGCCCGCCTTCTCCAGCGGCTGGTTGGCGACGAGACCGACCACGATGCCGCCGATGCGCGCGAACCCGACGATGAGGTTACGCGCGAACCCGGCGTGCACCTCGAGCATGTCGGCGCCGTCGACCAGGCGCGCGATGACGGCGCGCATGTCGATCGGCGCCGAGACGTCCCCCGGCACCAGGCTCATCATCGCGGCGTCGCAGACGAGATTGATCTCGCGGTGAGGCGCGTGCGGCGGATCCTCGCTGTTATTGGACGGCAGGTAGGACAGCAGTCGCTGCGTGATGTCGATGGCGTGGACATCGTCCTCGGCGATGAAATGCACGTTGCCGCTGACGCGGGCATGCATCTCGGCGCTGCCGACCTCGTCCATGGTCACTGCGCGGCCGGTGACCGCCTTGATCACCTCCGGGCCCGTGATGAACATGTGCGCGTTGGCCCGCGTCATGATGATGAAGTCGTTGAGCGCCGGCGAGTAGGCCGCGCCGCCCGCGCATGGGCCGAGCACCAGCGCGATCTGCGGGACCACGCCCGAGGCGAGCACGTTGCAGTAGAACACCTCGCCATAGCCCGACAGCGCGTCGACGCCTTCCTGGATGCGCGCGCCGCCCGAGTCCTGCATCGAGACGATCGGCGCGCCGTTCTTCATGGCCAGCTGCATCAGGCGCACGATCTTGCTCGCGTGACCCTTGCCGAGCGTTCCCGCCATCGCCGTGAAATCCTGGGCGTAGGCGGCCACCAGCTCCCCGGTGACGTAGCCCGTGCCGGTGATGACGCCGTCGGCCGGGATGTCCTTTCCGCCGGGCAGCGCATGGCCGGCCGGACGGACGTGCATGCCGATCTCCTGGAACGTGCCTTCCTGGAACAGGCGGTCGAGGCGCTCGCGCGCCGACAGGCGGCCCTGGGCCGTGCGCGCGGCGAGCTTGTCGCGGCCGCCGCAGGCGAGGATCGCCTCGCGCCGGCGGCGCAGCTCGTCCAAATCCCTGGTCGACGACGCCATCCCTGCCTCCCCGGCACCGATCAACGTGCGTGCATATTGGGCATCAATCGATTTCAAGCCGGTCGAACTGGAAAAGGTCGTGACGCCGGCACGCCACCGACTTTCAGACAAATCCTGCGCGGTGTCGAGCGGCCGGTGCCGTATCAGCCCACTGCCGCCTGACACAGATCAAACGGCCGCGGACACCTGAACATTGTCAGACTGGCACCGGAGCCAATGCGTTCTGACTTATCGAGCGCGGTATGCGCCTGCGGGGCTGGCGAGGCGACCGATTGTCCATGGACAGCGGCTCGTGTCTTCAGGCCAGCAGGCCCGGGATCGCCTTTACGAGCGCGCTGTCGGGAAACACTTCGGAAGCCAGAGCCCTGTCGGAGATGCCGAGGTGATCCTTGAGCACGCCCTTGAGGAGGGCGCGAAGGTCGCGCGTCGGGGCGAGGTCGCGGCCCTCGAAGAGGGCATTCGCGGCGAGCCCCGGCCAGTCGGCGATAATGCGCCCGCCTTTGACGGCGCCGCCCAGGAGGATGGCGGTGGTGGCCGTGCCGTGGTCGGTACCGGCAGTGCCGTTGGTGGCTGCGGTCCGGCCGAACTCGGTGGCGACCACGACGACCGTGTCCTTCCACCCCGGCCCCATCCCGGAAGCGAACGCCTCCAGGGCGGCATCGAGACCCGCCAGCCGGTTGGCGAGCTGGCCGCCCGAGGGTCCTTCGTTGGCGTGTGTGTCCCAGCCGTCGAAGAAGAGCGCGCCGATGCGCGGGCCGCCGGGGCTCGACAGGAACTTGGCTGCGTTCTCGGCCGCCTCGATGAAGCCGCGGAAGGCATTGCCACCGGCGGGAGGCGCTTCCGCCGAGCCGGGGCGCGCACTGTTGCCCGGCGGCATGCCGTCTCTCGACCCCGCTGCCGTTGCCACGCGATCGATCTCGAGGCCCTCCGCGAGTGCGCGTGCCAGACCTGGGTCGCGCTGACCGTAAAGATCCATCAGCCGCGTTGCCGTCGACTGCGCCAGCGGCAAGCCGTAGACCTTGGGTGTCCAAGTCAGCACCGGCGCCTCGCCTCGCATCAGCAGCGGCACCACGGCCGCGATGCAGAGCCCCTTCCGCGGCTCCGCGCCGCCGGCGTTCGGCAAGTGCAGCAGCGTCCGGTTCAACCAGCCGTCGCGGAAGCGGCCGACGCCCGGCAGCCCGCTCTCCAAAACATCCTGGCCATCGAAGTGCGAACGCGCGCGGTAGGGGGTCGCGACGGCATGCGCGATCAGGGCCTCGCCGCTCCGGTATCGCGCGTGCAGACGGGGCATGGCCGGATTGAGAGTGAAGAACCCGTCCAGCTCGAGCCCGGCGCCGGCACCCGCTCGGGGCAGGGCCAGATCGCCGCGTAGGTTGGCATAGTCCGGATCGGCGACGGGAGCGGCGAGTGCCAGTCCGTCGAGTGCGCCGCGAAGCACGACGACGAGAAGGCGCGGGTCCCGCGTGCCGGCGACCGCCGCGCCGGGAACGAGGCTCCACAGCACCAGGCCGGCGCCGCTCTCGAGAAGCTGCCGGCGGCTCGGCGCGAAACGCGCTCGCGGATGAAGTCGCTGCATGGCCTCACCTCCTCAGGAATTCGGGCGCCATCGCGATCAGCTCGAAGCCCTGCTCGCGCGTCTCGGCGCGTGCAACGGCCTCCCGCGTCGCGTCGCTGAGTGCGGGGCCCAACAGGTCCGCGGCGACGGCGCGAGGGTCCGACAGCGGGCTGGCTTGCCGCGCCGCCTTCTCGGCGACGCGCAGGCGCTCGCGCAGTGACGACGGCGCCAGCCAGGCGTCGTCCTCGTCGGGCCAGCCGGCCGGAGACGACGGCGCCCAGAGCGGCTGGCCGAGAGCGCCCATGACGCGCAGCAGCTCGGGTGCCGGCGGGTCGAGCACAAAGCCGCGGGCGACCGCAACCAGGAAGTCATAGGGCGGAGTGGCCTTGCGCGGCTCGGGTGCCCACGACTCGGGCGCAGCGACGAGCGCGCTCGCCAAGGCCTTGAGGTTTCCGTCGCTGTCCCGGAAGACCCTTTCGAGGCGCGACACGAGGCTCGGTGGCGGCTCGCTCGAGACGAAGTGCCGGGCAAGCCGCGTCGCGATGTGGCGTGCCGTGGCCGGATGCCGGGCGAGATCGAGCAGGCAGCGCTCGCCCGCCTCCGTGCCCTCGCCGCCATAGCTCTTGCCGAGCACGGTGAACGAGCCCGGCTCGTGACGCGGCGGCGCGAACATGAAGCTGCCGGGCTCGACCTTGCCCTGCTCCAGGCCGGCGACCGTCCAGCCGGTGATGAGGCGGGCGAGGCTCGTCACGTCGGACTGGGTGTAGCCCCCATCGACACCGAGCGTGTGCAGCTCCAGTGTCTCGCGGGCGAGGTTCTCGTTGAGACCCTTCTTCTTGTTGAGCCCGGCGCGCGAGTTGGGGCCGATCGACTGGGCGTTGTCGAGATAGATGAGCATGGCGGGATGCTGCTCGGCGGCACGCAGCATGTCGGAGAAGCGGCCGAGAACGTGGGGCCGGATGGCCTCACGCTCATAGGCGCCGGCGAGCGCGCGCACCGGCCCCTTCGCCGCCGACACGCAGAAATGCCCCGACCAGAACATGACGAGGCGCTCCAGGAACGGCGTGTCGGTGCCGAGTGCGCGACGGAGGCGCGCGGTGGCCTCGTCGCGGAACGTCTCGCGGCGGATCTGGCCGGGCTTGGGCGTCTCATTCTCCGGAGGCATGCCGGCGGACGGCGCCAATTCGGCCATGCCCGGTTTGATGCCCGGTTTGGCGGCCTGCTTCCGGTCCTGCCTGCGCTCGATCTGGGCTCTGCGAAGCTCGGCGAAGGCGATGTGACTGGGCAGGAGGTCGTCGCTCGGCAATCGCGCCGCTTCGGGCCTCGTCAGCGCCGCCAGCACATAGCCGCGCGGATCGGCCGATATGCGCTGGACGTCACCCGGCCGAGCACCGAGCCCGAAGCGCCTGACCGCCGTCACCGCATCGACGCTGGCCATCCAAGTCTCCTCCCGCGCGTTGCCCGGCCGATAGAACGGCGGAACTGCGGCATTCCGTCGGCGACGGCGGGATTCGAGGCGAGCGCCGAGCGCGCGAGCGCCGCGGCACCCGCGTGGAGAGCTTGACGAGGCGCTTGCCCCGCTCGAGCTGTCATGAATGCATGTGTTGCAGCAACAAGCAGCGGCCCAGGGGTGTTTGCGCTCGTGATCGCCACGTTCGGCGCGTTCGCGCATCATGTTCGCGCAGGTTCGCTAAGGTGATCTTGCGGCCCGGGGAATGAAAGCAAGAGCGTCACGCCCCCCATTTTGCCGTCACAGCGGGCCGCTTGGAGAGCCCGCGGCGACGGCGGCCGCGCAATCAGCAGCCGGGGATGAAATGTGTCCTGCTCGAATATTCGTCGGCAGCGACGCTCTTGCTGTCAGTGACAATACCGGACAAATTCTAAATAAACAGTGTTCTTAAATTTGACATTCGTCACTGGCCCGAACGCGCGGCGTCGCATAAGTCGCATAATATAGCGTTTTAAAACAGAGGCTTAGTCGAGATCAGTCACCTCGACCTGGGCGCCGCCCTTGATCTTCTGCGCCAGCGACGCCTCGATGAAGGAATCGATGTCCCCGTCGAGCACGTTGGCCGGCGTCCCGCTCTGCACGCCCGTCCGCAGGTCCTTCACCAGCTGATAGGGCTGCAGCACGTAGGATCGGATCTGGTGCCCCCAGCCGATTTCCGTTTTCGAGGCCGCTTCTGCGTTGGCCTTCTCCTCGCGCTTCTTCAGCTCGAGCTCGTACAGCCGCGACTTGAGCATCCCCCAGGCGATCGCCCGGTTCTTGATCTGGCTCCGCTCCTGCTGGCTGGCCACCACGATGTTGGTCGGAATGTGCGTGATACGCACCGCCGAGTCCGTCGTATTGACGTGCTGGCCGCCGGCGCCGGACGAGCGGTAGGTGTCGACGCGGCAGTCGCTCTCCTTGATGTCGATCTCGATGTTCTCGTCGACCACCGGATACACCCACACCGACGCGAAGCTGGTGTGGCGCCGAGCGTTGGAATCGTAGGGGCTGATGCGCACCAGCCGGTGCACGCCGGACTCCGTCTTGAGCCAGCCGTAGGCGTTCTCGCCCTTGATCTCGAGCGTCGCCGACTTGATGCCGGCCTCCTCGCCGGCGCTCAGCTCGATGATGGAAACCTTGTAGCCGCGCTTCTCCGCCCAGCGCGAGTACATGCGCAGCAGCATCTCGGCCCAGTCCTGGCTCTCGGTGCCGCCGGCCCCCGCGTTGACCTGCAGGAAGGTGTCGTTTCCGTCGGCCTCACCCGACAGCAGCGCCTCGACGCCGCGCCGCTGCGCGTCCTCCTCGAGTCGGCGAAGGTGCGCCTCGCCCTCCGCGATCGTCGGCTCGTCGTCCTCTGCCTCGCCGAGCTCGACCAGCGTGATGCCGTCGTCCAGCTCGCGCTCCAGGCGCTTGTACTCGTTGACGGACTTTTCCAGCTGCTGGCGCTGGCGCATGATCTTCTGCGCCTGCTGCGGGTTGCTCCAGAGCGAGGGATCCTCGGTCTTGGCGTTCAGCTCCGCCAGTCGTTCCTCGGCCGTATCCCAGTCAAAGAGACCTCCTCAGGAGCATCAGCTGCTCCTTGATGGAATCGACGAGCTTTTGTGGTTCGGCACGCATGATGTGAGCAGTTCTCTGCGATGAGGATGGTCGCGGGTGGCGAGGTATAGTTGCGTCGCCGCCGGGTGTAAACGCCGGATGACGCGGGGCGGCAATTGGCGCCGTCGATTACCAGACACCGCCGCGGCCGCCGATCTGGCCCGTCGGCCGCACCGGGGTTCGCACCGATCCATTGTAGGCGTCGGAGCCAGTCGAGCCCGAAGCACCCGGCCCCGCGGAAGCACCGGCACCCGCTTCGCTGGTCTGCGCCGCATCCGCGAGCCCGATCACGGAATAGGGATCGTCCGGCTCCTCGCCCGGCTTGAACGCCTCGGTGATGGCGTCGGCGTCGCCCGGCCCCGCGCGCAGCCCCGTCTTCAGGCTGACGCGCACGAGCTTCATGCCCGGCGGAATTCGGAATGGAGAGGGTGGCGTGCCGGCCAGCGCCGTCTTCATGAACGCGCCGAAGATCGGCGCCGCAACCTGGCCGCCCGTGTTGCCCTTGCCCATCGGCCGCGGCGTGTCGTAGCCGATGAACACGCCGACCACGAGGTCCGGCGTGTAGCCGATGAACCAGGCGTCCTTCTCCTCGTTGGTGGTGCCGGTCTTGCCGGCCACCGGCGTGTCGGGGAGGAACTTCTTGATCCCGGTCGCCGTGCCGCGCTGCACGACGCCCTCCATGATCGACGTCATCTGGTAGGCGGAATGGGGGTCGAGCACCTGCTTGCGCTCGTCGGGCACGTCCGGCTCCTCGTTCCCCGGAAGCCACTTCTCCTGCTTGCACCCGACGCACTTGCGGTCGTCGTGACGCCACACCGACCGGCCCCACCGGTCCTGGATGCGATCGATCAGCGTCGCATGCACCTGATGCCCGCCGTTGGCGATGACGCAGTAGGCGTTGGCCATCCGCAGCAGCGTCGTCTCGCCGGCGCCGAGCGACATCGACAGCACCGGCAGCAGATCGTCGTAGGCCCCGAACCGGCGCGCGTACTCGGTGATGAGCGGCATGCCCATGTCCTGCGCCAGGCGGACGGTCATCTGGTTGCGCGAGTGCTCGATGCCGTAGCGTAGCGTCGCCGGCCCGGCGGAATGACCCTTCTCGTAGTTGGTCGGCTTCCAGACGTCCTTGCCCGGGCCCTGATCGATCTCGATCGGCGCGTCGAGGATGATGCTGGTCGGCTTGTAGCCATTGTCGATCGCCGCCGCGTAGACCAGCGGCTTGAACGACGAGCCCGGCTGCCGGCGCGCCTGGATGGCGCGGTCGAACTGGCTCATGGCGAAGGAGAACCCACCGACCACGGCCAGAACGCGGCCGGTGTTCGGGTCCATGGCCACGAGACCGCCGCCGACCTCCGGGATCTGCATCAGCATCCAGGCGCCGGAGAGATTAGCCGCATCCTTCGGCGCGACATAGATGACGTCGCCCACCGCCAGGATGTCGCCGGCCGCCTTGTTGTCCTTCTTAGACGACGACTTGGCCCATTTGATCTCGTCGTACGAGACCTCGACCGCCTCCCGCTCCGCCGCCAGCGAGCCGTTCTGCAGCCGTGACGGCTTGAGGCCCACGACGGCCTTCGCCTTCTGCACCTCGAGCACGACGCCGAGACGCCAGGGCGACATGTCCGACGGCGTCTCGATGCCGCCCAGCGCCACGCCCCAGTCGCCGGCCGTGTCGATGCGGCTCACCGGCCCGCGCCAGCCCTTCTTGCGGTCGAAATCGACCAGCCCGTCGATCAGCGCCTGCCGCCCGATCTGCTGCAGTCGGGGATCCAGCGTCGTGCGCACCGAGAGGCCGCCCGAGTAGAGCTTCTCCTCGCCGTACTGGCTCATGAGCGTGCGCCGCACCTCTTCCGCGAAGTACTCGGCGGCGAAGATGTGGGCGCCGGACGGCCGGATGTTCACTTGCAGCGGCTTCTTCTTCGCCGCTTCCGCGTCGGCCTTGGAGATGTAGCCGTTCTCGGCCATCTGGCCGATGATCCAGTTCCGCCGCTCGGTGGCTTTCTCGGCCTTGCGGAACGGGTGGTAGTTGTTCGGCGCCTTCGGCAGCGCCGCCAGGTACGCCACCTCCTCGATGGTGAGGTCCTTGAGCTCCTTGTTGTAGTAGTTGAGCCCCGCCGCCGCGACGCCGTAGGAGCCGAGACCGAGGTAGATCTCGTTGAGGTAGAGCTCGAGGATCTTGTCTTTCGAGTAGGCGCGCTCGATGCGGATGGCGAGGATCGCCTCCTTGATCTTGCGCTCGATGGTGCGGTCGCTGGTGAGCAGGAAGTTCTTGGCTACCTGCTGCGTGATCGTCGAGGCGCCCTGGTCGCGCTTGTCGCCGCGCTTGAGCTTGTTCTCGACCATCTTGACGAAGGCGCGGGCGACGCCCTGGAAGTCGATGCCGCCATGCTCGTAGAAGCGCCGGTCCTCGGCCGAGAGGAAGGCCGCGATCACCATCTTGGGGATGGCGTTGATGGGCACGAAGATGCGCCGCTCGCGCGCGTACTCCGCGATCAGCGAGCCGTCGTGCGCATGGATGCGCGTCATCACCGGCGGCTCGTAGTTGGCGAGGCTGTCGTAGCTCGGCAGATCCTTCGAGGCCTTCCACAGCACGAAGCCGACCGCCGCCGAGCCGGCCAGGAACACCACCACGCCCAGCGCGAAGGTGAAGCCGAGGAAGCTCAACAGCAGGCTCTTGCGCCGCCGCTTCTTTTTCTTCTGCGGCGGAGGTGGGAGGGTCGGGGCTCTCATGAACCTCTGATCGTCCTTAGGTCACGGCGCTGTGTAGCCCGCATTGCGCGGTGCAGCAACAGGCCGACTCCGAAGTGGCAATGTACCACGGATTATGGCTTTTGGGGGTCGGCGCCGCGCCCGTCCACTTCGCTCTTGCGGCGGTGCCGAAGCTCTTGGAGCATGGCGTCACGGCGTCTTCGCCGTATGCTTGGAGAAATAGGCGTCCACCGCTGCCGAGATGGAGCCGGCCACCTTGCGCTGCCATTCGGCCGAGCCCATCAGCTTCTCGTCGTCCGCGTTGCTCATGTAGCCGAGCTCGACCAGCACCGATGGCGAATCCGGCTGCTTGAGCACCTTGAACGCCGCCGAGCGCTGCGGGTCCTTGGACAGCGCCAGCGCCTTTCCGAGCCGCTTGACCAGCACGTGTGCGAAGTCGGCCGAGAAGTTCGAGGTCTCGCGTTTCAGGAGGTCGATGAGGATGTTGCGAACCTCGTCCTTGTTCTCGCCCTCGATCTTGTCGAATCCGGCGACGATGTCGGAGGCGTTCTCCTTCTCGGCCATCAGCCGCGCCTGCTCGTCCGAGGCGCGCTCGGACAGCGTGTACACCGTGGCTCCCCGCACCCGCGACGCCACCGACTTGGCATCGATGGCGTCGGCGTGGATCGAGATGAACAGGTCGGCGGCGTGCTGGCGCGACATCTTGAGCCGCTGCTCGAGCGACACGAACACGTCGGTCGACCGCGTCATGTGAACATCGTACCGGCCGGAAGCCTTTAAGGCCGCGCCGAGCTCGCGCCCGACCGCCAGAGCGACATGCTTCTCGTAGAGGTTGCTGGCGCCCAGCGCCCCGGGATCGATGCCGCCGTGACCGGGATCGATGATCACCACCGGCTTCGTCCGCGGCTGCGACCGGTCGGCCGCAATGGTGTCGTCGAACACGCTCGCCTTGGCATCGCTGGCCCGCCGCTGCGCGCCCGTTCCTTGGCCGAAGCTCGTTGCGTCGGTCGGTTTCAGCGTCACGACGAGATCGACGGCCTTGCCCTGCCGCGCCGTCATCTCCGCCTTCTCGATCGACACCGGCCCCGTGGCGTCGAGAACCAGCCGCGCCCGCCGGTCAGCCAGCAGCCCGAACCGAAAGGCGCTGATCAGTCCCGTGCCCGCCTTGCCCGTGCCTGGCGGCAGTCGGAACAGCACGTCGGGAAGGTCGATGACGACGCGGTACGGCTCGGCGAGCGTGAACACTTCGGCCGTCACGCCCTCGCTGAGGGCCACGGTGAACGTGGTTCTGCCTGCCGCGGCCGTCAGCCGGGCGGATTGGGCGACCGTCCCCGGCAACTTTTCCGCCGCACGCTTGCGGGGGGATTGCCGATGCTTCGCTTGCGGCACCGCGGCGGCCTCCGGCGGCCCCGCCGGCGCCGTCTCGACCCGGGTCTCGAAGGATTGCGCCGCCGCAGGCCCCGGACCGGCCGCCACGGCCATGCCCCCGATGATTGCCAGCACGAGCACGGCTGCGGCCCTGGTTGCCGCGGCCACCGGAGACCGTACCCGCCCATTAATCGAATCTTTGCTGCGAATCAGCAGGTTGGACTCCCATGGCAAGCGCCGAGTCAGCGTCCGGTCGACGTTATCGCTCTTGCCACCGGTTCAGTGAAGCCTTAATACTCGAACTTGCACCTCGTCGAGTTCGCCCGCCAAGCTCGATCGCTGTCGGTGTCGGGATCGTTGATCGGTTCGCCGGTCCGTCCCTGCATCCGCTGACGCGGATCAACGGTGGTCGAAAGTCGTCGAGGAAAGGCAGACTAAGGCATCGCCAGTCGTCTTTGAAGCGCATGCGTCACCCGCGCCCAGGGGATGCGAGCGCTCACGGCGAGCGATGGTGCCGCTGCCCGCACCACCAGCATCATTGCCGGCGTGGTCGCCCAGAAAGGGGGCCGAGCCTGCCGGGCAACAGGGTTAACGGCTTCAAGCCGCCGCGACCAGAACCTCCATGTCACGGGCACGCAATGGCTATTGGCCGGCGCAGCCCGCACGAAAGAAACAAACGAATGATCAGCACTCCAGCGACCAGCAAGCCGTTTCCGGGGCTCGACAGAGCCGCGGCGCAGGCGCGCTCGGGGCCCGGAGCGCTCGAGCCAACCGCCTTCCAATCAACATTCAGCACAAAGGCGCGCGCCTTCCGACGGCGTCTCGTCGCCCCCGGCAACCTCTCCTGCACGGAGCCCCCCTCCTGCACCGAGACCAGTGCCGGGACCGTCTGGCCCAGAGGCCGGCGCGCGAAGGATTTGCAATGTCGAACAACAAGATGCTTATCGACGCCACGCACCCGGAGGAAACCCGGGTCGTGGTGCTTCGTGGAGGCCGGGTAGAGGAGTTCGATTACGAGAGCGCCGCCCGCAAGCTGCTGCGGGGCAACATCTATCTCGCCAAGGTGACGCGCGTGGAGCCGTCACTGCAGGCGGCGTTCGTCGACTACGGCGGCAACCGCCACGGCTTCCTCGCCTTCAACGAGATCCATCCCGACTACTACCAGATCCCGATGGCCGACCGTCAGGCGCTGCTTGACGAGGAGGCCGCCGCCGAGGCCGCCGAGGAGGCCGCCGTCGACGCCCGCGCCGAGGCCATGGCCCGCCGGCAGGAGCGCCGCGAGCAGGGCCGCCGCGGTCCTGGCCGTGATCGCGGCCAGGGCGATCAGCAACGCTTCGTCGAGGACAACGGCGGTCCGGACGAGGAGGCTTCCGGCTCCGAGCCGAGCCATGACGACGAGCCCGCCGCTCACGATCCTTCGACCGGCGCTCATCTCGTCTCGCCCGCCGACCCCGAGATGGACCACGAGTCCCACGCTGTCGCCGAGGCGACCGGCATGGTCGACGAGGTCGTCTCCGAGCCGGTCCCACCCGAGACCGTCGGCGGCTTCGAGCCCCCCCACGAGCACGACGACCAGCCCGGCGAGACCGCCCTGGCCGGTGCCTCCGAGCCGGGCGCGCAAGCTGCACAGGATGGCGACGGCGAGCCGGCCCCGGCTGCGTCCGCCGACAACGGCACCGGCGGCGGCGTTCAGGAGGTCAACGGCGTCACCGAGACCGAGAACGTCGAGCAGGTCGGCGCCGAGGATGCTCTCGAGGAGCTGCCCTCGCGCCCCCGCCGCCGCCCCCGCTCCTACAAGATCCAGGAGGTCATCAAGCGGCGCCAGGTGATCCTCATCCAGGTCGTCAAGGAGGAGCGCGGCAACAAGGGCGCGGCCCTCACGACCTATCTGTCGCTCGCCGGCCGCTACACCGTCCTGATGCCCAACACCGCCCGCGGCGGCGGCATCAGCCGCAAGATCACCAACCCGCAGGACCGGAAGCGCCTGAAGGCCATCGCCGCCGAGCTCGAGGTGCCGGAGGGCATGGGGCTCATCATCCGCACCGCCGGCGCGGCCCGCACCAAGCAGGAGATCAAGCGCGACTTCGAGTACCTGCTGCGGCTCTGGGAGAGCGTACGCGAGCTGACCCTGCAGTCGGTCGCCCCGAGCCTCGTCTACGAGGAAGGCAACCTCATCAAGCGCTCGATCCGCGACCTCTATAACAAGGACGTCGAGGAGATCATCGTCGCCGGCGACGTGGCCTACCACGACGCCAAGGACTTCATGCGCATGCTCATGCCGAGCCATGCCAAGAACGTCATTGAGTATCGCGAGCCGGAGCCGCTGTTCACGCGCTTCCAGATCGAGCGCCAGCTCAACGCGATGTTCTCGCCCTACGTCACGCTGCGCTCGGGCGGCTACCTGGTCATCAACCAGACCGAGGCGCTCGTCGCCATCGACGTCAACTCCGGCAAGTCGACGCGCGAGTTCTCGATCGAGGAGACGGCCCTCAACACGAACCTCGAGGCGGCCGACGAGATCGCCCGCCAGTTGAAGCTTCGCGACCTCGCGGGCCTGATCGTCATCGACTTCATCGACATGGAGGAGCGGCGCAACAACCGCAAGGTGGAGCAGCGCCTGAAGGACGCGCTGCGCTTCGACCGGGCGCGCATCCAGGTCGGCCGCATCTCGCACTTCGGCCTGATGGAGATGTCGCGCCAGCGCCTGCGCACCGGCGTGCTCGAGGGCTCGACCTCGCAGTGCCCGCACTGCCAGGGCACGGGCATCATCCGCTCGACCGAGAGCGTGGCGCTCGCCGTCCTGCGTGGACTCGAGGACGCCGTCATGGCCGGCGCGCGCACGCCCCTCATCGCCACCACGACGTCGGCGGTCGCGCTCTATATCCTCAACAACAAGCGCCCCTTCATCATCGACATGGAGAACAGGCTCGGCATGCCCGTCGCCGTCCAGGGCTCCGACAAGATGCAGGGCGCCAACTTCACCATCGAGAAGGGCGCCGCCCCGGTCACGGCCGTACGCCGTCCGGATCGCACCGCCGTCAACATGGACTGGGGCTTCGAGGGTGAGGACGAGGCCGAGCTCGACGCCGAGCCCGAAGGCGGCGAGGATGCCGGTGCCGACGACGAGCGCGAGGCCGGTGGCCGCGACCAGCCCGAGGGCGAGGCCAATGGCGACGGCCGCAGGCGCCGCCGCCGCCGCCGCCGCGGGCGCCGCGGCGAGCGCACCGGCGAGGGCCGCGAGAGCTTCGCTCGCGACGGCTACGACGAGAACGGCGCCGACACGGACAACGAACCCGAGGACATCGCTCCGGGCGAAGGCGGCGAGGTGATCGAGATCATCGAGTCAGAGGGCGGTGTCGAGGCCATCGGCGACGACGCCGAGAGCTTCGGCGAAGCCGGCGAAGGCGAAGGCGGCCAGGACCAGCGCCGCGAGCGTCGCGGTCGCCGCCGCGGGCGCCGTGGCGGACGTCGCGGCCGTGACCGCAACGGCGAGCCCATCGATGCCACCGGCGAGGACCGGCCACACGACGAGGCCGGCGACGACATGGCCCCCGGCGAGACCAGTGGCGAGACCGGTGGCGGCACCCCGCCGGTCGACCGCTTCGAGACATCCACGCCCGACGCGCCGGGCTTCGAGCCACAGCCCTACGTCGAGGACGTTCGTCCGCGGCGCCGGGCCGCCGAGCCGCGCCAGCCGGCCGCTCCGGCCACCGAGACGGCCGCTGCCGACACAGGTCCTGCGTCCCCGGCGGCCACGCCTCCCCCGGCGGTCCCCGCGGAGGTGCCCGCCGCCGTGGCAGAGGAGCCGGCCCCGCAGCCCATCAGCGTGCGCGCCCGCAACGAGCTGACCTCGAGCGAGCCGAAGATCGCCCGGGTCGTCGTCAGCCCGACGCAGACCGAGGAATCGGCCGATTCCTCCGAGACCTCCGCCAAGCCCGCCAGAAAAGGCTGGTGGCAGCGGAACTTCGGCGGTTGAGACGAGTTCGCGGTGGCGGCCTCCTGCAGGCCGCCACTGCCCTCCTCGGCGGCACCGATACGGCTGAACGGCAGTTCAGGTATCGTTCATGCGGCTGCGGATAGGATCCTGCCCATTCGGTATCTCGAGGGCATTGAGCGCATCAGCGCGGTAATCGTCCTCGCTCGGGGTCGAACGACGTGCTGGTCTCAAGGGCAAAAATCGCGGCGATGGCGCTGGCGGCTTTCGTGGCCGCCGGTCTGGCGTCGGTGCCGGCCGGTGCCCAGGACTGCGCCGGCTGCCGCGCCGCCCACAATGCCTGCCGCATTCAAACCAAGGGCAGCCCGTCGTGCGACGGCCAGCTCACGGCTTGCCTCAGCGGCTGCCGTCGCGGCGGCGGAGAGCCCAGCCGCGGCGGCGGCGGGGACCGTGGCTACGATCGCGACCGCGGTGGCGGCCACGACCGCGGTGGCGGCTTCAGCGGGGGTGGCCGTGGCGGTCCTGGCGATCACGGCGGACCACGGCCACGCACAGGCGGCGGGGACCGTGGGCACCGATGACGATCTTGCCGCCGATGTCGGCGGTGCGTGACGGCCCCGAGACCAGATTGAGCGTGCGCGGCATGCGGCCGGCGCCGAAACGCTGCCGCACAAGGTCCAGCGCTTCCTCGTAGCTGCCCACGATCGCATCTTCCATCACGACGATCACGTGCGTCTCCGGCAGAAAGGCCAGCGTCACCGGATTTTCCGCGCCCGAGGCGAGCACCAGCGTGCCCGTCTCGGACACGCCGGCCAGCGCCATGCTGAGCCCCACCTCGTCCCCGGCGTCGGCTCGCCCGGCGACGAGTTGCAGCGACGGCTCGCTGGCCCATGGAAGGCCTTGGAGGAACGCATCGCCGCCCGCGCGCAATTTCGGCGGCAGCCCGGCCGCGCGCAGATATCCGGCGATGGCCGACGGCACCTGAGCCGGAGAATCGAGCACGAACACCGTCGCCGTCTGGCCCTGCAGGTAGCCGGCGAATTGCCGGACCAGCTCGGAGTGCTCCTTCTCCGCCCGCTTCGGCACCAGGTTGCGCGGCGGTACGGCAATCCGTTCCGCCACGGCGCGCCCGCGCTCGTCGCCCGGCTTCACGCCGAGCGATGCGCGGATCTGGGCGAAAATCCTGTCGCGGCTCATCGCGGCACGCCTCGCTTCGTCTCGGCCCAGAGCTGCTGGAACGTGCGGCCCTGCGGCGCCGCCAGATCGCGGTGCTTCGTCCAGCCCGAGGCGACTGGCAGCCACCGGATGCGGCCTCGCGCCATCGCCATCGCGCGCAGAGCCGGCACAACGAAACGCATCGCGAGATGATAGAGCCGCGGCCGCCGCGCCAGGAAGGCCCAGGCCTTGAGCCCGGTGCGAAATCCGCGCGGCGTCAGGCCCGACGAGAATTCCCGCTCGCGCCAGTGCCGCATCAACCCCGGCAGCGGGATCTTCATCGGGCACACCTGCTCGCAGCGTCCGCAGAACGTCGACGCGTTGGGCAGGTTGCCGCCCTCCTTGACCCCGATCAGCGCCGGCGTCAGCACCGACCCGATCGGCCCCGGATAGACCGAGCCGTAGGCATGCCCTCCTACCGCATTGTACACCGGGCAGTGGTTCATGCAGGCGGCGCAGCGGATGCAGCGCAGCACCTCGCGGAACTCGCTGCCGAGCAGCTCTGAGCGCCCGTTGTCGAGGATGACGACGTGGTAGGCCTCGGGACCGTCCGGATCGCCCTTGCGACGTGGGCCGGTCGAGAACGTCGTGTAGCTGGTGATCTCCTGCCCCGTCGCCGAGCGGGCGAGCAGCCGCAGGATCGTCGCCGCGTCGTTGAGCGTCGGCAGCACCTTGTCGATCGACGTGATGACGACGTGCACCTTGGGCAGCGACTGCGTCAGGTCGCCGTTCCCCTCGTTGGTGACGATGATCGAGGAGCCCGTCTCCGCGATCAGGAAGTTGGCGCCCGTGATGCCGACGTCGGCCGAGAGGAACTTGCGCCGCAGCACCGCCCGCGCCTCGCTCACCATCTGCACCGGCTCGCCGAGAGGGCGATCCGCCGGCAGGTCGGAATGCACGCGGCGGAAATCCTCCCGCACCTGGCCTTCGGTGAGGTGGATCGCCGGCGCCACGATATGGCTCGGCGTCTCGCCGCGAATCTGCAGGATGTACTCGCCGAGATCGGTCTCGACCACCTCCAGGCCCGCCGCCTCGAGGTGGGCGTTGAGGCCGGTCTCCTCCGAGATCATCGACTTGCCCTTGGCGACGAGCTTCGCGCCCGCCTCGCGGCAGATGCCGAGGATGATGTCGTTGGCTTCCGAAGCGGTCGCCGCCCAGTGCACGCGCGCGCCGGCTTCCGTGGCCTTCTTCTCGTAGGCCTCGAGGTAGAGATCGAGATTGGCGAGCGCGTGGTTGCGCACGTCGCGGCCGACGTCGCGCAAGGCTTCGAACTCCGGCAGCTTGTCGCGCGCCGCGGCGCGCTGCGCCACGAGCCCTCCCGGCAGCCCCGCGAGCGCCCGCTGCAGCTGCGCATCGCCCAGCGCCCTGACGGCATTGTCCTTGAACAACGTGGTGGTGACCTTCATGGGACGATGCGTAGCATGGGGTCGGGCCGACGGCTATCGGGGGCGAGCACCATCACCGGCCGAGGCAACGGCAAGGGCGGCGCCGTCCGGTCCGCTTGGGGCCAACAGCGCCATGGCTTTTACCCTGACGATCCGAAGCGTTGTGGTAACCCCGCCACTATTGAGCCGCACGCAGAGCCGCTCAATGTTGGCGCGGTCGCCGCGCTGACGGAGGGGTCTCTTTATTTGTCCTTTATGGCTAGGACTGAAATCCACATCGTTTCCTTATGCGGAGACCTCTAAGGCTTCGTCTTTCAAGGCCATCGGGAGAATGAGATGCCATCCAGCGCGGTCCAGACGCCGGTTGAGCTGCCGCATCCCGGCCACCGCAAGACGAGCTTCTGGGCATTGGCCCTCGGATCAATCGGAGTCGTCTACGGCGATATCGGCACGAGCCCACTCTACGCGCTGAAGGAGTCGCTCGTTGCGGCCCGCGGCGAAGGCGCCCTCACGCACGACATGATCTACGGTGTCCTGTCATTGATGCTCTGGGCGCTCATCGTCATCGTGACCCTCAAGTACGTCATCGTCATCCTCAGGGCTGATAACGACGGCGAGGGAGGCACCCTGAGCCTCATGGCTCTGGCGCACCGCGCCCTTGGCGATAGAGGGCCGATCATTGGCGTGCTGGGGATGATCGGGGCGGCCTTGTTCTACGGCGACGCAATGATCACGCCGGCAATATCGGTGCTCTCGGCAGTCGAGGGCCTCGAGCTGGTGACGCCGCACTTCAAGCCCTACGTCGTACAGGCGAGCGTCGTTATCCTGATCGCCCTCTTCGTTATCCAGAACCGCGGCACGGCCAAGGTTGCGGCTTGGTTCGGGCCGATCATTGTCGTCTGGTTCCTCACACTCGCCTTGTCCGGACTGGCCGCAATCATGCGGCAGCCGGAGATCCTGCAGGCCGTGAACCCTGTCCGCGGCGCGACGTTCCTGGCCACCCACGGCTGGGCCGGTGCCATCGCGCTCGGCGCTGTTTTCCTCACTGTTACAGGCGCGGAGGCGCTCTATGCCGACCTCGGCCATTTCGGCCGCGGCCCCATCCGCTTCGCATGGCTCTATCTCGTGTTTCCCTCGCTGGTGCTCAACTATCTCGGGCAGGGAGCTCTGCTGCTGGGACAGGCGGAGGCCATCGAAAGTCCGTTCTTCCGCCTCTACCCGGACTGGGCACTTCTGCCGGTCGTGCTGCTCGCCACGATCGCCACGGTGATCGCCAGCCAAGCGGTCATCACCGGCGCTTACTCGGTTACCCAGCAGGCAATCCAACTTGGACTGCTCCCGCGGCTGGAGATCCGACGCACCTCCGAGTCCGAGAAGGGTCAGATCTACCTTCCGGTGGTCAATTGGCTGCTCCTCGTGCCCGTGGTGCTGCTGACGACCGGCTTCCGCAGCTCCGGCGCCCTTGCTTCGGCCTATGGCATCGCGGTGACCGGAACGATGGTGGTGACGGTCGTCCTGGCGACCATAGTGGCGCTCAGGGTGTGGCAGTGGACTTGGCAGAAGACGGCGCTCGTCATGGGACCGTTCTTTCTCATCGACACCATCTTTCTTGGCGCCAACGCATTGAAGATCGGCTCGGGCGGATGGATGCCGCTGCTGGTCGGCTCCGTCCTGCTTGGGGTGATGCTGACGTGGCGGCGCGGCTCGCGGCTGCTCGCTGCGCGCATGCGGAAGGAAGAGCTTTCTCTCCCCGAGTACGTGGCTTTCCTGCTCAAGAAAACCGCCGCTCGCGTTCCCGGTACGGCGGTCTTCATGACCCGGCAACCCGATGCCGTGCCGACGGCCCTGATGCACAACCTCAAGCACAACAAGATCTTGCATCAGCGCATCGTGATCGTGGCGATCGAGACCACGGAGACGCCACGTGTCGCCGAGGCCGAGCGCGGCAGCGCGCGACGCATCGCCGACGGCGTCACCCTGGTACGGCTCCGTTTCGGCTTCATGGAAGAGCCGGACGTGCCCCGCGCGCTGCAACGCCGTCGCCTCGGTCTCGAGCTCAATCCGGCAGAGACATCCTATTTTCTATCGCGGCGGGTATTGCGCCCCGCACGCCGCTCCGAGCTGCCATATTGGCAGGACTACCTTTTTATCTGGCTGTCGCAAGCTGCGACCGACGCGTCGAAGTACTTCAGAATTCCTAGCGATCGCGTGATCGAGATCGGCACCCAGATTGCCATATGAAGCTTTGTTGGATGCAGAAATTGCCGACGTCACCGCGTCGGGTAGCGCGAAGTCGCGTTAGTTTGGCAAGCAGGATCCATAGCGGTCGAGTGGGTCCAGCTTCCCGCGATGCCCACCCCGATCATCGCAAGGCAGAGGGCCAGTGTGAGGTATGTACTCCATCGCAAGAACTCGTCGCTGACGTCGGTTCGTCTAGGACCGGAACTCATGGAAACCTCCATCGTCGTCCTTCGTCCTAAATGTCGAGCCGCGGCCATAAGGATTCAATTCGGAAAGCGACCATCGCTCATAAGGGCCAGATAAACCGGTTCGGCCGCGGTGGCGGCGCCCGGGCTCAACTCGTCACGTCGATGTTGAGCACCGGCACGGAGTCGGCTCAGGATCAAGACTTGCCTTCTGACGGCCGGGAATGGGAATGGGAATGGGAACATGGAGGTGCTCCCCACGCCACCGGCGCGGGGAGCAGAAAAAAACCGCCGTGCGGATCACGCCTCGCGGATGGTTCACGCCTCGCGGATCATGACGAACAGCTCGTCCATCAGCTTGAGGCGCTGCTTCTTCATGGTCTCGAGCACCTCGTCGGCGATGTCGATGCCGTTGACCTCGTGACGATGAATCTCGCGGTTGACCTCGTGGTACTCGTCGAACAGGCGCGCGAAGCGCGCGCTGCCCGCCTTCAGCCGATGGATGGTATCCCTGTGCTCGGGAAATTCCTCGGTCAGCTCGTGCGGAACGTGAGACATCGTCTTCCTTCCCGGTCTTTCTCGGTGTTGCGGGCGCGAGCGGGAACTCGCGCGGGTGGGACTGGTGCGATCGGCGGCTACTCGACACCACGCGGCGCCGCGATCGGGGGATCGTCGAGCTCGCCGGCCAGGACCTCCGCGACATGACGCACCGGAATTTTCGATCCGGACCGCGTCAGCTTGCCCGCCATGTTGAGGAGGCAGCCGAGGTCGCCGGCCAGCAGGAGATCGGCCTCCACTGTCTTGGCGTTGGCGACCTTCCTCTCGACCATGGCGTTGGAGATGTCGGGATACTTGATCGAGAATGTTCCGCCGAAACCGCAACAGGTCTCGCACTCTGGCATCTCGACCAGCGTCAGCCCCTTGATCGAGGTCAACAGCATGCGGGGTTGCGCCTTCACGCCCATCTCGCGCAACCCCGAGCAGCTGTCGTGATAGGTGACGCGGCCCGTGAAGCTGCCCGGCACCGACGTCATGCCGCGCACGTCGGCGAGGAACGAGACCAGCTCGTGCACGCGCCCGGCAAAGGCTCGCGCCCTGGCCTCGAGCGCCGGATCGCCGGCGAGCAGCTCGGGATAGTGATGCTTGAGCATGCCGGCACAGGACCCGGACGGCGCCACCACGTAGTCGAAGCCCTCGAAGGCGGTGATGGTCTGCAGCGCCAGCGCGCGCGCGTCGTCCTTGTCACCCGAGTTGTAGGCCGGCTGGCCGCAGCACGTCTGCCGGACCGGCACCTCGACCGAGCAGCCGGACGCCTCGATCAGCCGCACGGCGGCGAAGCCCACCGAGGGCCGCATCAGATCGACGAGACAGGTGACGAACAGGCCGACGCGCGGCCGGGCCTGGGATGCACCGGTCATCGCGGTCCCGCCTTCCCCGCCCTGATTTTTCCGGCATTGGTCCCGCCATTGATCATGATGCCGCCTCGCCCTCCCCTGCCCTTGGCGGCAACATAGCAGGAGCAACGGGCAAGTCGAATGCGCTGCGGGCGGCGCGACCGGCCGGAGCCCGCCACGCCACCCGCCTGCCCCCCGGCAGCTTTAAAAATCGCTACCCCGCGTCGACCTTGGATTTCTTCGCCGCCTTCTGAGGCGAGCCGCGCTTTCCCGCCGGAGCCGCCATCTCGAGCCCCTTCTCCCAGTACGGCTCGACGCCGTAGAGCTCGGCCAGGAACTCGATGAAAACGTTGACCTTGGCCGGCATGAACTCGCGGCTGGGATAGACCGCCCAGATGGCGCCGCTCGACGATCCCCGGTACTGCGGCATGACCGGAACCAGTGTTCCTTCCGCGATCTCCCGGCTCACCTCCCAGGTGCCCCTGAGCCCGAGGCCGAGCCCCGACAGCAGCGCCTCGCGCAGCAGCTCGGCCGAGTTGGACCGGATGTTTCCCTTGACGCGCACCTGGCGCTGTCCCTCCGGCCCCTCGAGCCGCCACGCGTCCTGCGCCCCGGCCGACAGGCAGACATGGGCGTCGAGGTCGGCGATGGACTTCGGCATGCCCTGTTTCTCGAGATAGGCTGGCGCGGCGCAGATGACCCGGTTGTCGGGGGCGAGCTTGCGCGCCACGAGAGAGGAATCCTGCAGCTCGCCGATGCGGATGGCGAGGTCGAAGCCTTCGCGGATGATGTCGACGAAATTGTCGGTGAGATGGAAGTCGAGCTCGATGTCGGGGAAGCGGTTGCAGAACTCGGGCAGGTACGGCGCGATGTGCAGGCGTGTGAACGAGGTCGGCGCGGTGACTTTCAGAAGCCCCCTCGGCTTCGTGTTGCGGCGGCTGACGAAATCCTCCGCTTCCTCGACCAGGCTCAGAATGTCGACGACGCGCTTGAAGTAGCCCTCTCCGGTCTCGGTCAGCGTCAGCTGGCGGGTGGTGCGCTGGAAGAGGCGCGCGCCCAGACGCTCTTCGAGCAGGCTGATGCGTTTCGAGATCACCGCCGGAGACAATCCCATCTCCCGCCCCGCCGCCGACATGTTGCCGGTACGGGCGACGCGTGCGAAGATGTCGAGCTCGCTGATAGCGGTCACGGCGTGATCCTTTCGAGGTAAGCCAACTGCGCTTCGGGCCGCAAGACGACGTTCACCGTTGCTAGCGGCTGCAGTGTGGACGGTCGACTATCGATCAGTCATGATTCTTTTTCCATGATGACTAAAATCCTTCGGCTGAGCATTCCAGATCGTGGAAAACGGGCAGGAGACCACCGATGACGTCGATTGAGCTGCCGGATCCGGACAACGCTCTGATTGGACGTAGAAATCTGATCGTCTCGGACCTCGTCCAGCTGCTCGGCGCCGACTCCGTGATCGCCGACGAGGATGGCCGCCGGGCCTTCGAGACCGATGCCCTGACAGCTTACCGCCGCATGCCGCTGGCTGTCGTGCTGCCAAAGTCTACGGAAGACGTGGCCAAGGCCATGAAATATTGCCGCACCAACGGCATAAAGGTCGTGGCTCGCGGCGCCGGGACCTCCCTCTGTGGCGGCGCGCTACCGGCCGAGGACGCCATCGTCATCGGCGTCTCGCGCATGAACCGCGTCATCGAGGTCGACTACGCCAGCCGCACCGCGACGGTGGAAACCGGCATCACCAACCTCGCCATCTCCGGCGCCGTCGGCAAGCAGGGCTTCTTCTATGCCCCCGACCCCTCGAGCCAGCTCGCCTGCACGCTGGCCGGCAACCTGGCCATGAACTCCGGCGGCGCGCACTGCCTGAAGTACGGTGTCACCACCAACAACGTACTGGGCGTCAAGATGGTGCTGCTTGACGGCGAGGTCGTCGACATCGGCGGCAAGCACCTCGACGCGGAAGGCTACGACCTCCTGGGGCTCATCGTCGGCTCCGAGGGCCAGTTCGGCATCATCACCGAGGCCACCGTGCGCATCCTGCGCGCCGCCGAGGGAGCCCGCCCGGTGATGATCGGCTTCCCCTCGACCGACGCCGCCGGCCAGTGCGTGGCGGGCATCATCGGCGCCGGCATCATCCCCGTCGCCATGGAGTTCATGGACAAGCCGGCCATCGACGTCTGCGAAGGCTTCGCCAAGGCCGGCTACCCGCGCGACGCGGAAGCCCTCCTCATCATCGAGGTCGAGGGCTCGGAGGCGGAGATCGCCGAGCTCCTGGGCCAGATCACCGAGATCGCCCAGCGCTTCCACCCGACCTCGCTCGTCGTCAGCGAGAGCCCCGAGCACTCGGCCCGCATCTGGAAGGGCCGCAAGTCGGCCTTCGGCGCTGTCGGCCGCATCTCGGAATACTACTGCATGGACGGCACTATTCCACTGGGCCGCCTGCCCGAGGTGCTGACCTCCATCTCGCGCATCTGCAGCGACAACGGGCTGAAAGTGGCCAACATCTTCCACGCCGGCGACGGCAACCTGCACCCGCTGATCCTCTATGACGCCAACGACCCCGTTCAGTCCGAGCGCGCCGAGCACGCCGGCGCCGAGATCCTGAAGCTGTGCGTCGAGGTCGGCGGCTGCCTGACCGGCGAGCACGGCGTCGGCATCGAGAAGCGCGACCTGATGCGCGTGCAGTTCACCGACACCGACCTCGCCTTGCAGATGCGCATCAAGACCGTCTTCGACCCCGAATGGCTCCTGAACCCCGCCAAGGTCTTCCCCCTCGAGCTTCAACGCGAGGTGCCGCAAGCGGCGGAGTGAGCGGGGCGGCTACACTTGGCCAAGCCCTCACCTGTCATCGCGGGACTTGTTCCCGCGATCCATCGAGAGACTTGCTCGGAGCACTACTGAGCCGCCTGCTGCCCGCGCTATCGATCAATAGCCACGCCTGAGCTCGTGGATGAATGGATCGCGGGGACAAGCCCCGCGATGACACGTGCGAGAGATACACTTGATCCTGTGCACGCCCTGGAAACAGCGGTCTCGCCAGTGCTCACCCCGACCGGACATGAATCCCGCGGCAACCCACACCACCTGATGACGCGCCCGCGCATCGGCGCTATCACAAGAGCCGGCGAATTCGCGTCGCGAGGAGCCTCGACCCGTGAACGACGTGCTTAGACCGGCGGCCGACTGGGAGCTGCAGGGCATCATCACCAATTGCGCCGCGCGCCGGCTGCCGATCGAGCTGGTCGGCGGCGGGACGAAGCGCGCCATCGGCCGCCCGCAGCAGCCCGCCGTCGTCGTCTCGACCGCCTCGCTGCGCGGCATCCCGCTCTACGAGCCGGGCGAGCTGGTCATGTCGGCACGCGCGGGCACACCGCTGATCCAGATCGAGGCCGAGCTCGCAGCCCGCAACCAGATGCTGGCCTTCGAGCCGCTCGACCTCGGCCCGATTACCGGCACCGGAGCCGGCGGCCAGACCATCGGCGGCGTCTTCGCGGCCAACCTATCCGGTGCCCGCCGCATCATGTCGGGCGCCGCACGCGACCACCTGATCGGCATCCGCGGCGTCAACGGCCGCAGCGAGATCTTCAAGTCCGGCGGCCGCGTCATGAAGAACGTCACGGGCTACGACCTGGCGCGCGGGCTGGCGGGAAGCTGGGGCACGCTCGCGGTTCTGACCGAGCTGACGTTCAAGGTGCTGCCCATGCCGGAGACCCAGGTGACCCTGGTCTGGCAGGGGCTGCCCGACGACATCGCCATCGAGCTGCTGACCGCCGCGGTGGGCACGCCCTTTGAGGTCTCGGGCGCCTCGCACCTTCCGGAGACATTGGCCGGGCGCCTCCACCTCTCGCAGCTCGCGGCACTCGGCAAATCGCTGACCCTGCTGCGCATCGAGAATTTCTCGAGCGCCGTCAACTACCGCACCGAGGCGCTGCGCACCGCGCTCAAGGTCTACGGGCCGGCCCTCGTCGTCGAGCACGCCGAGAGCGTCCAGCTCTGGGGCGAGCTCAGGCGGCTCTCCGTCTTCCCCTTCAGCACCGAGACGGCGGTCTGGCGCCTCTCGACCACGCCGACCAAGGGCCCGGCGCTGGTCGCCTCCATCCGCCGCCACATGCACGCCGAGGCCTACTACGACTGGTCCGGCGGCCTCGTCTGGATCGAGATCCCGGCCTCCGCCGACGCCGGCGCCTCCGACATCCGCCGCGCCGTCGCCACCCTCGGCGGCCACGCGACGCTGATCCGCGCCGAGCCCGCCGTGCGCGCCGCGATCGACGTCTTCCAGCCGCAGACGCCGGCCGTGGAGCGCATCACGCGCGGCCTGAAGACCGCCTTCGACCCGCACGGCCTGCTCAATCCCGGACGCATGTACGCGAGCCTGTAGAACGTGGAGCACCCGCACTCGAGGTGTCTTCCCCTCCCCTCGAGGGGAGGGGGTCGGACACATTCGACGTTTGATCCTGGCTCATCGGAAACCCGAACCGCTCTGGAAAAACAATGCAGACCAACTTCACGCCCGAGCAGCTCGCCGATCCGCGCATCAAGGAGGCCGACCGCATCCTGCGCCGCTGCGTGCATTGCGGCCTGTGCACGGCCGTCTGCTCGACCTACGTCATCCTAGGCGACGAGCGCGACAGCCCGCGCGGCCGCATCTACCTGATCAAGGACATGCTCGAGGGCAACAAGGCCGCGAGCGAGCCGGTCCAGACCCACATCGACCGCTGCCTCTCCTGCTACTCGTGCATGACCACCTGTCCCGGCGGCGTCGACTACATGCACCTGGTCGATCTCGCCCGCGCCCACATCCACGAGACTCGCCCGCGCAAGCTGAAGGACCGCTTCATGCGGTCGCTGCTGGCCAAGGTCGTGCCCTATCCCGAACGCTTCCACGCCGCGCTGAAGCTCGCCCCGCTCGGGGCCCCGTTCACCGGCCTCATGCGCAAGCTCGGCTTCCCCGAGATGGCGACCATGATCGAGATGGCGCCGCGCAACCTGCCCAAGCCCCGGTTCGAGGGCCCGGGCACCGCCGCCACCACCGGCGAGCGGCGCGCCCGCGTCATCATGCTGGCGGGCTGCGCCCAGCAAGTGCTGCGCCCCG
>WBZX01000225.1_pt1 | contig 53495 bp, 50 predicted proteins | sample 5204211 | NCBI WGS metagenome assembly WBZX01 (sample SAMN12344362, study PRJNA552823) | activated sludge metagenome | biome: Activated sludge suspended growth; feature: Nitrification reactor; material: Wastewater; isolation source: activated sludge from nitrification reactor of wastewater...
CCTGCCGGGGAGGGCGCGGCTGATGCGGCACGCGGTCAAGCAGATCCATTTCGTCGGCATCGGCGGCGTCGGCATGAGCGGCATCGCCGAGGTGCTGCTGAACCTGGGCTACGCCGTGTCGGGCTCGGATCTCGCCGACAACGCGGTGACGCAGCGCCTGGCCAGACTCGGTGCGCGCATCCATCGCGGCCATGCGGCGGAAAACATCGCCGGGGCGGATGCGGTGGTGACGTCGACTGCCGTGCAAGAGGCCAACCCCGAGGTGGTCGCCGCGCGCGAGAAGAAGATTCCCATCGTGCCGCGCGCGCTGATGCTCGCCGAACTGATGCGGCTGAAGCAGGGCATCGCCATCGCCGGCACCCACGGCAAGACGACCACCACCAGCCTCGTCGCCAGCATCCTTGGCGAGGCGGGCATGGACCCGACCTACGTCATCGGTGGAAAGCTCACCGCCGCCGGCACCAACGCGCGGCTGGGCAAGGGCGACTTCCTCGTCGCCGAGGCCGACGAGTCGGACGCCTCCTTTCTCTATCTCACCCCCGTGATCGCCATCGTCACCAACATCGACGCCGATCACATGGACACCTACGGCCACGATTTCGAGCGCCTGAAAACCGCCTTCGTCGACTTCTGCCAGCGCCTGCCCTTCTACGGCATGGCGGTGCTGTGCATCGACGATCCGCACGTGCGCGCGATCCTGCCGCGCATCACCAAGCCGATCACCACCTACGGGCTGGACGAGGCGGCGCAGGTGCGTGCGATCAATCCGCGCTTCGAAGCCGGCCGCATGCATTTCACCGTCAAGCGCGAGGGCATGGCCGATCTCGACGTGGTCCTCAACCACCCGGGCATGCACAACGTCCTCAATGCGCTCGCGGCGATCGCCGTGGCGACCGAGGTCGGCGCCGACGATGCCGCCATCGTGCGTGCACTGGCGGAGTTCCACGGCGTCGGCCGCCGCTTCCAGCGCTACGGCGAGCAGCCGGCGAAGGACGGCGGGCATTACTGCCTGGTCGACGATTACGGTCACCATCCGGTCGAGATGGCGGCCACCATCGCGGCGGCGCGCGGCGCGTTCCCGGGGCGGCGTCTGGTGCTGGCCTTCCAGCCGCACCGCTACACCCGCACGCGCGACTGCTTCGAGGATTTCGCGAAAGTCCTGTCCGAAGTCGATGCCCTGGTGCTGACCGAGGTCTATCCCGCCGGCGAGACGCCCATTGTCGCGGCCGACGGCCGTGCACTCGCGCGTGCCGTGCGCGTGGCGGGCAAGGTCGAGCCGGTGTTCGTCGAACAGGTTGGCGAGCTTGCCGCGACCCTGGGCGAACTGGCGCGCGACGGCGACGTGGTGCTGGTCATGGGCGCCGGCAGCATCGGCCAGGTGGCCCCCGCGATAGGAGCACGACATGCGGCATGACTACCGCATCGACGCGCCCGACCTCGGCGGCGGCGGCGCCCCGGCGCTGCGCGGACGCATTCTCTACAACGAGCCGATGAGGAAGCACGTCTCCTGGCGTGCCGGCGGCACGGCGCAGCGCGTCTACATTCCGGCCGATCTGGAAGACCTCACCTGGCTGGTGCGCTCGGTGCCGTTGCGCGAGGACATCCACATGGTCGGCCTCGGCAGCAACCTCCTGGTGCGCGACGGCGGCATCGCCGGCGTGGTGATCCTCGTGCACGGCGTGCTGAAGAAGCTGGCCGTCGAGTCGCGCACGCAGGGCCTGCCGCCCGCGCCCGAGGGAATCGAGACGGCGCTGATCTACGCGCAGGCCGGCGTGGCCTCGCCCAAGCTCGCGCGTTTCGCCGCCAACCACGATCTCGTCGGCGGCGAATTCTGGGCCGGCATTCCCGGCACGGTGGGCGGCGCGATCGCCATGAACGCAGGCTGCTACGGTAGCGAGACCTGGGACAACCTGGTGCAGGTGCAGACGCTCGACCGCCAGGGCCAGCTCAACGAGCGCCTGCCCGCGGACTACGTCACCGGTTACCGCCACGTGGCGCTGCGGCAGCCCGGCCAGGAATGGTTCATCGGCGGCTGGTTCCGCCTTCAGAAGGGCGACGGCGCGGCTTCGCGCGAACGCATCAAGGAACTGTTGCAGAAGCGCATCGCCGCACAGCCCCTGCAGATGCCGAACGCCGGTTCGGTGTTCCGCAATCCGCCCGGGGACTACGCCGCACGCCTGATCGAAAGCTGCGATCTCAAGGGGCATCGCATCGGCGATGCGCAGGTGTCGGAGAAGCACGCCAATTTCATCGTCAATCTGGGCAACGCCACGGCGACCGACATCGAACGCCTGATCGAACACGTGGAAGACACCGTGGAGACGCGCACCAACGTGCGCCTGATCCGCGAGGTCCGCATCATTGGAGAACGGCAGTGAATCAGAACGCAGGCGCGAAGCGCTTCGGCAAGGTCGCGGTCATGCTGGGCGGTACCTCGGCCGAACGGCCCGTCTCGCTCAACAGCGGCAACGCGGTGCTCGCCGCGCTCTGGCGTCAGGGCGTCGATGCCCACCCCTTCGATCCGGCCAATCGCAACCTGGGTGATCTCATCAGCGGTGAATTCGACCGTGTCTTCATCGCGCTGCACGGCCGCTTCGGCGAGGACGGCTGCATGCAGGGCGCGCTCGAACTGCTTCACCTGCCCTACACCGGCAGCGGCGTGATGGCGTCCGCGCTCGGCATGGACAAGTGGCGCACCAAGCTCCTGTGGCGGGCCGCAGGCCTGCCCACCGCCGACTGGGCGATCCTCGCCGCGGACAGCGATTTTGCCGCGATCGAGCAGCAGCTCGGTCTGCCCATCTTCGTCAAGCCCGCGCGCGAGGGATCCAGCATCGGCATGAGCAAGGTGACCGCGCCAGGCACGCTCAAGGCGGCCTACGAGACCGCCGTCGAGCACGACGCGCTGGTGCTGGCCGAGAAATTCATCGACGGTCCGGAATTCACCGCCGCCATCCTCGGCGACACGGCATTGCCGCTCATCCGCCTGGAGCCGGCCCGGGACAAGGCCTTCTACGACTTCGAGGCCAAGTACCTGCGCAACGACACCCAGTACCACTGCCCGGCCGGCCTTTCCGACGACAAGGAAAAGGCCTTGCGGCAACTGGCGCTCGATGCCTTCCGCCTGCTCGGCGGACGCGGCTGGGGACGCGTCGACCTCATGCTCGACCGCTTCGGCAATCCCTACCTTCTGGAAGCCAACACCTCGCCCGGCATGACCGACCACAGCCTGGTGCCGATGGCCGCGCGTGCCGCCGGCAAGGATTTCGACGCGCTGTGCCTGGCGATTCTGGAGCAGACCCTGTGACGACGCCGCCCGAGCTTGCCGCCCACCCGCTCAACCAGGTCGCCCGCGTGCTGACCTGGGGCGCGCTGGCGCTGCTTGCCTACGGCGCGCTCGCCTGGCTGGTGGCGCAGCCCTGGTTCGCGCTGACCACGCTCGAGGTGAAGACCCCGGTCCGGCACGTCACCGAAGCCCAGATTCGCCTGGTGGCCGAGCGCAAGGTGCACGGCACTTTCTTCACGGTCGACCTCGACCGGGTGCGCGCAAGCCTGGAGAAGCTGCCCTGGGTGCGCGAGGCCCGCGTCGAGCGTCGCTGGCCCGATACGCTGGTCGTCTCGCTGACCGAGCATGTGCCCTTCGCGCGCTGGAACGAGAATGCGCTGGTGGACGGCGATGGCGAGATCTTCGTCGCCGCCGTGGCCGACAGGCTGCCGCGTCTCGGCGGCCCGGACGGCAGCAGCGTCGAAGTGGTCGATGCCTATCAGCGCTATGCCCGGACGCTCGCGCCGCTCGGCCAGCGCATCGAGGAACTGCGCCTGTCGCCGCGGCGCGCCTGGCGGATGCGTCTCGAATCGGGCATGCAGCTTGCGCTGGGCCGCGAGCAGGTCGATGCGCGGCTGACCCGTTTCGCCGAACTCTACCCGCGCCTGTTCGGTGCCCGACCCGCCGTCGACGGCAAGCCGCAAGTCGCCGTCGCGCCCGAGGCGGTGGACCTCCGCTACCCGGACGGATTCGCCATCCGCATGCCTGCCAACCGCATGCCGGCCAGCTTCGCCTCGCCGGCACCGGCTGCCCCCATCAAACCGAGTACAACATGAGCAAGCCTAGAGATCCCAAAAATCTGGTCGTCGGCCTCGACATCGGCACCTCCAAGATCGTCTGCATCGTCGCCGAGATCAACGAGGAGGGCGCGCTCGACATCATCGGCATGGGCACGCATCCGTCGCGTGGTCTGCGCCGCGGCGTGGTGGTCAACATCGAGGCCACGGTCAACGCCATCCAGCGTGCGCTGGAGGAAGCCGAGCTGATGGCCGACTGCAAGATCCGCGAGGTGTACACGGGCATCGCCGGCAGCCACATCAAGAGCTTCAACTCGCACGGCATGTTCGCCATCAAGGACAAGGAAATCTCCCAGATGGACGTCGACCGCGTGGTCGAGACCGCGCGCGCCGTCAACATTCCCACCGACCAGCAGATCCTGCACACCATCCCGCAGGAATTCATCGTCGACGGCCAGGAAGACGTGCGCGATCCGCTCGGCATGAGCGCGGTACGCCTGGAGGTGAAGGTGCACATCGTCACCGGCGCCGTGTCGGCGGCGCAGAACATCATCAAGTGCGTGCGCCGTTGCGGACTCGAGGTCGGCGACCTGGTGCTGCAGCCGCTCGCCAGCGCGATGGCCGTGCTCACCGAGGACGAGAAGGAACTCGGCGTGTGCCTGGTCGATATCGGCGGCGGTACCACCGACATCGCCGTGTTCACCAATGGCGCCATCCGCCACACCGCGGTGATCCCGGTGGCGGGCGACCAGGTCAACAACGACATCGCCGTGGCGCTGCGCACACCGCCGAAGGAAGCCGAAGACATCAAGATCCAGTACGGCTGCGCCCTGCGCCAGCTGGCCGACGCGCGCGACATGATCGAAGTGCCGGGCATCGGCGACCGCCCGCCGCGCACCCTTTCAAGGCAGACGCTGGCTGAGTTCATCGAGCCGCGCATGGAAGAGCTGTATTCGCTGGTACAGGCCGAGTTGCGCCGTTCCGGCTTCGAGGAGTTGCTGTCGTCCGGCATCGTCATCACCGGCGGCTCGGCCGCCATGCAGGGCATGGTCGAGCTGGGCGAGGAAGTGTTCCACATGCCGGTGCGCCTGGGCTGGCCGCGCTACGAAGGCGGGCTCGCCGACGTCATGCACAACCCGCGTTACGCCACCTGCATGGGCCTGCTGATGGCCGGCATGGAGGCGCGCGGACGCGATGCGCCCAAGCTGTCGGGCAACAGCTTCAAGGATGTGCTGGAACGCATGAAGAACTGGTTCAAGGGGAATTTCTGATGACGTAGCGATGCGGCATCGAAACGGAATTTGGCGGTCGTGCCCGGTGTGCAGGGACAGCGCGGCAAACACGCCAATGATTTTTGAGTGTGGTTTTTGGCTGGTTTGATTTTTGGGCATAAAAGGAGGAAGCAAATGTTTGAACTGATGGATGTGGATACTCAGGATGCGGTGATCAAGGTGATCGGCGTGGGCGGCTGCGGCGGCAATGCGGTCGACCACATGATCGCCTCGGGCTTGAACGGCGTGGAATTCATCGCCATCAACACCGACGCGCAAGCCTTGAAGCGCAACCAGGCCAAGATGCAGCTGCAACTGGGCAACGGCGTGACCAAGGGCCTGGGCGCGGGCGCCAATCCCGACGTCGGCCGCGAAGCCGCGCTGGAAGACCGCGAGCGCATCGCCGAACTGATCGACGGCGCCGACATGCTGTTCATCACCGCCGGCATGGGCGGCGGCACCGGCACCGGCGCCGCCCCCGTGGTCGCCGAAGTCGCCAAGGAACTCGGCATCCTCACGGTGGCGGTCGTCACCAAGCCCTTCATGTTCGAGGGCAAGCGCGTGCGCGCGGCCAACGCCGGCATCGAGGCGCTGTCGCGTCACGTCGATTCGCTGATCATCATCCCCAACGAGAAGCTGATGCAGGTGCTGGGCGAGGACGTGTCCATGCTCGACGCCTTCAAGGCCGCCAACAACGTGCTGCACGGCGCCGTCGGCGGCATCGCCGAAGTCATCAACTGCCCGGGTCTGGTCAACGTCGACTTTGCCGACGTGCGTACCGTGATGAGCGAGATGGGCATGGCGATGATGGGCTCGGCCCAGGCCAGCGGCGACAACCGCGCGCGCATCGCCGCTGAACAGGCCGTGGCCAGCCCGCTGCTGGAAGACGTGAACCTGGCCGGTGCGCGCGGCGTGCTGGTCAACATCACCGCGTCTTCCAGCGTGAAGATGAAGGAAATCCACGAGGTGATGAACACCATCAAGGGGTTCACCGCCGAAGAAGCCACCGTCATCGTCGGCCAGGTGCTCGACGACAGCATGGAAGACACCCTGCGCGTCACCATGGTCGCCACCGGCCTCGGCAATCCCGTCGCCCGCCAGCAGCCCAAGCCGATGCAGATCATCCGCACCGGCACCGACGACGCCCCGATGATGGTCGGCGCCGGCGAGGATCTGCCCAGCGTGATGACCAGCCGCCGCAGCCGCACCATCCAGGCGATGGCCGACTCCGGCATCGACACCCTGGACATCCCGGCCTTCCTGCGCAAGCAGGCCGACTGAGCGGGGCGACCGACGCTTCGGCGTCTTGCTGCGCAGGGCAGCCCCCTGCGGATGGGGGATGAACCGTCGGCGCGGGAAGCGGTCACACCGCTTTCCGCGCCCCGGCTCGTCCGCCCGACGAGCGGTTAGAATGAAGGCATGATCAAGCAACGCACCCTGAAGAGCCCGGTCAAGGCGACCGGCGTCGGCCTGCACTCCGGCGTCAAGGTCGAGATGACCCTGCGCCCTGCCGGCCCCGATACCGGCATCGTGTTCCGCCGCATGGATCTCGATCCGCCGGCCGAGCTCAGGGCCGATCCCTTCCTCGTCACCGATACCCGGCTGTGTTCCATGCTGGAATCGGGCCCGGCCAAGGTGTCCACCGTCGAGCATCTCATGTCGGCCCTGGCCGGACTGGGCATCGACAATCTCCTGGTCGACCTCACCGGCCCCGAGATTCCCATCATGGACGGCTCCTCGGCGCCCTTCGTCTTCCTGCTGCAGTCCGCAGGCATCGTCGAGCAGGATGCGCCCAAGAAGTACGTGCGCATCAAGCAGCCCGTCGAAGTGAAGGACGGCGACAAGTGGGCGCGCTTCCTGCCGCACAACGGGTTCAAGGTCGAATTCACCATCGACTTCAAGCACCCCGTGTTCGACAAGAGCGGCAAGACCGTCAGCGTCGACTTCGCCGACACGGCCTACACCAAGGAAGTCGCCCGCGCGCGCACCTTCGGCTTCATGCACGAGGTCGAAACCCTGCGCAACAACGGGCTGGCGCTCGGGGGTTCGCTCGACAACGCCATCGTCATGGACGAGTACCGCGTGCTCAACCAGGACGGCCTGCGCTACGACGACGAATTCGTGAAGCACAAGGTGCTCGACGCCATCGGCGACCTCTACCTGTTCGGCCACCCCATCATTGGCGCCTTCGAGGCCTACAAATCCGGCCACGCGCTCAACAACGCCCTGTTGCGCGAACTGTCTCAGCACCGGGAAACCTGGGAACTCGTCAGCTTCGAACACGAAGCCGACGCCCCGCCGGCCTACCTCCGCCTGCATCCGCTCGCCACGGCATGATCGTTTTGCGCCTGCTGGTCGTCGCCATCCTCGTCGCCGTGGTGGCGCTCGGCCTGGCGTGGCTGCTCACCGGCAAGCGCAAGTACTTCGATCTGATCGGCCGCGTGCTGCGCTTCGCGCTCGTCGTGGGGGTGATCGCGGCCTTGCTGTTCGTGGTGGAACGCCTGGTGTTGCGGTGAGGAGGCGTGCCCTGCATGGGGTGCGTGGGCCTGGTTGCGTCATGGCCGTCGGCTGCCGTGCCAATCGGTGCCAATCGGTGCCGATCGGCCCCCTTCGCTGCGTGCCTGCTTCGCGCCCATGCCTGCCAGGCGCATGGCGCCACTGCGACGGGACCAGCAAACGGTCATGGTGAGTACAAAATGACTATCTATACTGGTACGAATTCAAGTCCACCCTGACTTGTCCGATAAGAGGTTTCCCCGCCTCGGTTGGTCCCTCGTTCCAGGAGAGTTGCCGTGCCTGCCCTGCAAGCCCTGTATGTCCGTTACCGTCATCCCGCCGGTACGCCGGCCCCCGTATCCCTATCCGCCGTCCCTGCCAGTACGCGGCAGGCGGTGCACGAAGCGCTGGCCGGGCTGGAAGCGGTCCTGGCAGGCTCCTGCGCAGATGCGCTCACCCAGGACGGGGTGATGGCCTATGCGCTGGCGCTGGTGCAACTGCGCGAATGCGCCGCCGCGGCTGATTGCCGCCGTCTGGCGGCCGCCTGCGATGCCCTCTCGGTGACGGTGTCGCGGCTGATCGAGAATCGCGAAAGCCGGCCCCACGAAGCTTGTGCATCGCTCACCCGATTCGTGACCCACGCGCGCGCCATGGTCGAACTGGAAGCAGGCGACGCCCTGGCCGCAGCCTGTGTGATCGGCGACCGCCAGCGTGGCGACGTGACAGCCTTCCTGCAATAGCGGCGGCTGCGTCGCCGTTTCCCGCCGGGCTTCGGGCCCGCGCATGCGCCTGACGCCCGCGCCGCGTCGAGCGTCCCGTCTCGGTGTACGCGCGACCGGGTTCAGCCGCGGCCGTATTCTCGGCTAGGATGCGACTCTCGCCATTTTCTCCCCGAGTCATGCCCCGCTACGCCACGCCGGTCCTGCAGCAACTCCTGCACGCGCATCCGCGCCTGCTGCAGGGCGCGCCGGACCCGGCGGCGCTCGACGCGGACGCCCTGCTGGCACTCTACGAGCGCACCGCGGCGGCGCTGGAAGCCAGCCTGTGGCAGGCCGACGACGCCGGCTTTACGGACTGGCTTGCGCGTTTCCAGGCCCTGTCCCGTGAACAGCAGGCGCTCATCCGGCAGAGCGGCGCGCGTACGCAGCACGCCTTCATCCTGGGCATTCCCGTCGCCGACCGGCCCGCGCACGTGCGCCAGTGCCTCGAAAGCATCCTCCAGCAGTGCCGGCTCTACGGCTACGGCGGGCAGGACGCGACGGGCCGCTACGCGAAATTCACGGTGGTGCTGGCGGAAGACAGCCGCGACCCGGCGTGCGCGGCGGCGCACCGGGCGCTGGCGGCGGAGTACGGCGCCCAGGGGCTGCACGTGCTGCATTTCGATCTGCCCGAGCAGGTTGCGCTGCTGCAGGCGATTCCCGAGGCCGAACGCGGCCAGCTCGGGCGCCTGCTCACCACCCAGCCGCCGGAGCGTTTCTGGCGCAAGGGCCAGGCGGCGAACCGCAACCTGTGCATCCTGAAGATGCGTACGCTGGCGCGGGATCGCGAAAACACCCTGTTTTATCTGGTCGACAGTGACCAGTCCTTCCTCGTCAACCGCCAGACCGCGGCGGGCGAGATTGCCGTGCCGGCACTCAACTATTTCCATGCCATCGACCGCCTGTTCCGTACGCAGGACATCTGTGTGCTCACCGGCAAGCTGGTCGGCGACCCGCCGGTGTCGCCGGCAGTGATGGCGGCGAATTTCCTCGACGACGTGCTGGCCTTCCTGCAGCGCATCGGGACGCTCGATCCGCACGCGGCGTGCAGCTTCCATGCACAGGGGACGCCGTTGCCGGGCGACGCGGCGTATCACGACCTGGCGAAGCTGTTCGGCTTCGAAGCGCAGGCCCGGGCATTCGACTACCGCTGCCCGCTCGCTAGGCCGCACGACCACGCGGCCTGTCTCGACGGCTTCGCCGCCCGCCTGCGCGCCTTTTTCTTCGGCGAGCACCTCACGCGGCGCACCGGCTTCCAGTATGCCGGGCCGGCCACGACGCTGGTGCCGGCGCGCACGGTCTACCCCGGCAACACCATTGCCAGCTTCGAAGGCCTGAAATACATCATTCCCTTCGGGCACCTGCGCCTGCGCATGTCGGGCCCCACGGCCGGGCGCCTGATCCAGGCCGAGATCGGCGCCCGCTTCGCCTCGGCCAATCTGCCGATGCTGCATACCCGTACCGCCGCTGCCGATCTGGCCGGCGAATTCCGTCCCGGCGTGGAACACGGCGCGGACGCCGGGATCGACATCGCCGACGAGTTCGAGCGCCAGTTCTTTGGCGACCTGATGCTGTTTTCGGTGGCGGGCTGGCTGAAGCAGCATGACCTGGCCGGCCTCGACGATGCGCACGCGGTGGAGGCGGTGGTGCGGCAGACCGAAGCCGAGTTGCTGGCGCTGTATGCGGACAAGCATGCCGCGGTGCAGGCGCGGCTCGCCGAGCTGGCGGGCTGGCTGGCGGCGGCGCCCGTCCGGCCTGGGGGGCAGGCCCACGCGCAGGTGGCGCGCTTTCTGCATGACATGCAGGCGAACTTCGGCGCTGCCGCCCCTGCCTGGCGGCAGATCTGCGACGAGACACATCGCGCGCAGCGCCGCGCACAGATCGTCGACGCGCTGGTGCGCTACCGCGCCGAGCGCGCGGTCTGGGATCGCCTGGTCAGTTGAGCGCGGCTGCCGCGTGGGCAACCAGCGTCGCGCGGCAGCCGGCGTAGGCACGTTCCGCCTCGGCGAGCGAGGCGGCATCGAGCGCAATGCCGGCGTAGGCGTTGACCGCGTCGAGCACGCGGCCCGTCGCGAGGGCGGGCGAGGAATCGCCTGCGCCGGCGACGCCGGTCTGGCTGAAGCGACGGTACTGCGGTGACAGCGGCGAACCCAGTCCCAGCCAGCCGGCCAGCGTGTTCAGGGTGCCCGGCGTATCGCTGCGGATGCGTTCCGCGTCGAAGTAGAAATAGCGCCCCCGGTAGCGCGTCGCGAACGCGGCGAGCGCCTGCAGGCGCGCGATGTAATAGCCGGCGGCGCCGGCAGGGGTGGCGTAGGGGTCGTCATGGTCCTTTCCGGCGAACAGGTGGACGATGCTTTTGAGGGTGGGGGCCGGTTGTCTCAGGCTCGCCAGGACCACCACGGGGACCGGCCCGAGCGCGTCCAGGTCGAGCGGATAGTCGTTGTGCAGCAGCTTGTCGAAGAGATAGCGGCTGCCGGGCTTGAAGGGGTCGGCAGCGGCGTATTGCGCAGCCTGGCGTTCGAGGTCGTCGGCGAAGCGGTAGCCGCGGTGCATCTCGTAGTAGCCGTCGATTTCCGGATGCGAACCGAGCAGATGCCCCACCAGACTGGTGTAGGCGCGCATGTGGCTCAGCAGAAAGATGCGCGCGGGCGGCCCGGACACGGTCAGCGCTTCGGCGCGTGGTGACGCAGCAGGCGGGTGAGCGCGTCCTTCAGCGGCCCGTCCTCGATGCCGGCGTTCAGGTGCGCCAGCCCGTCGATCGCGGCGGGCGGCAGTCCGGCCTTGTCGACCGGGTGTGCGTAGCGCGCCAGCAGTTCGGGGTCGACGGCGACGCGCACGCTGGAGACGGCGACGCCGCGGTTTTCCAGCGCGGCGACCAGCACGCCGGTCTCGCGGCGCAGCCGGCTGGCCACGGCGCCGCTGGCGCAGGCCAGCGCGAGCACGCCGTTGTCCAGGGTGCGCACGCGCACGTGGCCGACCAGCGGCGCCGGCAGCGTGCGGTCCAGGGCCGCCTGCAGCCGGAGCAGCGCCTCGGCGCGCGCGGCGACCCCCGGCGGCAGGCGGCTGGCGAGCAGCGCGGCCAGGCTCTCGGCGCTCACGGACGCGGAACCTTCCGGTTCCGGGTGACTCGGAACGCTGTCTTCGGGGCGTCACGGAAGGGCCGGGGCGCTATGTTAAAATTCAAGGATTTACCGCGTCCTGCGGGCATTCCAGGTTCCCCATGCTGCAATCCGTGTTCAAGAAGGTCTTCGGCAGCCGCAACGACCGGCTGGTCAAACAATACCTGCAAAAGGTCAAGGCGATCAACGCGCTGGAGCCGGCGACGGAAAAACTGTCCGATGCCGAACTGGCGGCGAAGACGGCCGAGTTCCGTGCGCGTCTTGAACAGGGCGAGGCGCTCGACAAGCTCCTGCCGGAAGCCTTTGCCGTGGTGCGCGAAGCCTCCAGGCGCGTGCTCGGCATGCGCCACTTCGACGTCCAGCTCATCGGCGGCATGGTGTTGAACGACGGCAAGATCGCCGAGATGCGCACCGGCGAGGGCAAGACGCTGATGGCCACGCTGGCAGCCTATCTCAACGCCCTGCCCGGCACCGGCGTGCACGTGGTGACGGTGAACGACTACCTGGCCCAGCGCGACGCCGAGGCCATGGGCCGGCTGTACGGCTTTCTCGGGCTGACCACCGGCGTGAATCTCTCGCAGATGCCGCACGACCAGAAGCAGGCCGCCTACGCCGCCGACATCACCTACGGCACCAACAACGAATACGGCTTCGACTACCTGCGCGACAACATGGTCTACCAGCTGGCCGAAAAGGTACAGCGTCCGCTGGCCTTCGGCATCATCGACGAGGTCGACTCCATCCTCATCGACGAGGCGCGCACCCCGCTCATCATCTCCGGCCAGGCCGACGACAATACCGAGCTCTACATCAAGGTCAACGCCGTGCCGCCGCGGCTCATCCGTCAGACGGAAGAGGAAGGCGAGGGCGACTACTGGGTGGACGAAAAGGGCCGCCAGGTGCTGCTGTCGGAAGCCGGCCACGAGAAGGTCGAAGCCGTGCTGAACGAACTGGGCCTGCTGCCCGAAGGCGGCAGCCTCTACGACGCCAGCAACATCATGCTGATGCACCACGTGTACGCGGCGCTGCGCGCACACGCGCTGTTCTTCAAGGACCAGCATTACGTCGTGCAGAACAATGAAGTCGTCATCGTCGACGAATTCACCGGCCGCCTGATGAGCGGACGCCGCTGGTCGGAAGGCCTGCACCAGGCCGTCGAGGCCAAGGAAGGCGTGGCGATCCAGAAGGAAAACCAGACGCTCGCCTCGATCACCTTCCAGAACTACTTCCGCATGTACCAGAAGCTCTCGGGCATGACCGGCACGGCGGATACCGAGGCCTACGAATTCCAGAGCATCTACAACCTGGAAACCGTGGTCATCCCCACCCATCGCCCGATGATCCGCAAGGACGAGCACGACCAGGTCTACCGTACCGCGCGCGAACGCGACCAGGCGGTGATCAACGACATCCGCGCGCGCAACGCCAGCGGCCAGCCGGTGCTGGTCGGTACCACGTCCATCGAGGCGAACGAACACCTGTCCGCCGAACTGAAGAAGGCCGGCTTGCCGCACAACGTGCTCAACGCCAAGCAGCACGCGCGCGAGGCCGAGGTCATCGCGCAGGCCGGCCTGCCCGGCGGTATCACCATCGCCACCAACATGGCGGGCCGCGGAACCGACATCGTGCTGGGCGGCAGCATCCAGAAGGACGTCGACGCCATCCGTGCCGACGAGGCGCTGTCGGATGCCGACAAGGACGCACGCATCGCCGCGCTCAAGGCGGAGTGGCAGCAGCGCCACGACGCCGTCCTGGCCGCCGGCGGCCTGCACATCATCGGCACCGAACGCCACGAGTCGCGCCGCGTCGACAACCAGCTGCGCGGCCGTTCGGGCCGCCAGGGCGACCCCGGTTCCAGCCGCTTCTTCCTGTCGCTGGAAGACCCGCTGCTGCGCATCTTCGCGTCCGACCGCGTGGCCGCGATCATGAACCGCCTGAAGATGCCGGAAGGCGAGGCCATCGAGCACCCGTGGGTGACGCGCGCGATCGAGAACGCGCAGCGCAAGGTCGAGCAGCGCAACTTCGACATCCGCAAGCAGCTGCTCGAATACGACGACGTGTCGAACGACCAGCGCAAGGTCATCTACGAACAGCGCAACGAACTGCTGGCGAGCGCCGACATCCGCGACACCATCCGCGCCATGCGCGACGACGTGCTGAACGAGGCGATCAACCTTTTCATTGCGCCGGGCAGCATGGACGAGCAGTGGGACGTGGCGGGGCTGGAGAAATCGCTCGCCGCGCAGTTCAGCCTCGACCTGCCGCTGCAGCAGTGGCTGGACGACGACAAGACGCTGGACGAGGATGGCCTGCGCAGGAAGATCTGCGAAGCCGCCGACGCCACGTACAGGGACAAGGAAGCGCTGGTCGGGGCCGAAGGGCTGCACCAGTTCGAACGCGCAGTGATGCTGCAGAGCCTGGACACGCACTGGCGCGAACACCTGTCCGCGCTCGACCACCTGCGCCAGGGCATCCACCTGCGCGGCTACGCGCAGAAGCAGCCCAAGCAGGAATACAAGCGCGAAGCCTTCGAGCTCTTCGCCGCCATGCTGGCCGGCATCAAGGCCGAGGTCACGCAGATCACCACCACCGTGCAGGTGCGGGCGCCCGAGGACGTCGCGGCGGTCGAGCTGCACGAACCGTCCGACATGCAGTTCCGGCATACCGAGTACGACGAGGCGCAGGACTTTGCGGCGGCCGATACGGACAGCGCCGTTGCCGCGCCCGCCACCGCCGGACCCAAGGTCGGCCGCAACGACCCCTGTCCCTGCGGCTCCGGCAGGAAATACAAGCATTGCCACGGCAAGCTCGCATAAGGAGATCCGCCATGCCGTACTACGTCTTTCGCCTGGGCATGTTCAAGGTGCTCGAAAAGCAGGGCGAATGGCCCAGCTTCAAGGAGGCCAAGGCGCAGGTGAATGCACTGCGCAAGACGCTCGACCCCAGGAGCGGAGATCAGTACAAGATGATCTTCGCCGAGAACGAGATCGTCGCGCAGGATACGCTCAGCGCCGAGCGGGAACTCGACAAGACGCTTTCCGGCGACGACTGGTAATCGCGTTCCCGGATCGGCTGCGTGGGCCCGGGTCGTCCGCCGGGCGCGCCGGTTTCCGGATGGTTTTCCACATCAAGTCTCTGAGTTGATATGGCCGAATACAACGAAGACGCTTACAGACAGGCCCGCCGGGCCTACATCGAGCACAGCTGTCCGTTCGAGCGCGCCCTGCTGTCGCGCTGCGTGGCCTGCGGCCGCTCGCGCAAGATCAATCTTGCCGAACGCGAGGCCATCGCCTGCGGCGATCCCGCGGTGCGCGCGCACTGCATGACTTTCTACCAGGCCCTGCACGATAACGCGCAATTCGCGCTCAGGATCAATCCCGACGCGCCCTGGCCCTTCGGCAAGGAAATCCGCGCGCAGTGCGGAGGCGTGCGCGGGCTGGCGGCGTCGCTGGCAGAGCCGGGCGAGGACGCGACCGACGTGGCGCAGACCGTATTGCTGGCCCTGGAACGCCACGGCGCCAGCGAGGCCTTTCCGTATTCCGAGATCATGCGCGCGGTGGTGCATTACGAGCCCCGCAAGCGTCGGGACTGAGCGAACCCGGGCGCCCCACCGCTGCCGCTTGGTGGTCCCAGCGCGCTTGGCTACACTGCACATATGCACGCTGCGTTTCGCCGATTCCTGCTGACCTGCCTGATCCTGGTGCTCCCGCTGGAGGCTTTCGCCTCGGCGGCCATGCTCGGGTGCGCGATGTCGCACCCTGCCACGCCGGCCCCCGCCGTGTCCGCAGCCATGCCGGCGTGTCACGACGCAGCGCCGGCCCGCCCGGCCGCGCCGGCCCACCACGACTGCACGCACTGTGCAGCCTGTTATCTGGCCTCGGCGCTGCCGATTCCCATGCTGGCGGTGGCGCCGGCCGAACGTCCGCCGGTGGCGTACCCGCAGTTCGTGCCCCGCCGTTTCGACGGCTTCATCCCCGAAGGTCCCGAGCGGCCGCCCCGATCCGCCCTCGCCTGAAGCCCAGCCCTGCCGCTTTCGCGGCAGTTGTCCGGATGTGATGCGCAGCCCGGCTGCGCAGCGAGGAATATCATGAAGACCCATGCCCTGCGGCATGCCGCGCTTTGCGCGTGCGCCTGCCTGCTGGCTGCGTCGCCCGCCCTTGCGGACGATGCGGCCGTCCCGCCCGTGCCCGATGTGGCGAGCGGAATTTTTGCCGACTACCGCGCCTGGCAGCCACCGGTCCGAATCGACTGGCGCGCCGCCAACGACCGCGTGGCCGGTTTCGAGGCGACGCCCGATGGGACGGCCGCCCCGGCGGACAACGCCGAATCCGCGCCGATGCAGCATGACCCCATGCTGCACATGCATTGAGGAGACGGCCATGACTTTGCGAATGCTGGTTTCCCTTGCCCTGGCCGCTGTCCTGCCCGGTTGTGCCTCGCTGTCGCCCGACGGCGGCGTAGGCGCCGTGCAGGCTGACCTGCGTCCCCATCTGGCCCAGGAGGTCGGGCTGGCGTCCGACACCGCGCGATCGCGCGTGAATGGGCTGCTGGCCGAGCCATTGACGGTCGACGCCGCCGTACAGGTGGCCCTGCTCAACAATCCCGGCCTGCGCGGCGGCTTCGATGCCCTCGTCGAGGCCGAAACCCGCGTGGTCGAAGCACGCCGCCTGCCCAATCCCGGTATCACCCTGGCCCGTCTGGCGCGCGGCGACGAGATCGAATGGGAGCGCAGCCTCCATCTCGATCTGGCACGCCTGCTGGCGATGCCCTTGCGCATCGATGTGGAATCGCGCCTGTACGAGCGCGCGCGACACGGGCTCGTGCTCGACGTGCTGCGGCTTGCCGCCGACACGCGCCGCGCCTGGGTCGAAGCGGTGGCGGCGGCGCAATCGGCACGCTACCAGCAGGATGCGCTCGTGGCGGCCGAGGCCGGCGCCGATCTGGCGCGCCGCATGGTGGAAACCGGCAACTGGAGTGTGCTGCGGCAAACCCGCGAGCAGCGGGCCTACGCCGATGCCGCGCTGGAGGCTGCGCGTGCCGGGCAGCGCTCGAAGCGGGCGCGCGAACGCCTGGTCCGGCTGCTGGGCCTGGACGACGACGGCATGCTGCGCCTGCCCGAACGCCTGCCCGACCTGCCCGCCGTCCTGCCTGCGCTGCCGGCCGTCGAGCAGCAGGCGATGGACACGCGCATCGATCTGCAGGTGGCGCGCCTGCAGGCAGAGGCGCTGGCGACCGACCTCGGGCTCACCCGGCGCACGCGTTTCGTCAACGTGTTCGAACTCGGCGTGATCGACAACGACTCGAATGTGCAGCCGACGCAGCGCGGCTACGAGATCCGCTTCGAACTGCCGCTGTTCGACGGCGGCGGCGTGCGCGTGGCCGCCGCCGAGGCGCGCTACCGGCAGGCGCTGATGCAGGCGCGCGAGCTGGCCGTCGCGGCGCGCTCGCAGGTACGCGAGGCCTATGCGCTGCGGCAGAGCCAGTACGCCATCGCGCGCCACCTGCGCGACGAGGTTGTGCCGCTCGCACAGCGCGCGTCCGACGAAACCCTGTTGCGCTACAACGGCATGCTGGTCGACGTGTTCACGCTGTTGGCCGATGCCCGCGAGCGGGTGGCGGCGGTGAACGCCACGCTCGACGCCCAGCGCGACTACTGGCTGGCCGCAGCCGATTTCGACGAAGCCCGCGTCGGCAGCCCTGCCGAACGCGCCCTCGGCCTTGCGCCGCGTGCTGCTTCCGCAGCTGCGGCCGGCCATTGAAAGGATCATCATGACCACCCGACGTGAATTTTTCCGCCTGGCCGGCACCGTTGCCGCCACCGGCGCCAGCGCCACGCTGGTCAACCGCGCTGCGCTCGCCGCAGTGCCCGAGATCGTGAGCATGGACAAACCCGACACCGCGCCGCCGCTGGTACCGCCGAACGGGCAGCCCTACAACCCCGTGGTCACGCTGAACGGCTGGACCCTGCCCTGGCGCATGAAGAACGGCGCGAAGGAATTCCACCTCGTCGCCGAACCGGTGGTGCGCGAGATCGCGCCCGGGATGAAGGCCCACCTGTGGGGGTACAACGGGCAGAGCCCCGGCCCGACCATCGAAGTGGTCGAGGGCGACCGGGTGCGACTCTACGTCACCAACCGCCTGCCCGAACACACCACCATCCACTGGCACGGCCAGCGCCTGCCCAACGGCATGGATGGCGTGGGCGGGCTGACCCAGCCGCAGATCCAGCCGGGCGAGACCCATGTCTATGAATTCGTCGCCCGTCGGCCCGGCACGTTCATGTATCACCCGCACGCGGACGAGATGACGCAGATGGCGATGGGCATGATGGGATTCTGGGTCACGCACCCCAGGGGCAGGCACCCGCTGATCGACCCGGTCGACCGCGATTTCTGCTTCCTGCTCAACGCCTACGACATCGATCCCGGCAGCTACACCCCCAGCGTCAACACCATGACCGAGTTCAACCTGTGGACCTGGAACAGCCGTGCCTTCCCGGGCATCGATTCGCTGAACGTACGGCTCAACGACCGGGTGCGCATCCGCATCGGCAATCTCACCATGACCAACCATCCCATTCACCTGCATGGCCATGAATTCAGCGTGACCGGCACCGACGGCGGGGCCGTGCCGAAATCGGCGCGCTGGCCGGAAGTGACCACGGACATCGCGGTGGGACAGATGCGCCAGATCGAGTTCGTCGCCGACGCGCCGGGCGACTGGGCCTTCCATTGCCACAAGAGCCATCACACCATGAATGCGATGGGCCACAGCGTGCCGACGATGATCGGGGTCGACCAGTCGGGACTCACGGAGAAGATTTCCCGGGTCGTGCCCGATTACATGATGCCGATGGGCAGCGCCGGCATGGCGGAAATGGGCGAAATGCACATGCCGTTGCCGGAAAACACCCTGCCGATGATGATGGGCGAGGGGCCCTACGGTCCGGTCGAGATGGGCGGCATGTTCAGCGTGCTGAAGGTGCGCCGCGACCAGAAGCCCGGCGACTATGCCGATCCGGGCTGGTACGCCCAGCCGGCCGGCACCCAGGCGAAAAAGGTCGAGGCATCGATCCCGCCCGCCGTGCGCGCCCCGGAGACAGCAGATACGCCGGGTGACATCGAGGTGAGCGTTCGCAAACCGACCCAGCACGCGCATTGATCCCGGGCAGGCCCGTTCCCGGGCGGCGGGACGGGCCTGTTTATCGGTATTTAATTAATTGCTAATATGTTGGCCTGCCCTTGCGGCAGCCCACAACAAGCGTGTCACCCAGGAGAAATCACATGAGTTTGTCCGCCCTCGATCTGGTCGCCGAGGCCAAATCCCAGATCACCGAAATCGAACCCGCCGTCGCGCAGACTGCGCTCGCCAGCGCCGTGGTGCTGGACGTGCGCGAGCCCGCAGAATTCGAAGCGGGCCGCCTGCCCGGCGCCATCAACATCCCGCGTGGCGTGCTGGAGTTCCGGATCGGCGACCATCCCCGTCTGGCCCAGCGCGACTGCGACATCCTGGTATGCTGCAAGACCAGCGGCCGCGCCGCCCTCGCCGCGCTGAACCTCAAGCGCATGGGCTACACCAGGGTGCGTTCCCTCCATGGCGGCTTCGATGCCTGGAGCCAGCTGGGGCTGCCGGTCGAGAAGGAAAACACCCAGTTCGGCGACTGAGCCCCTAGGGCTGTACGGCAAAGCGGAGCGTCGCGGCCAAGCCGCAGCCGCCATCGGCGCGGGCCAGCCCTGCACCGAATTCCAGCTGGGCGCGGGAAAGCTGGGCGATCCGCTCGACGATCGACAGGCCCAGTCCGCAACCTTCGCTGTCGGTTTCGCCGCGGGCGAAGCGGGCGGTCAGGCGCGCACGCAGGTCGTCCGATACGCCCGGACCGTTGTCGGCCACGCTGAAGCGGCATCCGTCTTCGCTGTGCGTCAGACGGACCTCGATGCGTGCGCCCTGCCCGGCATAGCGCAGCGCGTTGTCGAGCAAGTTGCGGGCGGCGATTTCGAACCAGGCGGGCTGAATGGCAATGCGGCAATCCGGCGCCAGCATCACGTCCACCGTTTGCTGGCGACGTGCCGCCTCGGCCGCGTGGCTTGCGCACAGGGCGTCGACCAGCGGCGCGGGATCGAACGCGGCCATGGCTGCCTGGCGCGTGGGATCGACCCGGGCCAGGGTGAGCAATTGTTCCACCAGATGGGTCATGCGGTCGACGCCGGAAACGACCTGTTCGAGCGCGCGCTGACGCGCCGCGTCGGCGTGCGTGCGCTGCGCCACCTGCGCCTGGATCCGCAGCGCGGCGAGCGGGGTGCGCAGCTCGTGCGCGGCGTCGGCCGTGAAGCGGCGCTCGGTGTCGAATGCCGCATTCACGCGCGGAACCAGCGCGTTGAAGGCGGCGCACAGCGGCGCGATCTCGTCCGGCAAGTCCTGGCTGCCCAGGTGCGTCAGTGCGCGCGGATCGAGCGTCCCGACCTCGTGCGCCAGCGCGTCCACCGGACGCAGCGCACGCCGCACCGCCCACCAGACGGCAAACGCGATGAAGGGCAGCGCCAGCAGCGCAGGCACGAGCAGCGAAAGGCCGATCTCGCGCGCCAGGCGCTCGCGCGCGGCGTGGGCCTGCCCGACCGCGATGCGGTAATGGCCGTCGCGGCTCCACGCCGTGAAGAAGCGCCAGCGCGCGTCGTCGTGCGGCAACTCGCTGAAACCCTCGGGCAGGCCGGCGTCGAATCCGCTATGCCCCGGGGAGGCGGTCAGGCGCTGCGTGCCGTCGTCGTTTCGATACCAGATCTCGAATGCGATGGGCACCGGATTGTGCACCGCGTGTTCGTGCAGCACCTTGACCACGTGATCGATTTCCCCGCTGCTGACGAAGGCGAGCAGGGTTTCGGCAACCTGGGTCAGCTGGCTGTCCAGCAGTTCGTCGGCTTCGTGGTGTGCGCGCTGGTAGACGAACACGGCCGCCAGCAGCCAGACGATCGCCAGTGCGCCGCTCAGCAGCCAGCTGAGCTGGCGGCGCAGGGAGTGGCGGCTCACGCTTCGCCCCCGAAGGTGTAGCCCGCCCCGCGTACGGTGCGGATCGTGTCGTTGCCGAGTTTCCTGCGCAAATGGTGGATATGGACTTCGAGGGCATTGCTGCCGACCGCATCGTCCCAGGCGTACAGCTTTTCCTCCAGCGCGCGGCGGCTGAGCACGCGGCCGGCGTTCTGCATCAGAACGTGCAGCAGATCGAACTCGCGGCCGGTGAGATCGATCGCGGTGCCGGCCTGCGTCACGCTGCGGGCAGCCGGGTCCAGCGTGAGCGTGCCCAGCGTCAGCTGCGGCGTGCCGCGGCCGTGCTTGCGGCGCATCAGTGCGCGCAGACGAGCGGCGATCTCGTCGAGATCGAAAGGTTTCAGGACGTAATCGTCGGCGCCCAGATCCAGCCCGCGCACCTTGTCTTCCACCTGGTCGCGCGCGGTGAGGATCAGCACTGCGGTCGCGTCGTCGCGCCCGCGCAGCCACTGCAGCACGTCCAGCCCGTTGCGCCTGGGCAGACCGAGATCGAGCACGATCGCGTCGAAGGATTCGGCGGACAGGGCGGCCACCGCCGCCTCGCCGTCGCGCACCCAGTCCGTCGCGAAACCGGCGTGCGACAGTCCGGCCTGCAGGCCGTCGCCGAGCAGGCGATCGTCTTCGACTACCAGGATGCGCATGACGGAGGACAGGGCTTCATCGTTGGGGCGGGCGCGGCCATGCGTGCAGCATAGCAGCCACACGCTCAGTCCTGCGCAGCCTGGTCCTCGCCCGGTGGGAACTGCCTGCCGGTGATCATGCTTTGCGCAACGCGTTCGCCGCGGAGCTGATGGAAAACCAGGGCGGCAAGATGGAGGCCGACGAAGCCGAGGACGAGGACGAATCCGGCTTCGTGCGGTTCCTTGAACAGATGGGCCAGCGATCTGGACTGTTCGATCCAGGCAGAAAGCGGACCGACGCCGAACTGGGCGGCCGCGAGCAGGAGCCCGGTGGCGACCATCAGGCCCGCCACGCCATACAGGAACAGATAGGCCAGGCTGGCCAGCGGGTCGTGCCCGGCCCGGTGGCCGCGGGGCCGTTGCAGACGTGTCAGTGCGGTCTTCCACGCGGCCGGATGCCACAGGTCTCGCCAGCGCGCGCTGGCCGGCCCGAACAGGCCCCACAACACGCGGGTCGCCAGCGCAAGGGCCAGGGTGTAGCCGGCGTAAATGTGCAGCGTCCAGATCGTGTCCTCGTAGGGCCCGTCCTCGAAGGCCTCGGCAAGCTGGCTGGTGGCGACCAGTGCCAGGATGGCGCCGGCGAGCATCCAGTGCAGGGTACGCAGCAGGGGATCGAACACGATACGGGAGGACGGGGTCGGCATGGCAGTCTCGAAACGGGTTGATTTGCCGCAAGTCTAGGTGGCGATTCTTAGCGCAGTCTTAACATGGTTGGCGACGTGGATTTGTGCGGGGCAGGCCGCGATGCAATTAAGCAGGGCTTAAGGAAAGACGTGCAGGATACGCAGCATCGCCGCAGGTGGCGATGGCGCAATCGCCCTTCTTCTTCACTGGATCGCCCCCTTGTCGAACTGGTTCGTCCGCTTCCTGATGTTCGCCGGCTTTGCCCTGTTGCAGGCAATGGCCCCGTTCATCCACGCCCATGCGGGCGCGACCCAGTTCACCCATCACGGCCTGCTGCATCTGCACGAGGGCGTGGCGAGCGATGCGGCGGGGCATGTCGTCGCGAGCGACGATCTCGGCGGGGAAATCGAGGTGGCGAAAGGCGTGGCCTCGCGCCTGCGTCCCCTCCTGGCAGAACTTCCGGACAGTGCGCCGGCCGCGCCGGCCCAGCCCGTCGCCGTCGTGGCTCCGGTCTCCAGTGGGGAACGCCCGCCCTGTGTCCGGCCGTCGCCACCCGTACCGCCCCATTTCACCCCGCCCGCCCTGGCACCGCCTGCTGCCTGACTTTCCTGCCCGGCGCGTCGCGTGACGCGTCCCTCATGGTTTGTCGTTATGGAGTAGGTCATGGCCATTGGCTGCTTTGCCCGTCTTGCACACGCCTGTGCAGTGTCGCTCGTCGTCGTTCCCGCGTTCGCCGCGGATAACCTGCCGCTGACGGCGGCACAGAAAGCCCGCCTCGGCATCGTCGCCGTCGCGACGGCAGCGCCCGCGGAGGCGCCGGCGCTCGCCTATCCCGCACGCGTGACCTTGCCGCCCTCCAGCGTGCGCGTGATCGCCGCCGCCGGCGCCGCCCTGGTCACGCAATTGCATGTGCAGGCAGGCGACGCGGTAAAGCGGGGCGCCTCGCTCGTCACCCTGTCGATGCCGGGACTGGCCGAAGCCGGGAACGGCGTCGTGCAGGCCCGCCTGCGTGCCGAACTGGCCGGGTCCAACGCCGCGCGCGACCGCAAGCTGTTCGAAGAAGGCCTGATCGCCGAATCACGCCTGCGCGCTAGCGAAACCGAGGCGCAATCGGCACGCGCCGCGCAGGCTGCGGCCCAGTCCGCGCTCGCCCTGCTGGGGCAGGGCAAGGTGGCGGGCAGTGCGATCACGCTGACCGCGCCGATGGCCGGCGTGGTCACCGAAAGCCTGGCGGAGCCCGGGTTGCGGGTGGATGCGGGGATGGCGCTGATGAAGCTGGCGGACGTGTCGAAGCTGGCGCTGGAGATTCCGTTGAGCCCGCAACAGGCGCAGGGCATCGCGGTGGGACAGCGCGTGCGTGTGCGGGACAGCAACGCGGATGGACGCATCGTGGCCCTGCTGCCGCAGCTCAACGCCGCGCAGAGCGTGCTCGTCCGCGCCAGCCTGGCTGATCCACAGCGCCGTCTGCGCCCCGGCCAGTCGGTGCAGGCCGAAGTGAGCGGCGCGCGCGTGGCGTCGGCGCGCATCGTGCCGGCCTCCGCGCTGGTCTGGAAGGCCGGCATGCCCTACGTGTTCGTCGAAACCGTCGGCGGCTTTGCCGCCAGGCCGGTGACCCTGCTGCGCCAGAACGCCAGCCAGGCCGAGATCACGGGCGTGTCGGGAGCCATGCGCGTGGCCGCGCAGGGCGTGGCGGCGCTCAAGGCGCAGTGGCTCGGGGAGTGAACCATGCTGAACGCACTGACCGAATTTGCGCTGGCCAGGCGCTGGTTTGTACTGGCGATGGCCGTGGCCTTGGCGGCACTGGGTGTACGCGCTTTCCAGCAACTGCCCATCGATGCCTTTCCCGATGTCTCGTCGACCCAGGTCAAGCTCATCCTCAAGGCGCCCGGCATGACGCCGGAGGAAGTCGAGGCGCGCGTCACCCAGCCGATCGAAACGGAACTGCTGGGCATTCCCCGGCAGGTCGTGCTGCGTAGCCTGTCGAAAAATGCGCTGGTCGACATCACCGTCGATTTCGAGGCGGGCACCGATATCTACTGGGCACGCCAGCAGGTCGCCGAACGCTTCAACAACGTCAAGGGAGACCTGCCCGGCAACGTGAGCGGCGGCCTCGCGCCGATCTCGACGCCGTTGTCCGAACTGTACATGTTCACCGTCGAAGGGCCGATCTCGCTGGCCGAGAAGCGCACCCTGCTCGACTGGACGATACGTCCCCAGCTGCGCGCACTGCCCGGCGTCGCCGACGTGAATGCGCTGGGCGGCCGGGTTGCCACCTATTCCATCGTGCCCGACCCGGTTGCGCTGGCCGCGCGCGGCGTCACCCTGGACGAACTGCGTACGGCTCTCGGGACGAACAGCCGGAACGATGGTGCGGGCCGCGTTTCCGAGGGCGAGGAAGCCTGGGTCGTACGCATCGATGCCGACCTGAAGACGCTGCCTGACCTCGCCCGCATCGGCGTCAAGACCGTGGCCGGAACCGTTGTCACGGTGGGGGACGTGGCGACCGTCGAAACCGGCGCGATGACGCGTTACGGCGCCGTCACGCAGAACGGTGAAGGCGAGGCGGTCGAAGGCCTGGTGATCGGGCTCAAGGGCGCAAACGCCGGCGAACTGATCGCACGCGTCAAGAAGAAGCTCGCCGACATCCAGAAAACGCTGCCCAAGGGCGTGACGATCTCGCCGTTCTACGATCGCAGTGCGCTGGTCGACCGCGCGGTGGGCACGGTCACCAAGGCGCTGATGGAAGCGGCCGTGCTGGTGGTGGCGATGCTGCTGCTGTTCCTCGGCAACCTGCGTGCGGCGGTCGTCGTGGCGCTGATCCTGCCGCTGTCGGTGCTCGCCACTTTCCTGCTGATGCGCCAGTTCGGCCTGACCGCCAACCTGATGAGCCTGGGCGGCCTGGCCATCGCCATCGGCCTGCTGGTCGATGCCGCGGTCGTGGTCGTCGAGAACGTCGTCGCCCATCTCGCGCACGATCCGGACAACACCGAAGTGAAGCCGATCCAGCGGGTCCTGTGGGCGCTGCAGGAAGTGGCCACGCCGGTGCTTTCCGGCGTCAGCATCATCGCCATCGTGTTCCTGCCCTTGCTCACGCTCGAAGGCCTCGAAGGCAAGCTGTTCGCACCGGTCGCGCTGACCATCGTGTTCGCGCTGCTCGCTTCGCTGCTGCTCGCGCTCACCGTGATTCCCGTCCTTGCCTCGTTCCTGCTGAAGCAGGCCTCGCATGACGACCCCTGGTTGCTCCGGCGTGCCCTGGCGCTCTACACGCCGCTGCTCGATCGCGCGCTGGCGCGCCCGAAGCTGGTCTACCTGACTGCAGCCGTGCTCATGGTGGGCGCCGTGGCCACCTGGCCGTTCATCGGCAAGACCTTCATGCCGACGATGGACGAGGGCGACATCCTGGTGCAGCTGGAAAAGCTGCCGTCGATCAACCTCGACGCCTCGGCTGCGCAGGACCTGCGGGTGCAACAGGCGCTGATGCGCAACATCCCGGAAATCCGCCGCATCGTGGCGCGTGCCGGCTCCGACGAGCTTGGGCTCGATCCCATGGGGCTGAACGAAACCGACAGCTTCCTGGTGCTGAAGCCGATGGCCGAGTGGCGCCGCCCCGACAAGGCCTGGCTGATCGACGAGATCCGCAAGGTGGTCGACGGCTTTCCCGGCATCAACACCAACTTCACCCAGCCGATCGACATGCGCGTGTCGGAGATGCTCACCGGTTCGCGCGGCGACGTCGCGATCAAGATCTTCGGCCCCGATCTCGCCAAGCTCAACCGGCTGACCGAGGACATCCTGCGCACCATCGAGAAAGTGCCGGGTGCATCCGACCCCTACACGCAGGCCAACGACGGTGTGCAGTACCTGCGCGCGAAGATCGATCGCGATGCGGCGGCGCGCTATGGCCTTTCGGTCGACGCCGTGGCGGCCCTGCTGAAGACGCAGCTGGAGGGTGAAATCATCGGCATGACGCAGGTCGAGGGCCGCCGCGTGCCGATCCAGCTCGCCGGTGCGGCTGCGTTGCGCGATTCGCCGGATGCCTTGCAGCAGATGCGGATCACGCTCGCGGACGGTCGCGTGATCGGCCTCGACCAGGTCGCCATGCTGGAGCGCAGCGAAGGGCCGGTTGCGGTCAAGCGCGAGAATGCCGCCCGCTTTGCCGTGGTGCAGACGAACGTTGCCGGACGCGACCTGGTGAGCTTCGTCGAGGATGCGAAGGCCGCCGTCGCGCGTGAGGTGAAATTGCCGCCGGGCTATCGGCTCGCCTGGGGCGGGCAGTTCGAGAACCAGCAGCGTGCCGCCGCGCGGCTGATGCTGGTGGTGCCGGTGGCCCTGCTGCTGATCGGCGTGCTGCTCTACATGACCTTCGGCGATGCCAGGCAGGCTGTGCTGGTGATGGCCAACGTGCCGCTCGCGCTGATCGGCGGCATCTTCGCGCTCGGCATTTCGGGGCAGTACCTGTCGGTGCCGGCCTCGGTCGGCTTCATCGCCCTGCTCGGCATCGCGGTGCTCAACGGCGTGGTTCTGGTCAGCCATTTCAACCAGCTGCGCGCGCAGGGCAAGCGCGGCGTCGAGGTCGTGCGCGACGGCGCGCTGCGCCGCCTGCGTCCTGTGCTCATGACCGCGAGCATCGCGGCCCTCGGCCTGGTGCCGCTGCTGTTCGCCAGCGGCCCGGGGTCGGAGATCCAGAAGCCGCTCGCCACCGTCGTCATCGGCGGCCTGGTGTCGGCCACCCTGCTCACCCTGGTGATGCTGCCGCTGCTGTATCGCCAGTTCATCCTGAAAGGAGAACGCGCATGAATGCCCTGCGATCCCTGACGTTCGCGCTCGTGCTGGCGGTCGCGCTGCCGGTGCGCGCCGCCTATCTGCCCGATGCGCACGTCGCCGAAGCGGCGCTGTGGGCCTCGCCTGCCGTGGTGCAGGCGCGCGGTGAACTTGCCGCACAGCGATTGCGCAGCGATGCCCTGAAACGCGGCCGCGCCGAGTGGACCGTGGGGCTGGACGCGGCCAGCCGCCGCATCGACTCCGTGTCCGGGCGTTATGCCGAATGGGGGGCGAACGTTTCGCGTCCCGTACGCCTGCCCGGCCTCGCGGCCGCCGACCGCACCCTGGCCGATGCGCTCGTGGCCTATTCCGGGGCCAGCCTGGGCGAGGCCTTGCATGAAAGCGGCCGCCAGTTGCTCGCGCTCTGGTTCGACTGGCTGAACGCATCCAGCCAGGTCGGACTGTGGCAGGCGCAGGTCCGGATCGCCGAACGCCAGCTCGGGGCCGTGAACAGCCGGATCCGGGTGGGTGAGGCGGCGCGGGCGGAACGCGTCGGCGCCGAGGCGGCGCTGGCGCAGGCGCGCCTGCAACTGCAGCAGGCGATCAGCCGTGAGCAGCAGGCGCGCGCGCACCTGCTGGCGGCGTACCCCGGCCTCGATCCGGTCGCGGTTGACGCGTTGCCGGTGCCCTTGGGGCCGGACGGCACGGTCGAGGCCTATGTCGATGCGGTGCTGGAGCACAGCCATGAATTGTTCCGCGCCCGCCAGCAGGCCGAGGTCCTGCGCGCCGAGTCGCAACAACTCGCCCGGCGCGACAGGATCGATCCCAGCCTGGGCGTGTTCTATCGCAACGAGAAAGGCGGCGACGAGCACGTGCTCGGGCTCAACGTGGGACTGACCCTGCCGGGCGACGCCCGCCGCAGCGACAGGATGGCTGCCGAAGCACTGGCCGCCAGCGCACAGGAAGCCGCGACGCGTCTGGAACAGCGCCTGCGCATGGAGGCGCGCGCCGCCTTCGCGTCGGCGCGTGCGCAGGCGGCGGGCTGGCAGCAGGCCGAGCAGGCTGCCCGTGCGCTGGCAGAAGCCGCACGCCTGGCCGAGCGTGCCTACACACTGGGCGAAGGCAGCTTCGACCAGGTCCTGCTGAACCGGCGGATGGCCGTGGAGGGCGAACTCATGGCGCAGCAGGCGCGGGTGGATGCCCTGTCCGCGCTGGCCCGCCTGCAGCTCGACGCCCACCAGCTGTGGGCGCTCGATGCGGAAGCCTCTGCCGACGACGTGCATGCGCATCCATGAAACGGGGGAACGCGATGAATGAACAGCGCAAGATGGTCGGGTGGCTGATCTGGGGCGTGCTGAGCGGGTGCGCGGTGGCGGCGCCGGTTCCGGAAGCGGCGGACGCACGGATTCCCTATGCCGGGAGCGTGCAGATCCGGCAGTTGCCGGCGCAGCAGGCCGAACTCACGCTGGAAGGCGTGCGCTTCACGGGGACCTGGCAGGAACAGCTGTGCCATACCCCGGAATGCCGGGGCCCGTTCCGCAATGTCATCCGGGTGGAACGGAAGCACGTTTATCGGGGAACGGCCGAACTCGCGGCGCAAGGGGCGACCCAGCTGCATTGCAGCTGGGTCCGCTTGCACGAAAAGCTGAGTGGAAGCTGCGTGGCGGAGGACGGACGCCTGTTCCGCCTCGCCGCGGTCTGATCAGGGGCTGGCGGTCGCGCCGGGCGCCGCTGCACCGGCGGCCGGTGCTGGCGCAGCGGCGTGTGCTGGCGCAGCGGCGTGTGCTGGCGCAGCGGCGTGTGCGCGCGCCACGTCCGCGGACTCCATGCGATGCGCTTCTTCCTGCATGGCGGCGATCTGTTCCGGCTTGAGTTGCCATACCAGACTGTCGCGTGCCTTGGCGGCCGATTCCACGCCCTGCGCGGCGGCCAGGTTGAACCACAGATAGGCGTGCGCCTTGTCGACCGCGGTGCCGGTGCCGTAGCGGTACAGTTCGCCCAGGCTGAACTGGGCGGGCGCATAACCGCGCTGCGCCGGTTTTGCGATCCACTCGAACGCGGCCTTGTAGTCCTGCACCACGCCGCGTCCCTCGAGCAGGGCGAGCCCGTAGCGGTACTGTGCTTCGGCGATTCCCTGCCTGGCGGCCAGGGCAAACCACTTGGCGGCCTCGGTGTCGTTCTTGATGACGCCGTCGCCTTCCATGTAGCGCATGCCCAGCGCCAGTTGCGCGTCGGGGTCGCCCTTGGCGGCGCGCTCGTGCGGGACCTGGGCAAACGTTTCGCTGGCTGGCCTGGGCGCATTCTGGGGGGTGGCCAGCCATACCGTGGCGGCGACGAGCGCACCGGCGGCCAGCAGCAGCAGGACCGGCTTGACCGGGCTGAAGGCCCAGAAACGATGGTGGCAATCGCGGCAGCGCAGCGGCGTGTAGAGCACCATCCGGCGTATGCCGTCGTAGGCGTGCAGCTTCGCGTGCCGGGTTTTTTCGCTACCGCATTGGGGACAGGGGGCCATGGGGCGGGTCCTCAGCGCGCTTGCGCGATCAGATAATCGGCGGCGGCCTTCACCGCATCGTCCGACAGCGCCGGGTTGCCGCCCTTCGCCGGCATGCTGCCCTTGCCGTGCAGCGCAGCGGCATGGAGCGCGTCCTCCCCCTGCGCGAGCCGCGGTGCCCAGGCGGCGCGGTCGCCGACGGCGGGGGCATTGGCGATGCCCTTGTCGTGGCAGAACGCACAGGCCTGACGATAGGTCTGCTGACCGAGCGACGCACTGGGCGCGGCGGTAGCCGCAGGCGCGGCGGGTACGGCTTGGGGGGCGGGGACGGCCGGAGGCGGGGCGGATTCGCCGCACCCTGCGAGGGAAGCGACCAGCATCGCCGCAAGCAGCGTCTTGTTCATGCGCGACTCCGCGTATCCGTCAGAATGGGGCGCGTGCTGTGCACCGCTTCGCCCCAGGCCGCCTGTCGTACCGCGCGGTTCATGATGAAGCCCGACCGCGTCGACGGTCTCGGGCGGTCAGGACTTGGCCGCGCCCGCCTGCGCTGCAGGCGCCTTGGCCGCCTCGCCCTTGCCTGCTGCGGCAGCGGGTGCTGCGGCAGGCGCGGGATCGGGGGCCTTGAACTTGGCGCCGGCGGCGTCGGCCATGTAGGCCACGGCCCGGGCGACTTCGATGTCGGACAGGTCGCCGTCGCCACCGCGCGGCGGCATCTGGCGTATGCCTTCGATGGCGTGCTTGAGCAGGGTTTCGTAACCCTGCGCGATGCGCGGACCCCAGTCGCCCTTGTTGCCGTATTTGGGCGCACCCAGCGCACCCGGCGTATGGCAGGTGGTGCAGACGGCGTCAAACACTTCCTGGCCGGACTTCTCGACCCTGGGCGCATTGGCGTCGAGCGCAACGAGCGTGGCGAAAGGCTTGATGCGTTCGAGCGTGGCCTTGGTGGCGGCTTCGCTCGAAACGTCCGGCTTGTGGTTGTTCTGGATGCCGAGCACCAGCTGCACGATCAGGAAGATCGCAAGCAGCGGGGCGAACAGGCCTGCGAGGAGCGAAATGATGATTTCACGCGGCGTGGCCTGCGTCATCTTGGCGTGCGAATCGGCCATGAGGATTATCCTTGTGGGGGTGCATCGAAAGCGGGAATTATAAGGAAAGCCTTCCCGACAGGAAAGGGCGGGGCGGGCGGATGGACGTCCCCCCCCAAACCCGCTATGCTTCGCCGCGCATAGTTTTCCCCCAGGCGCCCGTAGCTCAGCTGGATAGAGTACTGCCCTCCGAAGGCAGGGGTCGTGCGTTCGAATCGCGCCGGGCGCGCCATCAAATCAACGGCTTGGCTTCAGAAACCGGCTTTCCGTTTCCCGTCGTGTCCCCACGTTGGCCATGCCCGGCCGGTTCCTGCCCGGCCTTGTCCTGTCCGCCGGTCTCCGCATTCACACGGGGCGGAGAAACCGCAGGGGGCAACGACACGGAAAACGAAAAAACCGGGTCGACGGAATGGGGCCGGCAAAACGCCGACGCTGACGCTTATCCCGCCGGGATTGTCAGCACCGGCAGGTTCACCGGACCTTCGGTTTCGGCCAGGGAGAACAGGACCATCAGGAAGGCGAACGTGCGTTTGGAAATGAGGTCGCGGTCGTCTATCCAGTACCAGCGCCCCCGATAGGGGACGGCCACGTGCGCCTGCGATGGCTGGGTGTCGCTGCAGTGGACGTGCAGCAGGGATTCCCTGCCGGCGCGGTCTGGTTTCAGCACCGGCGCAGCCCGGCCTTCCGCGATGTCCGCGTCCGGAACGTCCACGCGCGAAGCCAGTTCCAGCAGCATGGCCAGTATGGAGCGTGTGTACAGCATGATGTTCTCGCCGCCGGCGTTGGCGGCCCCGTAACTGATCTGGAATTCCTGCCTGTCCGCATTCAGGCGCAGTAATTCGCGCACTCTCGAAATGTCGGCCAGCGCTGCCTCGTTGAGGCCGCCGGAACGGAAGAACAGCACCGTGGCGTCGCCCCCGTTCTTGCGCAGGAGGTGCATTCCGATGGCGTGACTTTCCAGAAGACGTTTCAGCAGGCCGGTCAGTTCGGCGTATTCGGGATTGCCGCTGGATGCGGAGGCGCCAAATCGATTTCCGCTGCGTATGCCGTTGATCGCTTCCACGCTCAGGGGCAGGATCAAATCCACCGGCCAGCCCGCATCGAGCAGGAACAGGATGGCCGAAGGTTGTACCGGCAGCATGAGCTGCTTGTAGAACTTGTTCCCGGCCAGGGGCGTATAGGAAATGGTCGGGCGGTCGATGTACTTGCCCGAGCCGCCGAGGCTCAGGGTTCCGTTCGCATCGTAGGGATTCAGACCAAGACTGATGGTCGTTTCGATGTTGTAGCCGCTGACGATCTGGCTCACATCCATGAACATGGGCGAGTCGAAATAGCGCAGTTTCACGATGTTGAGCAGCAACTGCTTTTGCCACGAGGTGGACACGACTTCGCTGAAATTCACGCGGTCGCTGTTGATGACCTCCGGGGCCAGGGTCCTGCAGCCAGACAGCGGCACGGTGAAGCCCGCGACCAGCATGGCGAGGGCTAGCGGCAATCTGCGCGGAAACATGGCGGCCTCCCTTGGTATTTTGGCGGATGGAATCGAATGCCCGGAATGCTGCAGCTGGAGGAGCTGTACTGCCGGCGGCTGTTCATGTCAGCCTGTCGGATTCCAGGATGAGCACGATGAGCGCGGTATAGGCGATCGCCCCGCCGAGAAACGCCAGCCCCTGCACCTGGCTCTCGTCAGGGATCTCCTCGCGCATCACGTTGATGATGATGGCGCCCGCAAGAAAGGCAAACAGCAGGGTCTGCACCGGCTTGGGCACCGCGAAGGCCTCCCCGATCAACCAGCCGGCGTAGACGCCGATCGCCAGGAACCAGCGCACCCGGCTGGCGTAGTAGCTTGCGTAGCGGTGTCGCAGTTCGAGATCCGTGCCGATGAAATGCAGCGCCAGCGTGACAGCCGCCAACGCAAGCCCCACCGGGTTGTCGGGATCGAAGTTGGCGAGCAGGTGGCCCACGATCAGGGCATAGAGCACGAAGCTCGCGATATGCAGTTTGTCCGCCAGGGTGCGTCGCTGCGGGCTGGCGGGATTCCGCACCGACGTGGTGCCGTGAAACAGGATCAGGCCGAGCATCGCCACGAGATAGACATGATTCTGCCAATGTCCCAGCAGGCCGGCGCCGATATTCGCGTCCACCAGGGCCTGCTTCTTCGCCAGCTTCGGTAACAGGTAGATGAAGACATAGGCCACCGAAGCTCCGCCGGCAGCGGAAAGCCAGGCACTGCCCTGGCGCAGGTGGAAGCCTGGTCGCCCGGTCAGCAAGTGGGTGGCGGCGATCAGCGAGGCGGCAAGAAAGGAAAGTAGAGAGGCCATGGTCAATCGTGCCCGCAGTAAACGCCCCGATATCGAGCCTGAACGAGCCGTCGCCTCGGTGGATCGGGAGGAATGGCCATGGGAACGGGATTCCGGGCGGTGGATCTTCGCGCTGCGTTCGCAGGGATTCGCAAGCGCATCTGTCGGTGGATGTGGCGGCTCGACGAGCCGGGCAATCCGTCCGCGATCCCCTCCTGCCCCGGTCGCCCCCCGCGCGAAGCCCTTTCCACGACACCGGAAATGGCCCGGCAGGGAGACGCGCGCTTATTTCTTCGCAGGGGTCAGCGTCGCCGCCACCGTGTTCAGTTCGTCGATCAGGGCATCCATCGATTTCTGGACCTCGGCACCCTCGGCGCGGGTTTTCACGAACAGGGGCTTGACCGATTCCACGCCGGTGATGGTCAGATCATTGGCAAGAACGGTGCGCAGGTCCTTGAGGTCGGACAGCCAGGGGCCGAACTGGGCCTTGAGGGGTTCAGCAGTCGTCTTGATGCGGCCGAAGGTCTCCTGCAGCTGGGCCTTGCGTTGCTCGGCGACCTGCCTGATGGAGGCATTCTGCACCTCAGCCAGCTGCGCCTCCCACTGCTTGAAGTATTCCATGCCCATTTGCTGGATCGACTGCGAACGCTTGCCGGCCTTGTCCGCGGCGGCCTCGAGCGCCTTTACGTTGTTTGCGTATTGTTCGAAGGCGGGACGCGGATCCGTGTTGGCCGTGATGGCAATCTGTCCCAGTGAGTCCATCGTGGCATCGATGGCCTTCTTGCCGTTGATCATGTCCTGACGGAATTCGGCCATGCTGCTGCCGGTCTTGTCCGCTTTCTCGTAACCCGATGTGGTGCCGCAGCCGGAAACGAGAACGACTGCAATCGCAGCGCCCGCAAGCCCGCTGTATCCGAGTTTTCCAAACATGATTTTCCCCTTGTAATGAATTGAACAATGCCTTGCGCAAGAAATCCGGCTGTCGACCATCCCGGCTTGACGGTTGGCGAGCCATCCGCCGGCTGGGCGCATCGCGTTTTCCTGCCCCGACGCATGCATCCCGGTCGTGGCCAGTTGCATTGCCTGAAAGATGAACAGGATTCCGTTTCCTGCATATAGGACCAAAGACTAATGCCGGCCCGCGCGGCCTTTCGGGGCGGGCTTGCGGAGGCAGGCCGGGGTGCGCCGGCGCGTCGCGGACCCGTTGGTCCAAAGTCCTATATTTTCCGGTTCGCGGCTGATCTATCGTAGGCGCATCAATCGGTGCCTCTCGCAGGATCGGGACATGGGTTTTCCGGAGGGATTGATTGCTCTTTATTCATCGATACCGAAAGGAATGAAATGCACGATCGTTCGCTCCCGCTTGCTTCCCTCTTCATGGCGATGACGCTGGCAGCCAGTGCCGCGCATGCCGAGAAATCCGCAAACCCGTCCACCGTGTCGCCTGTGAAAGTGGAGGAAAAGGCCGGGGTGAGCGACCGGGGCAATGCCGCAACGGCACTGACCATCCAGCGCATCACCGCCACGGTGGCGGCCATCGATACGCATACCCGCATGGTTGCCCTCGTCGGGCCCCAGGGGAACGCCCTCGTGTTCCAGGCGGACGACCGGGTCAGGAATCTGGGACAGGTTCGCGTGGGTGACAAGGTGGTCGTTGAATACTACGAGGGCGTCCTTGCGGAACTCGCGTCTGCGGGCGCCTCGTCGACGGAAGCGGGCGTGTCGAAGGCGCTGGTCGCGGCTGCCCCCGGCCAGCATCCGGCCGGCGCCGTGGGCAAGGCGGTTACGGTGCGGGTGACCATCGACTTCATCGACCAGATACGCCATGTTGTGCACCTGAAGGAAGCCGACGGCAGCATTCACGTTGTCCGCGTGATGAAGCCGGAGTTCAGGACCATGCTGAAGACGCTGAAGCCGGGGGATCAGGTGGCCGTGACCTTCTTCGAGGCGCTGGCGATCATGGTGCGACCCGCAGGCAAATAGCCGCGCGGAACGCGGGCCATGCGCCAGGCCTGGCCCGCGCGAAGACACGATGCAGTGCAGCCTTCCGTTGCGGGCCGCACGGTGAAAACGACCGTCCCCGGTCGCCGGGGCTTGGGACGCGGCCTTACTTGAGCGTATACCCGCGGCCCTCCATGCAGGCGTTGTAGGCCCGCTGGTAGGTATTCATCTGCTGCGCCTGTGCCTGCGCCTGCTGTGCCTGCGCCTGTTGCTGGCTGGCCTGCCGCTTGCGGGCTTCGCGGCTGCCGCTCATGGTGCCCAGGACGGCTCCGGTGGCGGCGCCCTTGCCGGCGTCGTCGTTGACGACTTCGCCGACGATCGCCCCGCCTACCGCGCCGCGCAGCGCGCCTCGCGTGCGTTCGCCCCCGCCCTGCTTGGACGACGTGCTCTCCGTCGTCTTGGCCTGTGCCTGGACGGCAGGGTCGACCCCCGTGGTCTGCTTGGCCCAGACGTAGCATTCGCCATCGTCACGGCTTTGCTGCTCCTTGCTCTGGCCCTTGGACGGGTAGACGATGGGTTTCTCGGCGATGGCCGGGAAAGACAAGGCTGCAACTACGATCCCGGTCAGTAACTGTATGCGTGTGTTCATGGTCGTTTCCTGTCGAATGGGAGGTTCAAATATGCGGCTGCGATCCGGATTGGGCATGTGAGCCGTCGGATCCCGGCCGGGATCCGCTTGACGCACCGTTTCGGCGCATTGCAACGGTGTGGCCTGGTCGATGGGCTGCGACATGACCGCTTCGATGGTATGGCGTGGCGGTCGCGCGGCATATACGACTTTGGTCCCATGCAAACAGGCAGCATCCGGCCATGGCGCGGCCGGGTCCGGAACCGTCAGGCTTGCGTCCCGGTGGCTTTTCGCCTTCAATGCTTGCCTGATTTGCTTAGGAAGCGCGGAACCAGGGTCGCATGGACCACCCATCCCGAACACAGGAATTCGAGCAGCTGGTCAGGCATCTGTCTCGCGAATTCAGCAAGCCCCTGTCAGGCCATGTCCGCCCCGTGGCAAACCTGGCGCTGGGAAAGATCGCGGCGTTCCTGGGATTCGATAGCGCGGTCCTGCTGCATTTGCCCGCGGGGGAAGGCGGGGGACGGACGCTGGCCAGCTGGCCCGTGGGCATCCCCGACACGGCGGAAAGCGAGCATTTCGGCTACGCCTGCCCCTGGGTCATCAACCAGATCCTGGACGGGCAATTGCTGGAGATGGCCGAAGTGGAAACCCTGTCCCGGATGCCGCCCGTGGAGCGTGCCCTCTGCGCGCGGCACGGCATGCGGTCCTTGTGGGGGCTTCCGCTTTCCGACATGCAAGGCGTGGTCGCCGCACTCGTTCTTGGCGCGTGCCAGCCGGCCAGGCCGGTCGCGATGCGATCGATCGATCAAGCGCAGACCCTCGGTGAACTCGTCGTGAACGGGGTCTTGCAGGCCGAGCGTGAAGAACGGCTCAGCGACGCGATCGATGCCGCTGAGGCAGGCCTGTGGTCCCTGGATTATTCAACCATGGCGTTCTGGGCCACGGAGACGGCCCGCGCCATGCATGGTTTCGATGTGGTCGAGGCGATCAGCGTGGACAAGGTCCTGGCGGCGGTTCACCCGGACGATCGCGACCTGATCATGAGAACGATCGAGGGGGCGGCCGGCGGGGCTGTCGATGTGAACGTCGAATACCGCATTCCCCAGCGCGACGGAACGCTACGGTGGCTGGTCGCGCGCGGGCGGTCCTATGTCCGTACGTCGGGAAGACCGCAGCAGCTGATGGGGGTCAACCTCGACATCACCGAACGCAAACTGGCCGAAGAGGCGCTGCGGAATGCGCGGGCCCTGACGGATGCCGTGTTCGACAGCGTGCCGGGCATGCTGTACCTCTACAACGCCGAAGGGCGCCTGCTCCGCTGGAACAAGCGGCACGAGGCGGCCACCGGCTACTCGGCCGAGGAATTGATGAACATGCCGATCGAATCCATGGTGGTCGAAGAGCATCATGGCCTCATGCTCGAACGCATGAACCAGGTGTTTACCGAGGGCCATGCAACCGCAGAGCTCGATGTGCGGCTGAAGGACGGCACCATCACGCCGTGCGAGGCCACCGGGGTTCTGGTGTACATCGACGGCAAGCCGCACATGGTGGGCATTTCCATGGACGTGAAGGAAAGGAAGCGCACGGAGGCGTCGCTTGCGCAACTGCGCGCCGAGATGACCCACGTCGCGCGCGTGAACACGCTGGGCGAGCTGACGAGCGGCCTGGCGCACGAACTGAACCAGCCCCTGGCGGCCATACTCAGCAATGCGCAGGCGGCGCGTCGCTTCCTCGCCGCACAGCCGCCCAATCTGGACGAAGTGCGCGACGCACTCGAGGACATCATCTTCGATGACAAGCGAGCCGGGGAGATCGTGCACGGCCTGCGCCAGATGGTCGGCAAGAACCCGATCAAGCACGAGCAGATCGATGTCAACGCGCTGATACAGATCGTGGCCGGCCTGCTCCACGGCGAGCTCATCACCTACGATATTCCGCTTACGCTCGATCTCGCCCCGGACCGCTTGATGGTTGTGGCCGGGCAGACCGAGATCCAGCAGGTGCTGCTGAACTATCTGCTCAACGGCATTCAGGCGCAGTATGCGGTCGCCCCGGCCGCGCGCCGGCTCGTCGTCACTTCCCGGCGCGAGCACGACTGGGTGATTCTGGCGGTCAGGGACGGCGGCGGCGGCATCGCCGTCGAGTCCCTGCATCGCGTGTTCGACCCGTTCTTCAGTACCAAGAACGACGGACTCGGCATGGGCCTGGCGATATGCCGGCGCATCGCGCAATCCTACGGCGGGCGCGTCTGGGCGGAAAACAATCCGGATTACGGTGCGACCTTCTTCCTCGCGTTGCCGGAACAGGGCTGTGCGGAATGACGGCCACGCCGCGCATATTCCTCGTGGACGATGACGCATCGGTGCGTAAAAGCCTGATTCGCCTGTTGCATGCCGCCGGCTACGAAACCGAGGCCTTCGAATCCGCCGCCGCCTTCATGGGGCGCGAGCCGCATGAAGGCCTGGCCTGCCTGCTGCTGGACCTGCGCATGCCCGGCATCGACGGCATCGAACTCCAGCAGCAATTGAGAAGCCTGCAGCCCGACCTGCCGATCATTTTTCTCTCCGGGCACGCAGGGGTTCCGGACAGCGTCCAGGCCATGAAGCGTGGTGCAGTCGATTTCCTCACCAAACCGGTCGACGACGAAGTCTTGCTGGCGGCCATCCGTGCGGCACTGGATTTCCACCGGCAGATCCTGGCGGAGCAATCCGAAAAAATGGCGATCCTCGGACGCATGAACACGCTGACCGAGCGCGAAATGGAAACCACGCAATGGGTGATCGCCGGCCTGCTTAACAAGCAGATTGCCTGGGAACTGAACATCACGGAGAAAACCGTCAAGGCGCACCGCGCCCGCGTGATGGAGAAGATGGGCGTCAAATCCGTTGCCGAGCTGGTGCGCCTGTTCGACATGCTCGGCATCGAACCCAAGCGTCCCGCTAAGTAGTCAATCTCCGCCCCCGCTGTCCCCGGAGGGCGACCCGGGCCGGGCGGCGACATAGGCCTAAAGTCCAATAGAGAACCTGTCTGGCGCTCCCTAGACTGCCGCAGGACAGTGACGGGCAGAGCCCCCGGCTGATGCCCGCGATCCGCGAGCATGTCGCTTGCTGTTCGAACGTGTGATCGAAGCGAACGCAGCCGTCTTCCGCGAAGCGGAAGGGCGGGACGCTTGTGAAAAGGGAGTGCTGGATGCGTGCGAGGATACTGGGTGGCGTGGCGATGAGCCTGGCGGCCATGCTTTGGGCTGCGGGCGCGCAGGCGGCGGACGCGTGGCGCTACGCGCTGACGCCCTATGTCTGGTTGCCGTCGGTAAACGGGAAGCTCAGGTTCGATATTCCGCCAGGCTCGGGGGGCAGCCCGAATGTCGAATCGGGGCCGAACGATTATCTGGAGAACATGAATTTCGCGATGATGCTCGCCGGCGAGGCGCGCAGGGGGCGCTGGTCCCTGATGGGCGACCTGATCTACCTGGATTCGTCCAACGAGAAAACCAGGACGATATCGGTGAACCTGCCCGGTGGCGGCAGCGTTCCGGTCGCCGACGCGGGCACCGAGACCTCGATGACAGGCAAGCTCATCACCCTGGCGCCGGGCTACAGCCTCCTGGACACGCCGGGTGCGCGCATGGATGTGTTTGGCGGCGTGCGTTACATGGCGATCGATGCGAAGGTGGACTGGCGCATCACCGCTCCGGTCGGTGCCTTCCCCCAGTCCGGGGCGATGGAACAGGACAAGGATATTGTCGACGGCATCGTCGGTGTGCGTGGGCGGCTGCGGCTTGGGGACGGCCGGTGGTCGATGCCGTATTACCTCGATGTCGGCGCCGGCACGTCCCAACTGACGTATCAGGCGAGCCTCGGGCTTTCGTATGGCTACGCCTGGGGCGAACTGGCCCTCGCCTATCGGCATTTGAGCTACGACTTTGGCGACGAAAAGCTGCTGGACAACGTCAGCTTCAGCGGCCCGGCCGTGGGCGCCACGTTCGATTTCTGAATGGGCTTCGGTGGCAATCTTCCGGCGAGCCGCAACCCCGGTGCAAGGCCCGACGCAGCCTCATTACGCTTAACCCCGTCATCTGACAAGGAGATAACATGAACGACCGCGACGATTCCAATTCCTTTTCCCGGCGCGACTTTCTGCGCGTGGCCGGCGCAAGCGCGGCGGCACTGGGGCTGGGGGCCGTCGATGCTTCCGGCAATGCCGCAGCAGCTGCGACCGAAGGCATGCGCGCCGCTCCGCAGGGCGGCAGCGGCCACAAGGGCCCCTACAACATCCTCTTCATCCTGACCGACCAGGAACGCTTCTTCCGGCCCGGCGAACTGCCGATCGGCTACAGCCTGCCTGCCCACGAGCGCCTGATGAAACGGGGCACGACGTTCGTGAATCACCGGATCAATTCCTGCGTGTGCACGTCCTCGCGCTCGGTGGTGTACACCGGCCAGCATATCCAGCACACCAAGATGTTCGACAACTCGAATTTCCCCTGGATCGAGAGCATGTCGACGGAAATCCCGACCGTCGGCGACATGCTGCGCGCAGCCGGTTATTACACCGCGTACAAGGGCAAGTGGCATCTGACCAAGGAATTCGAGACCGTCAACAAGGCGGGGCAGCTGACCAAGATCTTTACCGAGGAAATGGAGGCCTATGGCTTCTCCGACTATCTCGGAGTCGGCGACATCATCGGCCACCATCAGGGCGGCTATCGGTACGACGTCGTGACGACCGCCATGACCGGGAGCTGGCTGCGCAGCAAGGGGCGCGAACTGGCGGGCGAGAACAAGCCGTGGTTCCTTGCCGTGAACCTGGTCAACCCGCACGACGTGATGTTCTACGATACCGATGCGCCGGGCACGTCGCACCAGGGGAAAAGCGCCCTCACCCATGTGATGCGCGAACCGAAGGATCCCCTGTACGCAAAACAGTGGCAATTCAATCTGCCGCCCAATCACGCACAGGCACTGAATGCGCCGGGCCGTCCGCCGGCACACGTCGATTTCCTGGCGTCGCACGATGCGCTGGTGGGCAACATCCCCGATGAGGAACCGCGCTGGCGCCGCCGTCACAACTATTACCTGAACTGCCTGCGGGACGCCGATCGCAATATCGCCGCGGTTCTCGACGAACTCGATGCCGCAGGGCTGACCGACCGTACCATCGTGATCCTCACGGCGGACCACGGCGACATGGACGGGGCGCACAAGATGCACGCCAAGGGAGCGGCGGCGTACCGCGAACAGAACAACGTGCCGCTGATCGTGGCGCACCCCGCCTACGCAGGCGGAAAGCAGTGCCGTGCGGTCACGTCCCACCTCGATCTCGCGCCGACGCTGGTTTCGCTCACGGGCGTGGACAACGGCAAGCGCGCCAATATCGTCAAGGGGCTTCCGGGCAAGGACTTCTCCGCAGTTCTGAAGAATCCCGAACAGGCGGAAGTCAACGCCGTGCGCGATGGAATCCTGTACAACTACAACATGTTTGCCTATCTCGACGGGAATTTCCTGCAGAAGGCCGTTGAATACCTGCAGAAAGGTGGAGATCCCAAGCGTGTGAAGGAAGCCGGAATTGTCCCCGACATGATGAAGCGTGGCGCGGTCCGCATGGTGTACGACGGCCGCTACGTGTTCGCGCGCTATTTCTCGCCGAAGCAGCACAACCGGCCGAAATCCATGGAAGACCTGTATCGCCTCAACGATGTCGAGCTGTACGACACGAAGGTCGACCCGCTCGAGATGACGAACCTGGCGTCCGACGCCAGGAAGCATGGCGAGCTGGTCATGGCCATGAACGACAAGCTGAACCGCCTCATTGACACCGAGGTCGGCGAGGACAAGGGCCAGATGTTGCCTGGCGGGGCTGACGCAGGATGGGAAGTCACGCCGGAGACGATGGCGCCCTGAGGTCGCCGAACTTCCGGAATCCGGTCTACCGTGACGCAGCGCGCGCCAACCGGCGCATGGGGAACGGGCGGCCTGTTCCGGGAAGCCGGTCCTGGCAGATCCTGCCGGGAAATGGGCGTCCTTCCCGGTGAAGGACGGAACACCCGGGGGGCGCCCGTGCCGTTTCGGATCGCCCCCGGGGCATGCCCCGGGGGCGCCGCCATCTGGAGGATGCAGACGTGAAATTGCCGCGCTGGGTACGCTGGCTGGGCGGCATTCTGGCCGCCCTGGTACTGGTGATCGTCATCCTGCTGACCAGTGCCGTCTACTACTTCGACCGCGAGCGTGTGACCAGGCTTGTTGCGGCCGAAGTGCTCGATGCCACCGGACGTCAAATCCATTTCGACGGTGAAATCGGCTTCCGTTTCCTGCCGACCCTCGCGCTGCGCCTCGATGCCGTGCGTTTCGCCAACGCGCCGTGGGGGACGCAAGCCGAAATGCTCAAGGCAAGGCATCTCGAACTCGACGTCGAATTAAGGCCGCTGCTCAGCAAGCGGCTGGTCGTTCACCATATCGCACTCGATGGCGTCGAACTGTTCCTGGAAACCGATTCCACGGGACGCGGCAACTGGGTGATGCAGAAAAAACAGGACGAGCAGCCGGACCCGGCCCTGTCAGTCGATTTCGATCGGCTTTCGATTCGCGATTCCGCGATCACGTTCCGCGACGGCAGGAATGGCCAGCGCGAGAAGCTGGAAATGGATCGTGTCACGATATCGGCCGGGGGCACCCTCGACAGGGTGGACGCGCAGATCCTGCTGCGCGGACAGCCGATCACGATCGCGGGCCATGTCGGCAGCCTCTCGCGGGTCCTGGCCGGCGCGAGCACCGTCCCGGTCGACCTGGCGGTGAACGTGAAGGGGGCGGGCGTCAAGAGCCGGGGCACGGTCGGCCTGGCCGATGACGCCGGCAAGGCCAGCCTGGATCTGGAGGTGGCCGTGCATGACAAGGGTGCGCTGGAGCGCCTGGCGGGGAAGGCCCTGTCCCTGCCCTTGCCGCTGACGTTTTCGGCGCACCTGGAGCAGGGCCGCAAGTCGGGCAAGTTATCCGGGATCGCCCTGACCGCAGGGAAACAGACGCTCTCGGGCAGCGCGGCTTTCGATCTCGGAAGTGCCAGGCCGCGATTCGATCTCGTGGCGAAGGCGGAGACGTTCGATCTTGGCGCACTGTTTCCGCCCCGGCCGGAACCGGCCACGCCGCCGGCCACGCCGCCCGCTACGCCGCCCGCTACGCCGCCGACGGCAAGCGGCTTCTTCAGTGAATATTCGTCGAAGCTGGCTGCGCCGCTTCCTTTCGATGCCACGGTCGCTGTCGACGTTGCCTCGCTTCGCCTGCCAGGCCAGCCCGCATTGAATCGATTCCACGCCAGATGCGCATTTGCGAGAAATAGCGTCAAGGCGCAGCGAGTGGAGTTTGAACTGGACGACGGCAGCCGCGCGAGCGGCACGGCGATGCTCGGTCTGGCCGAGAATGCAGGCAAGGCCAGCCTGGATATCGATGCGGTCATTCGTGACAAGGCGACGCTGGAGCGCCTGGCGAACAAACAGCTGCACCTCCCGATGCCGCTTGCGTTCCGAGGACGGATCGAACAGGACCACGCCCGCAGCACCGTACCGGCGTTCACATTGATTGCGGGAAAGAACGAGATTTCGGGCCGGGTGGCCTTCGACGCCAGCGCTGCCAGGCCGCAGCTGGATCTCGCGGCGCGGGCCAAGGAATTCGATCTTGGCGATTTTCTCCCGCCGCCAGCCAGCCCTGCCGCCAGGACCGATCAGTCGAGCGCGGGAGGCCGGCTATTCAGCGAGAGCCCATTGGAACTGCCGAAGCCGCCAGCCTTCGACGCCAGGATCGATCTTGCCGCCGCGAAGCTGCAATTGCCCGGCAGGCCCGCCTTGTCGGGGTTCCACGCGACGCTCCTGTTCTCCAACACGCTTTTCAAGCTGCAGCCCCTCCAGTTCGAACTGGGCGGCGGCCGGCTGTTCGGTGCGGCCACGCTGCGGCTTCCGGATGACGGCGTGCCCGCCATCGGGGTGCATGGCCATTCCGATGGCATTCCGCTGGAAGACCTGCGGAAACTCATCGGTACGAAGAATGACGCCCCGATTTTCAATGGGGGGCGCACGGAAATACGTGTCGATCTCGAGACAGCCGGTCGTACCCCGCGTGCCCTCGCGCGCCACCTGAACGGGGAATTGCTGGTCAGGAGCGAGCACATGCGGCTTTCCGACAAGCTGGGCCGGTTCGACGGGGATGTCTTCACCCGTCTGGCCGAGACGGTCAATCCCCTGCACAAGCGGGAGAAGGGCAGCAACGTCTCCTGTGCCGTTGCCCGGCTGCCCGTCAGGGACGGGGTGGTCGCCGTCGACCGCTCGATCGCCCTGGAAGGCGACAGGCTCAATATCGTCGCGGCGGGCACGGTCGACCTCGGCGAGGAAACGATCGATATGGCGATCCACCCTGCGATCAAGGAGGGATTCGGGGTCGGCGCCGCGAGCCTGGCGCAACTGGTGAAGATCGGCGGCAGCCTGCCGGCGCCTGTCATCGGCATCAATTTCAAGGGGATGGCGCGCACCGGGCTGTCGGTGGGCGCGGCGGTCGCAACCGGGGGCCTGTCGCTGCTTGGCGAACGCCTGCTGACCGAGGGGGCGGACCCGCATCCCTGCTTGGCCGCAATGAACGGCCGTCCTCCTGCCGCGGCTGCCGCTGCGCCGGGCGCGAATGGGCAGGCCAGAAAGGAAAGGTTCAGGCCGTTCCAGCGGCTGCGTTCGGGGGACAGGTAGGTCGTCATGGCCTGTCGGCGTGTGCCGGGCCATCGCCTTTCGGGACTGCGTCCCCGGGGCCGGCATAGGTCCAAAGTCTAATAGCCGAATCGAAGCCGGCTCATTAGTCTGGATACGGCTAGAACAGCCTCGGTGTGACATGGAATCACAATTAACCACCATCTACATTGTCGATGACGACCCGGGCGTGGGCCGCTCATTGGCCCGCTTGATGAGATCAGCGGGCTACGCGCCGCAGGTATTCGAATCCGTCGATGCGTTCATTGCGACGAACAAGTTCGACGCGCGTGCCTGCGTGATCGCGGACGTGCAGATGCCGGGACAGAACGGATTGCACTTGCAGGCGCGCCTGCATGCAATCGGTTCCTACCTGCCGGTCATCCTGCTGACGGCGCAGGATACCGATGAGATGCGGGAGGCGGCTGTACGCGGCGGTTTCTCGGCCTTCTTCCGGAAGCCGGTGGACGACCGGGCGCTGATCGATACCATCGAATGGGTCATTAACCGGGCCGCATAGCCCACGGGACCGGGCCTGCCCGCTGCCCCGGAAGGCTCAGGGGCGCCGGAGGCGGCAGCCACGCCATCCGTGCGGCGGCAGGCGGGGGATCATTCTCCCGTCAGGCCCGCGGGTCTGACGGGCGCCCCCGGGCGCTCAGAACTGCTTGTGGAGCAGGGGGGAGGCAGGCGCCTGGGGCACGGTCTCGCCCTGGCCGCGGGCCCGGGCGTAGTCGGACGCCATGGATTCGTAATACTGGCTGCGGTAATAGCGTCTGGCTTCGGCTTCCCCGGAGAAATGCAAGTCCAGTTCGGCCGGGACGGCCTCCTTGGGCGCGCCGGGTCTGGCGTCGTTTCTGTCGTGGTGATATTTCAGGGCTGCGCTGGCTGCCATTGCCTTGTCGACCCGGCGCTCGACTGCCCGGTTGACTTCCTCGAGGGTGATGAAATGGTCCTTGTTGCTGTCGATTTCATCAAAATACTGCGGCATGAGGGGAAACTCGGCGTAGGCTTCCTGACGTGAAAGCTTGCCCTTGTTGCCCTTGTCTGCCTTGTGGAAACGCATCTCGAACAGCACGGGATCGTAATGGCCGACCGCCGAGTCCGCGATGGCGGCGGTTGAAGCAAAGATCAATCCGAGAAATAGATAACGCATCTGGCCTGCCGGTCTGCTCAAAATGGGCCGGCCGATTATATCTTCAACGCAGACGGCAAGGTAGACGCATGCATGCGTTGCCCGGACCAGGACGAAACCGGCTGGGCAGGTTCGCCAGTCCCTTGCGCCCACAGGGTTTAATCTCCGGCACGCGGAGGTAAAATCGAAAGTCGGCATACCCTCGGATCTTCGCAACCATGGCCCTTCCCACGCCTACCGACATCAAACTGCACCAGGCCTCCAGAAAACTGGAAATCGCTTTCTCCGACGGCGCACGTTTCGAACTGCCGTTCGAATTCCTGCGGGTCTATTCGCCTTCGGCCGAGGTGCGCGGGCATGGCCCGGGCCAGGAAGTGCTGCAGGTCGGCAAGAAGGGCGTTGGCATCAACGCGGCCGAGCCGGTCGGCCACTATGGCATCAATTTCTTCTTCTCGGACGGCCACGATACGGGCATCTATTCCTGGGAGTACCTCTACGACCTGGGCGTGAACCACGATGCGCTGTGGACGGATTACCTCAAGCGCATGGAGGCGGCGGGGGCCTCGCGCGACCCCGGCATTGCCGCGATGTTCGACCGCAAGGTGCAGCCCAAGTAAATCGCATGGCGCTGACGAGCCGCAACGACGCGCCCGGCCGGGCGCGTTTTGTTTGCATGGTCAGTACGGCATGAGCTTTGTGGGGAGCGTGGCCGCGGCCATTGCGCGGGCAACCGGGGCGCCCTTCTCGCCGCGCATCGTGCGCGGCGTGTCCGGCGGCGACATCCACGCCGCCTCGGTGCTGGAAGACGGGCCGCGGCGATTCTTCGTGAAGGCGAACCGGGCGGACCGCCTGCCGATGTTCGAGGCCGAGGCCGACGGGCTCGCCGCGCTGGCCGCGAGCGGCGTCGTGCGCGTGCCGCAGGTCGTGTGCAGCGGCACCGCGGCGGGCCAGGCATTCCTGGTGCTCGACTATCTCGACCTGCGGGGCCGGGGCGATGCCCGCTCGCTGGGCGCGCAGCTGGCGGCCCTGCATCGTCTCCCGCAGCCGCGTTTCGGCGGGTCGCGCGACAACTGGATCGGCGGCACGCCGCAAGCCAACGGATGGCGCGACGACTGGATCGCGTTCTGGCGCGATGCGCGCCTGGGTGTCCAGTTCGACCTGGCCGCGCAGAACGGTCACGGCGGTGCGCTGCAACGCGACGGCGAGACGCTGCGCGCCAACCTGTCCGCCTTCTTCCCGGGCTATGTCCCTGTGCCGTCGCTGCTGCATGGCGACCTGTGGGGCGGCAACCACGGCTATCTGCCGGACGGGTCGCCGGTGCTGTTCGATCCGGCGCCGTATGTGGGCGACCGCGAATGCGACCTTGCCATGAGCGAGCTTTTTGGCGGCTTCTCGCCGGACTTCCAGGCGGCCTACCGCGCGGCCTGGCCGCTCGACGCGGGCTATGCGACGCGCAGGACGCTCTACAATCTCTACCATATCCTCAACCATGCCAACCTGTTCGGCGGTGGCTACGCGGCGCAGGCCGCGCGCATGACCGCCGCGCTGCTGGCGGAGATCCGGTGACCATGCCTGGACGTTTCCTGATGATCGGCTGGGCCGTGCTGCTCGCAGCCTGTACCGGGCTGCCCCTGAACGCGGTGCCGCCCCGGGTCAGCATCGCCGATGTCGAGGTGAAGAGTCTGGGCCTCTTCGAACAGAAGTTCGACGTGGGCCTGCGCGTGGCCAATCCCAACGATTTCGACCTGAAAATCGAGGGCCTGGATTTCGATCTGGAAGTGAACGGCCGGCCGTTCGCCAGCGGGCTGTCGCGTGTGTCGACGCTGGTGCCGGCGGCGTCGAATACCGTCTTGCGGGTGGAGGCGATCGTGCAGTCGAAAAACCTGGCGCGCCAGATCCGGACCTTGCCGCCCGAGAGTCTGAAGGAGGGCGTGCCGTACCGCGTCAAGGGGCGCGTCAAGACCGACAAGGCATCGAACTGGCTTCCCTTCGACCATGCCGGCGTGTATGGCGGCGAGCCGAAGAAAGCTCCGGGCAAAACGATCTAGGGCGTGACGGGGCCCTGCGGGCAGGCCGGTCTCATTCGCAACGCATGCCGTCGGCGACCCAGGCTTCGACGTCTTTCTTCCACTCCTTGTAGCCGCCCGGGACCGCGGGCTTCTGTCCGCCCGGCGTCATGCCCGAATCGAGCGCCCAGCGGATGCGGCCGTCGTTCAGCATGTGCGCCGCGAGTTTCCGGCCGTCCGGATCGATGCCCATGTGCGACTTGATCAGCCGGCAGGTGGCGGGGGCGGAAAACCCGGTGTAATCCATGTTCAGCGGCGCCATCCATTCGGTGTTGGGCGGCAGTCCGATTACGTCCGGTCGATGGCACTGCATGCAGAGATAGCGGCTGCGATGCGACGAATACGCACGCCCGTCGTGCTCGCGCGAATTGAACTGGTGGCACGACAGGCAGCGTTCATGCTGGAACTTGGCGTACAGCCGGGTGGAAAACACCACGGGCCCGTCGGCAAGGCTGCCGAGCGGCGCGAACAGCAGCAACAGCAGGCCGAGTCCGCGGCAGCGCATGCCTTATTCCGCCAGCGTGCGCAGGGTCGGCACGGCCAGGCCGAAGCGGTCGGCGTGGGCCAGGGCGCGCGCGAGACGCGCCGGCGCCGAGCGGCCGGTACAGCCATGTTCGGGGTCGCCGGCAAAGGCGTCGAGCATGCCGGCGACGAGCTGCTCGCGGTCGAAGGCGTGGCCGGCGAGCCGGTCCTGGATGTCCATCACCTCGCTGGCCACGGTGCGTGCGAAGGCTTCGTGCTGCGCCCACAGCTGCGACACGGTGCCGCCGGTCCGGAGGCCGGCGATGTTGGTGGTGAGGATGTAGACGTTCTTCACCACGAGCTCGAACAGCATGGCCTCGCCGGCGGCGACCTCGCGGGCGGGCAGGTCGACCGTCGCCAGCGCATCGATCAGCAGCCGTGCGCCCGGTCCGGCGACGGGCGAGGGAATCAGCGGCCTGGCGTCGGTGCCCTTTTTCTTTTCGAACCACACCGAGATCACGGTCGGGTTCGTGTAGCCGTGCGCTTCCCAGTCGCGGGGCAGGAGTTCGTTCTGGATCAGCGCCACCCGTGATTTCCAGATGGCGGGGAGCGCAGCAAGCGTCGCAGGCAAATCGTTTTCGCCGACCGCGACGAGGACCAGTACCGGGTCGGGATGGCGCTGTGCCAGCACGGCCAGATCGTCGCCGCGGTTCGCCGGCACCACCGTATGCCCGCTGCGCAGCAGGGCGCCGGCGAACACACGGCCGAGCTGGCCGAGGCCGACGACGACGACTTCGCTCACTCCAGTCCCTTCGAATGCAGGTACTCGTCGTAGGTGCCCATGTAGTACTCGACGCCCTCCGGCGTGATTTCGAGGATGCGGGTGGCGAGCGAGGACACGAACTGGCGGTCGTGCGAGACGAAGATCAGCGTGCCCTTGAAGAGTTCGAGCGCGAGGTTCAGCGATTCGATGGATTCCATGTCCATGTGGTTGGTCGGCTCGTCCATCACCAGCACGTTGTGCCGCCCCAGCATGAGCTTGCCGTAGAGCATGCGGCCCTTCTCGCCGCCGGACAGCACGCGCACCGACTTCTTCACTTCGTCGCCGGAGAACAGCAGGCGGCCGAGGATGCCGCGCAGCACCTGCTCGTCGTCGCCGGCCTGGGTCCACTGGTGCATCCAGTCGGTGAGGTTCAGATCCATGTCGAAATCGGCGACGTGATCCTGCGAGAAATAGCCGACGTTGGCGTTCTCGCTCCAGCGCACCTCGCCGGCCTGCGGTTGCAGTTCGCCCATCAGCAGCTTCATCAAGGTCGATTTGCCGACGCCGTTGCCGCCGATGACGGCGAGCTTTTCGCCGGCTTCGAGCGACAGGTTCACGCCGGAGAAGAGCGCGGTGCCGTCGTAGCCGAAGGCCAGATTCTCGACCTCGAGCGCGCGGCGATGCAACGCCTTCTCGGGCTCGAAGCGGATGTAGGGGTTCTGCCGCGAACTGGGCTTGAAGTCGTCGATCTTGATCTTGTCGATCATCTTCATGCGGCTGGTCGCCTGGCGCGCCTTGGACTTGTTGGCCGAGAAGCGGCGCACGAATTCCTGCAGTTCGGCGACCTTGTCCTTGGCGCGCGCGTTGGCGGCGGCCTGGCGCGCCTTGGCCTCGGACGAGGCGAGCATGTAGTCGTCGTAGTTGCCCGGCCACACCTTGATCGTGCCGAAGTCGAGGTCGGCCATGTGGGTGCAGACCTGGTTCAGGAAGTGGCGGTCGTGCGAGATGACGATGATGGTGGCGTTGCTCTCGTTCAGCACCTCTTCCAGCCAGCGGATGGTGTTGATGTCGAGGTTGTTGGTCGGTTCGTCGAGCAGCAGGATGTCCGGATTGGAAAACAGCGCCTGCGCCAGCAGCACGCGCAGCTTGAAGCCGGGCGCGATCTGCGCCATGGTGCCCTGGTGCTGTTCGGTGGGGATGCCGACGCCGAGCAGCAGTTCGCCCGCGCGGGCCTCGGCGTCGTAGCCGCCCATCTCGCCGAACTTGCCTTCCAGCTCGGCGGCGTGCAGATAATCCTCTTCGGTCGCCTCGGGGTTCATGTAGATGGCGTCCTTGTCCTGCATCACCTTCCACATTTCGGCGTGGCCCTGCAGCACCACGTCGAGCACGCGCATGTCTTCGTAGCCGAACTGGTCCTGGCGCAGCCAGGCCATGCGCTCGCCGGGGTCGAGCGAGACGTTGCCGGCGCTGGGTTCCAGCTCGCCCGCGAGGATCTTCATGAAGGTCGACTTGCCGCAGCCGTTGGCGCCGATGAGGCCGTAGCGGTTGCCGTCGCCGAACTTGACGTTGACGTTCTCGAACAGCGGCTTGGTCGAGAATTGCAGGGTGATGGAGGACGCGGTGAGCACGACGGAATCCTGGAATGCGCGAAAAGCGGCGTATTTTAGCATCGCGCCGTTCCGCGCCCGGATGGGCGCAGCCGGAGTCAGACGGTCGGCGAGGTTTGCGCGCTGGCGATGGCCGGATGCTGCGCGACCGGCCGGTCGAGAAAATAGCCCTGCACCAGATCGACGCCGTAATTGCGCAGCAGGGCGAGGGTCTTGCCGTCCTCGACGTATTCGGCGATGACCGATTTGCCCAGACCGAGCGCGACGCTGACCATGGCCTGCACGAATACCTGGTTGTCCGGGTCGTTGGGCAGGTCGCGGATGAAGATGCCGTCGATCTTGATCGTGTCGACGTTGAGGTGCTTGAGGTAGGCGAAGGAGGCGAAGCCGACGCCGAAATCGTCGAGGCTGACGCCGCAGCCGAACTGGCCGAGCGCCTCGATCATGCGCTGGGCATCGTGCAGGTCGGACACTGCGGCGGTTTCGGTGATCTCGACGATGAGGCGGCGCGGATCGACCCTGGCGACGCGCAGTTCCTCGCCGATGAACTGCGGCAGGTCGGGTTCGGACAGGGAGCGTCCGGACAGGTTGACAGCAATCGGCGGGATGCGCGGATGCTCGGACAGCAGGCGTACGACTTCGTGGATCACCCAGCGGTCGATGTCGAGGATGCGGCCGCTCTTTTCGGCCAGCGGGATGAAATGCCCGGGCATGATGAGCTGGCCAGGGTCGCGCTCGTCGATCATGCGGATCAACGCCTCCAGGTGCGACAGCGTGCCGTCCTCGGCGCGGTACACGCCCTGGAAATGCAGCTGGAACAGGCCCTTGTCGATGGCGTTGCTGATGCGTTCGCTCCACGACAGGCGCGAACGCATTTCGCTGTCGGCCTCGTCGTCGGCACGGAACACGCGCCAGGTGTTCTTGCCGGCGCCCTTGGCCTGGTACATCGCGATGTCGGCGCGGGCGACCAGTTCGTCGGCGTCGGTCGCGTGGGTGGGGTAGTAGGCGATGCCGAGGCTGGTGGTCAACCGCAGGTTCTGGCCTTCGAAGCGGAAGGGGATCTGCGCGATCGCGCGCACCACGCGCTCGGCCAGCGCCTCGGCTTCGTTGTTCTGCACGCCGGGCAGCAGGATGGCGAATTCGTCGCCGCCGAGGCGCGCGAGCACCTCGTTGCGCCGCACCAGTGCGCCGATCTCGCCGGCCACGCGGATCAGCAGGGCGTCGCCGGCGCGGTGGCCATAGGTGTCGTTGATGGTCTTGAATTCGTCGAGGTCGAAGAACATCACCGCCGCGCGCAACTGGTGGCGGTCCGATTCGAGCATGGTGCGCGCGAGCTCCTGCTGGAAGCGGTGACGGTTGTAGAGGCCGGTCAGCGCATCGCGTTCGGCCAGGTAGACCAGCTGTTCGGCAGTCTGCCGCTCGCGCGTGACGTCCTCGTAGATCCACAGGTGACCGATGAAGCGGCCCTCGCGGTCGCGGACGGGATAGTCGAGTTCGGTGATGACGCGACCGTCCGTCATCTGGATTTCGTAGTTGTCCGACAGTTCGCGGGTTTCCAGCACCGACAGCAGGTGCTTGGAGAAGTGATCGGGACGCGCCAGCGTGGAAGCGGACCTGGCCAGCACGTCGTGCACCTGCAGCCCGATCAGCCCGACGCCTTCCTCGATCATCCACATGCGGGTGAACGCCGGGTTGTGATAGATCACGCGGCCATCCGCGGCGACGAACAGGATGCCGAGATTCATTGCCGACAGCAGCGAGACCAGCCGCGCCCGCTCCTGCTCGGTTTCCTCCAGGTACTTGCGCTGCAGGGTTTCCGCCGCGCGCAGCTCGTTCACGGCCTGGCGCAGGCTGGCTTCCGTCGACTTGAGGTCGTCGATGTTGTGCAGGCTGGCACGGATGCCCTGGTAGATACCGTTGAGGTCATGGATCGGCTGCCAATTGATCGAGGCCCAGAAATGGCCGCCGTCCTGGCGGCACAGCCGCAGCGCGTACCCCTGGCCCGAGGTGCCGCGCAGAGCCTGCCGCAACTGGAATTCGGCGGCGGTCCGGTCTTCCGCGTGAATGACGTCGTAGGGGAAATTCATCTTGCCCATGCAGGTGCCGACGCTGTAGCCCAGCATGCGCTCGACCGAGGCGTTGACCCACAGCAGCCGGCCTTCCGGCGACAGCCAGAATTCGAGGTCGTGCGTGTAGTCGGCGATGGCATGGAAGCGTGCCTCGTTCTCGCGTGCCCGCTGGATGTTGAAGCGGACGGATTCGGCCATGAGGTTGAAGGTCTCGACCAGCTGGCCGATCTCGTCCTCGCCCGCGCTGTCGAGGCGCACGTCGAGATCGCCCTGCGCCATGCGCTTGCTCGCGCGCGTCAGCGCGTCGAAGCGGCGGATCACGCCGCTGGCCGACAGCGCCAGCAGCACGCCGGTGAGCAGCAGGGCCGCGATCGCGATGAGCAGGCTGTGCTGGATGTAGCGTGCCTGGGTGTCGCGCACGAAATCGCCGGACAGCACCAGACTGATCTCGCCGTAGCGCTGCCCGGCCAGCGTTATGGCCTGCGCGGTGCGGAAGTCGGTATCGTCGCCGGTGTCACCGGTCTGGTGGACGATGCGGTTGGCGTCGTCGCGCACCTCGATCATCTTCAGGCCGCTGTCGCGCTTCAGGGAGTCGACGATGTCCCGCACGCTGGCGTCGTCCTGTTGCGAGAGCGGGGCCTGCAGGGCAACGGCGAGCGTGCCGGCGATCTCGTGGACGCGCTGGCCGGCCTGTTTCTGCAGGGCTTCGCGGCTGACCTGCACGCCGTTCCAGATAAGGAAGGAAAGCATGATCGCCTCGACCGCGAGGGCGGCGAGCGTGAGCTTGTAGCGCAGCGAAAGCCGGTTCCACCAGGATTTCATGGCGCCTTCCGCAACATGTCCTGCACCTGCAGGGCGTAGGGCCGGAAGGCGCGCAGTTCGTTGCCGTCGACCTGGGCGAAGCCGCCGTACCCGCCGTGCTGCATGAAAGCCTGGCCTGCGGGCGTGGCGGCATAGTCGAGCAACGCCTGGCGGATTGTCTGCGCCTCGATGTCCCGCACGCGCGGATGGACGAGGTACATCAGGCTCGACACCGGCGGGCTTTCGAGCAGCACCCGCAGGCGGGCCTGCAGATCGGGCGCCAGCAGTCTGTAGGGATGCAGCCCCAGCGCGGCCGCATCGGCGCGGCCATTGAGGACCTGCATGACGGCATTGTTGTGGGTGCCGGCGTCCACTATCCGGTAGTCCAGGTTCTGCCGCAGGCCGTAGGCGGCCAGTTCCGACTGGATGGCCAGCGCGGTGACGGCCATGGCGTCGGCACGCGCCAGGGTGCGTCCCTGCAGGTCTTCCGGCGTGCGGAAAGGGCCGTCGGCGCGCACCACCAGCAGGCCATGGGTCTGCTGCGCATATTTCAGCAACGGCCGATAGCCGGCATCCTGGCGGGCCAGCCAGGCCAGGTGCGGTGCCGTGAGCACGAGATAG
>WBZX01000229.1_pt1 | contig 52958 bp, 48 predicted proteins | sample 5204211 | NCBI WGS metagenome assembly WBZX01 (sample SAMN12344362, study PRJNA552823) | activated sludge metagenome | biome: Activated sludge suspended growth; feature: Nitrification reactor; material: Wastewater; isolation source: activated sludge from nitrification reactor of wastewater...
GTGAAAGCGCTACCTGTCTTCGCTGGATAAAGCTCGAGCGTATGAGATCGCTACTGAATTAACCAAGCTCTGTTCCTGCTATTATCCCTATTTGTTGCCTGAAATGCAGCGGGTACTGGAACGTCTGCATCCCCTCAGGCTCAGCCCTTGTGGCAGACAGTTACGTGCCTGGGGACGCGACTACTACTTTACTCCACGGGAGGTCTTCAGCATCACTCATCTCGTGGAGCAGTACCGCTTCGGCACCCGTGTGGTACCACTTCCTCTCGATGCCTTTGCTGATCACCCCATCCTGATCGATGGCATCTTGTGTACAGATGACAAGGGCATGTTCTGGTTGGAAGAACCTGACGATGAAAAGTCCAAACCGCCCCTGGTGGTGTTCCCTCATCCGGAGAAGGAAAAGCGTGCCTATCAAGTGAGCAAGGAAGCGATGGCTCTTGCAGCTCTGGCCGATCATCCCGAATGGCACGATGAACAGATCGCCGAGTTCGCCGGGTGCAGCCGATCAAGCTTGTATCGGATGCCAAGGTATCGGCAGGCGCGGGAGATGCTGGAGCAACGGCGTGTGCGGTATCGGTTACGGTAGCTTGCTCCCCTCTCCCTCCCGGGGAGAGGGGCCGGGGGTGAGGGGTTGGAACTTGTGTTCAACCCTGTTTCAACATGGTTCAATACGAGTGAAAAGCCCCTCACCCCTAACCCCTCTCCCCGGGAGGGAGAGGGGAACCTATGGCACCGTCGCTACACCATCTGCCAGCGTGCCTGGGCGCCAGATGGAGACTGCTACTTTGGTTAGTTTTTCTCGTGGTGCCAGGAGCAGCACATACGGGGAGGGATGATTCGCAGGAGGTATGCCAGTTGAGGTTTTACTCGTGTAGTTGAGCAAGACGTACCCCACGCCTGCTGGGTTGGGAGGTAACCACGGCTTAGCCATGGGAACCAGCGTGGGGTTGCTGGCTTCATCTGAAAGTGCCACCAGAATCAGAAGATGCTTGCTCCAGTCAATCGGATGTTGCTGTTCATCCCAAGTTATCTTGAACTTGGACGAAAGAATGGTTTGTAGCTCTTTCGGCGTGGTAATCAAACTGACAACGGCAGATTCCTTGTCTCGTGTGGGCATGCTGAGATGAGGCAGTTCAGAAATGACATCGCTTGGCAACACTCCCGTGATTGAGGGAGCATTCATCGCTCGGGTCTGCACTTCCTCGCTGCCGGGTGATGGAATTCTATCAGCCCCAGGAAGCAATGGTGGTAACCCATTCCCTGCCTGTCCCGACTGCTGTCGTTGTTGTTGAGGCTGAGCGTTCATCAACTGCTGTGGTGGTGGCTGAACGGGTTGCTGTGGTGTGGATTCTGTTTGAAAGCCCTGCCCACTTTGCTGCTGGACAGATTGATTGGGGGTAGGTGGCACCTGGGATAATGGTTCAGGAATGGTCCTCGTGGCTTCGGGTAGCGTGGGTTGAATCGTCACCATGCTGACCGGTGAAGAGTGACTTGTCCCTGCATTGTCCAGTTGTTGCATCCCCCACCAACCAACACCGGCGGTGAGCAGGCAGCCAGCGATGAGGACAGGCACCTGCCAGGAACCTGTCGATCGCGAAACCAGTTGAGCGACCGTCGGAGAAACGATACTCTTCGAGATGTGGCCTGTACGTAGTAGGTCAACCGCTGCGTTCGCAATAGGTGATGCCAGCTTATCGATAGCGGAACTGGCCTGGGTGGCGATCAGTGCTGCACCAGCGACGGTACCTCGTTGCAGTAGTTGCTTCTTGAGCTTGAGCCTGGCCCGGTAGAGTAAGCCATGAATGGCTGATGGTGTCTGGCCTAACTGTACTGCTGCTTCCTCGCGGGTCAGCCCCTGGATCAGGCACAGGTCAATCACCGTCCGATACTCTTCAGGCAAATGGCGTTGCTCTTCTTCCCACCAGGAGGGGGCATCGCTCGTACGATCTGAAACGGTCTGCAGGCGTTCAGCGTGTTGCAGCAGTCGGGCACGGCGCTGCCTGAGTTGCTGTGCCAATCGACGGGCGATTCGCCGGGCAACACCGGCAAGCCAACCTGCCATGTGATTCTCCTGACGAATCGAGCGGGCTGCACGGGCCAGGGTCAGGAAGGTCGCCTGGAACGCATCTTCGGCATCGCTCTGCTGGTAGAGTTCCCGCTGACAGATACGCATGACGAGTCCGCCATGCCGACGGACGATCATCTCGAACGCTGCTGCACTCTGCTCGCGCAGGAACGACGCCAACAACTCCGCATCACTGCTGCCAGTCAGCGGATCGTCTCGATTAATACGACGTAAGAGCGAACCCAAACCAGCCATAGGAAACCCAGGCGAAGGGGTGATCTACCGTAGAGGTGCATGGTAGCATGAGACGGCGCGCGCGGGGAGGGAAAGAGTGCTGTTTATTGATCAAGAGTTAAGGCTTGGAGTAGCATACTTTCTTCAAATCGCGATCAAACGTCGAAACTTCAAGTTCCTCTGCAAGCGATGTCGCAGCTAATACGCAATCAACAAAATGCAAGCTGGTTCGCTGATACCAGTCGAAAGCATTGAGTTGATTTGCCAATTCATCCACTTCAATACCAGGACTGCTGATTAGTGAGGAGAGTGTAGCAGCAATATCAGCTCGGGGGTGTTTGTAGAATGATTCGAGAACAAACACGGTTTCCGCCAAAACTGATGGCAAAATTACCAGTGCTATATCCCCTTGATCGCATTGCGAAAACAGATCGCTGGCAATCTTACATTGCTGTGGGTCATCCTGTACCAGATGCCTGACAATCACATTCGTGTCAAGTAGCCGACGTTCAGCACTCATTGTCCTGCTCGGATTCTATTTCGAGCAGCTGCAACTCGTATCTGTGCAAAGCTTAGATTCTTCCCTTTCTTGCTAGCCAATGCACCTTTTAACGAAGACAGACCAGGATGAACCCGAACAACAACGCTGTCACCTTGAACAAGATACTCCAACCGATCTCCCGACTGTATATGTAGTGCTTTACGCACCTCGCCAGGGATAGTTGTCTGCCCTTTGCTAGTTACTACCGAGTGGGTCATATCTGATTCCTTACATTGCTAACATCGCATTACTAATGGTAGCATGTAAGGAACTACTCAGCAAGGTCCTCCCTCGCTCACGCTTCGGGTTGATAAGCCATCAATCATTCTTGTATGGCATCATGATCTCTTCCATCTCGGCATCCACGAACGACTTCCAGCCGCCGTCGATGATCTCTTTGCCTAGCTTGGTGACGCTCTTGTAGTAGCGGTCGCTGGGGCGTTCGCCGGTGAGTTTTCTGGTCAGGTCCTGGCAGGCGATGTCGGCGGCAGTCTGCTGAATGGCATCCTTGTGGCGACCACCATAGAGACTGGTGCAGAGGATGGTGATCGCATCCTGCACCCGTTGGCTGAGTTCCGCCATGCGGCACTGACGATCTGCCAAGGCCAGTTGGTGGGTTCGCATGGTAGTGCTGATATCGACACCTGACTTGTTCAGCCAACTCACGGCATAGTTGGCGTGGCTCTTCAGTGCTTCATGCGAAACAGGGATCGGTGCCTTCGTCTTGCCGCTCATCTTCTGGGCCATCATCCATTGGCTGTAATTCCAGAGCGGGCCACGCAGTGCCCAGAGGTGGCTGGGGTTCGCGAAGTTAGGCTTGCGTACACCAAGGGCTGCGAGGGCTTTGCCTATCGGTTCGAAGTACTCAGTGCCATGCGCTTTGACGAGCGATTTGAAGAATGCCATGCCCAGCATCTCGCCTTCGCCTTCGTAGATGCACGGGGCGAGGAACTCGTGGACGTTGTCGCCAAAGGCGTGGCCATGCAGGAAGGACCGTCCGCCATGCGACTTCATGAAGAGCTCGATCGCTGCTTCCTTCTGCGTCTCGCTGCCGAATATCTTGGCAATGATGCATTCCATCTCGCCCCGGTAGCCTTGATCAATGAGGCCTGAACACCAGGCAACCAGTGCATCGCAGGCGACGATCATTCCGGCAATCTTGCCCACGCGGCGTTGCAGCAGTTCACGGCTGGCGATGGGTTGGCCATAGGTCTTGCGATAGCGCGACCACGGGAGCATGCTGGCCAGCATCATCCGCATGTTACCTGCTGCACCGGCACACAGAGCCACGCGGCCAAGGTTCAAACCGTGGTAAGCGATAGTCAAGCCATCGCCCTTGGTCGGTGTCAGCAGGTTTTCTGCAGGCACTTTCAGATCGTTGAAGATCATCCCCTGGTTGTGAGTATGCTTGAGAGCATGCAGGCCATACTTCTTGATCTGGAAGCTGGCATTCTCCTGCTTGGGCAGATCAACGATCAACACCGCAGGCTTCTTCTCGATGAGACAGACGAGCCCAATCGTTCGGCCTGGTACCACATTGGTAATGAAGAGCTTCTCGCCGGTGACGAGGTAGCTGTCGCCATCCTTGCGAGCAGTGGTACGCAGGGCGGTCAAGTCGCTCCCTGCACCCGGTTCGGTGAGAGCGAAGGCACTCAAGCGTTTGCCCGAAGCCAGATCAGGTAGGAAGCGTTGTTTCTGCTCTGGTGTTCCAAAGGTACGGAGCGGATCGACTGCACCGATGCAGCCATGCACGCTGGCCAGGCCGGAGACGGTAGCATCGACCACCGCCATGCGAGTAAGGAACGGAGCGAAGGCTGCAAACGGAGCACCCGAGCCACCATACTGTTTGTCAACGAGCAGGCCCCAGTACCCTGCTCCACCCAGTTCTTCGAGCACTTGCTTTGAAACTTTGTTCTCGCTATCGAGAAGCGTCTTCTTGTCGCGGTGAGAACGAACCACATCAATGGAACGATCCATCACCTGCTGAGCATCGGCTGGAATGATGGGATTGGTGCTACTGAAGAGTTCGACGGGTACACCGTTATCCCACACGGCCCGGTGAGCGGGGCTGGCTGCGGTCTGAAACTTGGAGGCAAAGAGGGCCTCGACCTGATCGTCAGCCTTATCGATGGCCCCGGTCCGCCGGGCTTCATCTTCCGATTTGCCACCGAGCTTAAGAGCCGTCTCCGCGAAGGAAGCTTTATTCTCATCCAGCACAGCGGGGCCGCGATCGTTCTGCATGGCTAAACCTTCCTGAAACGATGCTGTGAACGCATCGGGGAGAGTGTCGGGGGATTCGGTTATCTTACCACAACCGGGGCATGTGTAAACCAGCAAGGCAATGCCCTTGCGGAATGCTCCCCAGGCATTCTTGAAATCTCCATTTTGTTCTGACGAACTATCAATAGTGAAGATTCACTGCTAAGTAGTAACCCCGGATAGCCCCATGATAATGACATACCCCCGACAATCGCTAAGCTCCCTATCTTCCGAAGGTTACAACGTTGAAATACCGTGCATTTCTACATTCCTCTTGCACTCACCTGCAACTAGGGTACCATCGCGACTAGCCCCTCCCGCTGTAGCTTTGACCATGTCGAGGTGACAGATGCTCTCCGTTGTAATTTGGACCTCGGTCTGTGTGATTCTTGCTGGTACCATCGGTCTCCTGGTGCTTCGTACCAAACGTCGAATGCAGCCACCCTCTTCTGCACGTGATGTGATGATCGCGGCCCGCACGGCGCTGCGTGATAAGGCTGATCGTCCCAAGATTTATCGTTGTTGCCCCGTCACCAAGAACGAAGACCTGATTGCCTCCACGGAGTTCGATAAGCTTCGTTCGGAATGTAGCGGCAAGTACCGCTTCAAGTGGGATCATCTCGATCTCAAGTATGCCGTCACGGATCATACCGAAGAGATGCGCCTCAAACTGTCCAATTGTACCGAGACGCTCACTCTCTTCTACGTGGATACCACGCTCAGCAGCATGGCCATGCACGGCGAAACGTACGATGCAGAAAAGTTCGAGATGCGTCAGTCAGGCAACCTCGCCCATCAACTGCGACGCTGTCTTCGCCATCATCTCAAGGTGCGTGGTGGTAGCCTCGAGATCAAAAAGTACAACGACCCTACTTTTACTCCCAAACTCGATATGAATGAAGCAGGTGAGATCAAGTTGAAGGAACTGCCTGCGAAGACTCCGTCCAAAGTTCCAGTGACATGGGAGCAGCCTAAGGAAAAGGAATCAGCGTAAATCATGAGCCTGCGTGATTTCAAGATTCTGGCAATCGCGCTGGTTCCCGTGTTAGTGCTTGTCGTGTTGGCCTACCTGGCTCCCATCTATCACATGCCTAATGGCACCTACGAACGCTATTGGCGTTGGAACGCACCAACCCGGCCCGTCGGGCATGGCTACGATCTCATGAAGCCTGAAGTCATTGAACGGTTGAGCAAAGACCCTGTGCAGAAACAGATCATCGAGAACATGAAGAACATGCCTCGGTCGATGCCTATCGAACCACACTACATCGGTTCTCGCTGGGGTCCCGGGCGAAACATGCTAGGCTACCTTGCTATGATGAGTGTGGTACTCTGGTGTCTCTTCGCTGGTCACAAGTGGTTCAACAGGTAATGCACAGTAGATACTCTTGGCTCCTCGCGTGTTGTTTCTTCATCGTTCACATGTTGCAGGCTCAACAGCCAGCCTATCCGCCCACTTCAAGCTATGTAAAACACACGATTCAGGGCTTCGCGGTGCTGATCCATCCTGAGGTGCTTCGTCATCCGCAGGATGCTGACCGGATGAAAGTGGAACTGGAATCACAACTGAAAGTGATCCTGCGAGACTTGCCTACCAAGGCGATGGAGCGACTCAAGAAGGTACGCCTCTGGGTAGAGTGGGAGAAGAAGCCGAACGGTGGGGCGGAGTTCCACGTCTCCCGCACCTGGTTGCATGCCAACGGGTACAACCCGGAGAAGGCGGGCGATATTGAGATCTCGAACACCCGTAATTTTGTCAATTGGTCGCGCTCCTCGCAGCCTTGCATGGTGATGCACGAGTTGGCACATGCCTACCATCATCTGGTACTGGGCGAAAAGCACGCGGGGATCGAGGCTGCATTCAAGCAAGCAGTCGATCGCAAACTCTACGAATCGGTGGGGTACGTGCTGGGTGGAAACAAAAGAGCTTATGCACTGAGCAATGCCAAAGAATACTATGCCGAGCTAACGGAAGCGTACTTTGGCAAGAACGACTTCTTCCCCTACACACGCAGTGAACTCGCCAAGCACGATCCGGTGGGGTTTCAGTTGATGGAGAGTACCTGGGGAGTTGGGAAGAAGTAGTACTAATTCCCTTCAGGGGTCTTCAGGCGGAACTCTTTCTTTGTGAAATAGTACATCGCCAGCAACGTGGTGACGACGAAGATGGTGAGCAGGGTGATAACGCTTTCTTGCGTGTCATCACGAATCTTCTCGGTGGCGAGACTCCATAGAGTCCCCATGACGTTTGCTGTTTTGCCTGAGTTTTTGTCAACATATTCGTACTGACTGCCTATCCAGTTGATGACGATGTTCTGGAAGTAATGCACGCTGGTGAACTTCCTGAGAACGAACTGGAAATTGGCGAGGAAGACTTCAAAGAGGGCGATATACACCACCCCAATAATGAGAGATGGCCTGAGCAACACGCTGATCAAGGCAAAAATGCCGCCATTGGCTACGATGAGAAGAGCAGTGGCAGGAAGCAGTGCCAGCCAGCGGCTGAACCATGGTTGTGGCGAACTGACACCACTGGCCGTCCAGAGGCAGAACATCAGGAGAGCCATGCAGACACTGACGAGCAGCCAGGCGACGAGGAAGGCCGCGAAGAGCTTGCTGAGGTAGAGGGCCCACCGGGGAATCGGACAAAGCAGGATGTAGGTCAGGGTTTGATTCTCCTGCTCGTCACGGATCATGCCGGAAGCGAAGAGCAGAATGGTAATGGGAATGACAACGGAGGAGTAGTAGACGAGGACAGCAATGAACTCTATCCGCATGAATGCGATCAGCAACGGACTAGTGATACGTGCCGTTCCCATAGTACGAAAGAAGAAAATCGCTATGAGGGGCAGGAGTGCCAGGAAGAGCAGAACAATAATCCGCTTCCACTGAAGCAGACCATGCAAGGTGATGGTAAAGCTCGTCCACAACGCACCCAGTGAGATGGAGCGATCAATAGTGACAGGCAGTGACGACATGATCCCATCCCGAGTGGCGAATACCGTATCTTCGTTCTAGGGGACGAGGGATTTTATGCCATATCACACGACCGCGTCGGGTCGTATGATCCACGTCTCCCATCTCATGAAAGTCTCACCACATTGCCTCTTGCAGTCAGGTTAGCTTCAGTACACAATTCCAACATACTATCTTCATGTAGATGCTTTCGGGACTGACTCCATGTTTCGCATCCTGCTTGTTACACTTGCGCTGGCGATCACGTCGCTGGCTGCATCCCAGCCTCATGCTGCTGAACCGGGGATGAACCTTCGGCTCGTGAACAACCCCGCCCTTTCGCCTGATGGTCAACTATTGGCCTTCGATTGGAATGGCGATATCTGGCTGGCGAGCAGTAACGGCGGCAACGTCAAACAATTGACTACCCATCCCGGGCGTGATCGCGATCCCAAGTTTTCGCCTGATGGCAAGACGATTGCCTTCATCAGCGATCGGGATGCAGGCAACCAGGTCTATCTGCTCCCTGTTGAAGGCGGGACACCGAAGCAGGTCACCTTCAACACCGCAGGCTACAACCTGCTCGGCTGGCATGCGGATGGCAAGCACGTCATCACCTCCGGATTGCGCGATCACTATTGGACCGGTCGCGGGGCAGAACGCTTCTTCCTGATCAACACCGAGAAGCGCGAAGCAGAAGTGGCACTCTTCGATGACTATGGCTCCAACGCATCCCTCTCGCCTGATGGTAAGAAGCTGCTCTTCACCCGCGAAGGACACCAGTGGTGGCGGAAGGGTTATCATGGTACCCAGGCCAGCCAAATCTGGATGTATGATCTGGAGAAGAAGGCCTTCCAGCCTGTCATCGTCAGCGAATGGGATGCCCGTTGGCCCCTGTGGAAGGCCGATGGCAATGGCTTCTACTACGTTGGTGTTCCTGAAGGTAACGCAGGGAAAGGTGCAGCTCCCAACATCTGGGAGATGACTGGCGACGGCAAGAAAACCCAGCTCACCAAGTTCGAGCAGGATTCCATCGTCTTCCCTGCACTCAGCAAAGATGGCAAGACCATGGTCTTCCGTCATCTCTTCGATCTCTACAAGTACACGCCAGGCAGCGACAAAACACCAGAAAAGATCACCCTCACCTACAGCGGTGATCGACCGATTGAAAAGACTCAGCGTCGCGCACTCACGACAGCTACCAGTGTGGCCTATTCAACCGATGCTCTCGAAGTGGCCTTCATTGCCGGTGGCGACTTATGGGTGATGGACACCGAACTCAAGGAGCCTGTGCAGATCACCAGCACTGCTGAAGAAGAGAACTATCCGATCTTCACCGCAGACAACGAACGCATTCTGGTGGTCAGCGATAAGGGTGGCCAGAACGATATCTGGGCTGTCGAACGGGCAGACAAGACCAAGCCCTGGTTCCTCAACAAAACGTTCAACATGACCAAGGTCACCAACGATGCCGAAACCGAAGGTAACCTCAAGCTCAGCCCGGATGGCACCAAGCTGGCCTACACCAAGGGGCGAGGCAACCTCGTTGTCAGCGATCTCGATGGCAAGAATGCCAAGACCATCGTGACCGGGTTCAATCCTCCTCAGTTCGACTGGTCGCCTGATAACAAGTGGCTCGTCTATGCCACAGAAGATAACGACTTCAACAGCGACATCTTCATTGCTCCGCTCGATGGTTCACGGGCACCATACAACATCAGCCGCCATCCGTTTGATGACCGCAACCCGACCTGGTCGCCTGATGGCAAGACGATTGCCTTCACCAGCCGACGGAACATTGAAGAGACTGACATTTACTATGTGACGTTGACCAAGGATGTGGAAGAGACAGGTACTCGCGAACGGACGATGGAGAAAGCACTGGAGAAGATCAACCGTGCCCGTCGTTCCAACACCTTCACTCCGGGGAAGACTGATCCATCGAAGGAGCCCAGCAAAGAACCAAGTAAGGATCCAGCGAAGGACCCCGCTAAGACGGAACCAGCCAAGAAGGATGAGGCCCAGGAACAACCCCCACGCCGCCGTCCCGGTGGCGGTGGCCCTCCGGGGGCTGGTGAACCATCAGCGACCACAGGGCAAAGCAGTGCTCCTGCCACTGTGGATGATTCGCCCATTCGCCCTCTCAAGATTGCCAAGGTCGATATCGACTTCGATGGCTTGCACGAACGTCTGCACCGGATCAGCATTCCTAACTCTTCGGAAGGCAACCTCTTCTGGTCGCCTGATGGCAAGAAGCTGGCATTCAATGCTTCTGTCAACGGTGTCAGTGGCATCTATACCGTGGAATTTCCTGATACCCTGACTCCCAAGGCACTGGGCTTACCAACCATCAGCCAGCCGAAGTGGGTCCGGGGCAGTCAGATTGTGGGGCACATCAGTGGTGTTCCCAATTCGGTAGCTATCGCTGGACCGGTTGCCACACCGACAGCCCTTCGCTTCTCTGCACTGCAGAAAGTAAACCTGCCTGAGAAGCATGCAGCAGCGTTTGATCTCGCCTGGCGGATCATGCGTGACAACTTCTACGATGGCAAGCTCGGCAACAACGACTGGAATGCCATTCGTCAGAAGTACATCGGCATGGCTGGCGAAGCGATTGACCCGGAAACGCTCGGCACCGTGGTGCAACTCATGCTCGGCGAACTGAATGGTTCGCACCTGGGGTTCACTGTTGGCCGCACAACGATGCCAACCCCTGGCGCACCGGCTACTGATCCTTCGGAAGCTACCGGTAGCTGGCGCGAAGCAACCATGCACTTGGGTGTACGGTTGCAAGAAGGGTACGCTGGTCCGGGCCTCAAGATTCGTGATGTGCTTCCGAAAGGGCCTGCTGATCTCAAGAAGAGCAAGCTCGAAGCAGGCGAGATTATCACCTCCATCAATGGCACCGCTGTTGATCCCAAGACCGATCTTTCCAGTGTGCTGACCTTACCTCCCAACACGGATGTTGTTCTGAAGGTCAAGAACAGTAAGGGTGAAGAACGCGAAGTCAAACTGCGACCCACAAATGTAGCTGCGGTTCGCTCACTCCTTTACGAGAAGTGGCTTCGCGATAACCGGGCCGCAGTCGACAAGGCATCCGGTGGCAAGCTAGGCTACCTCCACATCAGTGGGATGAGCATGCCTACCTTCTGGAAGTTCCAGGAAGAACTCTTCTCCGCCGGTCAGGGCAAAGACGGCCTGATCATTGATGTGCGCGAGAATGGTGGCGGTTCCACTGCCGATCACCTGCTGACTGCACTCACCCAACCCGTGCATGCCCTCACGGTGCCTCGCGGTGGTTCCCAGGTAGGCTACCCCATTGATCGCAAGATCTATGCATCGTGGAACAAACCCATCGTGGTGATGTGCAACCAGAACAGCTTCAGCAATGCGGAAATCTTCAGCCACGCGATTAAGACCCTGAAGCGGGGCCAGATCGTGGGCGTGACCACAGCTGGTGGTGTCATCAGCACCGGTGGCACCAATGTGATGGACGTAGGTTTCATCCGTTTGCCTTTCCGAGGCTGGTACCTGGTGAACGATGGCCAGGACATGGAACTCAACGGCTGCGTACCTGATCATGAACTCTGGCCTGCCCCGGGCGACATGCCTGCCGGGAAGGACAGCCAGTTGATGAAGGCGGTCGAAGTGCTGGGCAAGGATGTGAATGCCTGGAAGTCTCAGCCTCGACCGAAGCTGACGAAGGCGACGGATAGGAAGTGAGTTGCGAATGAGACACCGAAGTCTCACGACTTCGGCTACAAATCAAAAAGGCGTTGAGAGTCATCTCAACGCCTTTCACCTTGCCTCTGAGTGAGATCACTCAGCACTATTTAGGAGTACCAGGCAGTGGTGGCACTGGAGGTACGGGCAGATCGACAGTCTTGGGGGTTTCTGCAGCAGGAACCACCGGAGCGGGGGTTTCCGAAGCAGGCACCACAGGTACCGAGACCACAGGCACTTCCGTGTTAACGGGTGTCAATGTCTGAGGTGCAGCAACAGCAGGTGTTACTGTGGTAGAGGGCACCATCTGAGCAGCGTGTGGCACGGGTGTGGTTGCCTGGGCAGGAACCACCGTGGTGCAACCCGTGTTGCAGGTACCTGTGTTGCAGTCGTGGCCATGCTTGCCCTTGTGGCCACAGACTGGGCCGGGGAGCGAGCATTCGCCAGAGCGTGCACCGAATGGTACATCGTTCTTGAAGGCTGGTACATAGGTGCGGTTCGGGAAGATATCACGTGGTCCGCGAGGAGCTTCGAGAATACCTTCGATGAACAGCTCGAAATCGCTGGGTGCGCGGGTTTCGGAACCAGGAAGCTTGACAGCACAGCGTTGATCAGCAGTCAGGCCTTCCACCAGGTTGACCTTCACCACGATCACGAACTCTTTTTCTTCTTCCGTGAAGTTCACATTGCGGAAGAAGGTGCCCACGAAGGGCAGATCACCCAGGATAGGATACTTCTGTGTGGTACCGCTCACTACGTTTTCTGTCAGACCACCGATGACCAGTGATTGACCGTTTTCCAGCTCGAGCGTGGTACCGACCTGCTGGGTAGCGAGGATCGGGGCGATAATGCCAGCCTGGTTTGCATCACCAGTCTTGACAGTATTTTCAGCAGCCACCGTGAGACGGATGCGACCATCGCCCAGCACCACAGGCAAGAAGCCTACCACGGTACCAGTCGGACGGAACTGCACGCCTGCACCACCGCCGCCACCACCACCACCAACACTGCCTGCAGTACCGTATGGTTCCTCACCACCGACGATGAATCGGCTGGGGCGGCCACTGAGTGCTGTCAGTGTGGGGTTGGAAAGGACCTTACCAACACGTTCTTCACGCAGAGCATTGATGAAGCCAATAAAGGAATTGGCCCCTTGCTGCGAATTGAAGATGAAGTTGGCACCAGTGGAATTCACAGTCGCTGCAGGAGTTCCTGTACCACCAGTGACACCAATACTTGCTGCTCCACCGATGGATGTTCCCAGGAAGTTGTTTCCACTTTGCTGGAAGAAGTCAACACCCAGGCGACGCAGTTCACGACGATTCACCGAAGCGAGGCAGACATCAAGCTGCACCACTTGTGGGCCGGAAACGCGTACCGCAAAGGTAACGAGTTCACCAATCTGTCCGCCCTGCCCGCTTCCCTGTCCTCGGAACTGCGAAGCAATCCCGGTGACAAAGGTACGGATCGGATCGATGTCCTCAAGAGATTCAACAGTACCGGTGACGATCAGCGAGCCTGGAGGCCCACCGGCGATGATCTTGAGATTGGAAGTAGGGAAGGTCTCAGCGACCTTGCTGCGGATATAGCTGATGTCCGGATTGACCTGGATGGTCTTGATCATCGGCGCGAGCGTTTTGTTATCCTTGTCGCGAGCGACGATGGTCACCTGAGTGACACCGACGTTCACGCCTGTGATCTTCAAAATGCTGGCGTTGTCTTTGTCCACATCAATCTTGACGATGCCAGGCCGGGAGGCAAGCACGTCCTTGATGAGACCACCTTCGTCGTGACGGAGACTGAAAGTCTCGGCGATTTGAATGGTGAAATCAGCTCGCTCCGAGGCTGCTGAAGAAGCCCCAGCCCCACCTGTATTCAGGATAATAGGCGGTTGAGCAACTGGTGCAACTGGTGGTTGTGGCGGTTGGCCAAATCCAGAAGCGCTCAATTGAGCGTACAGGTTTGTTGAACCAGCAAGCGTGGCGACGGCGACGAGTCCCGCACCCAGCAGCCGGCGATGTCGAACGGTTTTCTTACCGAAAGAGTGCATCCCTTCACCCCTCCTTGAGTGCAAGCACGCGCCGATGCCTGGCGTGCTGGATTCCCGTGTCAGAGGCAGCAGCCTGTCGTCATCCCTGACGGTCATCTGCTGCTGCCTTTGTATCCCCTGCTTCACTGAAACATTTCCAATGAAGCCCCTTATTCACTTCCCTTACTTGGGTTCATCCTTCTTAGGCTCTTCTTTCTTCGCTTCATCCTTCTTCTTCTGAACTAGTACTTTTGTGTTGAACTCTTCATTGGTTTCTTGTGTTCTTGGTGTACCCGAATCGTTAATCGTCACCTTGTGTTTGTTCTTTCTGTTTTGTTCTTCCAGCAGAATCTGGTCTGTTTCCGTGGGTGTCTTGGCGGCTGTTGCTGCCACTTTCCCAGGTGCTGGTACTGTATCTTCAGGATCAGTCAGCTTCTGGGCATCCAGATTGACGGTTGAAGTCGGGTCTGGAATGTCATCGTTGTAAGGCTGAATAGCGGAGGTCTTCTTGTTAGCTGTGTAGATGGCGGTATCGCCCAGTCTCGTTTTGTCGCCTGGTTTGCGGATATCGACATCGAGCTTGGCCGAGTCCTGATAGAACTTCAGCGCCAGAGCTTGTGGACCTGTCAGACGCAGCAGGAAACGAGTTGGCGGTGCAGCCATGTTGTTTTGTTCGCGCTGTCCCTGGTTATCCACTGCAAGGATTTCAATGTCTTCCAGCAGGTACTGGGTACGAGCGAAAGTCTCGCCCTGCCCAGGTTGAATGGTGGCAGAGATATTGACGCGGTCACCCACTTTGACAAACCCACCACCAGCACGGTTAGCGTCGGCAGGGATTGCGTGGGCTACTTCGCCATTCTGTAAACGATCCTGGACATCGTTCTGGACGCTGTCACAGATATCGTTCTTGTAAATCGGTTCATTCGGACGGAGCTTGTAGTGACGGGAGGTCTTCCCCTTGATCTGTTCGAAGTCCGTGATGGTTTCCTTCTCGTCTTCACGCAGGCGGCTCTTGGGCCACTCCGTCATGGTGAAGCGTGCTTTATCCTGAAACAGGTGGTAAGCAGGAACATCAGTCACGGGAACCAGTACCATCACTTTCTGGTCTTCGGCCACGTTTTCTTTCTGGCCGCTGACGAGTTTCCAAGTTCCAAAGGCTGCTCCGAGTCCGCAGACCAAAGCAGTGACCATCAATAATGGCGTCTTCGATTGCATGGCTAAGTCCTCCTCAGTTGAGCAAATCAAGGTGAGGGAGCCTATCCATATCCCCCGATGAAACTTCAGTAGAAGTTCCATCGTGTCGTAGTGACGCCAGTACTGCTAGGCGTATCTTTCGACTATTCAGCATGACCATCTTCAACTTTTGCGCCTGTAGGGAAGAACGCGAAGAAACGGTCTATGGCGAATGTAATCAATTTTGGGGGATTAGGTAAGCATTCCTCGTGGTTCCAGTTGTTGTTCTTTTCGAAACAGTCAGGTTCGAAGCTGTTGCCTGTCCATCACTTAGGATGAGACCGGCATCGAATTATACCAATCCCAGGCGACGTATGCCAAGTATCCAATGCAGAGTGGCACACCGTAAGGCAATAATTGCAAACTGGGTTTGCGAGTCATGGCCCGATCGTGAATTTCTCCAATTCCTTTGGCATTCACCCAATCTGAAACGATGTTACTAAGATTCTTGGCATTTTGCTTATAGGAACCGCTCCACCAGATCATGATCATGGAAATCACACCACCGATGATGACTCCGAAAATCCAGCCCCAGAGAACGATTTCAAAACCCCTATCCCAACCGTAGATCGGAGCCACCCAGGCACCGAATCCCATTTGCATTTTCACATCACCAGCTCCCACGCCACCAATCGCGTAGAGCCAGACCAGCAGGCCGAGTCCCAGGAAGGAAAGCCCGATGGAGTGCCACAGGCCTTGTACGGCGCCCCCGGGGCCACCATGCAATTCAAACAGAATGAACTTGTCCATCCCGAACCAGTGTGTGGGAAGGTAGACTTCAATATCAGCCCCGGTGACCCAGCCATTGATGAACGCTACGATCCAGCCTGCAATGATGACGGGAAATGTCAGCACATTGTGGATCTTCAGATAACGAAAATCGACAATAGCCATCACGATCATTGCGACCGAGAGGAGTGTGATCAGGAACAACTTGTCCGAGGGAAACGAAGCGAACATGGTCAGGGTATTCATAGATCTTCTGGGCGAAAAGGTCTGGTTACCGTTACTTAAATGGTAGGTCATGAACCCAGCTTCTGCCAAGAAATACAAATAAATTCTTGAAGCGACGTGAGAAAGCACCCAGGAGGTTTTTCGCTATACACAAGCTGCGTAGTCTAAGCAAAAAGGCCCAATAAAATCAGACAGGCGGCATATCTACAAGAGACATGCCGCCTGAGCGCTCTGAACAATTGCCTAGCTGGGCGTTAGGAGCCGGTCAGTGCGGAGTTCGCAGTGCTGAAGGTCGCGCTGGCGCTGGTGCCAACTTGACGGATGACGACGATACAGAGAACGATGATGAGGGCCAACATCACAGCGTATTCCACTGCGGTAGGACCGTCTTCGTTCTTCAGGAAACGCTTGACAGCATTCAACATAACAGACTCTCCTTCGAAGGTAGTGAGGTGTTAAGCTCACCAGAGTTGGGGAATAAGGTTAAGAGCAACGACTGACTTCCCCAGATCCGGTTGCTCTGACATTTCGGGCGTTGCTTCGCTAACTCATGAGCGAGTTGGTTTGACTGAATGTTGCAGAGGTAGTGGTACCGAGTTGGCGGATTGCTACCACGCAAACGATGATGATGAAAGATAACATCACGGCATATTCGACTGCGGTGGGGCCATCTTCGTTCATCATGAAGCGAATAAAAGAACCAAAATACCTCTTCATGACTTGCTCCAGATTACCGAGGCGAACGAGTGGCATGCAAGGACACTGGGAAGGCAACAGGACCACTAACTGTGAGCTTTACAAAGCTGTATGAACAGTGTTGGAGTAATGATGCCCACCTGGCGTATGCGAAGTATCCTTGAATACATCAATGCTACTTGAGGTGTTCTGGGCGACACCACACTTGAAGCACTTTCGTACTCAAACGGTATGTCACGCCAAAACGCATGTCAAATAGCTAGTTCAGTTTTTCTGTACATCCTTGCTATTTTCTGTCTTAGCCGAATAACTGTCACTGACCACCCGATACACATGAGTTAGTGGAACTTCGTGTTTTCGCGCCACAGCTAAACAACTCTCATATTCTGGCGTGAAACGCGGCTTCTCGCCAGTTTTCCAGGCTATTTTGCCCTGCACTTTACCCCATGGCGTACTGACTTGGATTACCTCTCGATGTAGCTTGTGTCGCTGTCGTCGTGATCGCCTGATACCCAGCGTACCTGTCTCTGCAAAAAGGATCGATTCCATTTGCTGCACCAGTTGATCCTCCACAAGCACCGAAAGCAGTACACCAGGTCGTTGCTTTTTCATGTAGATGGGAACCGTGAACACATCCAGTGCCCCGGCATTCAGCAGTTGATCCACTGTGTAGCCAATGATCTCACCAGAAAGATTGTCAATGTTGGTTTCCAGCAACCAGACTTCGTCACTCGAGTACCCTGATGCTGAGGCAGCAGAACACGTACCCACGAAGAGACGCAACACATTGGGTTGTTCTGCAAAATCTTTCGTGCCAGCACCGTAGCCAATATTTTCGATGGTCATCACCGGGCTGTCGCACCAGCGACTGACAACTGTAGAGAGTATCGCAGCACCCGTCGGCGTGGTCAGTTCCGTTTTGATGGTTGACGCAGCGAGAGGAATGCCTTTCAGCAGAGCGGCCGTTGCTGGAGTAGGCACAGGCATGATGCCATGCGCTGCCTTCACCGTGCCGGAACCCGTTGGTACTGAACGAGCAGTGAACTCATCGACGTTGAGATAATCCAGCCCGATAGCTGAGCCAACAATGTCTGCAATGGAATCGATGGCACCCACTTCATGGAAATGCACATGATCAATGCTCATGCCATGTGCAGCAGCTTCTGCTTCGCCTAGTTTTTGAAAGATGGCATGAGCCCATTTGCGAGCACGATCTGTCAGGTGCCCTCGATCAATGATCCGTTGAATGTCCTTCAGGAACCGTTGTGGTTGGTCGGCTGGCGCACTGATGGTGACATACTTTGCAGCAAAGCAGCCTCGCAGCACCTCTTCCACTTGGAATTGAATAGGCAGTTTCAGCGAATCCAAACCCTGTTTGATGACCTCGAATGGAACCCCTGCGCCCAGGAGTGCTCCGAGGGTCATATCACCACTGATGCCACTGAAACAATCGAAATGGGCGATGCGCATGGAAGACTCTTTTGTTGCTGTTGTGGCTCATCACCACCGTGTCTGGATTACTCTATAGACTGGTTGCATGAGCATGTTTCTGCAACAGGCACAACAGCTTGATCGTGACAACCCACTGGCACACTGGGCCAGCGAATTCTACCGTCAGCCGGGCATCATCTACCTGGATGGCAACTCGCTGGGGTTGCTTTCCCAACGTGCCGAACAAGCGGTGCTGCAGGCACTCGAAGCGTGGAAGACACTTGGTATTGAGGGCTGGACATCGGGATCGCATCCCTGGTTCAACCTCTCTCGTGAAGTCTCTTCATTGCTCGCTCCGCTAGTTGGTACGAAGCCTGAGTGCATCGCTCTCAGTGATTCGGTAACGGTGAATCTACATCAGCTCGTCGCCAGTTTCTTTCATTCAACAACGGGACGCAACTGCATCCTGCTGGATGATCTTGCTTTCCCTACCGATCGCTATGTCGTCCAAAGCCAACTGCAGCTACGAGGCTTGTCACCAGAACAACATCTGAAGCTCATCCCGAGCCGTGATGGCAACACCCTCGCTGAAGCTGACATCATCACAACACTACAGCAGCCGAAAATTGCTCTAGCTGTACTTCCCGCCGTGCTCTATCGCAGCGGACAACTGCTGGATATGAAGAAGATCACGCAAGCGGGGCGTGAGGCTGGTGTGCGCATCATCTGGGATTGTTCGCATTCGGTAGGGGCCATTCCACATCAATTCGATGAGAATGGCATCGAGCTAGCCGTGGGGTGTACTTACAAGTATCTGAACGGTGGCCCGGGGGCGGTTGGGTTCTTGTATGTGTGCTCACAACTGTTGCATGATATCGAAGACGTTTCGCTTGCTTCTCCCCCTCACCCCCAACCCCTCTCCCTCCAGGGGAGAGGGGAGAAGAGTACCCCTGGGCTTACCGGATGGTTCGGCTCAGACCCCGCAAAACAATTCGCGATGACACCGGAGTTCCAGCCAGCCCGCGATGCAGGCCGCTATCTCCTGGGTACCCCGCATGTACTCAGCCTGGCTCCTCTCCTCGGCACCTTGCCGATGTTCCTCGAAGTGGGTGTGAAGACCTTGCGGGAACTTTCACTCAAGCTCACTCACTTCCTGCGAACGATGGCAGATGTTGAACTCAGTTCGTTTGGTGTGCACTGCATCACTCCACATGCTGATCATCAACGGGGGGGGCACATCACCCTGCAACACCCTGATGCCAGGCTGCTGTCGATTGCCTTGCGGGAACGTGGGGTCATCCCCGATTTCCGTGCTCCCGATCTCCTCCGCCTAGCCCCTGCCCCGCTCTACACCAGCTATACGGATATTGCCCAGGCCATTGGCATCCTGAAAGATCTGCTCACCACCGGTTCCTATCACCAGAGCCAGTCCCATGCACTCGTCACTTAGTCGGTACATCGACATCAGCAGACCGCTCTCCCCCGACACTGCCTGCTGGCCAGGCGATGTGCCTTACAGCTTTTCGTTGGGTGTCAAGATCGCTGACGGTGCTTGTGTGAACGTGGGAAGCATTACCACCAGTTTGCATACAGCCACCCACTGCGATGCACCGTTCCATTACAACGATGCAGGGATGACGGTGGATCAAATCCCGTTGGATGTCTTCCTCGGCCGCGCCTGGGTCGTCGATGTGAGACATTGCCTGCACGATTGGCGAATAGCACTAACGGACTTGCCCGAGAAAGTCGAACGCCTGCTCTTCCACACTGGCGGCTGGCACGATACCGCACGATTCCCCGAACGCATCCCGGTGATGTCGCTGTCTGTAGTGCAATGGATGAAATCACGAGGCGTGAAACTGGTAGGTCTCGATCTGCCTTCGGTGGATGAGCTAGATTCAAAAGACCTGCCCATCCATCAAGCCCTCGGGCAAACAGGCATCACGATTGTGGAAGGGCTATGGCTCGATGCTGTTGCTGCAGGAGAATACCGCCTGCTGGCAGCACCGTTGAAAGTTGTGGGAACGGATGGGGCGCCACTACGGGCGGTGCTGCAGACGGAGGCACCTTAATGCCCCGACTCTTCACCGCCATCACACTACCTGATGCCATCATCACCAGGCTGCAGCATGTGCAACCCGCAGCACGTCCGGGCTTACGTGTCATCGCACCAGAACAGATCCATCTGACGCTGCACTTCCTGGGTGAGTTTGATCTTGCACTGGCCAGGCAAGCGTTGTCGTCTGTGAAGATACCTGCGTTCGAATTGATGATCTCTTCGCTAGGCACCTTCCAAGGCCATCGTGACACCATCCTCTGGGCCGGGCTTGCGCCTTCGACTGTACTAACAGACCTGCATCAATCGATGTGCCAACATCTCAGCGAAGTAGGCTACCATCCAGAGCACCGACCGTATCATCCTCACATCACTCTGGCCCGATGTGATGGCAGAGTGCCTGCAACTGTGGTGAATGAGTTTACAAACCAACCTTGGGAACCGGTGATCTTTGGTGTGCAGGAAGTGGTGGTGTTCAGCAGTCAGTTAAAGCCCACGGGGCCGGTGTATGTGAAGGAACTAGTGCTGTCTGGAGATGGCATCGTCAGACAGCAGCCAGTTCCAGGTAATTGAGTTCTGGTTGGTACTGTTGAATGAACCTGCTTTGGTACGCCAGCAGTTCAGGTGCACTGGGAATGACATCCAGGAGCCGAACACAATACGGCTTCTTCAAGCCATACTGATCCATCAGGCCTTTCGCCAATTGATCGTTCATTCGCTTTCTGAGGTTGAAGGTTTCGCCGGCATAGAGCACTTCAGCATCTGGAATAGAGAGTAAGTATACCCCCGCGATTTCGGGGATAACATTCAGCACGGTATATTCCTTGAGGCGCACCTTTTTCGCGGGGATGGCCGCAGCACGGTTTCTCGCGGACTTGGCTTCCTTCCTCAGTTTGAGTGCAGCCCAGCGATACTGCAAGGGAGTAAAACCTGGAGCCAACTGCGAGGCCATACTGTCAAACTCTGATGCACTCTTCGGGTCTGACAGTATCTCGTCGATGCTAAGGTGGCCTTGTTTGAGTAGTGTTGCCAACGCTATCTCGCTGGCGAAAATGTACTGATCACATTCTTCCCAGCTGAACGCTGTTCTTTTTGATGAATCAATGGATTTCAATTGGCCCGCTTTTCGAAGATTGAGCAGCATGCGATTCCAGAACCGGATCTCACCAAATAACCCCAGACGAGTACACTCTCTTGCGAGTTGATCGTTCAGCTCTGGATCAGCAATGACTCTATCGAGCGAGAACCCATTCGAGATGGTCTTGAACGCTTCCAACAGCCCCTTTTTGTGTAACGTCAACTCATCCTTGCTATGTCTCAGCTCTACCTCTTTTTTGGTATACTTTGCCTTGATCGTGTTGAGTGTGCTGGGTTCACTGAGGATGGGTTCGGTGCCACCTTCCAGCGGGTCACCCAGGCGTACATCCTGCAGGCGTTTTTCTCCGAGGGTTACATACTCGGAGGAAAGCTCAAAGCCGATGTACCTTCGTCCGAGTTTCTTAGCCGCAACCAGTGTTGTGGCGCTCCCCGAAAAGGGATCGAGCACCACATCATTCTCATGTGAACAGATGCGGATGATTCGGGCAAGCAGTTGCTCAGGCATCTGGCAGCCATGAAAACCTGCACGTTCATTGAACGTGCCGGCAACTCGTGGGAAGTGCCAGGTATCTTCGGCTGGAGTAAAGGAGTCCACTAAGTCTTGTGGTCGCAAGATCCAGGTATCGTCAGGCAACCTGCCATCCGGATTCGCCCGGTTGTCGTTGTAATTCAGTTGCCGCGCTGAGGGTATGCGATTCTCTAACTGATCAGCCCTGAACACAAAGTTCTTCGGGTCTTTCACGAAATGAAACAGATGGGCATGCGACCTGGTGAACTTTCTCTTGCAGTTGACACCAAAGGTGTAGTACCAGATCACCCAGCTTCTCGTGGTGAAGCCTAGTTCCTGGCTCATGATCTTAAGCTCAGCGGCGTACTCATCACCGATGGCTAACCAGAATGTCCCTGTGGGCTTCAGCACCCTGGCCACTTCACTGATCCATTGTTTGGACCAATTCAGATAGTCTTTCCCAGCTTTGTTGTCTTGATAGACATCGTACTCGAAACCAATGTTGAAAGGCGGATCAGCAAATACCAAGTCGACCGAACCAGCCGGCAGGCTCTTCATGCCTTCGATGCAGTCCTGCTGGTGTATCTTGCCTAGCCGTTCCACGTCCATCATGAGTACACGACCTCAAACGCAGCTCGACTTTATCGCTTCTTTTTCTTCTTCCGCTCCTCGGCCCGTTCCTTGGCTGTCTTGCGGTGCCCGGTGCCGATCTTTTGCTTTTGTGCCATCAGGCCACCTGGATCGAACATGCCTGACTTGCCCATGCCAGTGATCATCTTCATTTTCTGGAACATGCTCATCGAGTTCATCTGCCGGGCAACCGTGCGGGCGACGTTGAACTGCTCGAGGAATTTCTTGATCTCGTGAGCCTGCACCCCAGCGCCATTGGCAATACGGCGACGGCGGCTCAGATCGATAACATCCGGGTCCTTCTTCTCTTCAGGTGTCATCGAATCGATCATGCCCTGAAAGCGGGTCATCACCTTGTCAGGGTCTTCGTCCATGTCCTTGACCATGTCAGACATGCCGGGCATCATACCCATCATGTTCTTCATGCCCAGCTGGCTGACCATCGCGAACTGCTTGCGGAAGTCATCGAGGGTGAAGTCGCCCTTGGCCAGCTTCTGCTGTTGCTTCAGTCGTTCTTCTTCGCTGACGTGCTGCTGGGCCTGGACGACCTTTTCCACCAGGCTCATCAAGTCGCCCTGGCCGAGGATACGCTGGGCCATGCGTTCCGGGTGGAACTCTTCGAGCTTGTCGAGCTTTTCACCAATACCGATGAACTTGATCGGAACGCCTGTCACTTCCTTGATGGAAAGCGCTGCACCGCCACGCGAATCGCCATCGAGCTTGGTGAGGATAATGCCATTGAGATCGAGGGCTTCGTTGAATGCTTTCGCGGAATTGACCGCATCCTGACCAGTCATCGAATCGCAGACGAAGAAGACTTCGTCAGGCTTGGCCTGCTTGTCGATGGATTTGAGTTCATCCATCGGCATCTCATCGACGTGGAGACGCCCAGCGGTATCAAGGATAACAACATCGAAGCCCTTCAGGCGAGCTTCCTTGATGCCATTCAAACAGACATTGATCGGGTTCGGGCCACTGCGACTGTGTACTGGGATTTGTAACTGTTCACCCAGCACGTGCAACTGATCGATAGCAGCAGGTCGCTGCATATCCGCCGCCACCATCATCGGCTTCTTGCCTTTGCTCTGCAGCATCTTGGCGAGCTTACCGCATGTGGTGGTCTTACCGGAACCCTGCAAGCCGCAGAGCATGATGACCGTCGGGCGATCCTTGGCATAATGTATGGTGTGATCGACCGGCCCCATCAGATCGCACAGCTCATCGTAAACGATCTTGATGATCTGCTCTTCAGGCCGAACGCTTTCGATAACCGCCTGACCGACAGCCTTCTCGCTGACCCGTTCGATGAAGGTATTGGTGACGTTGAAGTTCACGTCCGCATCGAGGAGGGCCTGGCGAATCGTGACCAGCCCTTCCTTGATGTTGGCTGCACTCAGCTTGCCACGACCAGTCAGGGCTTTGAACGCACTGGATAGACTTTTCTGCAGGCCATCAAACATAAGGGTAACCACGCTAGAGCAGAGAATGTCTCGCCATTATATGGGAGGACAGGCTTCCAAGGGTATGGCAACACAGCCTATTCTGTGGGAGAAGTTTAAACGAGGGAGGGCGAGGCTCCTGCCGAGCCGCTGCAATCGTTGAAAGCGGCTCGGCAGGAGCTACTTGCCCCTCAACGAACGAATTGTGTACCATGAAAATCGGGTACTAAAAGCAGGATTTTCATGGTAGATGATCAGGCTATCAGGCGTACTAGCTATCAGTTCGCGGGCATGTTAACGTAGCATATCCGCGGAGAATCTCATGCTGCGACCCATCGTATTGCTACTCTTGATCTGGCCCTTCTCAACCCTGCACGCTCAGCCGGTAGCCAAGCCCAATATCCTGCTCATCCTCGCTGATGACCTGGGCTACTCTGATCTGGGCTGTTACGGCAGCGAGATCCAGACGCCTCATCTCGATGGACTGGCACAGCGGGGCTTGCGCTTCACGCAGTTCTACAACACCGCTCGTTGCTGGCCGACCCGGGCTGCGATCCTCACCGGCTACTATGCCCAGCAGGTTCGCCGCGATTCATTACCAGGCGTCACCATCAAGATGGGCAACCAGGGGACACGACCGGCTTGGGCTCCACTGCTGCCAGCTATGCTCAAACCGCTCGGCTACCGCGCATATCACTCAGGCAAATGGCACGTCGATGGCAAGCCTCTCGAGAATGGCTTCGACCGTTCGTACAGTTTGAACGATCATGATCGCCATTTTGCACCCAAACTACATACCGAAGATGACAAGCCTCTGCCTGCGGTGGCAACGGGTGGTTCGTACTACTCCAGCACTGCCATTGCGGATCATGCCATCAAGTGCCTGAAGGAGCATGCCACCCAGCATGCAGGCAAGCCCTTCTTTGAGTTCCTGGCTTTCACCGCACCCCACTTCCCGGTGCAGGCTCCACCAGAAGATGTCGCACGATATCAACAACAGTACCTGGATGGCTGGGATGCACTACGCACCAAACGCTGGGAGCGACAGCAGACACTGAAGATGAGCGGAACTTCCCTGGCACCTATCGAACGAGACATCGGGCCACCCTATGCTTTCCCCAAGGCCATCGAGCAACTCGGCCCCCACGAAGTCAATCGGCCGATGGCATGGGAGACGTTGACCACCGAACAGCGTGCATTCCAAGCGAAAAAGATGGCAGTGCATGCGGCAATGGTCGATCGCATGGATCGGGAGATTGGCCGGGTGCTGGCACAACTGAAGGCCATGGGGGCGTACGAGAATACGCTCATCTTCTTCCTGTCAGATAACGGCGCCAGTGCGGAGATGATGGTGCGAGGCGATGGCCACGATCCGCATGCGGAGTGTGGCACCGGTGCCACGTTCCTCAGCATTGGGCCAGGCTGGTCGAGCCTGTGTAACACACCGTTCCGCCGGCACAAGACCTGGGTCCATGAAGGAGGCATCACCACATCCTTCATTGTCCACTGGCCTGCAGGCATCAGTGTGAAAGGCGAGTTGCGTCACACGCCTGCCCATGTGATAGATGTGGTTCCCACGGTGCTGGCCGCAGCCGGTGGCAGTGTTTTGAAAGATCAACCCCCTGCCCCGGGCAAGAGTCTGCTGCCTGCCTTGGCAAACGATGTAGTAATCGAACGCAACCATCTCTGGTGGCTTCACGAAAACAACCGAGCCTTGCGGCAAGGCCACTGGAAGATCGTCGCAGCAGGCAAAGATGCCCCGTGGGAACTCTACGATCTGAGCCAGGATCGGTGCGAGACGAACAACCTGGCGAAAACGATGCCGGAGAAGGTGCGGGAGTTGGATGCCATCTGGAAACGGGAGTTAGCTGAGATGCAGCAGTTGGTGACGAGGGAGTGATTCATCCATCTCGGAACAGTATTTGATCCAAGGGACAAGTAAATGAAAGGATGACCATGGCCGCCAGCAAACAATGGGTAGAAGAACTCGCCAGGCAATACCAATTACGCTGGTCACCACAGCGGAAACGGTTTCTCGGTTTCCACCGTGGCATCATCTTCGATATTCGCTTGGTGGAAGGTGACATCTATATCCTCTGCGTTTCACCCACCGTGCAACTGGAAGAACAGGTGGTCGAAGGCTTCACGAACTTTACTAACACCGAAGCTGCGGGAGTGCCACTCGGCTGTTTGTCATATGCTCAGAACATCGATCAGAAAAACTCGATCAGTCCGCATGCCTGCGTGGTTCGTCTCCTCAGTATTCATCAAGAAAAGTTGGGGTACGAGCGGTTTCAGCAACTACCAGATGCCATCGCGAAAGACTTTCACCACCACGGTGCTGCCGAGTCGCTCGTGTGCCAGAAATGCCAGGACCAGCCTGCGGAGAAGGTATTGATGGCGGGTGACATGCACGTTCCGATCTGCGCCAGTTGCGAGCATGCAGTGCAACAGCAGGTCGTTTCGGGGAAATTGCATCTCCACCAAGAGGTCAACTGGAAACTCACGTTGCCACTCATCATCATTTTGACACTGGCTGGAGCGTATCTGTGGGGTACGCTGCGTCAACCTGCCGTAGTGAAGATACTCCGATATGCGACGTTGCTCATCCCTATTGTCTGGGGTGCTCTTTTTGCCTGCTGGTTCACATGGTCAGTGGCGGAACCAATCGAATACTGCGTACCTTACTCTACCTAGCGGTTGCCTTGTCGCTCTTTCTCGGGAACATCTGGTACTTCTGTTCGATGGTGGAGAAGGCAGCAATAGAACGAGCGGGGGATCTTCTGCAACCTCCCAATATGCTGGAAAGCGCGTTGTACTACTTGAAAACCCTGCCTCAATCCTGGGAGTACGATGCAATGCTGATCGTCCTTGGACTGGTAGGTGCCTGGTTCGTGTTGCAACCTGCCAGTCTTAGCCAGCGGGTACGGGTGGGTTAGTCTCCGCTTCCGCACGATGACGAGCTTACGAACTATGGGAAGGTGACTTGCGACATGGGTACGTCAATATCCTTCGCTACGCAGGACATTCTACTTACGCGCGGTCTCCCCTTGCTTGCGCGGCGGGCTGCCATGGAATTAGACGCTCATCGTCGCTGTCATCACGGCGGAGCGTGATGACTACATTCTTCTTTCATCAAACTGTTTGACCAAGGCAACCGCCATCGAACGCTCCATTGTTACTACTATGTTGCCACAGTTTCACTTCTGGATGCAAGAACTCTCCGAACTCGTGCAAAAGAACTACACGCTGGCCCCGCAGTTGCTAAATCAAGAATGTCCCTTCATTCAGGTATCACGATGCCACACCTCGCCAAGCTTGCTCTCGAAGATGGAACCGTCTACACCGGCACCGGTTTTGGAGCCGTCGGAGAAACCACTGGCGAAGTTGTCTTTAACACCAGCCTGTCAGGCTATCAGGAAGTGCTGACCGATCCGAGCTATCGGGGCCAGATCGTCACCATGACCTACCCCCACATTGGCAACACCGGCATCAACCTCGAAGATCATGAATCGCCCGGCCCCCAGGTGCAGGGCTTCATCGTGCGTGCGGCGGATACCCACCCCAGCAACTACCGTAGTGAAAAGAGCCTGCAAAACTACTTTGAAGCACACAAGATTGTCGGTATCGAAGGCATCGATACCCGCTCGCTCGTTCGCCGTCTGCGTGTACGTGGAGCCATGCGAGGCATCATCTCCACCACCAATCTGGATGATGCGGAACTGGTCAAGCGAGCCCTTGCTTCACCCGGAATGCTGGGGCGTGATCTGGTGAAGGAAGTGGTGCCTAGCAAATCTTTCGTGTGGACACGAGGCGGCCTCGATCACAAGCTGACCAGCGAGATTATGCCTGCTGGCACCACCAAACGCAAAGTGGTAGCCATGGACTTCGGGATGAAGTGGAACATCCTCCGCTGCCTGACACACGTCGGCTGCGAAGTCACTGTTGTGCCAGGAACGGCTTCCGCCAAGGAAGTGCTAGCTCACAACCCTGAAGGCATCTTTCTCAGCAACGGCCCAGGCGACCCCGCTGCCCTCGGCCCCATCATCGAGAACATCCAACAGCTTGGGCAATCGGGTATCCCGATCTTTGGCATCTGCCTGGGGCATCAGTTGCTCGGCCACGCACTGGGTGGGAAGACCTTCAAGCTCAAGTTCGGCCACCGTGGGGCGAATCAGCCGGTGCTGAACAAGCTCACGAACCAGGTCGAGATCACTACCCAGAACCATGGCTTCGCGGTGGATATCAACTCACTGCCGAGCGATGTGGAAGCGACCCACATCAACCTGAACGATCACACGCTGGAAGGTTTGAAGCACAAGACCAAGCCCATCTTCTGTGTGCAGTATCACCCCGAAGCCGCCGCCGGGCCACATGATAGCATGTATTTGTTTGGCGAGTTCATGAAGCTGATGAAGTAGTTGATACTCGTACCCGGTCTCCGACCGTGTACGCACTGGAAGCCCGGCTCCGCCGGGCAGCGGCGAAGAGCGTCCGTCACAACCTTGCGAAGAAGAAATGTACTCCCTCGATTGCAGCCCGCCGGAGGCAGGCGTGCAGTGCGTCCCCGGTTGGAAACCGGGGACGAGAGTACGAGAGTGGGATAGAAAAACAGCCTACCCTGACGGGTTGGCTGCCGGTGTCGATGGAGGTGAACACCTTATACGGTGATGGGATCGAGTGATGTCAGATCGACATAATCGCTGGCTGGCACTTCGTTCACGACTTCCACTTTCTCTTCAGGCTTGGCTTCACCCTTGGAGCCTCGGCGGTAGCCGTAGTAGGCACCGATGCCCAGGAGCATGAGTCCAAGCATGAGGTAGGTGCTCATTTCAGGGACAGCCAGTTGGAAGAAGTCGATAGCCAAATCGCCACCAAGCAGACCACCCGTGTAGTTGGCTGAGAAGCTCACCGCATCAATGTCTGTCCAGGAAGGGGTGCCTACTGCGACAAAATTGACCTTGGCGATAGAGAGCAGGATGCCCGATTGATTCGAGGTGATAGTGCCTTCAAAGTAATTGGACGAGTTGTTGGTGTAAGCTCGGACCGTATAGGTCCAGTCGCGGGTGTCTGCATTGATCACCGACCACTGGAAGTAGAAATTGGGGGTCGAGAGCAAGGTGTTGAAGTTGATGTTTCCCAAACCAAACGCAGCGGGATGAGAAACAATTGGATTAGTACCCGGTGTAGTCGTGTTGCCTTGCCAGATCACCTGTCCGGAGGAACGGGTGTTGAACGGGTTATCGATACTGAACACTCCCGAAGCAACATTAGTGGCGTTGGAGAAGGGGCCGGGATCACCCGCAGTCACTTCCGTCAGGTAATTGCCGATAACTCGATTATTGCCGAGAACGGGTGAACCAGGAGTGAATCCATTCCATGCACCATTGCCGTCCAGTGTGGGGTCCAGCGTGGTGGCATTGGAGATATTGAAGTTATCGATCATGAACGAGTTGACTGGCTGAGCGTACAGCGACGATGCAGCCAGGAAGAACGTGCAGACTATGGCCAGATGCTTGAGCATGTTGTCACTCAGATACAGTTGAGTGTTGAGAGTGAGAGTTGAGAGCGATGCTCTCAACTCTCTAGAAAACTTAGGCTACTTCGTTCTCTTCAACATCCACTTCGGTGTTGAGCGTCTTGGTAGCACCACGACGATAGCGGTAGACACCACCGATCAGGCCAGCAGCACTCAGGCCGATGAGTGCCCAGGTGGTGGGTTCGGGGACAGCAGCGATGGTGAAGTTATCGAATGAACCTGTACGACCGTTGGTTGTGTCGTAAGAAAGGTAGGCTCCAACTTGATTTAATCCACTTGTACTGGTGAAAGTGGTGTTGTTAACAAGCCCGGACACAGCGTTGATGGTGCCACTGTAAGGATCAGTGAAGGTTGTTGCTCCATCATCACGGACAAAGAGTTGCCAGTTGTCAGTGACGGGATTGTATGTAACACGCACACTGGCGAAATTGGTGTTGCTTGCCAATGGAGCAACAGTACTGGCAGCAAATGCCGTCAAAGTACCATCCAAACCTGTATTGAAACTCACGATTTCAAACTGTGATCCATTCCGACCAAATACAACGGCATAGCCACTGGCTGCATCCAGATCGGTCGCACTTGCGGCCAGGACAACTGCAATCCCGTTCTGAGACGTACCGAACCCGGTTGGCGACACATTGATTCGCATGTTAAATCGCCACTCAACCCATCGTGGCAAATTGGTAAGAGTTGTGCTGGAAAAGCTATTGCCAATAGTGGCTGACCCGAATGCATTGGAGTCGTTACTACCATTATTGTTAATGACCGCTATTCCGCCTGAGGTAACAGCCGTTGCGCCACCGGGTGTAGTTGCAGACCAAGTGCTACCCACTCCAGAAGATGGTGCGCGTCCAGCGAGATTACCATCACCAGTGAAATTATCGCGGTAGTACAGTTGTGCCGACGCAGGCGCAGTAAGACTAAGGACCGCCACAGTGGCGGCAAGAAGATGACGCAGCAAGATGAAGACTCCAAGATGTAGAAACGCTGATGCGCTCTTGTGGGCAGGCAAACTTAGTACGCCATTTCACCGTGTCAAAAGAATCTGCTCAAGTTTCGCAGTTTGCTTGTCACACCACCATCACACTCAACTACATCTCGACATTCTCGCCCCGGCACAAATTGCCTCGTTTACCAACTCCACAGAACAGGCAAACTTCACTTCCACTGAACCTCTTCTGCCTACCCTCCGTCACTTCCACATCTATCATCAACCTAGTCTCCCTCTGTAGCGGAGACCTAACCCCGTGACGCCCATTGTACCGGCGGCACACTGATGAAGGAGTCTGCGATGGTGATGATTCGCCTGCCTGATGGAAACACTAAAGAGTTTCCACCCCAAACCCGTTCCAAAGATATTGCCCTCTCAATTGGTAAACGCCTGGCTGATGCAGCCATCGCCGCCAAGGTCGATGGCACCATCATCGATCTAGACCGGGAACTGACCGAATCACCCACCCCGCATGAGTTTCAACTCCTCACCGAGAAGGATCGCGATGCCCTCGATGTGTTGCGTCATTCCTGTGCCCACGTGATGGCCCGGGCGGTCATGCGCCTCTACCCTGGTGTTAAACTCGCCTTCGGCCCTACTACTGAGAATGGTTTCTATTACGACATCGACTGTGATCCACCCCTCAAGGAAGACGACTTCCCCAAGATCGAAGAGGAGATGGCCCGGATCATTAAGGAAGCGGAACCCTTCGAGCGGTTCGAACGCAACCCGTCCGAATCGAAGGAGTTGATGGAACACCTCGATCAGGCGTATAAAGTCGAGCACATCAAGGATGGCCTGAAGGGTTACGATTCGCTCAGCTTCTACCGCCAGGGTGAGTTCATCGATCTCTGCCGCGGGCCCCACATTCCCCATGCAGGCAAGATTGCAGCGTTCAAGTTGCTCAGCATTGCTGGAGCCTATTGGAAGAACGATGCAACTCGGGCACAACTCCAGCGGCTCTATGGCACCGCCTTCTTCAGCAAGAAGGAGTTGGATGCCTACCTGAACCAGGTGGAAGAAGCCAAGAAGCGCGATCACCGGGTATTGGGCAAGCAGCTCAAGCTCTTCACCATCAGCCAAGCGGTGGGTTCGGGGCTGATCCTGTGGATGCCCAAGGGTGGCACGGTGCGAGGCATCCTCGAGAGCTTCATCAAGGAAGAACTCATCAAGCGAGGCTACTCGCCTGTCTACACCCCGAACATTGGCAGACTGGAACTCTATCGCACCAGCGGGCACTTCCCCTACTATCGCGATGCCCAGTATCCGCCTCTGTTCCTGCATCCGCTTGGCCAGTGTATCGACACCTGGCTGACACAACTCCAGTCGGGGTCGCTGCGTCCTGATCAGGAAGCAGCATTCCTGGAGATTGCCAAAAGCCATCAACTGGAGATCAAGGACTACAGTCCCGACAGCGATGCCGAGAAACGGATCGCAGCCCTCAAGCTCTGGGTGGAAGCACAGGAAGGCTACCTCGTGAAGCCGATGAACTGCCCGCACCACATCCAGATCTACAAAGCTACCCCGCACAGCTACCGCGATTTGCCGGTACGTCTGGCTGAGTTCGGCACCGTCTATCGCTTTGAACAGACGGGCGAACTCTCGGGTATGACTCGCGTCCGTGGCTTCACCCAAGACGATGCCCACCTCTTCTGCACCGACGACCAGGTCGGCGAGGAATTCAAGGGTTGCATCGAGATGACCCAGATGGTGCTTCGCACGATGGGTCTGAACGACTACCGCGTGCGGCTCAGCTTCCGTGATCCGCGCAGCGACAAGTACGTCGGCGATCCTGAATCGTGGAACAAGGCCGAGCGAGTGATTGAAGAGGTTGCTCGGTCGATGAAGGATTTGCCTGCTATCGAAGTGGCGACAGGCGAAGCGGCGTTCTACGGGCCGAAGGTCGATTTCATCGTTCGCGATTGCATCGGCCGTGAATGGCAACTCGGCACCGTACAGCTTGACTACAACTTGCCTGCACGGTTCGAACTGGAGTACACCGGCCCGGATAATCACCAGCATCGCCCGGCGATGATCCACCGTGCTCCGTTCGGTTCGATGGAACGCTTCCTTGGCATCCTCATCGAACACTTCGCCGGTGCTTTCCCACTCTGGCTGGCACCGGAACAGGCACGAGTGTTGCCCGTCAGCGAGAAGTCAGCGTTGTACGCTCACGACATCGTGAAGCGATTCGCTGATGCAGGCTTCCGCGTAACAGGCGACTTCCGTCCGGAGAAGGTGGGCTACAAGATTCGTGAAGCCCAGCTGGAGAAGGTGCCGTACATGCTGGTCGTTGGCGAAAAGGAAGTCGCCAGCGGTACTATTGCGGTGAGAGATCGTGTCGATGGCGAACTCGGTCCCAAGCCTATCGATGAAGTGCTGGCACTCTTCGAAGCGGAAGTGAAACGCAAGAGCATCCGTTCTACCAGTTCTGCAAGTGTGGACTTCAGCGATAAGGGCGCCAAGTTCAGCGAGTAGTTTGAATCGTATTACCCCCGGCTCTTCCATTGTTGAAGAGCCCGGGGCTCTATCGTTGTTCCCATTCTTGTCTGGTGAGTTCGGTGTGGGCGGTAGTACCTTTGTCATTGAACTCGACAATGACACCGCCGTGGATCCAGGTGCGCCAGAGGGTGGCACCCAGGGGAGTATACGGATCAGGCTTGGGGCCTCGGGGCAGGGTTTCGGAACTGATCACCAGTTTTGGTTGGCACCAGGTGGCAAAGCGTTCGGTGTTGGAAACTCTGGATCCGTGGTGTGGTGAAATCAGCACATCTACCGGATGAATGGGGGTGGCCACGACCATCGAGAGGCCTGGTTCTTCGAGGTCGCCGGTGAGGAGGATACGTTTGCCATCGTAGTGGATCAGCAGCACCAGGCTGCGGGCGTTCTCGGTACCAACGGGGCCTTGCGGTGGCGGATGCAGCACTTCGATGGCTACGCCTTCGGTTTCTAACATCACACCACGAGTTGTTACGCTGGTGGGAACGTGGTGCCTGTTCAGTGCAGCGAGCGTGGCCTGGGTGCCTCGGTCGGGTTTTTGGGCGAAGCTGGGTGTCCAGCGGAGGGTGCCGATGCGGAAGCGGTCGAGCAAATCAGGCAGGGCATTGAAGTGATCGAGATCAGCATGCGAGAGGAAGACTTCATCAATCTTGTTCCGTCGGCGATGCCACAGGTAGTTGGCGAGATGGCGATGGGCAACCTCAGGCCCGGCGAGGGAACCTGCATCGTAGACCAGGCACTTGCCCGTGTTTGTCTCCAGCACCACGGCGGTGCCGTGCCCAACGGAGAGTACAGTCATCCGTAGGCCAGTGGGCACATCGGGCTGGGTGAGTGGGATGACGAGAAGCAACCAGGCGCTGGCGATAAGAGCTACCGGCTTCCACCAGCGCAGCCAGTGTTGTTGCAGTACCACCGCTATCAGGCCGAGGTAGAAGAGCATCACCCACCAGTTCGGCACATCGGGCCAGAAGCCATAGCTGTAGGGCAGCGTTTTGCCGAAGGCGACGATCATGTCGCTGGTAGAGAGCGATACCGATGTCAGCCAGGCCAGGCTCGTTCCGAGTAAGGGAATCCAACCGAGTAGTACCAGGAGAAAGCCTGCGATCATGGCGATGCTGATGGGGAGGGCAAGTAGCGGGCCGAGCAGAACTGCTACCGGCGAGACGAGGTGAAACTGCTGCATCACTAAGGGCATCGTTACCAGCCAGACGATGAGCGAGGTGAGAGCAGCCCACTTCAGTTGATGAGCCAGCCAGTAGAGCACTTTCCATGTGGGAGTACGCAGTTCCGCTTCTGCTTGATCAAGTGGTGAGAGTGAGTCGCGTTCGTAGCGGTACCAAGGTGAAATGATCGTCATCAAGGCAAGCACCGCCAGGAACGAGAGTTGGCAGCCGGTGTTGGCCAGATCGCTGGGGTTGATCATGGCAACCACAATCCAAGCCAGGGCAAGAGCATTCAGTGGGTTCACGCGACGACGGAGCCAGAGGGCTCCACACCAGGCGAGCACGATGGCAGCAGCACGTACGACGGGTGGCCGGGCACCGGTGAGCAAGGTGAACGCCAAAACGAATAAAGCTAGCCAGATGGCCCGTTGCCTGAGGTCTTGTCCGCTAAAGCGGAGCAACACACCGACCAATGCACAGAGTATCACCAGGTGTTGACCCGAGACAGCAAGCACGTGGTAGACACCGGTTTGCAGGTAGCTTTCAAACTGTTCGGGTGAAAGTGCCGATTGCTCTCCACAGAGCAGTGCCTGGGCAATTCCTGCCTGATGCGGTGGCAGATGAGTTTGCAACGTCGTTCGCACCCAGGCACGGGCTTGAGCCATCAAAGATGCAATCGACCAACGGCTGGACTCGGCGTGGCGAGTGATCCCATCTTGGGTCTTTACACTGAGCGTGGCCTGGATGTGCTGATCGTGCCAGGTACGACGAAGATCGATGCCTCCCGGGTTCACCGGTGGTGAGAGTGCAGACAGCCCGCCCAGTAGTTCCACGCCATCGCCGATGCGGAAGTGTTTGAGTTCACCTTCCACCGTCACCCGCACTCTGCCGCTGACATTCACCCAGCGATCCATCCATTTGATGCAGTCCACATCACAGAGGAACAGGCTGTACCCTTGGGTGCCCTGTCCCGAAAGCAACTCCGGGCGGCGAGGCAGATGGTAACTCATATCTTCGACGATGACGCCTCGCACTCGCACCATCGTACGATCCATGGTGGCGACATGGCCAATGGCATCGCTGGGCCAGGTCATCGTGATGCGGTGCCAGCAGGCGGCCAGACCACCAGCAACACACCAAAGTAGGATGGTTGAGGTGAAGGACTGTCGTCGCAGTGAGAGTAACCAACTGATGACGCAGGCAACCAAGAGTGCTATCAGCAACTCGACTGGTAGTGCGAGTTGTCTTTCGAGAAAGATGCCTGCACCCACAGCAAGGGCGACCGGCACCAGTGGCGCTGGTGGTTGTTTGGGAACTTGACTCGACGGTGGACTCACCATCGACGCCTACTTCCAGCCTCGGGTCTTGGTGCGCACGCGGCAGAGCGACTTGTCCGCAGTGAGGAAGAGGGTGGAGCCATCTTCGCCGAAGCCACAGTTGGCGGTGGCACAACCGGGATCGATGCGGCCCAGCACTTCGGCTTTCGGTGTGAATACCCAGACACCGCCCGGCCCAGTGGCGAAGACGTTGCCCGCCACATCGACCTTGAGCCCGTCAGGCAAACCCTTCATCTTCGCACCGTCTTTGGTGACATCGTAGAAGACCTTGCTTTCGCCGAGCGTGCCATCACTCTTGACCGGGAATGCCAGCCAGTAGGCGAGCTTGGGATCGGAGTTGGCGACGTAGAGGGTTTTCTCATCGGGCGAGAAGGCGATGCCATTGGGGCGGGTGAGCTCTTTCGTAAGCAGGGTGACTTTGCCATCAGTGCCCAGGCGGTAGACGCCACAGAAGTTGATTTCACGTGATGGATCGTTCGGACCTTTGGTGAGGCCGTACGGTGGGTCGGTAAAGTAGAGGTCGCCACTCGAATGGAAGGCGAGATCGTTGGGGCTGTTGAAGCGTTTGCCTTCGTACTTGTCGGCAAGGGTGGTGAAGGTCTTGCCATCGTCGTTGAGTTGGGCGATGCGACGGTCGCCATGCTGACAGAGGGTCAACTTGCCTGCTTTGTTGAAGGTGAGTCCGTTGCAGCCTGGCTCGCCACCGCGCTTGTCGCTGCCGGTGTAGCCACTGTGGTAGAGGAAGGGTTTGAGACCCGTCTCGCCGGACCACTGCCAGATCATGTTCTTGGGGATGTCGGAGAAGAGGAGCCGCTTCTCGGAAGCCTGCCAGACCGGGCCTTCAGACCAGTCGAAGCCACCGGCTATCTTTTCCAGTTTGGCATCAGGCCCGACCAGTGCATCGAAACGGGGATCGAGCCGAACGATATCCCCCATCGGTTCCTTCGCGGAGGTGGCCACTGCTGCAGAGACGCTGAGAAGACTGGTAGCCAGAAACGCACGACGATGCATCGAAGAACTCCGCGGGAGGGTGAGGCTTCAGTTGACTCTGTTGGGGGCTTCGATGCAACGGAAAAGTTGGTGGAGGGGAAAAACTATTCCCATTGCTTACGTCAGCCATGCGAGTTAGGCTTCATGGTAGAAGTGCGTTACACTGCGTGGAAACTGTTGTCATGAATCACATCAAGTATCGTATAGGTGTACTCACCATCGTTGTCTTACTCGCTGCATACATTGTCTTGAGCGGTTCGGACTCTGCAGCATTTGAAGACAAACCTTCGCGACGGGACGAGCAACACAAAGATGCTGTCAGGGCGAAATCGGTTCGTATCGATAAGGAACTGGCAACGCTGAAAGATCATCCCTGGGCTGGTGAGTACTTCTATGGAGATGGATTAGGAGTGAACCGCTGTTTGTGTCTTTCTCCCAAAGAAGGGGCTGTGTTTACCTGGCATGGTTGCATGGGGTTGTACGATCAGAACTATGGTACAGTAACTGTCACCGGAGATCGCATTCGCATTGCCTGGCAACTAGCCACCGACGACAAACCGGAGTTCCCCAACGAGTTCTTATCTGTCCGTTGGGGAACGCGTCGTTACCTGATACCTGTCAGTGAAGTCCTTACCTTCTGCAATGACATCACCAACGAAGAGAGGAAATGGGAGCCTCGCAACGAGATTCATGGCTTTCACTATCTCCGAAGGGGCGATCAACAAACGCCCGTCACGGGGCGGCCTGTCTTACCGAAGGAGTTTGAGAAGTACTGGACCATCAAATCCATCAGCGGAGCGATCAAGAAACTGGGGGATGTCACCCGTGGCACGGAGTATGTTTTTGACAACAAGAAACATACCCATTTCACACAGTCGTTGACTTTGGACATTGGTGCAGCCCATGCGGTGCTTCCTCAAATGCGATTTGAGTTGATCGGACAAGATAGTTTCGGCTTCGTGACTGTTACCCAAGTGAACGACAACGAAGCGGAAGCCATTGTTCAATATGAATTGATTGAAGGGAACGCACCCAAAACACTGGCAGTAGGCATGAAGGTAAAAACCAGACAGTAAATTCTGGCACACAGTTGATAGGCAACCAGACTTATCAACTTGGCAATAGGAGAATCATCATGACTCAAGATCTACCCGCTCCCTCGCAGCATAACATGCCGCAGTCGATGCGGGGACGTGCGGCGCTACTTGTCCTGTCGGTGGGTATGCTGGCGCTTGGCATCGTGGCTCTGGCACTGATGCTTCGTGCCAACGGATTAACCTGGGGCGAATGGTATTACCGGCTGGCAATGGCGGAGGCCTTCACCGTGCTTGTGGCAGCAGGCGTGCTCAGCTTGTTGTGGGCCATCGCTACACCGAGTTGGCTGCCTGCTTTGGCACGGAAGGCAGGTAGATTCCTGGCAGTGTGCTTCTTGATCCCGTGGGTCTTGCTGCTTGGGATCATGATGTGGGCATGACGTAGAAAGCAACAAGAAGCACTGTATTGGTCGACAGAGGTGGTAGGGTCGTGATGGTCCTCCATCTTGACCCCGTGGACTTGAAGGTACTCGCCCACTTCAGGGTCGAAACTGAGTACAGTTACGACCCTGCCACAGCCACAGCAACTTTGTTACTTAATCTCCACCTCCCCCAGCGTCAGCCAACCCGATAGGTGTTCATCCTGCGTCTTGTTGGCGAAGCGTACGGGTTTGCCGGTGGGCATGGGGTTGGGCAGGCGGAGTGCCACTTGATACTTGCCGGGTTTCAACTCATTGACAGAGAAGGTATCTTTGAAATGGCGGGCAGGGTCGCCTGGTAGTAGACCTGTCAGCATTCCCTTCTGCGGGCTGGTGAGGTGTACTTTGCCATCAGCGATCAGGCCCAGTTCCAATCTCCATGAATGATACATGGGCGCCACTCCACGGTTGATGGTTTCCCATTCCACCGACACCTTGCCCTGCTCCGGCTGATCAATCTTCGCGGTGGTTACCTGGAAGTCGTAGCCCATGCGGCCAATCGCTTCGGTGGCACGCTTCACTCGTTCTGCTGAGGGCTTGGTGCGGAACATGCCGGTGTCCATCAGCCAGGTGACGTGGGTTTCGTTCACGCACTGATCGAAGTTCTGAATCTCCTTCACACCAGGGTTGGCATCAAAGACCTTGCCCCACGCTTCAGGGCGTATCTCGCCGCCGATGGGCTGCGTCTTCCATTTGTCGAGCGCACCGGCTTTCAGAAGGGCTGTCATGTAGAACCAGTCGTCGCTTTTCTTGCCAGTGTGCAACGTGGCCCAGGCAAAGGAGTCGTCGTGGTAGCCAAAGGGACGGTGGGCATTCGGGGCATCACTGTCGTCGTTGTTGCCTCGCGGATACCGGAGCAGAACTGGTGTTTGGGTAAATGCTGCTTCGTAGGCATCAAGCACTTCCTGCTGCACTGCCTTCGATGCAAAGAGTTCACCCCGAGGATAGGTGTGCCATTCACCCCAGGTGCCAAGCAGGCCCGCGGTGATGTAGGCAATGCGCGGGTCGCCATCGTACTTCTTGCCGAAGGCTGCGATGAAATTCTTGAGCGACCGACGCAGGTTGGCGTTCTCGTAGTCAGGCGTTTCCACATCGGCTGGAGGAAACGGCTGTGTATTGGTGTTGAGATACTTGTGAACCTTCAGGCCATCCTGGACGAGGAACTCAGGGATGACGTTCTTCTTGTTCGGATATTCCAGGTAGATGCGGAAAATGGATTGCTTGCCTCGCTTGGCGCTGGCGCTCAACAGTTTCTCAAGCGGTTGCCAATCGAGGGTGTCGTAGCCTTTGACGAGCGCTGAGTAGGGAACGTAGTCGAACTCCATGCTGTGGGGGAAGGCATCTGCACGTTGGCCTGCATAAGGAACCAGACCCTTGAGGGGATTGTCAGCCGGGGTGGGAGCGTATTCCAGTTGCCGGGTTTGGGCAAAGAGGAGGCCGGGAAACAGCAGGTACCAGAGGAAAGTCGTGCATCGCACCATGATTGGCTTTCTGGAGAGAGGTCATCATTATTTTCGGGATAGATGTCTATTTAGCTAGTCGCGGTTCGTCTATTGGGTGTAAGCTGGGACGTATTGATCGTCTTTCGATCAACTCCAGGCTGAGGTTTTCATTGATTGGAGTTTGTCATGAAGAAGCTTTTGTCTGCTGTGGTAGTGATGCTGCTTGGTCTTTCGGTGTGGGCTGAGGACAAGCCTGCCAGTTCACCCGCTTTCGATGCCCTGAAGAAGCTGGCAGGCGACTGGACCGCCACCGGGCCGGATGGCAAACCGATGGAAACGAAGTTCCGACTGACCGCAGGCGGCTCCGTGTTGCACGAAACCCTCTTCCCCGGCACACCGATGGAAATGGTGACGGTTTACCACATGGATGGCCCTGATCTGATCCTCACCCACTACTGCATGCTAGGCAACCAGCCCAAGCTGAAGGCGAACTCGACAAAGGAGACGTCGAAGATTTCGTTCAAGTCCGTAGGTGGCACCAACATGAAACTCAGCGACAACCACATGGGCATGGCCACCATCAAGCTGATTGATGACAACACCTTCGAAGCCGATTGGTGCAGTTGTTCCAACGGCAAAGCGGATGAAAGCCATCACGTGAACATGAAGTTCAAGCGGAAGAAGTAGGCAATAACTGAGATCATTGTTCATCTGGCGCTCTTGCGCCAGTTTTCAATCCGCAGGCCGGGGATGGCCTGGAAGTCGCTATCGGTGGTGACGATGGTGCATGGGGCCAGTACGAATGCAGTTGCTGCAATCATGATGTCCATCTTTCCAATGATTTTTCCTCGACGCTGAAGGTCTGCGTAGATCTTCCCAAACATGTAGACAGCATCTTCGTCGAAAGGCCAAAGAGATAAGCTCTTCATGGCTTTGTCGAGCTTCAGAAAGTTCTGGTCTCTAGTCTCACTGAGTTCCAGGCCACTCACTATTTCCGCTAATACTGGAACACTTATTCCCAAACGGCCACCACCTGCAACTACAGCCTTGGCTTTGTCATGCACTCCAAACCTATTATCAACGTAATCTCCTATGGCATTGGTATCTAGAAGGTATCGCATCAGTCCCAAACCTTTTTCAGTTGTTCAGCATACTGATGAAACTCAGCCTTTTCTTGTGCCTTGCGTTCCCTAGTCAGTGATTCAAGAACACTGTGAAAATCACTTTTGGCATCAGGTGGAATCATTTCTTGCATCGCAGCCAGTGTGCGAGCGATTTCTTCGGGAGACATGACATCTTCTTCTGCCTGATTCGATGACAGGGCAGGACGAATTTCGACTGTCATCCCGTTTGGCCAATCGACGGGAGCATCGAATTCGATTCGTCCTGCTTTCACCTTGGTTTTCAGCACAGTCATGTCAAATCCCTGCGGCTCGTTGATGCCTCATTATACCTTGAGTGGTTGATGGATTGCTAGGGACACTTTACGCCCCTGGGTGCTTCCACGGCTCCCGGTAGGTTCCCTTCAGCATCGCATTCGCTTCCGCATCGTTGAGGATCTTGCCACTCGCGGCGTCCCATTGCAGTTCCCGGCCTAGCTTCATGCTCATGTTGGCGAGGATGCAGGCGAGGGTGCTTTGGTGGCCTTCTTCGATGTCAGCGACCGGTTTGCCTCGGCTGGCGATACATTCGAGGAAGTTTTTCCAGTGAGCCCGGTTGGCGAGGGCGACGGGATCGTTCTGCTTTTTGGGATAGGTGTCGGTATCGCTCTCAATGCGATCTGCTTCGACACGGGATGATTTGCCATTCATTGGAGCAAAGTCGAAGCCATCCAGATTGAGTTTGAGCGTGCCCTTCTCGCCGATGAAGGTCGCGGCCCACGGGTACTTTTCGTCAAGTGGCTTGCCCCAGGAACGATAGTCCCAAGTCACCTTCACATCGCCATAGTCGTAGAAGGCGCTTTGCGTGTCAGCGATGTTAGCACGCGATTTCTTCTGCACGTAGATGCCACCCGTGGAAGCAACGCGCTTGGGTTGAGTGAGGCCTAGGATGTAGCGGGTGGTGTCGAGCCAGTGAACGCACATGTCGCCACAGATGCCGTTGCCATACTCCCAGTAGCTTCGCCAGGAGCGGGGATGGATGTCAGGGTGATAGGAGACCAGTGGTGCTGGGCCACTCCAGAAGTCGAAGTCGAAAGTGGCAGGCGGCGGACAATCGGGTGCAGTGGTCTGCGTACGCATGTGGTAGTAACAACAGGTTTCGACGCGAGCGATGGTGCCCAGCTTGCCGCTCTGGATGAACTCCTTGGCCTTGTTGACGTGCGGGGTGCTACGACGCTGGGTGCCTACCTGCACCACGCGATTGTGCTTACGGGCAGCGGCGAGCATGGCCTGGCCTTCTGCGATATCGTGACTGATGGGCTTCTCGACATAGACATCGGAACCGGCTTCCACCGCAGCAATCATGTGCAAGGCATGCCAATGGTCAGGCGAACCCACGATGACGATGTCGTACTTGTCATCGCTCAGCATCTGTCGATAGTCTTTGAACTTCTTCGGCTCCTTCTGCCCTTTCTCGACGACTTGCTTGGCAGAGTTATCAAGCATCACTGAATCGACATCGGCCATCGCAACCACTTGGATCTCAGGAGCGACTTCGAGCATGCGTCGGCAGTTGACCATGCCGAACCAGCCCGGGCCGATCACTGCAGCCTTCATCGGCTTGCCTTGAGCGTTGTACCCAAGGGCATGCGAATGCTTGAGCAGCACACCAGCAGCCCAGGTGCTGGTAGTGGGAATAGCGACAGTCGCAGCAGCAGAGGCAGAAAGGAATTGGCGACGGTTCATGAGAGATTCCGGCGAAGTGAGAGTTGATCCCTGAATATACTCAAGGGGTTGGCGTGATGCCAGCAGATAGTTGATCGATGGCAGCCCGCGGCGCAAGCAAGGGGGGACGTGCAAGGACTCTCCGTTTTGCACGTTTCCCCTCGCTCGCGCGTCGGGCTGCCATTGATCAACTAGTCACGTCGCTTCGCGAGTGACAAAGTCAGCTTGCCGAAGAACGGGGTGGTGCTGACTAGTGGAGTGGTGACTCCTGCAGCCAGCACGGCTGCGACAGCACAGGTCCCGGCCATCTTGCCTGGTGCCGGTAGGGGCGTTCGGGTCAGGATGCGGTCATCGTAGAAGAGCATCGGTACCTGGAGCTTGTCGGCGAAGTCATCCAGAAAGCCTGTAGAACGACGACGGTTAGAGGCTGCTACTGCATGGATGCTCTGCTGGCTGTAACCTGATCGACGAGTGAAGAGTTTGACCGCTTCGAGAAAATCGTCGTAGTTCAAGTCACGTCGGCTGGCGACCCCAAGGGCCAGTGTAGGCGGACGCAGGATCACCAGGCGATCCACATCAGGTCGAGGCCCTAGCAGACGATCGGTGATGATGACGAGTGGGACAGTGGGGTCAAGGTCGGCGGGAACTTCCTGCACAAAGGCGAGATGTTCAGGCAGCTCCTGCAATCGGGTCCCCGCCTGTTGTACTACGGTGGCAGGCTGCTCACGTTCGATGAGTTTGGCAATGATATCCAGTGCCAACGGATCATCCGGCAGCCAACGTTTCTGCTCAGCGAGATGGGCGAGGTGGAAGGGCATGAGTAACCACCTGATCTTCAATCATCGGAAATAGCGTACCGCATTTTCGAACAAGAGTAAGCCGTCGCCTCGTGGTGCCAGGCCTCGTCTCGTCCAGCGGGGATGTTGTGTTGGCAGAACATGCCGTTCGGGGTGAGGCATCAGGCCCAGCACGCGGCCGGTGCTGTCGCAAACACCTGCTACATCGAGTTCCGAACTGTTCGGGTTGAACGGCGTATCGGCCCGTTGACCGGGGCCAGGGATGTAGCGTAACACGAGTTGCCCCGCAGCGTCCAGCTTTTGCAGCGTGGCTGCATCGCTGGTGATGAAACGGCCTTCGCCATGAGCGATGGGAACTTCCATGCTGACGTAGCCTTCAAGGAACGGACACTTGTGTTCGGGGATGACCCCGAGCGAGAGCCAGCGGTCCTGGAAGCCTGCGGGTTTGTTGTTCGTTAGAGTGGCAGGTACATGTTGGGTAGTTGGATCAGCGGGGACGATGAGGCCTGCTTTGAGGAGCACCTGGAAGCCATTGCAGATGCCGAGGATCAACTTACCTGCATCGCGGAAGCGTTCGAGGGTTTCAGCGAGGAAGGTCTGCAACTGCACAGCCAGGATCTTGCCCGCAGCGACATCGTCGCCATAGGTGAATCCACCGGGGATGAGGAGAATCTGGTAGTCGTTGAGGAGTGTGGGTCGTTCGCGGAGGCGATTGACATGGATACGTTCAGGAAGTGCGCCCGCTTGTTCGAGGGCGAAGGCAGCTTCCATATCGCAGTTGGCGCCGGGGGCACGTAAGATCAGGGCGCGGATGTCAGGCACAGCTTCCTCGATATTGCACAGGCCCTTCTACTGAGCCCGCTTCTCCAGGGCATCGCGCAGCTCTTTCCAGCGGGCCTGAATCTCGCTGGTCATACGCATGTTATAGATGCCAGACTGTCCGCTGGAAGGGGCATCTTGAATCAGCAGCTTCAGGGCAGAGACTTGAGGTATGAGTTCCTGCAGTTCCAACTTCTCCATCTCCTGAAACCGTTTGAACAGCACGTCGCGACTGATGCCATTGATATTGTTGGTGGTGGTGTAGCTGGGATAGCGTTCATTCAGCATCTCCAGGGCCTGCCGAAAGGGATTGTCTGCCGTTGATGTGCTGCTGGTAACAGCCCCAGTTATCCCTGTGCCATAGCGAAGGCTGGCCAGAAGCAGGGTAACGAGCAGGATCAAGGCCAGCACCTGTACCATCGGGTGCAAACGCTTCTTCTGCGATTGCAGCCAGAGCAACACCCCGGCTGAAACCAGCACGATCAGGCAAAGCAGTACACCAAGTTCAAAGAATTGTGGAGGCATGGTTTAAACATAGCTTACACTATGGCCTGATGCGAAGGGAGTTGGAGTGTTCAAAATCGGTTTAATACGAGATCAAACACCTCACCCCCGACGAGGGGAGCATTGGTTGAACTCTCAACGGCGGTCGGCTAAGTCCGTATCTGAATAATCGATTTTCACCTTGTTCACTTGCCACCTTTTTACACCACAAATAAGTTGCGTTTGTACACTACCGTTTCTCTATCACGACAAGGAACTCGCATGCCTCCTCCCAGCACCAGCCACAAATCCCTTTCCGATGACAAAGAACTGATGAATGCCCTCGGGCAGATCGAGAAGTCCTTCGGCAAGGGCGCGATCATGCAACTGGGCGAGCACTCCGTTTCGGATGTACCCGGCATCTCCACCGGAGCCTTGTCGCTCGATCTGGCACTCGGGGGCAAAGGTTTCCCTCGTGGCCGCATCATCGAAATCTTCGGGCCGGAATCCAGCGGTAAAACCACTATCGCCCTGCATGCCGTCGCAGCGGCCCAGAAGCAGGGTGGTGTCGCGGCCTTCATTGATGCAGAACATGCCCTCGACCCCAGTTGGGCCAAACGGCTGGGTGTCGATCTGGAAGCGCTCCTCGTCAGTCAGCCTTCCAACGGTGAAGAAGCCCTCAAGATCGCTGAAATGCTCGTGAAGAGTAACGCGGTCGATATTATCGTCATCGATTCGGTGGCTGCCCTCGTTCCCAAGAACGAAGTGGAAGGCGAGATTGGCGATTCGCACGTCGGCCTCCAGGCCCGTTTGATGAGCCAGGCCCTGCGTATCCTCAACCCGGTCATTTCAAAAACGAAGACGTGCATCATCTTCATCAACCAGATTCGCCAGAAGATTGGTGTGATGTTCGGCTCGCCTGAAACCACTGCAGGCGGTCTGGCCCTCAAGTTCTATGCCTCGGTCCGTCTGGATGTCCGCAAGATCAGCACGGTCAAAGAAGGTGAAGAATCGGTTGGTAGCCGCATCCGGGCCAAGGTGGTGAAGAACAAGATCGCCCCGCCATTCCGCAGCTCCGAGTTTGATCTGATGTACGATCATGGTATCAGCCGTGCAGGCGACCTCATTGATCTGGCTGTAGAAGATGGCTTCCTCGAAAAGAGTGGTGCCTGGCTGAACTACGGGGAAACCCGACTTGGCAACGGACGCGAGAATGCCAAGACGTTCCTCAACGAGCATCCGAAGGTGCTGGACGAGATCACCCGCAAGGTGCTGGACAAGCGCGTGCCGGAGCTACGGAATGCTATCGCTGCCGCTGCCGCGGAAGAAAAGGCGGCTCCTGCTCCACCAGAGAAGAAGGCTGAACCGAAGAAGGGCAAAGCCAGCGAGTAAACGCACCTCGTCCCCGGTCTCCGACCGGGGACGCACTGTATCACCGGCTCCGCCGGTATGAATGAAAGTAATACTGTTAGTTAAAATCGGACTGGCGGAGCCAGTCATGCAATGTGTCCCCGGTCGGAGACCGGGGACAAGTTGCAAGTTGAGATGTACTTAGGGGTCGTGGTATGTCCCCCGCTATCGAACTCGGCAAGCTTCGCGAAGAGATTCAAAAGCACGACTGCCTCTACTACGTAGAAGCGGCTCCTGTCATTGCGGATCGTGATTACGATAAGCTGATGCAAAGGCTGCTCGATTTGGAAAAGCAGCATCCGGAATTGGTGACTGTTGACAGCCCTTCCCAACGGGTAGGCGGTGAACCGCTCGAAGGGTTTGAGCAGGTTCGCCATGCTGTGCCCATGCTGTCGATTGAGAACACCTACAACGCTGAAGAGTTGGGCGAGTTCGATGCCCGGGTTCGCAAGCTGCTAGGCACCGATGACTTCCACTACGTGGTTGAACAGAAAGTCGATGGTGTCTCCGCTTCGCTCATCTACGAAGATGGCATCCTGGTGCAGGCTGCTACCCGGGGCGATGGTGCCACGGGTGATAACATCACTACTAATGTCCGCACCATTCGAGACATTCCGCTCCGGTTGAACCCGAAGGCCAAGCCCCCGGCCCGGCTCGAAGTGCGGGGCGAAATCTACATGCCCAACTCCGAGCTGTCACGGCTCAATGTGCTGCAGCAGGAAGCAGGCGAACACCTCCTCAAGAACACACGCGGCGCTACCGCAGGTACACTCAAGCTACTTGATTCCAAGCTGGCTGCAGAACGGCGGCTGCGTATGTTCGTCTATGGCGAAGGGTCGCTCGACGGCTTGCCGGTCACATCCCATTCAGACTTCCTGGAGTATATCAAGGAGCTCGGCCTGCCAGCGGTTGCTCACAGCAAGCCACTACAGAAGCTGGAAGATGTTCTCGCCCACTGTGATGCGGACCTGGAGAGCAAACACAGCCTGGATTACGAAACCGATGGCATGGTGGTGAAGGTTGATCGATACGATCAACGGCTGAAGCTGGGAGTGACCAGCAAAGCCCCCCGCTGGGTGATCGCTTACAAAGTAGAGCTCTGGCAGTCGTCCACCACCATCGAATCGATCACACTGCAGGTAGGTAAGACAGGTATGATCACTCCGGTGGCAGAGCTCGCACCGGTACAGATCGCAGGCACCGAAGTCCGGCGGGTGAGTCTGCACAACTTCGACGATATTGCACACAAAGACCTGCGTATCGGCGATACAGTCGTGGTCGAGAAAGCGGGCAAGATCATCCCCCACGTGGTGCGGGTGGAACTCGAACATCGCCACGAGAAGAGCAAACCCTACCCACCACCCACAGCCTGTCCGGTCTGCGAAGGTACCGTCGAAAAAGACGAAGGTGGTGCGTACCTCCGCTGTGTCAATACAGCCTGCCCGGCACAACTCAAGGAACGCTTGCGCTTCTACGCTACCCGGCAAGCCATGGACATCGAAGGGCTCGGCCCTGCGATCATTGATCAACTGGTGGATAGCAAGCTGGTGAAGTCGCTGCCTGATCTATATGAACTTACGCTCGACCGATTGCTGAGCCTGGAACGCATGGGGAAGAAGTCAGCCGAGAATTTGCTTGCCGGTATCGAAGCCAGCAAGCAACAGGGCCTGGCACGGGTGCTGACTGGCCTCACCATCCGCCATGTAGGTGTCAGCAATGCCAGGCTGCTGGCTGGCGCCTTTGGTGACATCGACGAGGTGGCGAACGCTGATGCCACTCGTCTTGCTCAGATCGAAGGCATCGGCGATGTGGTGGCTGAGAGTATCGTTCACTTCTTCCAGGATGCTGACAACCGCACGCTCATCGAACGACTGAAAGCAGCAGGGGTCAAGCTGACCGAAGAGAAGAAGGCAGGTAGTGCAACCAGCACTGCTACTGGCGAAGGCGTGTTCTCCGGAAAGACGTTGGTGGTCACCGGTACGCTGGAGCAGTATGGCCGGGATGACATCGAACAGCTCATCCGCGATCATGGCGGAAAGACTGCTTCCAGTGTCAGCAAAAAGACCAGCTATGTGGTCGCTGGGGAAAAGGCAGGGAGCAAGCTCGATAAAGCGAAAGAACTCGGCATCGCCGTGCTGAGCGAAGCCGAGTTCCTGACGATGATCGGAAAGTAAGGTTACTTCTTCTCCATCTCCAACAGTTCGTCGACGAGGTCTTTCTCGTCCTGCCCTTCGGCCTTCTTGCCGACAGGTTTGACGTAGCCGAACCGTTGTTCGAAGAGGGGTGCCAGCAGGTTATCGACTGGAGCATGGTCATCGGTCAGTACGATCGGAGTCCAGGGTACTCGCTGCTCGCCCTTGGTCAGTTTCTCCCACCAGGTGGGCAATCGGGTGCGGGTTTTCAAATACTCAGTCAAAGCAGCCGGGCGAATGACGAAAGACGTGGTGCTCTTGTCCTTTTTCTCGTCCTCATACTTCTGTTCCAGATCAGCCAGGTGCTTGTTGAAATCGTCCCAGTTCTGAGGTTCTTTGCTGCCCACCACGATGACCGTGTCCTGCTTGCGGACATAATCCAGATTGGTCGCCTTCAGGTAAGGGGTGAATTCATCCAGCTTGGCGCTCTTCAGGAATGCGATCTCGCTCTTGAGCTTCTCTTTGTCCCAACTGGCAATCACATCTTCGAGGGACTTGGTGCTCAGTTCCGGGATGTACTTCTCCAGGTTGTACTTCTTGAGATAGTTCGTGATACGATCTTTGCCCTTGGCGGAACTCACCAGGATGAGCACGACATTGTCATCACCAAATGACTTGCGCATGGTGGCGATGAAGCTTGGCAGAAAGAGCCCGCGGGCCACATCATCAATGACCAGCGACATCACCAATCCCTGCTTCGTCAGCAGGTTCTTCATCTGGGTATCGAATTGCTCAGTAGTCAGGTGAAAGGGTACCGAGAGATCGTTGAACGCATCGCCGAAAATGAAGTCATACCGGTCATCCGTCTTTTGCTTGTCCATCACGAAGAGTCTGCCATCTTCGTTCTTGGTAAAGAGCCGGGGATCGTCCTTGGGCGCACCCATGTACTTCTCAGCCAAGTAAGTTACATAGGGATCAATCTCGACAACATCAATGTGGCTGTCTTTGTAGAGATGGTGAAAGTAGCGTTGCAGAGTATAGCCACCTCCGCCAATAAAGAGTTCACGATGCTTGGTAGAACCTTGCCGGGCGAGCTTCCAGCTGACGAGCTCATCGTAGATGCGCAGGTATTCGTAGGAGAGGTAGCTCGGGTCATCCAGATCAGTGTGCGAGTGAATGAGATTATCGAGAATGAGCAGATTGACTGGCCGGTTCTCTTGCTTGTCCAGGTCAGCAACTACACGAAGGGTGAAGTAGTTGCTCTCCTTCCAGTAGCTTGCATCGTCGTGATAGAAATTGAAGAAGTTGGAGACCAGATTCTTCAGTGGGGTCTGCTTGGCAGCTACTTCCGGGGGGATGGGCTTACGCTCCGATTTCCACATCATAGGTTGGCCAAATGAGCCAATCAGATCATCACGCACAGCCACGTACTTGCCGGGCATCATGGCCCCAGCGGTAGCTGTTGCCAGAGCAAGCAAGGCAAGAAACAGGCCGACATACTTGGTGCCAGAACCGAAGAGACCACCAGCCAGAGGTGCGATCACGATAAGGAACACACCAACTGCATAGAGCAGGACACGAGTGCCAAACTCTTCGATCAGGAAGAAGCCGGTGGCAAAGGTCCCGAGGATAGAGCCAATAGTGCTGAACGAGTAGATGCGACCTACCACGGAACCGGTGTTGGCGAGATCACGCACCACGAGCTTGATAACCATGGGCGAGATCATGCCCAGCACCATGGTAACCGGGAAGAAGATGAGTGACGTGTAGAGAACGATGCGGGTCATCAGCGAGATTTCGCCTTTGAACAGGGCACGAGTACAGATCGCATCAGTCATCAAAGGAATACAGAGTGCCAGGATGCCAGCGAAGAACAGGAACCAGCCAAGTGTGGCACGGTAGGGGAATTTATCGGCAAGCCAGCCACCGAGCCAGGCACCGACGCTGATGCCTGCCAGGCACACGCCAATGATGCTGGTCCAACTGTAAAGGTGCTGGCCGATGTACGGTGCCAGGATGCGACCTGCCACCAGTTCAATCACCATGATGCAGAAGCTGGCGCTGAAGGTGACGAAGTAGGCGAACAACGTTCCAGATTTCATGTCATTTCCTTGGTTTATCTCGATGATTCGATGCTACGTGTCGGCTGAAGGCGAGTCAAGAAAGGAAACAGGCTGAGCACCCGATTGCCCAGCCTGCTGCCTGCCTATGGTGGATGAGGTTACTGCTTGGTTTTCATCTCCGCCAGGAGCTTGTCCACGGCTTTATCCATTTGTTCCCCACGAACTCCCACATAGCGAACCACCCCCAGGTGATCTAATACGTAGATGCTCGGAAAACTTCGAATACCCCATGCCGTGCAGATGGGACCCTGGGTTGTACGATCATAAAACGAGCGCCAAGTGACCTGATCCTTCTTGCTGCGATCTTTCACCATGTCGCGGTTGGCATCAGTATTAACCCCGATGAGCGCAAAAGGTTCCCCTTCCAGCCGTTTCACGAGCGACCGCTCGTGTGGAATCATGGCTACGCAGGGTGGTCACCAGAAGCCCCAGAAATCGAGCACAACCACTTTGCCTTTGTAATCGCTAAGAGCGAACTCCTTACCATCGACATCTTCACCTTTAATCTCGGGAGCAGATTCACCTACTTTAGGGCCTAGCTGCGCCGGTACAGGTGGTGGACGATTGACATTGGGGGCATTCTGCGGAACTTGGGCCTGGGGAATCGGCTTCGAGTCACTCATGGTGAACAAGTAGAAGACGAATCCCAGGAAGCCCAGGCAGAGCGCTGCGACCACAGGGACGAGCACCTTTTGCATGAGAAACTCCTTGGAAGGGAACTGCACCGTAACGCGATCAGCATGCCAATACAAGCAGAATCAAGAGTTGTCAACCGCCGGGGTTACATCATCGTGCGGGTTTTGCATCCTGCAGGAACCAGACGACGATTCGATCCAATAACGCACTGAACTCCGTGGGTGGTCCAGGTGGCTGTTCCTTACCAACCTGTCGATAGCCATGATCTGCACCCTCGATACGTTCAACGACACAGCTACGCCCATGAGCAGCCAACTCAGCACGGAGCACATCGAGTTCAGCAATGTGGGAAGCCTGGTCTTTCGTCCCTTGCGCCAGGTAGATGTTAGCTTTCGATCGAAGCAGTTCGATCACGCTATTGTGTCTGCAGAAGCTGGACCAGCGACGGTTCGGATGTCCCAGCCACATCTCTTTCGTAGAGGCCGGGTCCTGCATAAGCTTGTTCCATTCCTCGTAGACTTTGTCACGGTACTTCTGTTGCTCTTCAGCCGTCTTGCCTCGCTGCGCAGCGAATTCGACCAGACCGTGAAGTTGCGTCGGCCCGGCGCTGGCCAGTGGTGCAACGTGGGTGACCTCGGGTAGCTCCCCTGCAACTCGCGAAGCAGTGAGTGCCCCTTCGGAGTGGCCAACAACGAGTGTTCGTGTTCGATCAATCCCGGGCAACAGCCAGGCTGCTCGCAAGGCTGCGACATTGGCTTCTGCCCAGCGAGGCAGTGTTTGCTCGCGTTTGAACTCGTCGCTGGCTTCCGCTGCTGATCCCGGTTGCTTCGGCCAATCGAGATACTTCACGCCGGGCTTCTCCACGCACAGTACCCGGTATCGTCCCTTGGCATCCTGGTGGAGGAGGTTCTGCAGGCCGCCACCTACACGATCACCCACTTTGTGGAACAAGGATTGCGATCCCGATCCGCCGATCCACAGGACGATGGGCAGATCGGGCTTGCTTTCCTTCGGTGCAGGCGACAGGTAAGCGCTGATGGTTCGGCCATACTTGTCAGTCGTGGTGAATCGCTGGAACGGTATGGGCAACTTGGTGTCATCGATCTGGGCGGTAGGTGTACCCCAGGCTCGAGTGAGTGCCCGAGTCAGTTCGAGTTGCCAAAGGGCAAAGTCATGTCCGCTGACATGAGTGGTGAAGCAGACGGGGATCTCCTGTGCTTCCAGTGCATCAGCCAACTTCTTCGTGATCTGCAGAAATGTTGGTTCCCAAGTGCCTGCGGTGAGGTGGAACATGGGGGCTGGTGCATAGCGAACAGGTTCCTCATGGCGACCAGCTACCGAGAAGCCCATCACCTGGCCAAACAACTCAGGATGACGCATCCCCATTGCAACTGCAAAACGTCCACCATTGGAACGACCGTGGATGGCCCGCTGTTCCCGTTGCCTGCTGACGCCGAGCGTGTGTTCCGCCCAAGGTAGCACCTCATCACAGAGGAACTGTTCGTGTTTGCGAAACTGCTCGGGATCAACGGTGGGCAGATACTCCCTTGCTCGTTCATCCCTCTTGGGATCGTAGTCTGACTTGTCGTTGGGTGTTAGTCGACGTGGCAACTGGGGCGTATGCAGCCCGACGATGACCATCGGTGGTATCTTCTTCTGGACAATCAGTGGTTCCACTGCCGCAGCCACGCCACTGGTACCCAAGCCATCTGCGATGTACATCACTGCAGGTCGTACACCGGGCAGACGGAAAGGCGGCTCATAGACACTGAGTTTGCGGGTTGTCCCCATGATCTTGCTGGCGAGTTCATGATCAGTCATCTTGCCCACGAGTGGCTTGGCTTCCTCCGCCAAAGTTGGTGCATCGGGCCCGCGCCAGATGAGGTGAGCGCCAGGTTTGCCAAGGGGAGCACCATTTTTGAATGGCATGAATACATAGCTGAAGAACGCTTGCTTCACCTTGTCGTGTTTTACTTGATGGTACCAGATATCGCTTTTGGGTCGCCTTTTGAGGGTAATTTGATCGCCACCGTACATCACCAGCACATCGTCAGCGTCACCTCGATAGCAGAAGGTGAGCGTATCGCCATCGTGCCAGATGCCGGACTTCTCTTTTTCCAAACGTGCGATTAATAGCTCAGCAGTTGGCGCTGGTTCTTGCCAACTGATGCATAACAGTCCCAGCAATAACAGAGTCATCACCCTTGCTCCTTGAAACACCTTTAGCCTAATTATTTAGGTGATGAGCATGAGTCAAGAAATGCCGTGGTAGTCTCATGGATTTATCAGCCCTTCCAAGATCTCTGTTGCCCAAGCCGGGCTTGCGTAAATCCTGCATTTACGCTATTGCCCTACTTCTAAGTGAAGTTCTCGGCGGGTGGGAGGGGATTAAGATGGCCCTGCAT